>Ga0209936_1001256_pt1 | contig 13827 bp, 13 predicted proteins | sample SalPonR1_A_D1_MG_FD_185694 | JGI IMG/M metagenome (GOLD analysis project Ga0209936, IMG submission 185694) | Salt pond soil microbial communities from South San Francisco under conditions of wetland restoration - Salt Pond MetaG R1_A_D1_MG... ... | reverse complement strand
GGCGTGCGCAACGCGGTCCTGCCGAACGCGGAGCGCAAGAAACTGGCCAAGCAGCGCCGGCGCGAGGAAAAGGCGGCGCGCGAGCAGCGCCGCCAGTGCGTGTTCGTGATCGATTTCCGCGGCGACATTCGTGCCAGCGCGACCGCCTCGCTGCGCGAAGAGGTCAGCGCGGTGCTGGCGGTGGCGGCGGAGGGCGACGAAGTGCTCGTGCGCCTGGAGAATGCCGGCGGGCTGGTGCACGAGCACGGCCTGGCCGCTTCGCAACTGGCGCGCATACAGGCGCGCGGCATCCCGCTGACGGTGGCGGTGGACAAGGTGGCTGCCAGCGGCGGCTACCTGATGGCCTGCGTCGCCGACCGCATCATCGCCGCGCCCTTCGCCATCGTCGGTTCCATCGGCGTGCTGGCGCAGATCCCGAATTTCCGGCGCCTGCTCGAGGAGCGCGGCGTCACCGTGGAACAGGTCAAGGCCGGTCGCCACAAGCGCACCGTCAGCATGTTCGGCGAGGTCAGCGAGAAGGACCGGGAGAAGCTGCGCGAGGAGCTGGAGGATATCCATGAGCTGTTCCAGGCCATGGTGCACAAGCACCGCCCGCAGCTGGACCTGGAGAAGGTCGCGACCGGCGAGCACTGGTACGGCACGCGGGCGCTCGACCTCGGGCTGATCGACGAGTTGGGGACCAGCGACGACTGGCTGGCGGGCAAGGTGGACGAGGCCGACCTGTTGAAGGTCGAATGGCGCACGCACAAACGGCTCATGGACAAGCTGGCGTCGGCCATGGAAGAGGGCCGGCTCGGCGGGCTGTTGCGCCGCGGCTGGTGAGCGCCGGCCGTGGCGGCGAGATCAGTCTTCAGGGAAACCGTCGCTGCGGAATCCTAGCCCCAGACCTTGGCCTTGATGGCGCGATCGCGAAGCGCGTCGGGCAGGCGCTCCAGCCAATTCAGCGCCTTGGCGTCGTTGCCCACCAGGTAACGGTTCTTCGGCTTCGATGATTCCAGTGCTTCCCGGACCACGTCCGCCACCGCCTCGGGCGGCAGGCCGCCGGGCTTCTGGTTGAGCTTTTCGAGCAGGCGCACGAGGGGCGCATAGAGCGCGCGGGTCTCCGCGCTGGCGCCGTCCTCGCGTGCCGAGGCATCGCGCGCCGCGCCCTTGTCCCAGATCGGCGTGCGGATGCCGCCCGGCTCCACCGCCACCACTTCCACCTCGAAAGGGCTCAGCTCGATGCGCAGCGAGTCGGTGATGGCCTCGACGGCATGCTTGGAAGCGGCGTACACGCTGACGCCGGGCATGGCTACCAGCCCGGAGATCGAGCTGATGTTGACGATCCGTCCGCGCGCGGCCCGAAGCAGCGGCAGGCAGGCACGCGTCACTAGCAGGAGGCCGGTCACGTTGACGGCGAAGCTGCGCTCGATCTCCTCGGGAGTCATCAGCTCCAGCGGCCCGCCCAGGTAGACGCCCGCGTTGTTGACCAGCCCGTGCAGCTGGCTGTCGGTCTGCTCGGCCAGTTCGGCGATGGCGCGCTCTACCGAGTCCTGCTTCGCGACGTCGATGATCAGCGGCACGATCTCGCCGTCGGCCTCTTCCTGCAGTGATTCCGCGTCGGCGCTCTTGCGCACGCCCGCGTACACCCGCCAGCCGCGTCCGGCGAGGTCCAGCGCAATGCTCCGCCCTATGCCGGTGGAGGTACCGGTGACCAGGATGTTCTTTTTCATGCCACTCGCCTTCGCGCCACGATACGGCGGAGATTCAACAACAACAGCAACGCCAGCAGCAGGCTTCCCGCGGCGGCGGCGGGGCGCTCGACGGCGAACACCACGGGCGCCAGCACGCCCCGGGCGGCCGCGCGCAAGGCTCCGTGGCGGGCGATGAATGCGGCGGCCGGCGGCGAGTGCCGGTAGTAGAAGGCCACGAAGGCGCGCCCGGCGGCATTGTGCATCAGCACCTCGTCGCGGAAATGCCGCAGGCTGACCACGTGCGGGTCCATCCAGCTGCCCCAGGCGGCGGTGGCGATGAAGCACTCGCAGAAGCCCCTGCACTCGTCGCCGTTGACGCCCTCGTCGGCCGTGATGACCAGCGTCTCGCGCCGTGCTTCGGGATCGATGCCGGCCAGCGCCGAAGGATTGGCCAGCGCGACCTCGAAGCTGCGGCGGTCGCGCGCGGTGTCGAGGTCCGCCAGCACTTCCACGCTAAAAGTCTTGCGTGTCTCGCCCTCGGCGAACACCAGCGTGCCGGTGGACGCGACATAGTCCTGGCCTGCGACGGCGTCACCGGAATCCGGCCCGTCCACTGTGACCCAGTCGACGGTAGCCGTGCCCGTGCTTCCCCGGTTGCGGTCCACGGTGAGCAGGATGCTGCCGGCTTCCTCGTCCACCTCGCGATCCTGCGCGAAGAGGGAGAATTCCCCGGCCCGCTCGCCCACCGGATCCTCGATGATGACTAGCGGGCCCAGGCCGGTGAAAGCCGCCTCGCCGGCGGGCTCGGGGTTGGCGAGCAGCACGTTGAGGCTGCGCGGGAAGGCAGCTTCATCGCGCTCCAGCGTGGACAGCGTCGCCTCGGCCAGCGTTTCGTCCGGCGCAAACTCCACGGTGCTGGTGAGATCGCTGTAGTCGATGCCCAGCGCGGCGGTGTTGGGCACGCCCAGCAGGGTGGCCGACACGGTCTCCGTCTCCAGCCCGGCGCGGCGGACCTCGATCGGCAGGGCCTGGCCGGCGGTCACCCGGCGCACGGCGTCGCCCGGCAGGTCCAGCCCGGCCGCGGGCGTGTCGGGATCCTCGATCTGCAGCAGCAGGCTGGTATCGCGGCCCAGCGTCGCGCCGCTCGGATTGGCCAGCGTGAGCACCGCGTAGCGGGTGCCGTCGATGCCGTTCTGCGTCGGCGCCTGCACCAGCGCGCGCCCGAACAGCTCGCCGTCCGGGATGCTGATGACGCCCAGCGGGAGTTCGATAGTGAAATCGTCTCCCAGCGTTGCCGTGCCGCCCAGGCTGACGTTGAGCACCACCGTGGCGGGGCCTTCGGCGCTGCCGCTGCGCACCACGGTGATCTGCGTCTCCTCGCCCTCCGGCAGGTCGAGCCGCGGCTCTATGAACTGGAGCACGCCCGCGGCGCCCGCGAGCGGCGCCCAAAACAGGCCCAGCAGCACGCCCGGCAGCAGCGCGAGCCACGGGCGCGCCGCCGCGCGGGACGGGGCGGTTTTCTGCATGCGGAACGGTTCACGCGACATGAACGGGCCTCCAGGATTTCCCGATAGAGGGCTCATCATGCGACCCCCTTGGCGCGACCGCAATTGCGCGGCGGCGGCTGAGCTACAATTCGCCGCCAGGAGCCAGCAATGAAGACCCAGCAAGCCCCACGCACCCGGCAACGTGTTGCCGCCGCAGCCTGCAGTCCGTCCGGCCTCGGAGAGACCGTCACGGAGCGCCTGGCGCGCGCGATCGAGCGCCTTGAGGACGATGGCCTCGAGCCCGGCTGGGTGGTGCACGAAGTACGCAAGGACCTGAAACGCGTGCGCGCGCTGTTGCGTCTCAGCGGCGACCAGTTGTCCACGCGCCGGCCGGAAAAGCGCTGTGCGGCGGCGGCTCGCAAGCTGTCCGGACTGCGGGACGCCGACGCCGTCAGCGAGACGGTCGAGCGCCTCAGGCTGCGGGCCGAGCCGCGGGAGCTCGAGGCGCTGGACGGCTTGCGCGAATGGTTCATGCGCCGGGCGGACCGGCCGGGCGCAGGCGGGTTGCCGCCGCCGGTCGCCGCCGAAAGCGCGGCGCTGCTGCGAGAGGCGCGCCGCGAGGTCAGGGCGCTGCCCTTCGAGCGCATGGACGCCGCGGCGCTGGACGCGGGGCTGGCCGATTCCTGGTCCGACACGGCCACGGCTTTCCGCCGGCTGGTGGAACAGCCGGTCCTGCCGCGTTTCCACGATTTCCGCAAGGCGGTGAAGCGGGAGCTGCACCAGCGCGAGCTTTGCGGGCGGCCGCTGGACGACTCGGAGCGCGCGATGCTCAAGAAACTGGCGGATGTGCTGGGCGAGTTGCAGGACCTGAGCGTGCTCAGGGACATCCTGCGCGATGCCGGCCGCTGGCGCGGACCGGTGAAGAAACTGGTCAAGAGGACCCTGCGCGAACTCAAGGCGCGCGCCCTCCGGCTGGGCGAAAGCCGATATCCGGAGAGCCGGTCCTGAGCGTGGCGCGCACCCGCGCAGGCAAGCCGCCCGGCCCATGATTCCGCTGCGCGACGAGAACCCCGTGGGGATCACGCCGGTCGTGACCTGGCTGCTGGTGGGATCCTGCGTGGCCGCTTTCCTGTGGCAGATGAGCGCCGGTGCGGAGGGCTTCAACCGGATCGTGTTCGGCCTGGGCGTGATCCCCGCCGTCCTGCTGGGCCACGCGCAACTGCCCGGAGAGATCGCCATGGTGCCGCCGGTGGCCACGGTGTTCACTTCCATGTTCCTGCACGGCGGCTGGTTGCACCTGGCGGGCAACATGCTTTACCTGTGGATCTTCGGCGACAATATCGAAGAGCGCATGGGCGGCGTGCGCTTCCTGGTGTTTTACCTGGCCTGCGGCGTGGCTGCAGTGCTGGCGCAGGCGCTGCCGGCGCCGGAGGGCGTGGTGCCGATGGTCGGCGCTTCCGGGGCGATCTCGGGCGTGCTGGGCGCTTACCTGCTGCTGTTCCCGCGCGCGCGGGTGCTTGTGCTGGTGCCGCTAGGCTTTATCCTGCAGGCGGTCAGGCTGCCGGCACTGTGGGTGCTGGGCTTGTGGTTCGGGATCCAGCTGTTGTCCTCGCTGATGGCGCCGGAGGGCGAGGGCGGCGTGGCCTTCCGTGCGCACCTGGGCGGATTCATCGCGGGCCTGGCGCTGGCCCCGCTGTTCCTGAAAAGGAGTCGAAGGTCGTGAACGATTGGCTGAGCGTCATGCTGGAAGAAATCCGCCGCAAGCAGCGTGAGCGCGAGGAGGCGTCCCAGGAGCGCGCGCAGCGCGAGCGCGCGCAACGAGAGCGCACGGCCACGCCGCGCAGCACCGCGCCCGGCCAGGGCGGCGACATTCCGGAAAAAGATTGAGCAGCGCGGCCATGACCGGGGACGCGACGCTGTCGCACGGCGCGCTGCGCCAGGGGCCTGCGGAATGGGCCCTGTTGTTCACGCTGGTGGTCCTGTGGGGCAGCTCCTTCATGCTGGTGCGGGTCTCGCTGGATGCGTTCACGCCGCTGGCGGTGACGGCGGGGCGCCTGCTGATCGGCGCCGGCGTGTTGGGGCTGGTGCTCGTGGCGATGCGCCGTCGCGTGTCGCAACAGCCGCGTCACTGGCTTTTCTTTCTTGCCATGGCCCTGCTCGGGAACGCCGCGCCCTTCTTCCTGATCGCCTGGGGACAGGTGGCCATCCCCTCCGGCCTCACCGGCATCCTGATGGCCGTGATGCCGCTCGCGGTGCTGCTGATGGCCCATTTCCTGGTGGCCGGAGAGCGCCTGACACGCCGCCGCCTGGCGGGCTTTGCGCTCGGATTCCTGGGCGTGGTCGTGCTGACCGGCCCGGATGCGCGCGCCGCGCTGGTGGGCCGGGAGGCTTCCTTCATCAGCCAGCTGGCGGTGCTGGGGGCCGCGCTTTGCTATGGCGTGGCGGCCATCGTGGCGCGACGCGGGCCCGTGCTGCACCCGGTGGTCGTCGCGGCGCCAGTGCTGGCGATCGCCGGCACCCTGGTGGGCGCGCTGCTGCTGGCGGCCGGCGCCGGCGCCGGCGGAGACAGCGGCGCGGTGGCTGTGCACGATCCGGTCGGGGCATGGTCGGCGGCGGCCATGCTGGCGCTGGGGGCGCTCTCGACGGGGCTGGCGACGGTGGTGTATTTCACCCTCATCGCGCGCGCCGGGCCGACCTTTCTTTCGCTGATCAATTACCTGATCCCCGTGTGGGCGGTCGTGCTGGGCGCAGTGGCGCTGGACGAGCGGTTGCCGCCACGCGCGTTTGTTGCGCTGGCGCTGATCCTGGCCGGCCTGGTGCTGGCGCGCTGGCGCTCCGGCCGGAGCGCCGGCCCATGAAAATCGTCGTGATCGGCGGCGGTTACGCGGGCATCGCCTGCCTGGCGCGGCTGGCGCGGGTGCTGCCGGACGCCGAGCGCCACCTGGTGGACCCCGGCCGCTGGCACCTGCGGCGCACGCAGCTGCACGAAGTGTTGCGCCGGCCCCTGAAGGAGTTGCGCGCGCCGCTGGCCGAGATCGCGCGCCGCTGGGATTTCCGGCATCACTACGCGCGCCTCGACTGGTCGCCACAGGCCCGCTGGTCGCGCGATCGCCGCATCCGTATCGGCAAGCGCGAACTGGAATTCGACGCACTGGTACTGGCGACAGGGTTGTCGGGCGTGCACGGTTGCGCGTCGAGCAGTCGGACGCTGCCGCTGCCGCTGGAAGCCCTCGCCACGGGGCCTGGCGTCAACGCCTTCAAACGCATCGCGGACAACGAGGAGACGGCCTGGGTGGTCGGCGCCGGCGCCAGCGGCCTGCAATGCCTGTTCGAGCTGGCGGCCGCCCGCCCGGAGGGCGCGCCGCTGGGATTGATCGAGGCCGGCGAGACCGTGCTGGGCGCCGAGCCCGAGGGCCTGCGGCGGGTGGTTTTCGATCGCCTCGACGCGCTTGGCGTCGATGTGCGGCTCGGGACATTCTATGCGGGCGCCGGGCGCAGCCGAGTCCGCATGGAGGGCCCGGACGGCAAGCGCTCGGAGCCCGCCGGCGGCGTGCTGTTGTGTACAGGCCCCGGCGCGAAGCCGATGAGCGCGGACGCCGCGGGGCGCGTGCTCGCCGACGGTCGTCCCTTGCCGGGCATCTACGCTGCCGGCGACTGTGCGCGCTGGCAGGACGTGCGCTTCGACGCCGCCACCGCGCAGACCGCGGTGCGCAAGGGGCGGCACGTGGCGGAGACCATCAAGCGGGTGCTGCGGGACCGCGAGCCGGAAGAGTGGGACGCCCGGCAGCTCGGTTTTTTCCTCAGCCTGGGGCCGAAGGATGTGGTGGGCTGGGTGTTCTCCCGGGCGGCACTGATCCAGGGGCTGCCGGCCGTCGCGGCTCGCGAGGCGGTGGAGGCGCGCTGGGACCTGCTGCTCAGGGGCGTGGATAGCTTCGGGGCGTTCTGACGCTCAGGCCGCCGGGTCCAGCGGCTGGTAGGGCGTTTCGAAATAGCGGTGGAATGGCCTGGGCAGGGCGCGGTAATCCTGCGCCAGCGCCGCCTGCGGCAACGGATGGCTGTTGTAGGTGTTCCAGAACAGCACGTTGCGGCCCGTCAGGCGGCCGCTCTCCAGGTCCGCCAGCAGCGCGGCGAAGGCCTTGCCGGTGTAGGTGCCTTCCAGCTTGATGCCGAAGGCCTCGCGGGCGTGAGCCAGCGCGGCCATGCCCTCGGGCGTGAAGCGCGCGTAGCCCGGGCCAATGAAATCGTGCCGCAGCTCGATGCGCGAACGGTCCATCGGCGCCAGCGGAAAACGGGGGTCGGCGCGATGCAGCAGCCGCGCGGCGCCGTGGTAGAGCGCGCGCAAGCGTCGCGGGCTGGCGATGTCGGCGCGCACCACGCGCACCAGCGCCAGGCGCGTCCGCAGGCCCGCGGCGGCGAGGCCGAGCGCCAGGCCTGCCGCCGTGCCCATCGTACCCAGGGGCAGGTAGATGACGTCGGGCGCCGGCAGCAGGCCCGCGCGCACCTGCGCCGCCAGCTCCAGGCCCGCGTTGACGAAACCGACGGTGCCCAGCGGCGAGGAGCCGCCGCCGGGAATCGCAAAAGCGCCCCGCTGGCCGTCCGGGCCGCCCAGCGCAAGTACGCGCGCCCTGCGCCGGGCCCCGGTTTCGTCGTCGCAATGCAGGTGCCGCGCGCCCGCCCAGCGGCCCATCAGCAGGTTGCGGCCGACGAAAGACGAATTCGATTGCGGCGTGAGCAGCAGCCGCGCTTCCAGGCCGACCTGCCCGGCGTAGATCGCAGTGGCGAGCGCGTGGTTGGAGCCGGCGACGCCGAAGGTGAATACCGACTCGTGGCCCCGCGCCAGGGCCTCGGCCAGCAGAAACTCGAGCTTGCGCACCTTGTTGCCGCCGTAGGGCTGCGCGCAGCCGTCATCGCGCTTGAACCACAGTCCGCCGCAGGGCCCCGGGAGCGCCGCCGGATCGGCGGACTGCACCGGGGTCGGCCATTCGCCCAGCGCCACCGTCGGAAAGCGCGCGCCGATCCGCGGGAATCGTTCGAACAGTGCCAGCGCGCTCACCTGCCGTCGCTCCCGCGTCCCGGCGGCATGCCGGCCTGGCGTCGCGCCTCCCGCAGGAGAAACTCCTCGTCCAGCGGTGAAAGATCGAAGCGCCGGCAGGCCTCTTCTATGGCGGCCGCGTCATGGCGGCCCGCGTCCGACAGCCAGCGCAGCGCTTTGCGCAGCGCCTCGCCCCTGGTATCGCGGCCAGCACCAGTCATGTCATCCTCCCCGCGGCGTTCACGCACAGGCGTGTTCCGCTATTATCATCGCAGGATGCGCGCAATGACGAGCAAACACGCGGGAGCAGGATTCCGATGAGCGGCACCGATCACCTGGACGCGTTGCGTCGCGACGCCAGCAGCGCCCCGGTCGTCCTGTTCGCTTCGCGCATCACCGACGTGCGTGACCTGGTGACGCGACTCGACGAACTGGAGCTGGACTATCGGCTGGTCACGCTGTCGATGGGCGACCGGGCGGCGCGCGAACGCTTCCATGTGCTCGAGGAATGGACCGGCCACCATACCCTGCCGCAGGTCTTCCTGGACGGGCGCTTCATCGGCGGCCCGACAGAGCTGCTGGCTCATCCGCGCGTCGCCGGCGGCGTACCGCAGGCCGCGCAATGGCTGGGCTATGCCGGGCTGATTCCCTTCGCGGCCGCGCTGCTCGGCGTGCTGCTGGGCGACGCGCAACGGCAGGCCTATTTCGCGCAGCAGTTCGTCGCTTACGGCGCCGTGATCCTGTCTTTCGTCGGCGCGGTGCACTGGGGCCTGGCGCTGGTCGGCGGGGGCATGCGCGCCATGCGGCTGTCGATGAGCATACTGCCGGCGCTGCTCGCCTGGGCCGCGCTGTTACTGCCGGCCACGGCGGCGGCCTGGTTGCTGCTGGCCGGCTTCGTCGCGCTGCGCGCATGGGAAGCCGGACCGCCGGTGGCGGCCACGCTGCCGGGATGGTACCGGCAGTTGCGCACGCGGCTCACCGGCGCGGTGGCGCTCATGCTCCTGGTGTTCGCGCTGGTGGCCGGGTGACGGCGCCGCCGGCATTTGCGCGCCGGCCGGCTTGCCGGACCGCCGCTGGAGCAGCGCATGTCTGAGGCGCTCACCCCCGGGATACTCGTCGAGGAATTTCCCGGGCGTGAGACTGCGCTGGACGCATTCCCGGAGGGCGTGACCGCATTCCTGGGCGCGGCGACCCGCGGCCCCCTGGGTCAGGCGGTGGCCGTGGACAGCGCGGCGACCTTCGACCGCCTGTTCGGCGCGGCGGGCGTGGTTTCTCCCCTGCAATCCTGCGTGCACGATTTCTTTGCGGCGGGCGGCCAGCGCGCTGTCATCGTCCGCGCCGCGAACGGCGGCAAGGCCTGCAGCATCCGACTGCCCGGCCGCGAGGGCACGCTCCTGCTGGAGGCCCTGAGCCCGGGACAACGCGAGTACCTGCGCTGCTCGGTGGACTACGACCAGATCCCCCCTTCGGACGATGCCGCATTCAACCTGGTGGTGCAGCGGCTGCGCTCGCCGGGCACGGAGCGGGTGATCGACCAGGAAATCTACCGGCGGCTGTCGGTCAGGCCGGCTGCGGAAAACTATGTCGCGGACGCACTGATGTCCTCGGCGCTGGTGCGGGTGCGCGGCGCGACGCCGCCGACACGGCCGGCCGCCACCGTCAGCACGGCGCCGGGGCACCCCGTCACCTGGGTAGACGCGGAGGACGACGGGGACGACGGCAAAGCGCTCACGGACTACGACCTGGTCGGATCGCGCGCGCAAGGCAGCGGTCTGTTCGCACTGGACGCCGCGGGCCCGATCGATTTTCTCTGCCTGCCCCCCTCTCCGGTGGGAGGCGGGCCGGGGCCGGCGCTGCTGCTGGCGGCATTGCGCTACTGCCGTCGCCGCAGCGCCATCCTGTTGCTGGAGCCGCCGGCGCATACCAACGACGCGGAGCAGGCGCTGACCTGGCTGCACGGCCTGAACATCACCGGCGAGAACGCAGTGGTGGTATTCCCGCAACTGAACGGCAACGTCCGCGGCGCCAGCCGCCCGGCGGCCGGCGCGGTCGCGGGTGCACTGGCGCGCGCGCCGGCCGACGTGCAGCCGGTGCTCGGTCCGCAGTTCCGGCCCACCCACGAGCTGCCTGTGGACATGCGCCGCCGGCTGCAGGCGGCCGGCATGAACATCATCGGGCGGGGCCGGGGCGGCCGCATCACGCTGGACGGCGACCGCACCCTGGCTTCACCGGAGTGTCCGGTGCAGGCCTGGCATTCGCTGGTATCGCGGCGTCTGGCCCTGACCATCGAGCGAGTGCTGCTGCAAGGCACGCGCTGGGCGGTGTTCGACTCGGGCGGCGAGGACCTGGCGGAAAGGCTGCGCATCCAGGTCACCGGCTGGCTCGAGTCGCTGCGCTTCGCCGGGCTGCTCGCCGGCGGACCGGGCGAAGCCTGGTTCCTGGACCTCGCCCAGGTCGCTGCCGCCGAGCGGCCCGGCCGCGTCGAATTCACGGTCGGTTTCGCGCCACGGCGCGCGGGGGAGTTCGTCATCTACCGGGTGAGCCAGGGCTTGAACGGCGCGCGGCTCGCGCCGGTCTCCGCGGAACGCTGGGCCATCAGTCGACCCGCCCGGGCGACGGGAACGGCAGGCGGCCTGTCGGGAGACGCGCGGGAGGCGGGGTGAGCCGGATGCCCGGGCGCATCGTATATTTCGCCTTCGGCGCCAACGTCCATCCCGGCTGGCTGCGCCGCCGGGTGCCCCGCGCGCAGCTGCTCGGCATCGGCGTACTGCCGGGACATCGGCTCGCCTTCCGTAAGCGGGGACGGGACGGCGCGGCTCGTTCCGATGCCTGTCCGGATGCCGCTGCGCGGCTGCCCGGCGTGCTCTATGCCCTGGATGCCCCGGATCTTGCTTTGCTGGGAGCGGCGGGCGCCGGCTACCGGCCGGCCGAAGTAGTGATCGATACCGCCCAGGGCGCCTGCGAGGCGATCTGCTGGCGCGCTGAGCCGTCGGCGATCGAGGAAGGGTTGCTTCCCTGGGACTGGTACGTGGCGCTGATCCGGGCCGGCGCGTCGCTGCTCGGCCTGCCCGGCGAGCATGTCCGCTGGCTGGATTCGGTGCCGGTGGCGGCCGATCCCGACCCGGAGCGTGCCGCGCTGGCCCGGGCCGTGATCGCGGCGGGCATGCCGGGCTCGCCCGCCGGCCAGGAGTGAATCAGCGCCGCGCGTGCGGCGCCCGGGCCGCCGGCCGCCCTCACAGGCGGGCACTGAGATCTTCACGTATCGCGGCGTCCAGCGCCGCAAGCGCCGCCTGGATACCCTCCGCATGGGCGATCAGCAGCAGCGTGTCCTGCAGGAAGTCGGGATAGTCGCCGATCGCGCCGCAGAACTCGGCCCGTCGCTCGCTCTCGATGTGGCCGCAGGAGTGCGCCGGATCCGCCACCCGCACCGGGTGCTGATGCAACAGGATCTGCCAGACCCTGTAGGCGTCCCACTGGTGGCGCCCAGCCTGCCGGTTCCGCTCCATAAGCGGAGACTAGCAATGCGCGCGCGCCGGTTCCGTGAGCGGCGTCACTCCTCGCCGAAGCCGCCGCCCCCCGGCGTGGCGATCTCGAGCACATCGCCCGCCTGCAGCTCGACTTCGGCGATGCCGCCCAGCGGCGCCTGCGTGCCGTCCGCCCGGATGAGCCGGTTGTGCCCCGGCGCGCCGGCTGCGCCGCCGGCCAGGCCGAAAGGCGGCACGCGCCGACGGTTGGAGATCAGCGCGACGCTCATCGCCTCGCAGAAACGCAATCGCCGCACCACGCCGTCGCCGCCCCGGTACCGGCCGGCGCCGCCGGAGCCGCGCCGCACGGCGAAGGACTCGACGCGGACCGGGTGGCGCAGCTCCAGGATCTCCGGGTCGGTAAGCCGGCTGTTCGTCATATGCGTGTGCACGGCGGATGCGCCCTCGTAGCTCGGGCCGGCCCCGGCCCCGCCGCACAGGGTCTCGTAGTACTGGTGTCGCGCATTGCCGAAGCTGAGGTTGTTCATGGTGCCTTGCGAGGCGGCCACCACGCCCAGGGCGCCGAACACGGCGTCGACCACGCACTGCGAGGTCTCCACGTTGCCGCCGGCCACCGCGGCGGGCCAGCGCGGGTTGAGCAGCGAAGCCGCGGGGATACGCAGCTCGACGGGCAGCAGGCAGCCCTCGTTCAAGGGGATGTCGCGTTTCACCAGGCAACGGAAGGCATACAGCACGGCCGCCTTGCAGATGGCGGCCGGCGCGTTCAGGTTGCCCGGCGCCTGTGCCGAGCTGCCGGCGAAATCCACGGTGACGCGGCGCGCGCGTGCGTCGATGCTGATCGCCACGCGAACGGTCTCGCCGCCGTCCATCGACCAGCTGAACTCGCCGCCGGACAGCCCGCCGAGCGCCTCGGCCACGGCCTCGGCAGCATTTTTCTGTATGTGTCCCATGTAGGCCAGCGTCACGTCCGGCCCGAACTCCGCCATCATCTTTTCCAGTTCCGCCAGGCCCCTTCGGTTGGCGGCCAGCTGCGCGCGCAGGTCGGCGAGATTCTGCGCCGGGTTGCGCGCCGGCCAGCGGCCGCCCTCCAGCAGGGCGCGCATCCCGGTCTCGTCGAAGCGCCCCCGCGAGACCAGCTTGCAGCCGCGAATCAGCACGCCTTCTTCGTCGATGTGCCGGCTGTCGGCCGGCATCGAGCCGGGCGTGCGTCCGCCGATATCGGCGTGGTGGGCGCGGGAGGCCACGTACAGCGCGGGTTGCGGACCGGCGTCGAAAAAAGGCGTGACCACCGTGACGTCGGGCAGGTGGGTGCCGCCCTCGTAGGGATCGTTCAGCACGAAGGCGTCGCCCGGCGCCATGTCCTCGCCGAAACGCGCCATGATCGCGCGCACGCTGTCGCCCATCGAGCCAAGGTGCACCGGCATATGCGGCGCATTGGCCACCAGCCCGCCAGCGGGGTCGAACACGGCGCAGGAGTAATCGAGACGCTCCTTGATGTTCACCGAGCTGGCGGTGTTCTGCAGCACCGCGCCCATCTGCTCGGCCACGTGCATGAAGCGGTTATTGAAGACCTCCAGCGTGACCGGATTGGCGCGCGTGGATGCGCGCCGCGCGTCGCGCTCTTGCGGCCGCTGCAGGCGCAGGTTGCCCTGCGCGTCCGCCTCCGCCTGCCAGCCGGGCGCCAGCCAGGTGGTGGCGTTTTGCTCGGGAATCAGCGCTGGTCCCGCCAGCCGCTCGCCGGCCTGCAGCGCGTCGCGCGGCACCTGAGGAATCTCGCGCCACGCCCCCGCGACCCAGGCCTGGCAGCGGCTGCGCCGCGGCGCGGAGCCCGGTTGCGCGGGCGCGGCTATTCCGCTCGCGCCGCCGCCGCTGGCTTCCGCCTCGACCGACTCCAGCACCAGCGGGTGATCGGCGCAGAAGCCGAAACGCCGCTCGTGGGCGGCGGCAAAAGCCGCGCGCACGGTCGGCTCCTCCGCCAGCGGCACATCCAGCGTGGTGTCGCTGCCGGCGTAGCGCAGCCGCAGCCGTTTCGCGATGCCGATGTCGGCGCGCGGCACGGCCTGCGCCGCCAGCACGCCGGCCGCCGCCCGGCCGAGCTCCTCCAGCAGGCCGGCGGCGCGCTCGAGCGTGGCTGCGTCCAGCGCCTGCTG
>Ga0209936_1001254_pt1 | contig 13839 bp, 12 predicted proteins | sample SalPonR1_A_D1_MG_FD_185694 | JGI IMG/M metagenome (GOLD analysis project Ga0209936, IMG submission 185694) | Salt pond soil microbial communities from South San Francisco under conditions of wetland restoration - Salt Pond MetaG R1_A_D1_MG... ... | reverse complement strand
GGAAGACTTGAAATGTCGACATTTAACTTTTGTACAGCTTTTGCAGTAGGTAAATTTAAATCAAAGATAGTTTTTCCCTGTAAACTTGAAACCCTGATTGAAGTAAAACTATTTTTAAAACTGACTATATTTATGGTTGTCTCAGATGAAGGATTTGGATATAAAATAACTAAGTCTGAGGAATTTTCAATATTTCTAGATTTATCTTTCTATCTGAGGAAGAGCGATATGCAGAAAGCATGTAGCCCCCTGGTCCAAAAGCATTCCCAAATATAGTCTCGTAAGTGTCTCCAGGAAAACCAACGAATCGGTAGGCTGGAAAACCATTACAAGACTCAGGTATAGGGTATAAATTGTCGCATGGGCACACAAATCTCCTTTCTTCTCCCTCTCCTCCAGATACTTGCCTAAAATATCTCTTTAATGAAGTTGTCCCATCCGAATGAGTAACATTAATCCAATCATTTGAACCATTGTTAAATGACTGTTGTAAGCTTGCTAGATTTGAGCCCATGAAGAAATATTCTCCTTTGTTGTTTATACAGATTTTAAATCTAAGAGCAAGATTGAAAGTGTGACTCTAAACTTCTAAAGCTATTTATTGCAGACATTACATCACTTGAAGATAATCCGGGAAAATAGGTGTCAAGATTTCCTTCTTCTTCATAAAATAAAAAGTTACTAAAATCAATGGTTACGATTTGAAGACACCTCTCATAACTGATATCATAGTCCCCATTATTGGGGTTTACATAGGCTATAGAACCTGGACATTCTTTGTGATCATTCAACCAACCAGAGCAAACTACTATTGTGCAGCCATCTTTATCTACATAAGTTCCTTCATAACTTCCGCGATCCCAATCTATGTCTATTAAATCTAAAGTACAACTGCAAAAGATAACCTCATCGCAGAAATTAGCTCCAGCAAGATCAATATGAGCCAATGCACCTGCAGCTGCCCCTGCATTCGGATGATTTTCAGCAAAAAGTCTGAAGTGAGCAATACTTGTTTTGATTTTATTACATCTTGTTGTCACACGAACTTTATCTTCAGTATTATTAGAAGGAGGTATACAATCAAACGAGTACTTACACTTTCTTAAGCTTTCACGATTCATATTTCTTGGGATAGTAGTCGTTGTCCCAACAAGTTGATCCCCGCAAAATTTGTTCCACACACAAGCATTTATTTGACTATCATAGAAGCTATATTCATATCGCACTTCTTGAAACTCTAAATCGATTGTAAATTCATGAATACATCCATTATCAAAGACAATTTGAATATGTACTTTATTGCTGATGATTTCTTGTGTAGACAGCTTGTGTAAATAGGTTGCATTAGTTCCTTGCCCTTCATATATGGGATTTGGGCTATTGTTTAGATAAATACCGTAAACTATATTTTCAAATCTAGGTAATCTAAAATTGATGTAAGGCGAACTTGATTGTCCTGGTTCTGGATCACAATTCACCCCTTGGTCATGAATATAAGTTCGTTCTAAATACAATTCCGTTTGTTCTTGGCATCCTGGAACGTAAATCTCCAAGTAAGTTTTTCCGGTGCAATTGTAATCAAACTCAAGATCATACCAACCTGAAGGTAAATTTTGAAAATTACCTATTTCCGATTCATATGTTGATCCTGAAGGACGATGTTCGGCGTGGACCGTAAAGTCTGGGGGTAAATTTAATCCGTCAAAATTAAAAGTTATTGCACCGTCAGAATTGCCAGTTAAATCTGGAGTGATAATGTAATTCCACGACGTCTCTGGTTCAGGAGGAAAACCTAAAGTATTCTGACACTGATAAGCTTCTGGATTTTCCCCATTATTATTGGCTACAACAAATCTCAAATATACCAGATTTAATAAGGCAATTACCTCTTTCCCCCTCATCGTCTAAATTATAAAAGTTGTACCGATAATCGCCTGAGGGTAAATGTTGAACTGAAAATTGAGATCCAGAAAAACTTCCCATAGGATAGCCAGCACTATTGTCTATTCTGATTAAATATAGGTATAAATCAGTCTCAGTATTATTATTAAAAATAACCGCCCCATCATCATTTGAAAGGCAATCCGAAACATGCTCAATTTTATCTATTGATATAGTTTGATCAAGATTTCGAATTCCATAGGAAAAATCTCGAACACAGCCACTTGAATTTTCAACTTGCAAGCTGTATATCCCTACTCCCAGGTTTGAAATTTCGTGAATTGTAGAGCCATTGCTCCATAGGTAGGTATAGTCTGATATTGTACCTACATTGGTTTCATAAATCAAAGATGCATCGTTGTCACAACTTACGAAATCTTTACTTGCAATGATTTGCCCATCAATTGGAGGTGCACTATATTGAACATCAAAATTGCCAATAGAAGAGCATCCGGATTGATCAGAAACAGTAACGCTAAAAGATCCTGGGGAAAGATTCCATCGAGACCGACCTATATATCCATCATCCCACTTAACTTTAAAAGGAGGGACTCTGCCAGCAGGCTTAATAAGGGGGACTGTGAAGTCAAACAATCCATCATAACAGTCGGGATCAATGACATATGAAGCAGAAGGTTTGATCATATTATTATCGCAAGATCCCACATAAAAACATTCCGTGTGCGGTTCACATAAATCACTTGTTATGGTGACGCAATACATTCCTGGATAATTTATGCTGCGAAGGCTTTGAGAAGTTCCAACAATAAAACCATTCGGATTTCTCCATTCGAACGTTGGAGGTTGCGAAGGAATATTTCCATTCTGATCTAGATAAAGAAAATCATTAAGAATAATTTTACCACTATCTGGAAACCCCTGATAAACACCTGTAACAGAAGAGTTATAATTTATAGTGGCTTTCTTTTCCCCAATTGTTGTACTATCGATTCCATCACATGTAGAGTTGAAAAAGACTTCTACTTCATATAGACCCGGAGGTACGCTGTTAATAGTATAGTTTAAGATCCCGGTTGAGCCATCTGTATCTTTTTGGTAGAAAAAATCGTTATCCACCCCTTCACAAGATATGGTAACTACATCATCCCAAGCAACGGATGCATCCTCCACTGCCTCCACCAAAATAGAGCCGCTCCCTTTACCCTGGCAACTAGGATTAGAGGTGAGAGTGATTTGTACGGATTGTGCAGATAATCCGACGGAAAATAAAAAAACAGTAAGGTATAGAAGTATTTTCATCATAATTGATTTAAATTAGAGAGAGGCAATAAGGTTCGTATATTTAATATCGACAAAATCATACCTCAATCTTTAGATGTATGGAATGGATCGTTCCGATTCAAGGCGCGGTATAAAGCGGCATCTTTGGGAACCTGAGTTTTTATATATTTTTTTGCTTCTGGCTTTAAACTGTGAGGTATATATTTTAGCCTATTGGCTACTTGAGTCAAGTCCGTTTCAGCGCTTTTCGCCATCTCATCTATTAAGATTCCTAAGAACATTTCATTTTCAAGAAAAAGCTCATAATGATAATTGAATACATAATTTTTCCCATTATTAAATTGTGTATTCACTAAATATTCCGCAATCCTTCTGCCTAGTTTTGTACTATTCTGCTTTGTTGCATACCTTATAATAAATGGAAATACACCTTTGTCATCAATTTTCCAACAATCAAAATACCTTAAAAAATAATCTTCCGCATCGGATTTATCGACCTTAAGAAGAATATCTACTAATCTAGTTCTACTTATCAAATAGCAACTCTCATTTTTATTATAACTATAGCCTTCACATGGATTACATTGATCAATCAAATCTTGAACCAAAGGAATTAATTCTTCATGATAAGGGTCGAGATAGAATATATTGGTTCCTAATCGATATACTGGGTAGCGTCTTCCAAGTTCTGCATATTTTGGGCTAATGAATTTATAGCCAGGGAGTAATAAGAAATCATCTTGTGATAAGTATTTTTTATTTTGTATTAATTTCCATTCGTTGATATACTGTTCAAAGAGCACCATTGGGTTTTCTCCTGTATATTGGATTTCTAAAGAAATTAATGCATTTTCAAAAGAGGATAAAATACCTACTTGATTAGATAAAAAATCACATAAATAATAATTTTGTGGATCTACAACGATATCAAATAATTCTTCGTAAAAAAGAGAGATGTGCTCAGTATAAATTTGACGAAGTTTCGGATAAATTGAGCCATCTTTAGAATGCATTATTTTTCTCAGATAGTTTGTTACTTCGAGGTGATCAGGTTGATTACATCTAATAAGTCGGAATGAGTCTATCTTATTTTTTGGGTTGCGCGGTTTGTCGAAGTTAATAAACTTATAAAGATTACAATAAGTCGTATCCTCAAAATGCAGACTTTCCTCTAGCTTGTTTAACCATAAAAGAAGAGAGTCCGTATTTGCTTTTACAGAAATTGAAGAATAAATTAGAAATATTGTAATTATTAACTTAGCCATTTTATATCGGATTACCATTGTTTGCCATGAATATTTCCACTAGGATCAAATGACCAGTCAAAATCATTTATAAGATCTAAATCATAGGTATTCTCATTTTTTAATCATAAAACAAATAGCTGCTATATAATAGGTCTTTTTAAATGACTAGCCCTCCTGTTGTTCATTTATTTCTTGATCAAACCTCAAAATAATACTTTTCTACTCAATCCTTATCCGGACCCTTTGCGATTTTCCATACTTAGTGGTAATGACGCTAATTCCTCTTTTAAAAATCCCGCCCCTGAAAAGTTAGAGCTATACATTCTGATTTTCGTACTTTTGGCCTACAATCTCGATCCTATGATGTCAACGAAAAATACCTGGCCGGTTCTCCGCCCCCTCTATAAAAAGCGGCGCTTTATCATCGGCCTCACGCTCATTGCGATGATACTGAGCGTCATTATTTCTCTTTCCCTGCCCGTCTATTACGAATCGGAGACACGCTTTTTAGCGGCCAGCCCGGATCTGGGGAAAGCCGAAAAGATCTTTGGCCTGACGGGAAACGATATGCAGTATTACGGTACAGAAGATGATCGGGATCGCCTCTTAAGCCTGGCAGAATCTGACCGATTGATCGATTACCTGATCGATAGTTTTGACCTGAGAACCTACTATGGCGTTGACACCAGCGATATGGAAATTGGTTCAAATCTTCGGGCGTCTGTTTCTAGTGATCTGACCATTCAAAAGGATGAGCGGGATGCCATTCGTATCAAAATGAAGCATAAAGATCCACAGACAGCCCATGACATTGCGGTTGCTGCCCGAAATTTTGTAGAAAAAGAAGTCGTGGACTTCCAAAAACAAAGTCAGCTGCGCATTATAGAGACCTTTCAACACTCCATCGGCGATAAAAGACAGCTCATTCAAAGCTATACCGATACTCTTCGTAGACTGCGCGAGGATTATGGCATCATCGCTCCCGAGGTGCAGTCGGAAATGATCACCACGGCCATCACCAGTGCGGAGTCCAACCTAGCTGAGGCACGCGGTCGCCTTAAAAACTTAAAAAGCCAACGTGGGATTCCCCGTGATTCGTTACGAAAAGCAGAGACTCAAGTCGAAGGGCTTAGTGCGAAACTCAACCAGTTGACGGGTGACTCCATCGCTGAGAAGTCCTTTTCTAACATCAATCGTTTCACGCAAGGCTTACCCCGATATGAATATTATCGGCAGTTACAAGGCGGAATGCGCTCAGATATTTCCAATGAAATCAGACGACTGGAATTCTACCAATCAGCCTATACCGCATCCCCACCAGGCATCCACCTGATTGAGGAAGCTGACGTTCCTGACCAGAAAAGTGAGCCCGTTCGTTCCCTGATTGTAATTATGAGCACCCTCGGAGCCTTTATATTCAGTGTGCTATGGGTTTGGGGTATGGAATCCTACAAAGGATTTGATTGGGCACGACTGAGAGGCGATGGATAATTGGAAAAACATATCACTACCCGCCGCGGACCGTATAGCCGGACTCGGCTTCTTGGTCATATTATCGCTGGCCCTATTGACAGAGCAAAGCTGGTTGCTTTGGGTTCCGTCTATTCTCATCTTAGGGACCTGGCTGTGTTCTTCTGTGCATCGCCTGTATTACGCCCTGTTCTTTTTTATTCCCTTTTCTTTTGAAGTCAATATTTTAGGGGGCACAAAGCTGGCCTTGCCTGCTGAGCTCCTCATGATTGTAACCACCGCTTTCTTGCTAGTACCTGGTCGCGACAGCCAGATTCGAAAGGAAATCATACACCACCCGTTTACGATCCTCATTTTGATTCACCTGAGTTGGATTTTTCTTACCAGCTTCACCTCCACCCAACCGATTGTCTCCGCCAAATTCTTTACCGCAAAACTCTGGTTCCTTGGCGCCTTTTACGTAGCCAGTTGGTATACCTTGCGCAAGCCAAAAGCCTTCGAGCGTCTGTGGTGGTTCTTTTACATACCCATGCTCATCAGTATTGTGTACGTATTTGTACGACACATCCAATTCGACTTGTCCTTTTCCAAAATCAATACCGCCATTGGCCTCTTTTACCAAAATCATGTAGATTACGGCTGCCTCATGGTCCTTTTTTACCCGCTGATTTGGGTCGCCAAACGGTGGTATCCTCGATTTTCTCTACCGGGGTTGGTTTTAGGAGCGGGCCTGCTTTTATTTCCCGTCGCCATCTATTTTTCGTTCACGCGCATTGCGATTGGCCTTTTGATTCTGTACCCCATTATTTTCGGAATCTTACACTTTCGCTTGCTCCGTCCCGCCATGATACTGGCCGCTATTACGGTAGTAATGGGCATTAGCTATTTATTGAGTGAGCGAACCTATCTAAAATATGCACCCAATTACGAGCGCACTATTTACCAGGACGAATTTGGAAATCTGCTCGAAGCGACCTATAAACTGGAGGATCTGTCCACCATGGAACGCCTACATCGCTGGGTAGCCGCTCGTCATATGACAGTAGACTATCCCTGGATGGGCACAGGGCCGGGCACCTTCTACCCTACTTACAAAGGGTACACCGTGAAGTCTTTTTCCACCTACATGAGCGACAATCCCGAGCGCTCCGGAGTCCATAATTATTATCTCATGATTCTCACCGATCAGGGCTGGCCCGGACTGATTTTCTGGATTATTCTGGTAGCCGGCAGCCTCTTATTTATGGAGCAATTATACCATTCCGGACGTCTGAGACCCGCAGATCGACAACTGCTAGGGGCTCTATTTTGCATCTTTTCCGGCCTGCTTGTCATCAATGTTATGAATGATATGATCGAACACTTTAAAATCGGCGGCCTCTTCTTCTGGGTTCTCGCACTCGTTGGTTTGCTCTCCTATGGCCACCGATTAGCCCCGGATCCCAAATAATTTCTCCCTATTTTTTTATTTTTTTGGCGTTCAGTCTGCTCTTCGATCAGCCTGCGTTACGGTCAGGTGCTCCGTATGCACTCGGCTCCCGCCCGCCAGCAGCAGGGCGGGCGGTATCGCCCCTTCGCTTGGCACGCCGTCCCTAATAAAGGTCCGGCGCAGCTCGGGGCCACCTTCCCATCACTAACGCAAAGCGCATAACCGTATTTCGTTGATAGCGTGCTTAAAAATTGGAATTTAGGGCACATTTACTCAAGATATCCCATACATCCGTTTAATGATTGCCCCTTTTAGCTTTTGGAAAGGCCGCGATCGGGTAAAGCTGCAATCTGCTAGTTGATCGGGCGCATCCGTTAATACTTCATACCCATCTTTAGTAATCAAAACCGTATCTGAGTGGCGGAAACCACCCACACCTTCTATATAGATACCCGGCTCTATACTGACTACCATGTTTTCTTGAAGTACCGCCTCATCGCCCAGGGCAAGGTAAGGCCCCTCGTGATTGCCGAGTCCAATGCCATGCCCCGTTCGGTGCATGCGTTTGCTTTCAAGACCCTCCTGAGAGAGAAAGTTTTTGACAACAGCATCTATTTGAGCTGTATTTACACCGGGGCGCAAAGCCGCATAGGCTCTTCTGCGAGCTTCCATCATGATTTCAAAAGCTTCCTTTTGTTCAGATGTGGGCTTGTGGGTAAAAAAGGTTCGCTCCAATTCGGCAGCATATCCGTTCACTTTCAGAAAGGCCAGGCTAATGTGAGACCCCTCCGTAAACACATCGGATACTTTGGGGTTGCCATGGGGCTGATGAGAAATCCGACTGGGCCAGGCGGCTACTAGAATTTGTGTGGCCAAATAGTCAAAATCAGTTTCCTTAATTATCTTTTGTTGCATGGACCGTCCGATAGAAAACACTTCCAGTTCAGTCATCCCGTAATACGCCATGCGATTCAGTTTTTCAATGGCAAAATCACAGTATTTTGCCGACTGCCGAATACACTCCAGTTCTGCTTTACTCTTGACCCACCGCTGCTGCTCAATGATCGAAGTCTGGTGCACCTCAATATCCATGGACTGCAAAAAAGATGAGATCTCAAATGGCGTTTTTCCGGATAGGCCCACGCTACGACCGTCCTTTACCGTTCCCCATAACACATCTTCCCATCGTTCGGGCTGCTGAGCAGGGTACTCCCAGTATCGTTTGATTTCTGTAACATGATCCACAGACTTCAGGTGAGCCCATTCCATTTCTGGAACAATGAAGGTGACTTTATCTGCTTGAATAACGAGAAGAAACAGGCGTTCTAAACTCTTATAAGTCAAGCCCGTCAGATAATACATATCCTCCTCTTCTGATATAATTAGGCTGTCCAAGCCCTCCTTCTTGAGTTGTTGCTGACTGCGCTCAATACGCTGCTTGTATTCCGCTTTACTTATTTTTACTTGCTGCATAGCATTTTTATTTTTGATAGTACACAATTTGCCGGTCCAGTATCTTCCACCGTTGAAGCAATTTTACCTTTTTCTCGGTATAATAAGTCTCGGTATCGATTTCCCAACCCAAAACGGTACATTCATCGGAGAGTACCACTGTATCCTGTTGGGCATTTTGCAAGGTGTACAACTGGGTCTTCTCGCAAACATTTGCCTTTTTAATTCTTAGGTCGTGTGCATATAATACCACGCCAAAGACCACAGCTAAAGCCAAATACTTCTGCCGATGAGATCCGAGCAGACCACCCTGAATGATCAATCGCCCCGTTAATAAGAGTCCAAAGACCCAACTCAAAGTGACGGGTATGAGTAAATCGAAACGGTACAGGAACGGACGATAAGGCCGATACCCGCCAAAGGGAATAAGGAACATGTAAATCCCCACACCAATAGCTAACATCACACCCAATCTCCGCCACCGCTTTGCCTCTGACAGATCGCTGCCCCTAAGTCGATACAAATGATAGAGAAAAAAGAAAAGCGCGACCCAGATAGGCCAGGGCTCTACAAAGTGGTACTTTATGCCCTTCGCGGCCTGAATTACAGCCTCTGCCAGAGGTAGTGAATCCACATTCTCCGAATTATTTAGGCCTACTATATAGCCGTAGATAGCCAACAATCCGGTTCCTACTAATAGCAAGCTCAATTGCGTATAGGGTCCGCGCAATGGATAAGCAACTATTTTCGCTAGGCTCGTGTGTTCCTGTAGTCCGTTCACCCATAAGCTAATCCAGCCCAGACCGGCGACAAGGACCATGAGCGTTTGCAACTGGGGACTCCAAAAAGCCAATATTACCATGCCAAGCAGCCAGGGGCCTGACCAAATTCCCAGAGAAAAGACCTTCCCTACTTGCCGCCGCCCGAGCGCATACTGATAAAGCGGATAAAGTAAAATCAAAAACAGCAGTACCGGCAAAATATAAAAGCAGGTGTAAGTTATAGACTTATCAACCAGACCAAAGCGCGTTTCTAACCCGTAAAATTGAAGAAAAGGAGTTGCGGCCACCATCGTCCATAGAAAATCCTTGCGCAACACTTTTAGGTGGCCACAAACATAAGCACCCAAAAGAAAAAGAACCCCTAAGTGTGAAGTGATTTGAATTAGCGCAGCGGAGTAGTAAATACTTTTTACAGGAGAAACTACATATTGAAAGAGGAGCGGTACGTGATTAAAATAATAGTACATAAAAAAATGAGCAGATGAGCGGCCGGCTCCCCTATATTCCATTCCATCCGAAAGGGCCTGATATCCGAGGGGATCTTTCAGCACTTGCGCATACCAGGGAGCAGGTAAAACAATGGCATAAAGATCCCCATCGATCGGCCGACCGGAATACTGGAACCAGGCCCAGACCAAATCGATTACCACCAGTAGTATGAGACCCAATTTTATAAACTGTTCCTTTTTCATGTGCACCCTTAAATCTACGGCGAAATCCCTTAACGGACAAAGAGGGGTGCTTCCGATTAGGGACGACTTATATTCTCAATAAACAGAGGTCTTTAAAACGCATACTGGATACCCATTTGCATGTATCGGGCCTGTCCTGAAGGTGTGTTTGCCGTGGGGTGCGCTAAGACCGGCGAAAATCCATGACGGTAGTTGAGGTAAATCTGTACGTCATGATGAATCGCATAATGTAGTCCAAGGTGTGGCCTGATATCCCAGCGATTAAAAATTTGGAACTGCTCCTTAATTTGTCGTGAGTTGAATAAAAATTCATCTGTTCCGCTACCGATGTCAGCTTCTTCTATTTCATAAAAGCCCTCGTAATTCGTGTAAATTCGAGACACAAAATCTAGACCGAAACGTAAAGACCATCGATTGGTAAAGCTATAGTTCATGGAGGCACCTAAATATCCAAAGTAGTTTTGCTGCAATCGCAAAGAGGCCTGTCCATAACTTCCTGCTTCAGAATTGAAATTCGAAGGATCCATTGCAAATTCGCTATCCTGACGGGATGAGGATGCTTGCCATTCCTTCAAGCTCGTAACGGATTCCTGATGTAAGCCTTCCACACCGCCTCCGAACACAAAATCTAAAGAGAATTTATCACCCATTGGATGTCGGGATCCTATACCGAGCTGAGTCACATAAGAATAAGGACGTGCAGTTCGTGCCCCCGCTGAAAAATCCAGAAAAAACCGCTGGGCCCGGGCAGGAGAAATCTTTTCGGGTTCTACTTCCAGGGTGGATTGTTGTAAAGGAGCAGGTGTAAGTATCGGCTTATGTAAAGAAAATAAAGGGGTTGCGCCTCTCTGAATCGTAAAAGGGATCGCATCCCAACGATTTGTGAAAGGTTCTTTTTCTTCCGTCGATACTGGATCTGTTTGAGAATTCATTTTACTATGCTCATAGGCCGACTCAAAAGCCCGCGGCAAAGCATCTCCTTGCTCTTCTTTTTCGCTAGCAGGGTCGGATGGGAAAGGGCCATCATAATTATTAAGGGGCTTTGGTGTTAAAAACTCATTTTGATCGCTCTGAGACAGTTGGGATTCCTTGGTTGCATATTCATTTCCAGAGACCGAAGCAATGGAATTTTGACGGGACGCTTCTTTTTGAGATCGGTTCACGGGGTCATTGCTAGACTCATATGTTCGGGTTATGGGTTCCACTTCAGCTCTATCTGATGATGACTGCGGGGTAAAAAACCACCACCCCATGCCGAGTAATAAGAATAAACCCAGGCCCCATAACCACCAAATGGCAAATACACGTCTGCGCTTTCGAGGCATTTTCGCATCGAGCTGCTGACTCATATCTGTCCACCCTTTTTTTCTCAATTCGTTATTCATACTTAGGCTATCGTTTTATTCTCGTTGTTTTTTTTAATCAGATCCTGGAGTTCTTTCCGTGCTTTTGCGAGATACCATTTTGAGGTATTTTCACTGATCTCTAACTGTGTTCCTATCTCAGGATGGGTAAAGCCCTCAATCGCATGAAGGCGAAATACGGTGGCAGCCTTGGGCGTTATATCCGCTAACAATTCTAATAAATCCTCGTAATACAGTTCCCCCAGCACGGACGAGGATGTTTTACCCAGCGTCCCACGAGCGTCTTCCTCATCCAGCACAATGAAGTTTTGGTAGGACTTCTGACCTCTAAAATGTTCCACCATCGTTCTATATATAATGCGTCGAACCCAGCCTTCAAAACTCCCTCTATGCTCGAAACGATCTATATTCTGAAATACCTTCAGAAAACCGCTGTTCAATACGGAAAGGGTCTCATCCTCATTTTTTATATGCCGAACACACATTCTATACATATCGTCAAAATACCTCATATAGAGTTTTTCCTGACATCGTCGATCATTGTCTTTGCAGCCTTCTATTAATTCGGCTAAGGTGTATGTCTTTTTAAATAATTTCAAAAGGTATAAGCCAAATTAAATTGAATCCGCCGATGGGTATAGTCCAACACCCGCGTTTGCACCTCCGGAAATACTTCGCGATAGGTAAGTTGCTGCACGATGAAATCCACACTCATACTAAAGGCAGAATTTCGCTTTCCGGTCAGTGCCACGCCCATGCCCAGCATCGCTCGATATCCACTTTCTATGGATCGCTCCGGTGGTGTCCACCAGGGCGTCGGCTCGTCCTCATCGAGATATTGGGCAATTCCCCACCCCAACTTACCAGAAATAAAGGGGTTTGCTCGATTTGTAAATTTCATCCATTCATACCCGACCGTCAGAGACTCAGAGAGGACCGGAAAAAGACCGTCAAAAATATCAACTCCGACTTGTCCCACTAAAAAATGGCCGGGGCGCCACTGGTTTTTATAGGAAGTGGACATATTCGCTCCGGATAATATAACATCAGAACTTCCACCAAAGATCAAGCCACTGGATATGTGAAAAAAGTGCGGACTGTTTTTATCCTGGAACAAATGAAATCTCTCAGGCTCCGCTATTTGCTTGTGCGTTCCTGATGGATCGGGCACCTCCATTTTTTGAATTTGATGGCTCAACAACTTCACCCGGTTACCGCTAGCTAGCTCAATTTCCAACGTGTCGTTACGCATATCAATTAACTCCCCCTGAAAACTCATGTTCGATTTGAGCTTAAAATAGGTATTGTATTTGTATTCCGACCCCGTTGGTTTCTCCTGAGCCCATACTGCTGCTCCTATCGCACAAAATATGCTGACAAACGCTAGATTCCTTATGAGATGTTGCATTAAGGTCGATTTACGTGAATGTGGCTCATGAGCTCCAGATTAGACGGATCGCTATAATCGTACTGTCGGAAACCGTCATCACCTATAACAAGTAAGCTGATTCCCCGCAGAGCGATGGCATCGTACGCATGAAAACCCGTAATATGACTGTATCTATTCTCATCAATCTGACTGATATCTGTCACATCAAATACCTTAAGGCCCTGTTCGCCCTCGCATATAAATAGCAAGTTATCCAGCACTGCAAGTCCATGTGGGTTGCTCATACTGTAGGTATGCAGTAATTGGGGATTCATTATATCAGATACATCTAAAACATCGAGTTGATTATTAAAGCCCTCACAGCGCGTACCGCTTCGCAAAGTGACATATGCGATGTCGTCCTGAACAACCACCGGGTCACAGGCATTGGCGTGAGAAAAAGTAGATCGGTGCTGGGGTTGGCCGGGGTCTTCCAGAGACATGATGTGCATCCCGTTTGATGCACCCAAAAACAACAGGTCTTCGTAAGGGAATATCGTTTCTATACCCCAGGGAAGATCTGTCTTTGTAATCGTCTCTACAGAACCGTCTGATGCGATGGGAAGGCTAAAAATCTCAGCGTTTCCGACGGCATAAAGATGATTTTGGGTAATAGTAAATCGAGCCATGGAACCACCCTGTCCCGTTTGATTGAGATTTGGCCCTCCGGTAGGTCCACTTCCAATCGATCCCTCAGCCACACCGCTAAATGAACCGTTGTCTAAAAAAATCTCGTTTCCTCTACCAAACCAGGTCTGCCCCCAGGACGGATCATCACAATCGATGGTCTC
>Ga0209936_1001250_pt1 | contig 13855 bp, 10 predicted proteins | sample SalPonR1_A_D1_MG_FD_185694 | JGI IMG/M metagenome (GOLD analysis project Ga0209936, IMG submission 185694) | Salt pond soil microbial communities from South San Francisco under conditions of wetland restoration - Salt Pond MetaG R1_A_D1_MG... ... | reverse complement strand
AGCACTGGATCGAGTGACCTCGCGGAGGCGGAGAGGTACCTGATTCGACGACTGGAGGAACTGCGCAAGGCGAGTGTCTATGGCATTCGGGTTGAGCGCACGTTTCGGCAGGCAGCCACCCGGTTTCTGCTGGATTACCAGCACAAACGCAGTATTGGCCGCTACGCCCAGTCCCTGAAAATTCTGGACCCGCATATTGGTGATCTGCCATTGCGCCGGGTTCATCAGGGTACGCTGGAGGCGTTTATCCGGCATCGTAGAAAACAAGGTATGCGAGCCAACACCATCAACCGGGACCTGGCGGTGGTGCGGCGAATTCTGACTCTGGCTGCCCGCCTGTGGCGGGATGAGTCGGGTTTGACCTGGCTCGAGACGGCTCCCCTGCTGCAAATGCTCGACTGTGACGATGCCCGAAAGCCGTACCCCCTGTCGTGGGACGAGCAGTCGCAGTTGTTTGCGCGGTTGCCGGGCCACCTGAGGGAAATGGCGTTGTTCAAGGTCAACACTGGAACGCGGGAGCAGGAAGTGGTGGGGTTGCGGTGGGAGTGGGAAGTACCGATTACTGAACTTCAAACCAGCGTCTTCGTCGTCCCGGGCGATGGAGTGAAAAATGGAGAAGATCGTTTGGTGGTGATGAATGGCGAAGCGCGGGCGGTGATTAGCCGTCAGCGCGGCAGTAGCCCGGAATACGTGTTCACCTATTCGAAGGGCAAGTCGGTGGATCGCATCAACACCAAGGCCTGGCGCCGGGCACGGGAGGAAGCTGGATTACCCCAGGTTCGGGTACACGACTTGAAACACACCTTCGGTCGCCGCTTGCGGGCCAAAGGCGTGAGTCATGAAACCCGGCAGGTGCTACTCGGCCACAAGAACGGCCAGATCACCACGCACTACTCCGCCGCTGAAATCGGGGAACTGATCGACGCGGTGGAGAAAGTGAGCTGGTCCGGCCGCTCGGCACCGACGCTGACCTTGATCAAAAACGAAAACTCCCGCAATCGGGAGAAGGGAGAACCGCAAAGCGGTTTGAGCTTTGCCTAAGCTGCTGATTTCGAAGGAAGAAAATGGTAGCTACGGCTGGACTTGAACCAGCGACCCCAGCATTATGAATGCTGTGCTCTAACCAGCTGAGCTACGTAGCCACGGGGTTGTCGTTCGCCTTGCGGCGAGAGGCGCGAATTTTGTCTATTTCCTGGCGGCAAGTCAAGCATGCAGCGGCATTCCAGCGCTTCATGCCGCGCGGCGATCCCCCTTGCGCCGGTCGTGCATCACCAGAGTGCCGTTGACACGCAGCGGGAACTGCACCTTGCTGCGATTCTGGCGACGATCTTCACGACTGCGCGGAATCCAGCTGTCGTTGCTGGCGGCGTCAGAGCTGAATGGTGGCGCTTTCTTCTCGTCGTCAGAGACAAAGTTTCGGGCGGCGACGGAGAACACGTAAACCGAAATGAGCAGGGCGCCCAGCCCAAGTATGCCGACTAAGGTGAGAATGGCTTCCATGAACTGCGTGCTCTCCCAGTTATCCTTGCCCTGACTTTGTGCACTTTCCAGACAGGTGAAGCAATAAACAAGCCATCGCTATTTTTGCCTGTGTATCAGGAGATTACAGCGCTCTTACATGCCCCACAAGCTGAACCGGAGGCTGTAATGTAAAAAAAATTGACATGAAAACCCCGCCCCAGGAGGGCGGGAAGCGAGAGGCTAGCGCTAGCGAGCTCCCTTTCTGAAAAGAATCACTTCCACCGTCTGCAGCAGAATGGTGAGATCGAGAAACAGGCTCTGGTTCTTGACGTAGTACAGGTCGAATTCCAGCTTGGCCTTCGCGTCTTTCTCACTTGCGCCGTAGGGGTAGTTGAGCTGGGCCCAGCCGGTAATGCCCGGTTTCACACAGTGGCGCTTGTCAAAGTGCGGAATCTTCTCCGCCAGGTCACGCACGAACTCGGGTCGCTCCGGTCGGGGTCCCACGAAGGCCATGTCACCTTTCAGGACGTTGAGGATCTGCGGTAGCTCATCGATACGCAGCTTGCGGATGACCTTGCCCACCCGGGTGACACGCTGATCATCCGGCGTCGCCCAGCGGGCCTTGCCGTCACCCTCGGCATCGACTGTCATGCTGCGAAACTTCATCACGTTGAAAACCTGGCCCTGCAGCCCCACGCGCCGTTGCCGGAAAATCACCGGCGCACCGAAGCCGTCCTCAAGCCAGATCGCCAGCACCGCCAGCAGCATGAAGGGCCAGGTGAGGGTGAGCAGAGCGAAGGAGGCTGCAATATCAAACAGTCGTCGCAGACCGAACGCCGACGAGTCGCACCTGAAGCCATTGGAAAAAATGAACCATTCGGGATGTGCCTCGTCGGTGAGGATCTTGCTGGCCTCGCTCTCGAAGAAGTCGAGAATATCGACCACGGCCACCCCCTGCATGCGACAGCGCATCAGCTCGTCTGCCTGCATATGCTGCTCGCGATCATCCACCGCGACGACAATTTTCTCAATGCCGTGGCTGCGCACGTAGTCCGACAGGGGCGTATCCAGTGTGATCATGCTGCCGGTGCTGAGCTGTGTGTCCTCTCCCTGCTGTCGCACGTAGCCATAAATGCGGAATCCGCGACGGTCGGACTTGCGGCGCATTTTTACGGCGATGTTGGCGGCCGTGCGGCCGGAGCCCAGCACCAGGACCCGGCGCTTGAGCTGTTCCAGCTCGACGGTCTGCGAAAAAATGAACCGGGTGGCCAGGCTGCTGACAAAGGCGAGGATGGCCGCGTAGACAAACACACCGCGCCACAGGTGCAGCGACGGCAGGAAGTAGAAAATGGCGGTCATGCCCAGCGTCATGATGGCGATGGCGCCGCCAGAGCGCAGCAGCACCCCGTTGGGGCCCTCGCGCAGGCGCGGCTGGTAAAGCCCGAGACTGAACATGGCCAGCACTGTAATGGCCGAGAAGACCGTTGCTCTTGCAGGTAGCTGGTTCAGGTGTACGTCCAGCATTCCCGCGGGTGCCTGCAGGAAGTACAGCCAGGTGGCGGCATAGCAGGCAGCAAAAAACAGGAGCGCGTCTACCAGCGCCAGCCAGTAATAGGCAATGTGAACGTGATGGTTGAAAATGCGTGTCGTGCCCAAAATACTGCCTGCCATCATGCCCAAGACTCCTTCACTGCGTCCGTGCACTCGTTCGCCCGGCGCGTGACCCTTGATTGATCGGATTGAATCCAGAGTCTGAAGAGTAGCAGCGGAATGTGGTGTGTCATGTAGCGTGCAAAAATCTGTGACAGACGTCGCAGGGGGGGCGGCATCGGGCGCTTCTTTGGGGGTCGTTGCCATGGAAAGTCGATGTTGACCGTCTGTTTCATACGGCGTGCCGCTTGACAGACTGGCAGGCGTAGCCGCACTCACTGGGTCTGGCGAATTCAATGACGGGTCGGGTTTTATCATTGTCATCGGGCAAGCCTGCCGCAAAGTGCCCAGCGTGTCTGTTACTCAGCCCACATTATAGGACGGTGGCGCCGGCGCGTCCTATAAAAGCAGTTCCTCAGGCGCCGGGTGGCTGAGAAACCCGTGTGGGCTGGCGGTAAACCCGTAGGCGCCGGACTGGAAAACGACGACCAGATCATCAATGCTGGCAGCAGGCAGCGACATGCGCTGACCGAGTATGTCCAGCGGCGTACAGAGCGGGCCGACGATGTTGACCACCTCCTGTGTATCGCCGTGAACCCGGTTGCCCAGGCAAACCGGGTAGTTCTTGCGGATAACCTGGCCAAAGTTGCCCGACAGGGCGAGGTGGTGGTGCAGGCCGCCGTTCGTGATCAGGTATACCTGGTCGCGGGAGACCTTGCGATCGCTCACGCGGCACACGTAAACGCCGGCCTCCGCCACCAGGTAGCGCCCGAGCTCCATGACCACGGTGCAGTCCGGGTGCGCCTGACGCCACGCGTCGAGGCGCTGGCGCAGGTTGTCGCAGACTGGCGCCAGCGCCAGGGGCTGCTCGCCGGGAAAATAGGGGATGCCGAGCCCGCCGCCAATGTTCAGCCAGCGAATGGGCAGTGGACTCTCCGCCGCCAGGCGTTCAGCCAGCGCAAAGGTCTGGTCATGCGCCTCGATCAGTGCCTCGTGGCGCAGATTCTGTGAGCCGGTGAAGATGTGCAGTCCCATGAAGCGCAGCGGTGTATCGGCAATGCGTTGCAGCAGTGCCGGCACCTGTTCCGCGTCCACGCCGAAGGGTCGCGGGCCGCCGCCCATTTTCATGCCAGAACTTTTCAGTTCAAAGTCTGGATTGACGCGCACCGCCACCGGTGGCTCACAGCCGTGCTCTGCCGCCAGCGCGGCAACGCGCTCCATTTCGGTAAAGGACTCGAGAATGATGATAACGCCGGCCGCCACCGCGTCCTTGAGATCCCGCGCGGACTTGCCTGGACCGGCAAAGCTGATATCCAGCGGCTCGACCCCCGTTTCCAGGGCGACGGCGAGCTCTGCCGCGGACGCCACGTCCAGCCCCTCGGTAATGCCAGACATATGCTGCACCACCGCCGGCATCGGATTGGCCTTGATGGCGTAGTGCAGGTCGATGTTTGCCGGCAGGTGCTCGCGGAGAAAGCGCACGCGCTGGCTCATCAGGGCACTATCGTAGGCATAGAACGGACGATCACCGACCCGGGCGGCGAGCTCACTGACGGCAATGCCCGCCACGCACAGTTCGTTATGCCGAACCTCGAAGCCGGCTGGAACGCCGGCGGGGAGAGCTTCCTGGCTGGTCATGCGCTTTCCTCGAAATAAGCTTTATGCTGGTCCGACAGGCTGCGTCGATCAAACTTGCCGTTCGGGTTCTGGGGCAGACTGTCGACCACAATAATGGCCTGCGGCTGCATGAAGTTGGGCAGCTCACGGCGAAAGTGCATCTGCAGCGCGGGCACCGGGTCGTCGTCTGCCTGTCCATCTGTGCGGGTCACCACCAGCACGATGGCCTGTCCCAGCATGGCATGGGCAATACCCAGCGCCACGGCGCCCGCGACCAGGCCACTGGTGTAGGCGATCTCCTCAACCTCCGACGGGCTCACGCGGTAACCCGAGGTCTTGATCATGTCGTCCTGCCGCGCGACAAAGTACAGAAAGCCCTCCTCGTCGCGCATTACCTGATCCCCGGACCACACTGCCATCTCCGGCAGTGGCAGCGCCGCATTCTGCCCTGGGCAGGGGCGGAAACGCTCCGCGGTTTTTACGGGATCGTTCCAGTAGCCGCGGGCAACCAGGGCACCGCGGTGCACCAGCTCGCCGGGTTCACCCGGTCCGCAGAGCTCACCGTCGCCGTTGACCACGAGAATCTCGGCGTTGGGAATGGCCTTGCCAATGGACTCGGGGCGGCGCTCCAGTTCTGCGGGATCAAGATAGGTGGAGCGGAAGGCCTCTGTCAGGCCATACATCAGGAAAATACGCGTCGCCGGCAAGGCCTGTTGCAGCGCGCGCGTGGTGGCGACCGGCATCTTGCCGCCGGTGTTGGTAATGTAGCGCAGGCTGCGTGCCGCTGCCTCGGGCCAGTCGCACTGCACCAGCTGGTTCCACAGCGGCGGCACGCCCGCCAGTCCGGTGACGCCGTAGCGGGCAACAGCGCGAATCACGTCCCGGGGCAGCAGGTAGTCGAGCAGCACGCAGGACGCGCCGCGGCTGAAGGCCGTGGTGAGCTGACTCAGGCCGGCGTCAAAGCTGAGTGGCAGCACAGCCAGCAGGCGATCCGCCGCGGTATTCTCCAGATACGTCGCCACGCTGTCAGCGCCGGCGAGCATATTGCGATGGCTCAGCACCACGCCCTTGGGGTTGCCGGTGCTGCCTGAGGTATAAAGAATCGCGGCCATGTCCTGGTCGATGCGCCGGTGGCCAGAGGGTTCGCCGCGGTTGGCAGTGAAATCCCGCCAGTGCATGAGCGCGAGCTTGCCGCGGTGCGCCACGGACGCCGGGTTGCCGTCGACCAGCACAACGAGCTGCAGCCCCGACAGATCCACCTCTGCCTCGTGAAGCTGCTGCCAGCGCTGGGCAGAGGTCACCAATGTGTGCACCTGGCAGTGATTGGCAATATAGGCCACCTGCCGCGGCTTCAGCACGGGGTTGATCGGCACAAAGGTGGCGCCGGCGCGCGAACTGCCGAAGAGGCTGGCCACGGCCTCTGGCTGCTTGGGCAGGTAAACGCCCACCCGCTCACCCGCCCGCAGGCCGCTGGCAAGCAGGCCATTGGCAACGCCGCGCAGGTTTGCCTCCAGTTCGGCGTAGGTCAGGGTGTCGTTTTTGTGAAGCAGGGCAGGGGCGTTCGCTTGCTGTTCTGCCTGCGCCCTGATTAACTCGTGAAGAAGGTCGGCCATGTGTGGTGCATGCTCGCGGGCAATCGCCGTGGGTTAAGACTCGAGTGTGTCTGCTGTCGGCGTCAGCGGCAAGCACGTCGTGACAATCTGTGACCGATATCCCGTCGTCAGACCTGTTCCTCAGGCGAATTCCGGAGTGATGCCATGCGTGCGGTCCTCAACCTGTTTCTTCTTGTCATTACCGCGGCAGCGACGTTGTCGGCCAGCGAGTTGCCCGACGTTATCGATGCAGTGCGCCCGGCCATCGTTGGCGTTGGCACCGCCTATCCGCCGCGCCAGCCCATTGCCGGGCAGCGTCCCAACCAGCTGATGGGCACCGGGTTCTCGGTCGGCGACGGGCAGCTTATTGTGACCAATGACCATGTACTGCCAGAGAAACTCGACTACGAAAACCGTCAGTCCCTCGCTGTGTTCGCCGGCCGCGGACGCGATGCCAGGGTGCACGTGGCACGCGTTGTCGCCCGCGACAAGGCGCATGACCTGGCCATCCTGCGTATTGAGAGCACGCGCCTGCCGACGCTGTCGCTGGGTGACTCCGACACCGTGCGCGAAGGCGAGACCATGGCCTTCACCGGTTTCCCCATCGGTGCGGTACTCGGCCTGTATCCGGTAACGCATCTGGGTATTGTCTCCTCTATTACCCCGGTCGTTCGCGAGGCCGGTGACGCCAGCGAACTCACCGCGCTGCAGCTGCAGCGCATGCGTAATCGATACGATGTGTTTCAGCTCGACGCCATCGCCTATCCGGGCAACAGCGGCAGCCCGGTGTTTCGGCCGACGTCGGGTGAGGTGATCGGCGTGGTCAACAGCGTTTTCGTGAAGGAATCCAGGGAGTCCGTGCTCGAGCGGCCCTCGGGGATCAGTTATGCCATTCCGGTGGAGTACGTGCATACCCTGCTCAAGAGCATTGGCGGCAGCGACTGACATGGCGCTTACGCAGCAGCAGGCAGCCGACAGGGCACCGTGGCAATGGCTGGCGCGCCTGCTGGCAATCGTCCCGGCGGCGGGGGCGGGCGTTCTGCTGTTCACCTTGCCGGTGTTTGCACTGCCCATGGCGCTGCTGGGTGCCGGTTATGCCGCGCTGCTCTGCTGGCAGCCGCTGGCCTGGTTGTGGGTGCTGCCGGCGGCGACCGTCCTGCTGGATCTGACGTCCTGGACCGGCAGGCCGCTGGTGAACGAGTTTGATGCCCTGTTTTTGCTGACCGTTGCGCTGGCGCTGGTGCGGGGGGAATTTCGCGGCGCTGCCGGTCTGCGCTTTTTCCCGCTCGTCTGCGTGGCCGTTTTTGTGGCCCTGCTGCTTGCCTCGGTGCCCGACTGGCGCCTGTTCCTGTGGTCGGCAACCGACAACACCACGAATCCCTATTACACGGCTGACTACGCCTACAGGCTGGTCAAGGGCGCCGTCTGGGGCATGCTGCTGGCGTTGCTCTGGATCGCTCAGCACCAGCGTGAACCGCAGCGCAGCCGCAGCGCCCTGTTCGGCGGTATCTGTACGGCCGCCTGCCTGCTGGGTCTGATTGTGCTCTGGGAGCGCGGCTCTCTGGGGGTACTGCTGTCCGGCAGCGCCTGGTACCACGTGGTGAATTCCGTGCTCGACCTGGCGTCATCCTACCGGGTCACCGCACTGTTTTCCGACATGCACACCGGCGGAGAGGTCATGGACGGCGTCGTGATACTGCTGCTACCGCTGGCCTTGCACGCGCTTGTTCAGGGGCGCGGTCTGCCCCTGCGGCTGCTGGCGGCACTTGCCTTTGCGGCGCTGCTTTACTGCACGCTGGTCGGCTTCACCCGGACCACTTATGCAGTCGCGGGCGCGGTGGTCCTGATGTATGGGGTCTGGTTCGGCCTGTCGCAGCGCTCGCTACTGCTGGCGCGTCCGGGCACTGCGTTGATCGCATGCGTGGCTGCCTTGCTTGCCCTGGTGGCCGGCCCGGTGAGCTTCGCCCTGGCCGGCAGCTACGGTCTGGCGGTATTTGCCGGGCTGCAGCTTCTGGCGTATCTCGCCTGGCAGTTCGGCCAGGCGCGACCCGCTGTCGCTGCCCTGCTGCTGGTTGTCGTCGCTGCCTTGCTCGCGCTCGCAGGCCTGCAGGCGCACCTCGACAGTCGGTGGGTCACCGCAACCCCGGTCAGCATCGCCACCTTGCTGGCGGTCTGGAGTGCCAGCCTGGCGGCAACGCGCTGGGCTGTGCCGGTGCTCGCGCGCCTGTCCGTCTTCGACCGCCTGCTGGTGCTTGCCGGCCTGTTGCTCGCGCCAGCCGTGCTGGCGCTGGCGACGGGGGGTTCACAGATGAGCAGCCGCATGGACAGCGTCGAGCGCGATCTGGAGACCCGCGCTGAACACTGGTCCCGGGTGCTGGCCAGTGGCGACAGCAGCCTGCGTGCCGTCCTGCTCGGGAATGGCGTCGGTCGTTTTCCACGCAACTACGTGGCCACGTTTCCCGACAGCGTCGGCGAGGTGGGCAGCTACGCAGTAGTGGCCGATGCCTTCGACAGTTACCTGCGTCTGGGCGGTGGCCGCGACCTGGCCATCAGCCAGCGGGTCAGCATCGCGCCCGACACACAATACCTTTTGAATCTGAGCGTTCGCAGTGATGATGCGCTGCGCCTGGTGGCAAGACTGTGCGAGCGCAACGTGTTGTTCGCCAGCAACTTCATGCCACGCTGTGTCAGCGGCGTTGCCCGCGTGGAACCCACGGCGGGAGAGGTGACGACGGTTGGCATTGCCCTTGAGAGCGGCGGCGTGGGCGAGGGCAGTCTGCTGTCGCGCTGGCCAACCACGCTGACGATCAGGAATCCGCGCGTGGGTACCCTTGTCGAAATCCACGACCTGTCTCTGATCGGCGGCGAGCAGGCGGTACTGCGCAATGCAGCCTTCAGCGAGGGGATGGACCACTGGTTTTTTTATAACGATTTTGCGCACCTGCCCTGGCATATAAAAAATACCTGGCTCCAGGTCTGGTACGACACGGGCTTGCTTGGCAGCAGCCTGCTCCTGCTTCTGCTGTTGCTGGCGCTGCTGTCGGCCTGGCGGGCGCCTCGGCACGAGCCTGCGCCGGCGCTGGCCATCGCGCTGCTGGGCCTGGCTTTGCTCGGACTCTTTGGTACCCCGCTGGATTCCCCGCGGGTGGGCTGGCTCTTCTACTTTTTCCTGTTTGCGCTTGTGCTGCGGCCCCGTGAGGGTGATCTGTCCTGATGCCTGGCGTGCGAATTGTCAGCCAGGTGCTGCTGGCGGTGTCTGGCCTGGCGCTACTGGCACTGGCAACACCGCTAATCGGCAGCCTGCCGCTCTGGGGTAGCGCACTCGTGGTCGCGGGTGCCGTTTATCTTCTGTTGCTGTGGTGGCTGCCGTGGCTGTGGCTGTGGGTGCTGCCACTGGTCACCGTCGCGCTGGACCTGACCCCCTGGACGGGTTGGTTTCTGTTTAATGAGCTCGACTGGTTTTTCCTGCTGACGATCTGTGGCAGCGCAATGTTCGGGCGCTACGCCGGCATGCATCAGGCAATCGGCGGGATGACGGCGGGCCGCTGGCTTCTGGTCGCCTACGCCGTCTTGCTGTTTGCCTCTGCCCCTTCCCCGTGGTCACTCTGGCAGTCACCGCTGCTGCCGGCAGGTGACCCCTATGTGACGCCGGGCTATGGCTACAAGGTCCTGCGCGGTGTCGTCTGGGGCATCCTGCTTGCTCCGCTCTGGCTGTTATTGGCGCAGCAGGACCATGCGATCGCCCGCAGGCATCTGCTCGGCGGGCTATGTACGGCGGCGCTGGGTCTTCTGTTTATCGTGTTGTGGGAGCGGGGCGTACTGACCTGGCTGTGGCGGGCAGAAGTTGAACGCGCTCTCGCTGCGCTGCTCAATGTCAGCAGCAGTTATCGCGTGACGGGTCTGTTTTCCGATATGCACACCGGTGGAGAGGTGATCGATGCGGTGATTGTCCTCTTGCTGGCAGCAGCACTGCAGGCCGCAATAACGGTGCGCGGCGCGGCGCTGCGCAGCGTCGGGATTGCGGCAGCGGCCGGCCTTCTTTACGTCACCCTGGTGGGCTTTACGCGCGCCACCTACGCCAGTGTTGCACTTCTGCTGGCGGCCTACCCGGCCTGGCTACTGCTCGCCGAGCGTCGGCGGCTGGCGCTTTCTCTGGCCGACGTAATGCTGGCTGCCGCCGCCGTGCCCTGTGCACTGCTGGCCTCCTACCGGCTGTTCGATACCTTTGCTGCGCTGGGTTTATGGGCCTTCGTGTTACTGCCGTTCATGGCGCGGTTGGCGGCGCCGCTGCGCCCGTGGCCGCGGGGCTGGCCCGTTCTGGTGCTGTTGCTGCTGCTGATAGCGCCGGCGCTGCTGCAGGTGTTCGGCGCGGCGGACGATGCCGGTGTGTCCGGCAAGCTGGCGGCGACTGCGGCTGCAGTGGCGGCGCTGCTGTCAATGCAGCGTCTGTTTGCCGCTGCCGGGCACGTCGCCGCCGTTGACCGTGCGCTGTTGCTGGCGGCACTGCTGCTGGTGCCCGCGGGCATGGCAGGCGTGCTGGTGGCGTCGCAGATGGAGGCACGCATGGCGTCGGTAGAGCGGGACTACGGTACGCGGCTGCAGCACTGGCGCGATGCGCTGTCCGCCTCGGAGGCACCCCTTGGCAACATGGCCGGTAACGGCGTGGGCAGTTTTCCGCTCCGCTACGCAACGGCATGGCCGGCACGCCGTGCAGCGCTGGCAGGCTTCACGGCGCTGGCGGTGGACGATCGCCCTGCACTGCGTCTGAAGGGCGGTCGCGATCTCACCGTTGGCCAGCGTCTCGCCGTTGCGGGTGATGTCCTGACCCTCGAATTGCTCATGCGCGGCAGGCCCGGAGCACGTCTGCTCGTGTCTCTCTGTCAGCGCAATATACTCGATACCGGGCGCCGCGATCGCGCCTGCAGCGCAGCCCTCGTTGCGGCCCGGTCGGTTGATGATGAGCGCCGCGTCGTGCGGCTGCCGGTGCCCGGTACCCGGCTGGATGCCGTGGGCCGGCCCTTGCTGCTGGGTTTGCGACACCTGAGTGCGGCGTCAGATATGGATATTCTGGGACTGCAGGCGCTGCCCACGAGTGCTGCCTCCCTGCGCAATGGTGATTTCGCCCAGGGAATGCAGCACTGGTTTTTTTACACTGACCTTGCGCACCTGCCTTACCACGTCAAGAATCTATGGCTGCAGGCCTGGTTCGACACCGGCTGGCTGGGTCTGGCGTGTCTGATCCTGCTGGTGGGTATTGGCGTGTGGCGTGCGCACGCTGGCGCTGGCGTGCGCCCCGAACAGCGCTTCTTTATGCTTGGCGTGCTGGTGGTGGGTGTGCTGGGGCTGTTCGGATCGCCGCTGGACTCTGCCCGGGTAAGCTGGCTGTTCTACTTTTTCCTGGCGTCGGTGCTGCTGGCGCCAGCATCGCCTCGGCGGGGTGATGCCGCATCGGGCCCGGCGTGGCACCCGCCTGACACCGGCGCGATACCAGGAGAGCGCACATGATCTTTGGCCGACCGACGCAGCGGGTCCTGTTTCTGTGCACGGCCAACGTCTGCCGTTCCCCGCTGGCGGAAGCGCTGTTGCGTCACTACCTTCGCGAACGTGGCCTGCAGCGCCGTGTCGCCGTTGCTTCCGCCGGCACCCGGGTCGGGCAGCGCGGACGGCGCCCGGATCCGCGCATTGTCCCGCTGTGCGCACAGGCGGGCGTCTCTTTACGCGGCATTCGCGCACGGGCCGTAACACCGGCAATGCTTGAGCGCAGCAGCACTATCCTGGCGATGGAGCCGCAGCACATTGATGATCTGGCTGCGCAGGATGTGTCCGATGCGCTTCTCAATCGGATAAAGCTGCTCGGCGACTTTCTGCCGCCGGCGAACAAAACGGCAGATGGCGCTGTGATTGCCGATCCGTATTTTGCCAACCCTGAAGGCTTTCGCGCGGTGTATTCACAGATTGATGCCGCGGTACGGGCGTTTCTGCAGGCAGGCAGTCTGTCAGACTGACCGCCGTTTCAAGCTGCCATGCTCAAGACATGAGGTCATCTACCGACACCGCCAGCGCGGCCGCCAGGCGCCGATAGACAGCGACCGTGCCCTCCCGCTTTCCCAGCTCAATTTGCGCCAGGTAAGCCTGAGAGATATCGCAGGCAGTGGCAAGCTGCTGCTGGGAAAATCCGCGATACCCGCGCCAGACCTTTACCGGATTAATGCTATCCAGCAGTGAATTGACCACCTCGGCAGGAACCAGTTCGTCTTCGCCATTGTCAAGCTCCTTGCGTGCGCGAGTGTAAGCCTTCAGATCATCGTAAAGCTCGGCTTTCTCCCGCAGCGTGTCGTACTCTCGCACTGGTACGATGGCGTAGGCTCTACTGCCGTTCTCTTCAATATACTGGGTCGTCATTTGTACACACCTCCTCGCGGGCCGATGTCAAGAACCAGAACCCGCACGTCTCCATCCATGATCTCCAGAATCGCCCGATAACTGCCTATTCGCAGGCGCAAGCCTTCTGTGGCCTGCAGCTTTTTGAGATCAAGCCCCCGAGTCTCGTCGTCCGCGATTCTCTGGAAAGCCTGTCTGAATCTGTCAGCAAGTGGGCGCGGCATTTTCAGCAATGCTTTTATCGCCTGTTTTTTGTACTTCACGCGGGACACCCACAAATAATAGCGTTTTGCTATTAAATACTCAACGCATCAATTGCATCATGTTTGTCCAAATCGCGGTACGCTCACCCACTGTCCTGCATCGCATCAAGGTTCTTCGCAATGCGACGCAGGTAGCGTTTCCGGTGTTTTCTGCCGCAGGGTCTTTGTGTGAGCTGAGCCGCCTGGGTTAATCTCATAAAGGTATCAGCAATTATGTCGGAGCAGGGTATATGGCAGTGAAAACCTGGTTGGCCAGTGTGGCCGTGGTGGCAGCGCTGGCGGCGTGTTCCGGGCAGGAGGCACCGGAGGTGCTGCTGGAGCGGGCGCGGGCCGCCCTCGCCGAGGGTAACGCCAATGCCGCGATGATCGACATCAAGACCGCCCTGCAGCAGGCCACGGAAAACCCCGAGGCGCGGCTCCTGTTTGGTCGCGCCTACATGCTGCAGAGCGACCCCGCGTCTGCTGTGGATGAGTTCCGTCGCGCTGCTGAAAAAGGCAATGTTGATGCCGAGGCGCTGTATGCACGTGCGCTGGTGGCTGCGGGTCGCGCTCCTGAGTTGATTGAATTTCACGAGGCCGCCGATGCACCGCCGGCGGCAGCCGACAGGCCGGTCTATCTGATGGCGCTGGCGCGCGCTTACAGCGACCGCGGCAATCTCGACGGCGCCAGTCGGGCACTGGAAAAGGCGCTGGACGCGGGTGCCGAAGATGCCTACCTGCTGGTCACGCAGGCGCTGGTGTCACTGCGCAGCACGCGGGAGGTCAATGAGGCCGCGGCGCTGCTCGAGCGTGCCACCGAAGTATTCCCGGACGATGCTGAAGCCTGGAGTGTTCGCGCAGACGTCGCCCGCCTTGACCGCGACCTCGCCGCTGCCGCCGATTTTTACGGCC
>Ga0209936_1001249_pt1 | contig 13860 bp, 13 predicted proteins | sample SalPonR1_A_D1_MG_FD_185694 | JGI IMG/M metagenome (GOLD analysis project Ga0209936, IMG submission 185694) | Salt pond soil microbial communities from South San Francisco under conditions of wetland restoration - Salt Pond MetaG R1_A_D1_MG... ... | reverse complement strand
GCGGGCGCAGGACTGCTGCTTCTGCGCGGTACGCCGCTGCGCGAACCGATTGCCCACTATGGCCCCTTCGTGATGAACACGCCGGCGGAAATCGAGCAGGCGCTGCGCGACTATCAGAGCGGAAATTTCGGCACCTGAACTCTGCTGGATGAAGGTGATATCCTTACGCTTTTTGAGCGCAAGGGGAAGCCAGATGCATCGAGGGGCGTTATTGCTTGTTGTGGCCACGTTATTCGCCTGTGCCGCACCGCCGCCACCGCCCCCCGAGCCTCCGCCGGCGGAGGTTCGGGCCCCCAGTGATCCCGATGCGCCGGTTGCCTGTGCGCCGCCGCGGCCGGAGGTCTGCACCATGATCTATGCGCCGGTCTGCGCCACACTCGCCGATGAAATCTCGCCGAGGCAGTACAGCTCGCCCTGCAACGCCTGCGCGGATGACCGCGTTGTGGCCTATCGAGAGGGGGCCTGCGAATGACACTCACGACGCGAATTCTCATCGCCATGGTCGGCGGTATCCTGGTCGGCTCCCTGCTGAACCTGATGGTCAGCGGCAGCGGCATTTCCGATACCCTGCGCGCCGGTATTCAGGATCTGCTGATCGGCGGTGTGTTCGATGTGGTCGGACAGATCTTCATTGCATCACTGAAGCTGCTGGTAGTCCCGCTGGTGCTGGTCTCGCTGATCTGTGGCGCCAGTTCTCTCGGCGACAGCGCGCGCATGGGGCCGATTGCCGGAAAAACCCTGCTACTTTACCTCATGACCACGGCCATTGCGGTGACGGTCGCGCTGTTTGTCGCAGTGATCATCGGTCCCGGTACACATGTGTCCCTTGAGACCAATGCGGTCTTCGAGGCCACGTCGCCGCCGCCCTTGAAAGAGGTGCTGATCAATATCTTCCCGTCGAACCCCGTGCAGGCGATGGCGGAGGGCGAGATGCTGCAGATCATTGTTTTCGCACTGCTGTTCGGCTACGCCATATCCCATGCCGGTGAAGCGGGGCGACGCATTGCCTCATTTTTCACCGATGTGGAAAAAGTGGTCATGCGTATGGTGGCAATCCTGATGTCGCTGGCGCCGTATGGTGTTTTCGCGCTGTTGGCAAAGCTGTTCGCCGAGATGGGCCTGAGTGCGATCATGGACCTGGGCGTGTACTTCCTGACCGTTCTCGGCGTGTTGCTGTTCCACGGCCTGTTCACTTACGGCGTATTGCTTCAGGTGCTGGCCAAACAGTCCCCGCGCATCATGATGCGCAAAATGCGATCTGTCTGGGCCTTCGCTTTCAGCACGGCCTCCTCTGGCGCGACGCTGCCCATTACTCTGCGCACGGTCGAGAAACGGCTGGGCGTAAACAACTCGGTGGCCGGTTTCACGGTACCCCTGGGGGCGACGGTAAACATGGACGGTACGGCGGTCATGCAGGGCGTCGCAACCGTCTTTATCGCGCAGGTGTACGGTTTCGATCTCAGCCTGACGTCTTATCTTACGGTCATTCTCACGGCTACCCTGGCGTCCATCGGCACGGCGGCGGTGCCCGGTGTCGGCCTCATCACGCTGGCGATGGTGCTCGGCCAGGCGGGTCTTCCGGTTGAGGGCATTGCACTGATCATCGGCGTCGATCGCCTGCTCGATATGGTACGTACCGTCGTGAATGTTACCGGCGATGCCACCGTGGCAGTCATTGTGGCGCGCAGCGAGCAGCAGTTTGACGAGCAGGTATACCTTAACCCCGATGCGGACCGGAACCCCGATGCAGACGAGGACGACAGCCGTATTCCGAGGCAGGAGCCAGCATGAGCATCAAGGTGAGCATTGTTCCAGTAACCGCATACCAGCAGAATTGCTCTATTCTCAAGTGTGAAGAGACCGGGCGCGGTGCTCTATTCGATCCGGGCGGCGATATCGAGCGCATTCTTGAGGCGGTGCGGCAGATGGATGTCACGCTGGAAAAAATCATCCTCACCCACGGCCATATGGATCACTGTGCGGCGTCCGATGTCCTGCGGCAGCAGCTGGGAATACCCATTGAAGGACCCCAGCGTGAGGACGACTTCTGGATCAGCAAGCTGCCACAATGGTGCCAGATGGCGGGCTTTCCGCACGCGGACGCCTTTGAGCCCGACCGCTGGCTGGAGGATGGTGATTCGGTGGCGGTGGGTGCACAGACCCTGGAAGTGCTGCACTGTCCGGGGCATACGCCGGGTCACGTGGTGTTGTTTCATGCCGGGCAGCAGCTGGCCTGGGTCGGCGACGTGATTTTCCAGGGATCTATCGGGCGCACGGATTTTCCCCGCGGTAACCACGATCAGCTGATTCACAGCATCCGCGAAAAGCTGTTCAGGCTGGGTGATGCTGTCACGTTCATTCCCGGTCACGGACCCACATCTACCCTGGGCCAGGAGCGGCAGAGCAATCCCTTCGTCGCCGATGCCCGTTATGGCTGACGATGATCCGGGGCGCGAGGCCCTGCTACGGCGCGAGTACCACGGCCAGACTGCGCGCATCGCCTGGTCTGAGCTGGCGCCGCATTTTGCGGCGGGCAAGGTGATTCATGTGGCGGACGAGCTCGACCTGGTGGAGGTCGCGGTGCAGCTGGGTCTGGATAACGTGGCACGTTTTGAAGTGTGGACGGCAAGCGGCGCCGTGGCCCCCTTGTCAGATACATTGGCCAGTGAGCTGGCCAATGAGAACGCCAGCCTCTGGGCCGTGGTGGCGCCGCCCTGGGTGCTGGTGCAGAGCGGCGGCGAGATGCCGATCACCGATCCGTCTGCCGAATGACCTTGATCCAGTCGCCGGTGCGTGGCTCACCCCGGGGGTAGAATCCGTTTATCAGGCGTAGCTGTGCTTCCGCATCCGCTACTCGCAGGCTTGCCGCCAGACTCTCCAGCGTTGCACCGCGGGGCACCTGTATGTAGCTCAGGCGCTGTACTTGTCCGGCCTGGCGCTCCTGCGGATGTATTGGCCGGAAGCTTTCGATGATCGATCGCAGGGCGTCGTCCTCTGCGGCGAAGTCGGCGGCCGTTCCCTCGAAGCGATAGGTCAGGTTGTTGAAGTCGATCACTGCGAGGCGCTTGCGCCTGTCTCCGGCGCTGGCAATCGCCGTATAGCCCTGGAGCCCGGCCTGCTCGAGCGGCGTACCCGCGCTCAGTTCACCGCTGGCGCCTTCGCGCATCACCTGCTCCGGTGCTGTCGAGGGGTCGTGCCGCATCAGCGTGATGCGCACTGAGGCGTCGTCGCCGGGCCCTCGTGCGATCACGGCCTGCGCGCCGGCCTCGACATCCCAGCCCTCGGGTTTTTCTATCGTGAAACCGAGCTTGTTGTGGTAGTAGCGCTGCCGGTCGCGTTGCCCCTGTGCGCTTCGTCCCCAGACCAGGCCGTCCATGTGGCGGCGGAATTCCCCCGGCTCTTCCGGGCTTTCGATATAGGCACCGTCATCCAGCTCTGCTGCCGCCTGTATCACGGCCTGCAGGCGCTTGTCGTTGCGCGGGTGAGTGGCGTAGACCCCATGGTAAGTGCCGACCGGCTGGCCGCTGCTCTTGGCCTTGACACGCTGGAACAGCTCCTGGTTCTTGAGCACACCGACTACGTCCAGCAATGCCTCGGGCTCATACCCGGCGCGGTGCATGTATTCGGCGCCAAAGCCGTCGGCCTCAAGCTCCATATCGCGACCGAAGCCGCTCATGATTTCAGCACCATACATGCTTGAGGCCGCGTAGACGTCGCGGCTGCCGGTGAAGATATAGGCCGTCGTGGAAAGTACCTTGCTGGTGACGCCGGCGGATTTGCGACGGGCATGGTGCCGGGCGGTGACGTGGGCGATCTCGTGGCCGATGACGCCCGCCAGCTGGGCCTCGCTATCGAGATAGGCAAGCAGGCCGCGATTGACGTAAATGAAGCCGCCCGGCAGTGCAAAGGCGTTCAGGTCCGGTGCGTCTATCACGGTGAACGTCCACTCGAGGTCCGGCATGTCGCTGTTTTTCGCCAGCTGCTGGCCGATACGGTTGACGTAGGCCTGCAGTTCCGGATCGTCATAGGCGGCGCCCTTTGACATCATTTCCTCGTGCATGTCGCGGCCCTGCTTGATCTCGCTGGCCTGGCTCGACACCACCATATCGGCACCGCCGGTCGCCGGATTGACGGCGCAGCCCTGCAGCAGCAACGCGTTGGCGGCGAGAAGGGTGACGATCAGTCGCATCATCATGTCAGTAGCCGCTGGACAGGAACTGCAGTAACTGGTCGCCCAGGCTGTCACAGGCGGTGCCTTTCACCGGCGCGATGATCGGGATCGGCACAACCACCGCCGGCATGTAGGACTGGCCGCTGGTGGAGGTGCTGACACGCCCCACCTCGGCCTTGTCAGTGAAATCCCAGATGGTGGCTTCGTAATTGGAGTCATTGCCCCAGGTGCCGAAGCCAAAGCAGCCGGCCCCTCCGGGGCCAACGGCACAGCTCATGGAGCCGGATGCGTTGGTCTGCACCGTGGTGCCGTCAATCCATATCATGTATTCGGTTTTCAGATCAGCGAGCTTGTCGGCGACCGGCGGCTGCAGCAGAAGGCGGTCGATATCCGCTGGCCGCAGGGGCGCCGTGCGGGGTTCAAACCAGGGATAAAGGGCGTTCATGAAGTCGAGCTCAGCGATGATCTCGACCTCGCTGTTCCCGCGCTTGATATGGTCACCGATACAGCTTATGAAATCGGGCTCTGTTTCATAGTCACTGGCGTGACGGCGTCCGAGAATGACCACCGACGCGTCCTCCATGCTTTCCACGGTGGGCGCGTTAAACACCATTTCATCGACAGTGGAGGTAACACAACCGCCGAGCAGCGCCGAGGCCGCCACGAGCATACCGACAGTTAAGCGCCGTGTTTTCATGGTGTGGTTCCTGCAGCGACCGTTCTATTGCGCGATTGCAGCCAGTTGGCGACGTCCGGCACATTCGGGAACAGGGTGGCGAAATGAGCGCCGGCATCCCGCAGCGCAACAACGGCGGCCAGATTGACCGCCGCTTCGTCGGTCTGCAGGAAAGCGGTCGGCGTCTTGCCGTAGGCTGTCATCGTCCATTGAGCAATCGACGTTCCGTCGGGTGCGTTGAGTTCAAACGCGTAGCGCATCCAGATCTCATAGACCTTGATGTTGGTATGTGTCGGTATGGCGTACTGAAGTTCGTCCACGCGGGGTATCAGTACGGCGTCCACCTCGGGTACCTCGGTATCCCCGACCGGTGCCTCATCGAGAAAGATCACCTGTTCAAACATGCCGTTGAAAAGCGTACTCCACATGCGGATCTGGGCATCGCCGGTTTTTACCAGCCAGTCGGAGTCCGCACGGCCCTTTGCCTCGTCGAAGAACTCGTGGCCGCGGAATTCGTCCGGATAGAACACGCCCAGTGTGAGCGGCTGTCTGCTCATCAATGGTTGTGGGTACTTTCCGGTAACCACGACCTGCTTGGCGCCACAGGCGCCGAGTAACAGCAGGCTGGCGAGGAGAAGCCAGCGTCCGAGGGCCTGCCTTGTTGGCTGTCTAGGGTCTGAAGTCATTGAGCCCGACAAAGGTGCCTCCATTCCTGTAGGTCAACTCTCGCATCAGTGCCGCGAAGCGGTGGACCGAGCCCTGCTGCGCAGGGGCCTGCTGATACAGTACGGGGAAGCCCACAGCATGGATGCGTACCAGCCTGTCACCGCGGTTGTTTCTGGCGTTGATCCGGTCGACGGCGTTGAGCACTTCATTGAGTGAATTGCCCGTGAAGTCGTCGCCGAAAACGTAAATGCTGATTTTCTTGCCGTCGCCGGAGAAACTGCTGATGGCCTGGGTGATCCCTTCCACCGGGCTCGAATTGCTGAACACATTCCAGTTGCGCAGATTCTGCATGATGGCGGTGCGGCGGCCCGGCGTGTCCGGAATCCACTGGCCCCGGTAGCGGCTGAACATGTAGTTACCCATATCGTTGAGTATCTGAACACCCTTCACATTGGGATAGATGCTGAGAATGGATTCCATCTCGTTCATCATTCGCTGCCAGGCGTAGGAGAACATGGACCCTGACGTGTCGATAACGAAGATGAGGTACTCGCTGTCGACCGGAATGCCGCCGATCAGCTGGTTCGTTATCTCCTGGCCTGCCAGCAGACGCTCCATTTCACGGGTCAGAGATTGCCGCGCAATGGCCAGTCGGTCAACGATGACCTCGTTGCTGCTGTCTTCCACCTGTATGCTGTCATACTGCGATTTTGCACTCGCAAGCGCGCCCGTGAGACGCGCAATCCGCTCCTGGTACTCTGACAGCTGCTCGCGTTTGGCGTTCAGATCGCGATTGAGAATGGTTGTCTCGCCGCGAAGCTCAAACAGCTCCTCCTGCAGTTTTGCAATCCGGCCCTCCAGCTTTTTGGTGGAGGCTTCAATAATCTGCGGCTGCACCGTTTTGGTAATCATGAGCAGCAGGATGACGGCCCCGAAGCCACAGCAGATCACGTCCAGAAAGGACATCGAGAACTCGCTTGACTCGCGTCGTTTGCGCATGGTCCCGCCTCAGGTTGCCCCGGCAAACCGGGGATACGCTGTCATCAAGGCCAATCCCTTGAAGGACTCATGAAGCTGCCTCGTGTTGCCTGGGCCAGTTGCCAGAATTCCGAAGCAGCCATCGGGTCGCCCTCCATAGGAAACAGTATAATATTAATCGGAATATTGCCTGGCAGACTGCGTATCGCTTCGCGATACAGACGCTGGCGTTCAGGGCCGCTGACGGTGCTCTTCCGGGGCGGGCTGGCGCCCTGGGTTGGCAGGCCGTCGGTAATCAGGAAGATGTTGTCCGGCGCTGGCGACAGCTTCTGCAGGGCGGTAAACGCATTCAGCAGGCTGGTGCCCCCACCGGGCAGTATCCTGCGCAGCGCCCCGGATGCGGCATCGAGCTGTTCCTGATTGGCGACTTCCAGCCACTGTCCCTCGGTGTCCGGCAGGACCGGGCGTGCTTCAGTGTTGAAGGCAATAAGCTGATAGTCGCTGCCGACCGGGAGCTGCGCGGTCAGCCAGTCTACGGTCTTCAGGGTCCGCACCCACTTTGCTGCCTCCCGCTGCACCTGCTCGCTCATGTTACGCAGCCGTATGATGTTCACCAGGCGCTCGTCGAGCATGCTCGCGGACGTGTCGACCAGAATGGCGATGCGCTGGCCGCCCAGATTGAGTCCGGTCAGATACTGGCGTTGACCGTCACCGGTAAAATCCCGTGCGCTCTTACCGCTTTCCGAGGCCGATGCTTCGCGCAGTTCCTTGACCTCCTCCTCCAGCGACTGCACTTCGGCCTTCAGCCGCTCCACGGCTTCCGTATCGGTAAAACCGTCGTCCCGTGTTGCCTCGATCAGGGCTTCGTAGCGATCCAGCTCCTCCGTGACGCGCGTGGCCCGGCCCTGGGCTTCGACAATCTCGGCATCAGTTTCACCCAGGTCGTTACGCAACCTGACCAGGCCGGCCTTGCCGTCTCGGATGTCCTCCTCGAGCAGGTTGACCTCGGATAGCAGGTCGCGGTTGAGATCGCGGGTTTCCTCTTCTATGGCGTGGTCGATGATCAGGAAAACCAGGACCACCGCCCCGAAACCGCAGGACATGATGTCCAGAAAGCTGAGGTTGAATGCGGTAAAGCTGCGCTTGCGCCTGGCCACGTTATGCCGGTTCCCCGACCTCGATCAGCAGCCATGACGTGCCGTCGGCCCGGATTTCATCGCCTGTTTCGAGAGCCGCACCGCGGTAGGCGACGCCATTCACGCGGACCTCTGAATCGCCGGCGATGACCCAGCAGTCGACGCCTTCGCGACTGAGCCGGCAACGGTCGGTCAGCACAATATCGCTGCCGCCGAGCGGGCGTGCGCGGGCATTGTGCAGGATATGCGTTGGTGGGGTCGCTGCGCGGCGGGGTGGGGTGGGCGGCGAGGCCGCTGGTGCCTGTCGTTGCGTTGCCGCGGCCGATGGCAGGCCCTTGAGCAGGTGCAGGTCGTCCGGTGGCTGCAGAATATGCTCGCGATGACGCGCCAGCGCCGCGGGCAGAGCCTCTTTCTCTACCGGGCGAGCCTCGCTGAAGCGAGCGGCGAACCCCGGTATCAGGCAGACCTGGGGATCGAGCAGCAGCGCATGCCCGGGCACTTTGCCCGCCTCCTGCATGACCGCGTCGTACAGGCGATCAGCCACGGAGGCCAGCTCCTCGACGGTGATGCGGGTACTGTAACCGTTGATGCTGACCGGCGCTTCGCCGGATGCCTGCAGCGTCTGGAGCGAGTTGAATAGCCCGTCATAAAGTGTCTGTTCTGTCTCCGCCTTGCGCCGGGGGTCAAACCGCGTGGTGTGTATGAACGAACGCGCCACGCGCTCGACAATGGCCTCCTGCAGTGCCAGCAGGCCCGAGCCCGGCAGTGCATGACTGCGCACCAGTCGAATCTGACCGTCTGCTACCGAGAGCTGGGTCAGCAGCGCCTGATGCAGCTGCAGTTCCAGGTGCAGGAGATTCCCCGAATCAGCGTGTGCTTCGGCCGCAAGGACGCTGCGGTTGATCAGTCCGACAACGCGAAACGGACAGGTCTGCGCAATGCCGAGCAGCAGCGCCAGCTGGTCGCGATCCATACTGTCGGGTACCGCAAGCACCACATCGCCGGGCTCACCGGCGGTCCTGTGGACCTCCAGAAGATGCGCGTGCACCAGGTCGGCGGTGTGTCTGGCCGGCCCGAGCGTCGGCTGCAGGGGTTGCGTGCCCAGCTGCCACCAGAAGCGCGTGTTGATATAGCGTGGCTGGCGCCTGGCACTGCCGCGGGCGGTCTCGCCGAAGCGGTAGCTATCGCCCTCCAGCAGCGCATATCCGGGGCTGCACACCTGCCCGCCATCGTGGTGGAGGCACAGATCGCTGTCGAGAATGTCGAAAAGTGCAGTCGCCATCAGTGTTCAGCCACCAGGAAGCGTAATAGGCGCTTGTCTGCGTAGCGCTGGCAGTCCATCACCAGGCGCTCTTGCGCCTGCTGCAGCTGGTGCAGGCAGAACATGATGATGATGCTCAGTACGAGTGCCACGAAGGTACTGTTGAAGGCGACGCCGAGGCTGACGGTGACGCCTGAAATATCGCCCTCGACTGCCTTGTAGGCCTGTCCAAGTGCATCACCGATACCGCGAACCGTGCCGATAAAGCCGATGGAGGGAATGGCCCAGGCAATGTAGCGGACCATGGACAACTCGGAGTCCAGGCGGTCGGATTCTATCTCGCAGGATTCCTTGATCGTGTCAGATACCGCCTGGATGCTGCCTGTTGTGGCGAAGCGCTGCAGCGCCGCCAGCAGCGTACGCGGCAGCAGGAGGTCCTGTTGCTGGTGCGGCAGATCTTCCAGTGCCCGACTGTACTCCCTGGCGTCCGCGGGAAGTACGCTGGTTCCCTCGGGAATATCCACCAGGTCGCGTTCCAGCATTGACTGCTCCCGCAGAGTCTGGCGTGCCTTGTAGGCCATGATGGACAGTGCCCATATCAATAGAATGAAGCACGCCTCCTGCTCGAAATCGCGAATGACAACGGCAATCGTGCGTTCGGGGACAAAGTCTTCGCCGGCGGCCTGGCGTGCCATCTGGGTTTCCAGCTGGGCTTCGGCGCTGGGGCGTATGATTCCTACATAGGCCCCGTGCACCACGATGACCGCGATGAGCAGCGCAAAGGCCTGGAAGATGAATTCTGAGGACATCCGTTTTTTCATTCAGGAGATTTCCTTAAATATCCACAGGGAAGGAGACCGAGGCGTCCTCCGAAATGGATTCCGAGGCTTCGTAATCGAAAGGCGAGAGCACCACTCCCCCGTCGCTCGTCGCCGCGTCGTTGTTGCCCCGCTGGCCGGCGCCGGCTGTCGACGTCGCGTCCGATGGCGCTTTGGCCTCAGGCTTGTCGCGCTCATCGGCCGGCTGCGCCAGCGCCATTACCGTCACCAGCAGCGCCGACAGAAGGACTGCCGCTACCAGCGTCAATGAACCGAAAGTTCCTGTTGTGCCGCGCATAGGGCCTCCTCTCTATTCAGCGTAGCGGGCAATACGAAAACCCACGTCATCCCGCCCTGCCTGTCCGTAATCGCGATAGGTCAGTCGCAGCTCCGTCAGCTTGCCGAGCGCCCAGCTGGCACCGCGAAGGACATAGTTGTCACCGCTCTCTGCGCCCAGCGGGTCAGTCTGCACAACGCCATTTGCGGCGGGTATGGCATAGACGTTGTGCATCCACTCCGCCACATTACCACCGATATCGTACAGGCCGTTATGGTTGGGTTTGAAGGAGGCGACCGGGGCGCTGACTACGTGACCATCGCTGTAATTGTTGAGTACACGGCCGGTGACATAGGCGGAGCTGGCATCGGCGATATTCTCGACTGCATCATCCGGGGGAAAGGCGTCTCCCCAGCTGAACTTCTGCAGCGACTCGCCGTTGACCCGGCTGACCCATGCCCATTCGGCTTCGCTTGGCAGGCGGTAGCCGGTAGCAGAGGGGTTGAAGCCTGTGATGATGCCCTGACGCTCGGTGTAGAACGGCGGCAGGCCTTCCCGCTTGCTGAGCCAGTTGCAGAATGCCGCCGCCTGCTGCCAGCTGACCTGGACTGCGGGCTGGTGTTCACGGTTGAGGCTGTTGCCCTTTTCCTGCCCCGAGTTGTGGCTCTCCTGAAATTGGCGGAACTGGGCATTGGTGACTTCCGTGGTCTGGAGGTAGAAAAGTCGCTCCAGACGCACTGGATGCAGGACCTCATTTGCCCGCCGGCCCGGGTCACGGCGGGAGGAGCCCATGTCGAATTCGCTTCGCGGCGCTGTCTCCGGATTGAACAGCCTCAGGGTCTGCCCCAGCGCCGTGGTGATTTCAGGCTGCAGCCGCGCCATGCGCGCTTCCTCTTCCGTCTGCAGTGTGACCTGCACCAGCTGTTGTAGACCTTCCCGCGGAGTCACCCGGCGTCGTTCCGTCTTGTGGCCGGGCAGGCTGATCTCCACCCGGTGTTCGTAGGCTGGCAGGGACAGCGTCTGGGAACCCCGGCCGACGGCTTCGCCATTCAGCGTGATTTGTGCTTCGCCCGGCTGAATGTCGAATACCACCTCGCCCAGCTGTGCCTCAAGCGTTGCGGTGAGTGATGATTCCTCGCCGGCCTCGAGTGCAAGAGATCGACTGAAGCGACGATAGCCGGGACGCGACAGCTGTATACGATGCTCTGTCCCGGGGGATAGCTCGACGGTCAGCGGTGTCTGGCCGCGGTAGTCGCCGCTGACAGTGACATTGGCCCCGGGAGGGCGACTTTCCAGACTCAGCAGGCCGGCTGCGGGTAGCAGGGGCAGTATGCCCAGATCCAGTGTCTCGCCGGCGGCCAGTTCCAGCGTGCGCACCAGGTCCGCATAGCCTGCGGCCTGCAACCTGAGCCCACGCTCACCGCGGAGAATTTCCGCGCTGAGCGGTGTGCTCCCGATCGCGTCATCATCAACGAATACGGTCGCGCCTGATGGCTTGCTGTCGATGTTGACCTCAGCCCAGGCCGGCTGCAGTGCAAATTCGACAGTCTGGTCGATAGTGCGACCTGTCACGGCAATGGTTCGCGTCTCCGGCAGATAGCGCTCCGTGGTAATGCGGACCCTGTGATCCCCCGCCGCCAGGGGCTGTCCCTGGAACGGGGCGCGGCCCGCGGACTCGCCGTCTATCTCGATGACCGCGCCCTCAGGAAGTCCGGCGAAGGTTACTCGCCCGGGCAAGGGTGAAAGCGCCACATCCAGGCGTTGACTGGCCTCGTCCGATACGGTCAATGTCCCCGTGTAATCGACGTACCCCGGGGCGCTGATGTGCAGGTCGTACTCTCCGCTGCGAAGCATGAAGCGCTCACCCAGTGGCACTGCCAGGCCATCGATATCGATGCGGGCGGGGACCTCGGCGTCTATGGCGATCTGAATCGAACGCGCGGTGAAGAGGAAGCCCAATACCAGCAGCACGGCAGCTGCAGTGCCGGCAATGGCGAGCGCACGCAGCGGGCTGCGGCGCGAGCCTGCGTCGCGCTCGGCGCTTCCGGCCAGCGGTTGAAAGTCGCTCGCGGCAATGCGCTCGCGGCTGACGTCGGTACGCCTGTCATCGCTCGCCATCAGATGCTCTCCGTGCAGACAACGGTAACGGTGGGGGGACGACCCTCGTGGCTGACGCGGAAGGTCTGGCGTACGTCGCGATAGCCACGACGGGTGCCGACCGCGGTGTATTCGCCCGGGCGCAGCATGAGCTGCTCGCGCTCGAACTGTCCGAGGCGGGACACCTTTTGCACGACAACCTCTGTTGCGTTGTCAGACAACAGCGTGACTGCAATGGGGGTGTTTGCCAGTGCCAGATGTTTCTGCAGCGTCTGAATCTGCTTCTGCAGACGCGGCCCGCGGGGCTCGACGGTTCTGGCATAGTCAAGCAGCTCTGCCGTGTTTTCGGCGACGTTTACGTCGCTGAGACGATCCGGGTCATCGAGAATGGCATTGAGCCGCTTGTCCAGCTCTGAGCGGGTACGTGCCCGCTCGACCCCGCGCCGGGCAAACAGCACGCTGTTGTCTATTTTCAGGGCCGTCTCGTAGGCGCTTACCGAGTCGGCCCAGTCCTCCTCGGCGATGCTGGATTCGGCGCTGCGCTGCAGCTGACGCAGCTCACTGGCGGTCTCTGCCACCCGGACTTCCTCCCTGGCTGCGGCGACTTCCGCGCTGCCCTCACGCAGGCTGCCGGCGCGCTCGAAGGCGGCGCGCGCATCATCAAAGCGCTGTTGCTCGAGGGCGGCGTAGCCTGCAGACATGGCATCGGCAAAGCGTTGTGCCCTCAGCGCGTCGCTGACGCGAGACAGTGCCTGTGTCGCTCGGCGGTGCCTGTCGTCTGCAGAAACGGCGGCTTCCAGCGCCGTTTTTGCACTCGCCAGATCGCCTTCGCTTTCCGCAGCAGCCGCTTTCTCGAGTTGCGCGAGAACCTCTGGCAAGGCCTCAAGTCGCTCGCGCAGCCGACCGGCCTGCGGCAGGTCCGGCTCGAGTTTATCGACGATGGTGAGTGCTTCCCCGGTGGCCGCCGCGTCACCCGCCTGTAAACCCGCTTCCGCGGCCACAAGGCGCGCCTCCAGCTCGTCGGGAATCCGTGCCTCGATGGCCTGCGCCTGTGCCAGCGCCGCGCGGTAGCGTTCAATCGCGGCGCTGAACTCGCGTTGCCGATAGCGCTCATCACCCTCGCTGGCTGTGGCAATTACCGCAGCCAGGTCCTCGCCGGCCCAGATGTCAGCGCCGCGGCGAGTCAGTGACTCGCGCAGATCGAGAAGCGTATTGAGGATGTCCTGCGCTTCGGCGCGCAGGCGTGCCGCTTGTGCATCGGCAAAGGGCGTGCCCGCCTCGGCATTCCCGGGAGCAGCACGCGACTGTGCCGGTGCGCTGGCGTCGTCGCTTCCGGCATCGGCGCCCGTCTGCTCTCGCGCTGGCGTGTCGGTCTCCGCGTTCTGCAGTGCCGAGGGCAGCCAGAACACGACGGCAACTGCCAGCGCGACAAGAATGACCAGCGCCGGAAGCGTCCAGCGAGAGGCCCCTGGCTCTCGGGAGTCGCGTTCTTCTGTGGGCTTGTGGGCGGGCTTGACGGACTCAAAGGGCGCCGGTTCAACGCGTTCTCTTTCTATGGACATGGACTCGCTACGGCTGGGAAAGGTGGGTTAGGAACGACTGTCGGTGGTGCTGGCGTCATTTGCAGCGGCATCCAGATGACCCACTTCGTTGCGGTAAATCTCTTCCAGTATCTCGCGCCACTGGTTGTACTGGTCCTCGACATTGCCGCTGAGCATGACGGTTCGATCATCCAGTTCGATCACCCGGGGCGTGATTTCGGCTTCCAGCGACATACCGA
>Ga0209936_1001248_pt1 | contig 13860 bp, 12 predicted proteins | sample SalPonR1_A_D1_MG_FD_185694 | JGI IMG/M metagenome (GOLD analysis project Ga0209936, IMG submission 185694) | Salt pond soil microbial communities from South San Francisco under conditions of wetland restoration - Salt Pond MetaG R1_A_D1_MG... ... | reverse complement strand
GGCGGAGCTGGACCTGCGCCTGTCGGGCACGGCGATCCGGTTCCTCGCGGCGATCTGCTCGCTGGGCCACGGCAGCTACCGGCTGGACGGCAACGCCCGCATGCGCGAACGGCCGATCGGCGACCTCCTCGGCGCCCTGCGCGCGCTGGGCGCGGACGCGGTGGACGAGACGGGCAGCGGCTGTCCGCCGGTTCGGATCGAGGCGAGCGGCCTGCACGGCGGTACGGTGCGCGTCGCCGGCGGCCGCTCGTCGCAATACCTGTCGGCCCTGCTGATGGCGGCGCCGTGCGCCGACGGGCCGGTGCGGATCGAGGTCGACGGCGAGCTGCTCTCGAAGCCGTTCGCCGACATGACGCTCGCGGTGATGGAGGCGTTCGGCGTCACGGTCGCCCGCGACGGCTACGCCGCGTTCGAGGTGACGCCGGCCCGTTACCGCCCGCGACCGTACGAGATCGAGGCCGATGCGATGGCCGCCGGCTACTTCTGGGCCGCCGCCGCCGTGACGGGCGGCCGGGTGCGCACGCCCGGCGTGGGGGCGACGAGCGTGCAGGGCGACCGAAGGCTCGCCGACGTGCTGGACGCCATGGGGTGCCGCACGACCTGGGACGCGGACGGCGTCGAGGTTCTCGGACCGTTGTCCGGGCGGTTGCAGGGCGGGACGTTCGACCTGAACGACATGCCCGATCAGGCGCAGACCCTCGCGGTCTGCGCCCTGTTCGCCGACGCGCCGGTGCGGATCGAGAACGTCTGGAACCTGCGGATCAAGGAGACCGACCGGCTGGCGGCGCTGGCGCGCGAGCTCGGACGGCTGGGCGCGACCGTGGTCGAGGAGGAGGACGCGCTCACCGTCCATCCGCTCGAAGCGGGCGAGGTGCAGGTCCCCGTGGCGATCGACACGTACGGCGATCACCGCATGGCGATGGCGTTCGCCGTGGCGGGGCTGCGCCTTCCCGGCGTGTCGCTGCGCGATCCGGGATGCGTCGCGAAGACGTATCCGGGCTTCTTCGAGGACTGGTCGCGACTCGCCCCGACGGCGCTATGATGGGCGGCGTGCGCGACGTGGTCACGCTCGACGGTCCCGCGGCCAGTGGCAAGTCCACGGTGGCGCGGCGCGTCGCCGACCGGCTGGGCGTTCCGTTCGTCTCCTCCGGGCTTCTCTACCGCGCGGCGACGCGGCTGGCGTTGGACGCCGGGGCGGATCCGGGGGGCGAGGAGGGCCTGTTGACGCTTCTGACCGATCACGACGTGCGCCTGGTGCCCGACGCGGACGGCAACCGGGTGTTCGTCGACGGTCGCGACGTGACGGACGGGCTGCACACCGACCGCGTCGACGACGCCGTCTCGGCCGTCGCCGCGCGGCCCCGCGTGCGCGCCTGGGTGAACGCCCGGCTGCGCGAGATCGACGGGTCGTTCGTGATCGACGGACGGGACATGGGCAAGGACGTGTTTCCCGACGCCGAAGCGAAGGTCTACCTGACCGCACGACCCGAGGTCCGGGCAGCCAGGCGTGTCGGGGAGCGTGCCGCGGCGCTGCACGAGGTCACCGACGCGATCCGGCGCCGGGACGCGCTCGACGCGCGCCAGTCCGCGCCGGCCGACGACGCGGCCGTGATCGACACCAGCGACGTGGGTCTCGACCAGGTCGTGGACCGCGTCCTCGCGGTCGTCGCCTCTCGCCGCGCCGCGAGACGATGAACGTCGTCGTCGCCGCCGCCTCCGAGCTTCGGCGCGTCGTCGTCACCGCGAGCCGGCACAAGCCGGACGCGGTCCCGATCGCGAACCGCTTCGCCGACCGGCTGCGCGAGATGGGCGCGGACGTGCACCTCGAGGTGGACGGGAACGGGCCGCTGGCCGAGCGGGCACGGCACGCCGATCTGGTCGTCTCCGTCGGCGGCGACGGCACGCTGCTGGACGTGGCGCGACGGCTGGTGGGGGGCGACGTGCCGGTGCTGGGCGTGAACCTGGGCAAGCTCGGGTTCCTGGCCGGCTTCTCGCCCGAGGAGTTCGAGGCCTACCTCGACGGGGCGTCGCCCAGCGCCTGGCGCGTCGACGAGGAGATGATGGTCCAGGCGCGCGTGAACGGCGGCGAGCCGCACGTGGCGCTGAACGACGTCGTCGTCTCGCAGGGCGTGATGACCCGGCTCCTGGAGATCGACATGTGGGTCGGCGGCGAGCACGCCATCGCCTACCGGGCGGACGGCCTCGTCGTGAGCACCCCGGTCGGATCGACCGCGTACTCGCTGTCGCTGGGCGGGCCGATCCTGGGCCGAGGGCTACGGGCGTTCGTGATCACGCCGATCGCGCCCCACTCGCTGACCAACCGTCCGATCGTCGTCGGCGCCGACGTCTCCGTCGAGTTCGTCGTGCGCGGACGGATCGACGAGCTGGCGCTCCTCGCCGACGGCCAGGAGCGGATCGATCTGGTCGAGGGCGACCGCGTCGAGATCGAGGCCGCGCACGGCACCGTGCTCCTCGTGAGCAGCGGTCGTCTGGGGCCGTACGGGGTGATGCGCGAGAAGCTCGGCTGGGGGCTGGGCCCGGCGCTGAGCCGGCAGCCCGGCGCACGCTCGGGCGGCAGCCACGGCTCCGCTACGCCCGGGAGCGCCGACGAAACCGTGTGATGGCTCCTAGCGAGCGACGCTCCGCACCGGTGATGATCACGTAATGAACGACCTTCGCCCCGAATTCTTCCGACGCCTCGACGAGCGTCCCGACGCGCTGTTCTACCGGCGGCCGCGGTCCGCGTCGCACCTCGACGAGGCGGCGATGCGGTTCGTACGCGCCACGAACGACGAGCTGCTTCCAGCGGGCGGGCGGATCCTGGACCTGATGGCCGGTGCGCGCTCGCACCTGGGAGATCGCTACGGCGACGTCGTCGGGCTAGGACTGAACGCCGACGAGCTTCACGCCAACCCGCGGGTGGGCTCCCCGGTCCTGTTCGACCTCAACCGCCGGGCCGAGCTTCCCTTCGAGGCGGCGAGCTTCGACGGAGCGGTGTGCACGGTCAGCGTGCAGTACATGACGCGACCGCTCGACACGTTCGCGTCGCTGGCCCGCGCGCTCCGTCCAGGAGCGCGCTTCATCGTGGCGATCTCGACCCGGATGTTCGAGGAGAAGGCGGTCCTGGCCTGGCGCGCGTCGGACGACGCCGCCCACCTGCGTCTGGTGCGGACGTACTTCGAGGCGTCCGGCGGCTTCGGACCGGTGCAGGAGCGTCATCACCACCCGCCGAGCGGCGTGCCGGTCAGCGTGCTCTGGGCGGGGGCCCGCGAGCTGAACTGAGCGCCACGACGACTATACTGCCGGTCGTGACGTCGCGGCCCAGCCTTCTGCTGCTTTCGAACGGACACGGAGAGGACGTCGTCGGCGCCCGGCTGGCCCGGGAGCTGAGCGCGCTCCGGCCCGACCTCGACCTTCGGGCGTTCCCGACCGTCGGACCGGGCCGCGCCTACCGCGGAGGTCCCGCGAGGCGCGTGGGGCCGCTGAGGTCGCTGCCCAGCGAAGGGCTCACCTTCGAGCGGCACGACGTGCTCGGCGCCGATCTGCGAGCGGGACTGATCCCCTCCACGCTGTCGCAGCTCCGCGATCTGCGCGCGAGTCGGCCGGACGTCGTGCTCGCGGTCGGTGACGTCTGGATCGAGACGCTGGGCACGCTTCCGCGCGCCAGGCTGCGCTACGCGGTGCAGACGCTCCTCTCGGTGCGCATGGCGGGAGAGCGCCGCCGTTGGGGCATCGGCGCGTTTCGCGAGCGGTTCACGCTGGCCGAGCGCACCCTGCTGCGCACCGCCTACCGGCGCGTCTACCTGAGGGACGAGGCCAGCGCCGCCGCGCTACGGGACCGGGGCGTGCGCCAGGCGCGCAGCCTGGGGAACCCGATGATGGACGGCTTGGACGTCGCTCCCCTTCCGCTGCCGCTGCCGCACGGTGCGCCCGGCGTGGTGCTCCTGCCCGGCGGCCGCGGCTACGCGACCGACGCGCTCCGCGTCATGCTGGACGCGCTGAACCGACTGGCGCCGGTCGTCGCGGCGCTTCCCTGGCCGGGCGACGCGCCCCCGGCCGTGCCGCCGGGCTGGCGTGCGGACGAAGGGCCGCTCGGAGGGATCGCCTGGCACCGTGACGGCGCCGTGGTGCACGTCGTCGAAGGACGGTTCGAGGAGGCGCTGGCCTGGGCCGGCGTGGCGATCGGAACCAGCGGCACCGCGCACGAGCAGGCCGCGGGTCGAGGGGTTCCCGTCGTCGCGTTCCCGTGCGGTCCGAGCTATCGACCGTCGTTCCTGGCCCGGCAGCGTCGCCTGCTGGGCGATGCGGTCGAGGTCGTCGCGGCCGATGGCGGCGCGGTCGCCGAGGCCGTTCGCGCGCTGATCGTCCGGCCCGCCGAGCGGGCACGTCGAGCACGGGCGGGCGCGGAGCGTATGGGTCCCGCCGGCGGGGGCCGCCGCGTCGCGGCCGACCTGCTGGCCGACGCGGCGGAGGTGCTCGACCACGCAGCCGACGCGCCGAACGGGCCGGCGAGGGTAGCCTCTCCCTCCGGAGACTCCACGTGACCACGCCCCCGAACCCCGACCGTCCCGACCGCACGGCATCGGCCCCTCAGGCCGCGGGCGAGGCGGTCGTGGAGCTCGATGCGGTGACGAAGAGCTACCAGGATCCCGCGCACCCCGCCGTCGACCGGCTCTCGCTCCGCGTCGCCGGTGGCGAGACCGTCGCCCTGCTCGGTCCGTCGGGCTGCGGCAAGACGACGCTGCTACGCCTCATCGCCGGCTTCGAGGCGCCCGACTCCGGCTCGGTGGTCGTGGCGGGACGGACCGTGTCCAGCACGACGGTGTTCGTACCGCCCGAGGGGCGCCGCATCGGGTTCGTGTTCCAGGACTACGCGCTGTTCCCGCATCTCGACGTGCTCGGAAACGTCGCCTTCGGGCTGCGCGAGCGCTCCGCCAAGGCCCGTCGCGAGCGCGCCCGCGAGGTGCTCGACCTGGTGGGCCTCACCGTGTTCGCCCGGCGTTTCCCGGGACAGCTCTCCGGCGGTCAGCAGCAGCGGGTCGCCCTGGCGCGCGCGCTGGCGCCCGGCCCCGACCTGATCCTGCTCGACGAGCCGTTCAGCAACCTCGACGCCGCCCTGCGGGCGGGGACGCGCGACGAGGTCCGGCGCATCCTGGAGCGGAGCGGAGCGACGACGCTGCTCGTCACGCACGACCAGGAGGAGGCGATGACGTTCGCAGACCGGCTCGCGGTCATGCGGGCGGGTCGGCTGGAGCAGGAAGGCGCGCCCGAGGAGACCTACCTCGCGCCGCGGACGGCGTTCGTCGCCGGCTTCCTGGGAAGGACGAACCTGGTCCGCGGCGAGGCGACGGGGGAGACGGTGAGGACCAGCCTGGGGGAGGTGCCGCTGGCACGGACGTCGTTCGGTCAGGTGCTCGTCTCGCTCCGGCCGGAAGACCTGGTGCTCGTGCCCGGCCCCGAGCACGATCCCGGCGCCGAGCCCGAGGCCGGCCGTGCGTACGATGCCGACGCGGCGGCCTTCGAAGGCCCGCCGGGAAGCGTGGGCGGTCTGCCCGTCGTGATCACCGAGCGCAGCTTCCAAGGTCACGACCTCGTGTTCCGGTGCCGTGCCGTGGAGCCGGGTGCGGGTGCGGACGAGGGCTGGATCGTGCGCACCGGACCCGCCGCCACGTTGCGGGCCGGCCAGCACGCCTCCCTTCACGCCCGCGGCGTCGCCGTCCCGCTCGAGAGCAGTCGCCGCTGAGCGACGTCGGGTCAGGGGCGCTGCGCGTCGAGCGGCTCCTGGATCAGCTCGGAGAGGCGCGACAGGCACCGGTGGTGCTTCTTGGCGTAGGCGCCCTCGCGGTACGACCGGTCGAAGACCGCCTCCAGCGGGACGGTTCCCCTGGCGCGCAGCCGGACGCCCGCGTCGTAGAGCTTGTCGATGAAGTGCACGAAGCGTAGCGCGTCGTTCTGGTCCTCGATCGGCTCGATCGCTTCGATCAGGAGCACGTCGACTCCGCGAAGCAGTCCCCCGTAGCGGATCGGGTGGATCCCGGCCAGGGCTTCGGCAAGCTCGGAGCCGGTCGTCGCGGCGACGGTTCCACGGGTCGTGGCGGCCGTCTCCGCCATCTCCGCGGCCGAGGTCCACGCGGTCCGGCGCGCGCCGGCACGGTGGTCGGGACCGTCGATCGCAAGCACCGAGAACCGGTCGGCGATCCCTTGGATCTCGCGACGGAAGTCGTCCGCGGCGAACCGGCCCGCCCCCTGCGAGGCGGGCTCGGTGTTCGACGTCGTCAGCACCGAGGTGCCGCGCGCGAACGCCTCGCGCAGGAAGCTCGCGATCATCAGCGTGTTGCCCGGATCGTCCAGCTCGAACTCGTCCAAGCACACCAGCGAGACCTCGGCGAAGGCGTCGCGGGCGCCCTCCCGCCCCAGCGCGCCCAGCAGGTAGACGAGCTCCTGGAACGACAGGTAGCGCTTGGCGCCCGTGGGGAGCGGCGAGGCGTGCCAAGCGGCCGCCAGCAGGTGCGTCTTTCCCACGCCGAAGCCGCCGTCGAGATAGAGGCCCGTCCCTTCCGGTCGGCGGCGCCACGGCAGCGTCTGGCGCCGCGGCCGGGACGAGGCGGCCTCGACGAACCGGATCACCGCGTCGCGCGCCTCGGCCTGCGACGGATGCACCGGCGCGTACGCCTCGAACGAGGTCGCGCCGAAGCGGGGCGGCGGGACGAGTCCGTCGACGCTCGCGGCCGGCTGCGTCTCGCTGGGCGCCGGCAGTCCACGGACGCCGTCGCTCGCAACTCGGGGCACGGGGGGACGCGGCGCGCAGGAGGGGGTCGGCACGCGCGGACGCTACCACGCGTCCCGTCGCGTCCACGTTGACGGAGGGGCGCGGCAGCGCGTAGCATCGGGCGAGCCCGCGGTTCGGGGAAGTCCGGTGAGACTCCGGCGCTGTCCCGCAACGGTATCCGTCCACGAGGCGGAAGCCCGATCACCGAGTCCCGGGCGGAACGGCACCCCCTTGCGAGGACGAGGATGGGGCGCCCCGGTCGCTACGACACGCACGGTACGCAACGCGCACGTCGCTTGGCCTCCCCGGCATCCCGACGCCCGAACCGGCGGATCGTCCTTCGCAGGAGCCCGAGGAGGCTCATGTGAAGCACCCCCGTGATCACCGGACCTACGCCCGTTCGCTCGTCTCGCGCGCGGTGGCGCGCGGCTGGCTCGCCCTGATCGTCCTGACGTTCGCCTTCGCGTTCGCGCAGGGACCCGTCGTCGACGACCTGGGGCGCGAGGTCGTCCTGGAGGCCGTGCCGCAGCGGATCGTGGCGATGGTCCCCACCCATACCGAGACCGTCTGCGCCCTGGGCGCGTGCGACCGGCTGGTCGGGGTGGACACGTTCAGCAACGTGCCCGCCCGGGTGTCGCGCCTGCCCGACCTGGGCAGCGCCTTCGACGCCGATCTCGAGGCGTTGATCGCCCTGGAGCCCGACCTGGTCCTGACGGACGAGTACAGCGGTCTCGCCGAGGCGCTCGCGCCGCTCGGGATCCCCGTGTACGCCGGCACGCCGCAGACGGTGGCCGAGGTGTGGCGCACGACCGAGGCGCTGGCCACCCTGCTGGGGCTCGAGAGCGAGGCGGCCCTGCTCGTCGGCAGGACGCAGGGCAGGGTCGAGGCGCTCGCGGCGTCGGTCGCCGGCCTGCCGACACCGCGCGTGTTCGTCGAGCTCGACGCCACGCCGTACAGCGTCGGTCCGGGCTCGTACCTCGGCGAGCTGCTGACCCTGGCGGGAGCCGACAACATCGTTCCAGCGGGGCTGGGCGACTTCCCGCAGGTCGATCCGGAGCTCGTCGTCGCCGAGGATCCCGAGGTGGTGATCCTGCTCGACGCTCCGTTCGGCGAGAGCGCCGAGACCGTCGCGGCCCGGCCCGGCTGGGGCGCGATCGCCGCGCTGCGAGGCGGCGCCGTGATCGAGCTCGATCAGGCTGGCGTGGACCTGCTGACGCGCGCCGGTCCCCGGCTCGCCGACGCGCTCGAGCTGCTCATCGGGCTTCTCGAAGGGGAGCGGCGCTAGGTGCAACGGACCGTCGCCCGCGCCGCGCCGGCGCCGTCGCCGCGGTGGTCCGTCCGTACCGCGTCGATCACCGGCCTCGTCACGGTGCTGGCGGCGGCGCTGGCGGTCGGCTCGGTCGCCGTTCCGCCCGGCGAGGTGATCGGCGCCGTCGCGCGGGGCCTGCAAGGGCGCTTGGACGGCGCGGCGGACGTGATCGTGTGGCAGGTTCGCGCGCCCCGCGTCCTGCTGGCCGCCGTGACGGGAGCGGCGCTCGCGCTGGCGGGGACCGCGTACCAGGCGGTGTTCCGCAACCCGCTCGCCGACCCGTACCTGTTGGGTGCCGCCTCCGGAGCGGGCTTCGGAGCGGCGCTGGCGCTGGTCCACGGGGCGACGTGGGCGTGGCTGGGCGCGCTCGGCGTCGGCGGCGCCGCGTTCGCGGTGGCGGTGGCCACCGTCGTGACGGTGGTCCTCCTGGCGCGGCGCGGCGGCCGGCTCCCGATCGTCTCGCTGATCCTGGCCGGCGTGGTGCTGGGCTCGAGCCTCTCCGCCGCGACGAGCTTCGTGATGCTCGCCGATCGCGAGCGGACGGCGGGCGTGCTGGCGTGGCTGCTGGGCAGCTTCGCGTTCGCGGGGTGGCGCGACGTGGCGATGCTGACGGCGTGCCTCGTCCTCGCGGTGCCCGCCGCGATGGCGGCACGGCGCGCGTTCGACCTGCTGTTGCTGGGCGAGACGTCGGCCCGGCAGCTGGGTCTGCCGGTCGAGCGGTTCAAGTGGACCGTCGTGCTCGGGGCGACGCTGCTGACGGCGGCAGCCGTCTCGGTCGCGGGCGTGATCGGCTTCGTCGGGTTGATCGTTCCGCACGCGGTCCGGCTGGCCGTCGGTCCGGAGCATCGCGAGCTCGTGCCGCTGTCGGTGCTGTGGGGGGCGGCGTTCATGGTGGCGGCCGACCTCGTCGCCCGTACGGCGCTCTCGCCTGCCGAGCTGCCGGTGGGGATCGTGACCGCGCTGGTCGGGGGACCGTTCTTCCTGGCGCTGCTCCGTGGCGGACGGGAGGCGTGGTGAGCCTCGTCGTCCAGGACGTCACGTTCGCGTACGCCACCGGGACCGAGGTGATTCACGGCGTCGACGTCACGTTCCGACCTGGACAGCTCGTCGGGCTCATCGGCCCCAACGGGGCCGGCAAGTCGACGCTGCTGGGGCTCGCGTCCGGCGTTCTGCGGCCCGGGTCGGGAACCGTGACGCTGGACGGACGGCCGTTGCGACGGTTCGGGAGGCGCGAGCTGGCTCGCCGGCTGGGCGTCGTTCCTCAGGTGCCCGAGCTTCCCGCGGCGTTCTCGGCGCGCTCCGTCGCGGCGATGGGCCGCGCGCCGCACCTGGGATTCTTCGCGAGCGAGGGGCCGGAGGATCGCGCCGTGATCGAGGCCGCGATGCGTCGCACCGACGCTTGGCGGTTCCGCGACCAGCCGGTGGGCTCGCTCTCGGGTGGCGAGCGGCAGCGCGTGGTGCTGGCGCGTGCCTTGGCGCAGCAGCCGGACTGGCTGCTTCTCGACGAGCCCACCGCGCACCTGGACCTTCGCTACCAAGCGGAGCTGATGCGCCACGCGGCCCGCCTGGCGGGCGAGGGGCTGGGGGTCGTCGCCGTGCTTCACGACCTGAATCAGGCGGCCCGCTGCGACCGGGTGCTGCTGCTCGATCGGGGTCGCATCGTCGCCGACGGCAGCCCGGAGGAGGTCCTGAGCGAGCCGCTGCTCGAACGGTCGTTCGGAACGCGGGTGCGCGTGCGGCCGGGCGACCGTCCGGTCGTGACGGCCGAGTGACGCGCTACGCCCGCGCACCGTCGGGAACGGCTCGCGCCGGGCGTCAGCTCAGGCCGCGATCGTCGCTCTCGGGGTCGAACCGGTCCTGCACCCGGATCGCCTTGCGGTAGAAGTCTACGAGCGCCTCGGTCGCGGCCAGCCAGCCGTGCTGCTCCATGTCCTCGCGCGCCTGACGCCCGAGCCGCCTGCGCAGCACGTCGTCGGTGAGCAGGCGCCTGAGCTGCTCGGTCAGGTCGCCCAGGTCGCCGGGCGTGAACATCAGTCCGTTCTCGCCGTGCCGGATCACGTCGGGGATCCCGCCCGCCCGCGCGCCGACGGCCGGGACGCCGGAGGCCATCGCCTCCATCGCCACGAAGCCCAGCGTCTCGGTGTCGGAGGGGAACGCGAACACGTCCGCGCTGGCGTACGCCGAGGCGAGCTCCTCGCCGGAGAGGTACCCCGTGAAGACGGTGGGCGTCCCGGCGAACCGTCTCTCGAGCTCCTTCGCGGCCGGCCCAGACCCGACGAACGCCAGGCGCACGCCGTCCAGCTGCGTGATGGGGGCGTACAGCCAGTCGAGTCGCTTCTCGAACGACAGGCGTCCGACGTAGAGCATCAACGGCTTCTCGGGCTCGCCGCCCGAGAGTCGCCTGCGCATCGCCTCGGTCCGTCGAGACGGCCGGTAGAGCTCGGTGTCCACCGCCTTGGGCCAGAGCCGGACCCGGTCGATGCCCAATCCCTTGGCCGAGTTCACCATCGGCATGCTGGTGCACAGGTTCACGTGGGCCTGGTTGTGCACGTCCCGCAGGAAGCGGTCGGAGATCGGCGTGAGGAACGGCAGCTTCAGGTGCTTCGCGTACTGGGTGATGTCGGTGTGGTAGCTCGCCAGCAGCGGGAGCCCGCGCTGGCGCGCGACCATCGTGCCCCACAAGCCGAGGATGACCGGATTCACCACGTGCACGACGTCGGGACCGAAGCGGTCGATCTCCCGTCCGATCCGGGGACGGGGCAGTCCGAGGAACAGCTCGGGGTACCACGGCCAGAACGGGACGCTGGGAACGCGCACCACGCGGTGACCGGCGGCCTCGGGCGGAGGCTTGCCCGGCGCGAAGATCAGCGCTTCGTGGCCGAGCTCGCTCAGCTTCTCGAGGCTTCGCACGACGCGGGTGACCACGCCGTCGATCTTCGGCAGGAACGTCTCGGTGAAGAGCGCGATACGCACGCGGCTGGCCTCCGGGATCGCCTCAGTCGTCGCCTGGCGGCACGCCGGGCTTCTGGCGTTCGGTCCAGGTGGCGGTGGCGGGGATCTTGGCGCGGTCGGCGCGGTGGGCGTATTTGCGGGCGACGCTGGTGACCTCTTCGAGGAGGCCGGCTTCGAGGGTGGTGGGCTCGAGGCCGAGGTCGAGGAACAGGTCGTTCTGGACGTGGAGCTCGTTTTCGGGGTCTTCGTTCCTGGGGTTGTCGACGTAGGCGATCTCGGCGTCCGCGATGTCGGCGACGATCTTGGCGAGGTCGCGGACGCGGTGGGTTTCGGTCATCTGGTTGAGGATCTTGACGCGTTCGCCCTTTTCGGGTGGGTTTTCGAGGGCGATCTGGATGCAGCGGACGGTGTCGCGGATGTGGATGAAGGCGCGGGTCTGTCCGCCGGTGCCGTGGACGGTGAGGGGGTAGCCGACGGCGGCTTGCATGAGGAAGCGGTTGAGGACGGTGCCGTAGTCGCCGTCGTAGTCGAAGCGGTTGACGAGGCGTTCGTCCTGGTCGGTCTCGGGGGTGTGGGTGCCCCAGACGATGCCTTGGTGGAGGTCGGTGATGCGGAGGTGGTCGTTCTTGGCGTAGTACGCGAAGAACAGCTGGTCTTGGGTCTTGGTCATGTGGTAGATCGAGCCGGGGTTGGCGGGGTAGAGGATTTCTTGGCGGACGGTGGTGCCGTCGTCGGTGGTGAGTTCGATGGGGAGGTAGCCTTCTGGGATCTTCATGCCGGCGGTGCCGTAGCCGTAGACGCCCATGGTGCCGAGGTGGGCGAGGTGGACGTCGAGGCCCGATTCGACGATGGCGGCGAGCACGTTGTGGGTGGCGTTGAGGTTGTTGTCGACGGTGTAGCGCTTGTGGGCGCTGGATTTCATGGAGTAGGGCGCGGCGCGCTGTTCGGCGAAGTGGACGATGGCGTCGGGTTTCTCGTCCTGTATCAGCGTGAGGAGCCGGTGGTAGTTCTTGGCGACGTCGAGCCGCTCGAAGCGGATGTCGTGGCCGCTGACCTCTTTCCACGCCTTCTGGCGGGTGCCCATGTACTGGATGGGGGTGAGGCTGCCGGCTTCGAGCTCGTTGTCGATGTTGCGGCGGCTGAGGTTGTCGATGATGGTGACGTCGTGCCCGAGGTTGCTGAGGTGCAGGCTGGTGGGCCAGCCGCAGAAACCGTCGCCGCCGAGGATGAAGACCTTCATTCGGACCTCCGGGTGAAGTGGGGATGCCAAGAGAACGCGCGCTGCGCTCGCGGAAACGCTCGACTGTACCACCGGCCGCCAGCGCTCAGGACTCGCGTTTGGGCCCGATCCGGACGCGTCGGCGCCACGCGCGCCAGCGGCGTTGGAGCCAGCGCCGTCGGTACGGATCCGCGCCCGCCTTCCACTCGCCGCTCTTCAGGAGCGAGCCGATGACGATCGATGCGATGAAGAACGGGTGGAGCACCGCCCACGCCAGCAGGCCCGGCCCCACCAGATCGTCGCGGTCCAGCTGCCGCGCGCCGATCGCGACGCCGCCCACCTCGATCGCGATCTCCGCCAGCCACAGCGCGGCCACCCACGGTGCCAGCTCCGGCGCGAGCGGCGTCGCGACGACGGCCAGCGACAGCGCGACGGACTGGAACCCCAGCACGGCGATCGAAGCCAGGAAGCCCGGGTGGTAGTGCATCGGATGGTGATAGCGCGACACCCAGCGCCGGCGCTGCAGGTAGAACGCGCGCCAGTCCGACACGGGCTGCGTCAGCACGCGCGTCTCGGGGCGGCTCGCGAACACGATCCGACTCCCCGGCAGCCGGCCGAGACGCTGCGTGAGCAGGTCCTCGTCGCCGCTGGGCGCCCGGCCGATCGCGCCGAAGCCACCGGCCGCCTCGAACGCGTCGCGACGGTACGCCTGATTGTTCGCGCTCGACGCGAACTTCCAGCCGAACCTCGTGAGCGAGCGCGAGACCAGCATCAGCGACAGCCAGTCGATCGTCTCGAAGCGGTGCAGGAAGCGATGCACGCCGCCCCTGCGGGTCGTCTCGACGTAGCCGACGACCATCGTCACGCCCGGTGCGAAGTGCGCGATCATCCCCTCGAGCCAGCCCGCCGGGTAGCGGCAGTCGGCGTCGCTGGTCACGATGATCTCGCCGCTCGAGGCGGCGATGCCGTGGTTCACGGCGTTCACCTTGGGCGCGAGACGGCGGTCGGGCGCGTCGACGCGAACGCCGCGGATCCGCGGATCGCGGGCGGCCGCGGCCGCGATCACGTCGGGCGTGCCGTCGCTGGAGCGATCGTCGACCACCACGAACTCGGCGTCGCCGGGATAGTCCTGCGCGGAGAGCGACGCCAACGTCGGCGCCAGATCGCGCTCCTCGTCGTGGGCGGGGACGATCACGCTGACCGAGGGACGGCGGCTCGTCAGGCGCTCCTCGCCGCGGACGAACAGGCCCACGAACGCGAGCCCCATCAGGCCCAGGTAGGGAAGGGCGAGGGCGTAGAGAACGACCACGAACGCAGCGAGCACAGCGACGACCTCCAGCGACGCGGTGAACCTACCACGACGGCCGTCGGGCGCCCGCCGGGGTAGCGTCCGGCATGCCGGGATCCACCCCTCTCCGCCAGCCTGGACCGCCGGCCGGCTACGACAGCTTCCACGGCTGGCTGCGGGAGCTCGACGAGGGACGCGGACGGATCGCCGTTCACGCCTTCGTGCCGCCCCGCGGTGGCGACCCGGCGGGCCAGGTACGCGGACCGTGGGCGCCCCTGGTCGAACGACTGGGCGTGCGGCCGTGGCGGCACCAGGCGACCGCC
>Ga0209936_1001247_pt1 | contig 13869 bp, 12 predicted proteins | sample SalPonR1_A_D1_MG_FD_185694 | JGI IMG/M metagenome (GOLD analysis project Ga0209936, IMG submission 185694) | Salt pond soil microbial communities from South San Francisco under conditions of wetland restoration - Salt Pond MetaG R1_A_D1_MG... ... | reverse complement strand
CCCCGTGGATGGTGGCCTCGGCGAACACGAACGGCTCGGGGGCGAGCTCGGGCCGAAGGTCGCGGAGCAGGGCCGACAGATCCTCGGGCGCGCTCATCCGTCGAGCATGCCACGCTGGGGGACGAACCGCACGAAGATCCGTCGCGCGTCGTGCGCCCGGCTTGACCGGTCCCACGGCCCCGGGGGTAGGGTCGTGCCATGACCACGCATCCAGGCAACGAACCGGACGCCGCGGCCAGCGGCACGTTCACGATCGGCGGCGACCTCGAGGTCCATCGTCTGGGCTTCGGCGCGATGCGCATCACCGGCGCCGGCATCTGGGGGGAGCCGGAGGATCCGGACGAGGCGCGGCGGGTGTTGGCGCGCCTGCCGGAGCTGAACGTGAACCTGATCGACACCGCGGACAGCTACGGACCGTACGTCAGCGAGGACCTGATCCGCGAGGAGCTGCATGCCTACGACGGACTGGTCGTCGCGACCAAGGGCGGGCTGACGCGGCACGGTCCGAACGTGTGGAAGCCGGTGGGGCGTCCCGAGTACCTGCGGCAGTGCGTGCTGATGAGCCTGCGTCGCCTGGGCGTGGACCGCATCGACCTGTGGCAGCTGCATCGCATCGATCCGGCGGTGCCGCGCGACGAGCAGTTCGACGTGATGCGGTCGATGCAGGAGGAGGGCCTGATTCGTCATCTGGGCCTGAGTCAGGTGAGCGTCGAGGAGATCGAGGCGGCGTCCGAGCGGTTCGACGTCACGACGGTGCAGAACCTGTACAACCTGACGAACCGCGACAGCGAGGACGTCCTCGACCACTGCGAGGCGAACGGCATCGGCTTCATCCCCTGGTTCCCCCTGGCGGCGGGCGATCTGGCCCAGCCGGGCGGCGTGGTGGACGAGGTGGCGTCGCGCCTGGACGCCACCCACGCCCAGGTCGCGCTGGCCTGGCTGCTCGCGCGGAGCCCGGTGATGCTGCCGATCCCGGGGACCGGCAAGGTCGACCACCTGGAGCAGAACGTGCGCGCCGCGCAGCTGGAGCTGACGGACGACGACGTCGCTCGCTTGGACGAGGCCGGGAAACGCGCGTGGCAGGCGTCGCAGGCGAGCTGACGGATCGGCTCGCCTGCGACGCGACTGCTGGCCGCCCTCAGCGTTCGGGCAGCGCGCGGATCGCCTCGTTCAGCCGCTCGGTCGCCTCGGCCCGCTCGCTCCTGAACCCCTCGATCGCCGTGAGCACGACGTCCAGCTCGTCCTCCTGCGCCTCCAGGTCGGAAAGGTAGCGCCGGTACAGGCTGGCGTTGCGGTCCAGCACCCGCATGTTCTCGCGGATGCGGTCCTGCTCGCGATGGATGTCGTCGCGCCGCTGCTGCTGTTCGGCGATGGCGGCGTCGAGCTGCGAGACGCGGCGCTGCAGCTCGGCGATGCGCTCGAGCGCCTGCCGGTCGGCCGGATCGAGCTCGACGTTCTGCAGCAGGACGACGATCCGGTCGGCAGAGAGGCTCGCGATCTGCGTCGTCTGGGACTCGGTCCGCTCCAGCACGACCTCGAGCACGCACGCCTCTTCGCCGTCGCAGCGGAGCTGCACGGGAACGGCGGGGTCGTCGCCGATATCGCCCAGCGCCACGCCGAAGCGCCAGGCGTCCTCGGTCCGGACCGGTTCGGGCTGGGGCGCGGCGACGGTCCAGCCGTCGGGAGCGGGGTGCTCGACGACCAACAGGCGGGACTCGTCGTCGTCGCGTGCCACGCGGTAGCGGGTGATCGCGCGCCGGCGGACCTCGCTCCGGAGCAGGCCGCCGTCGATCCGCACCGACACGACCCGCTCCGGCGTCGTCTCCCGCTCGCTGCCGACGCGGACGCCGAGGTCTCCGGCGTAGCGCAGCAGCCGCTCGCCTCCCGGGGCCAGGTCGCCCAGCCGGGCGTTGCCCGCGAAGCCGGCCTCGTCGTAGAGCGTCACGGTGCCGGCGGCCAGCAGCGCGTCGGAGTCGTTCTCGATGAGCACCGCGCGTAGCGGCGCGCCGTCGGCCAGTGCCGGCTCCACGACGGTCAGGCGCCGCGCGGGCAGGGTCGCCTGCACGATCGGGACCATCGCCGAGGCGTGACGGCCGACGCTGACCGGGGCGTCGACGCGGTAGGCGTACGCGCTGGCGGTGCGCTGGCCGCTGGTGGCCGCCTGGACGCCGGCGCCGCTCAGCTGGGGCGCGGCGGGCTCCGCCATCATGGCCACGCCGTCCGCCGCGCGCGCCGCGCTGGGCGCGAACGAGCCTTCGGCCTGCGGTGCGGTCTCCAACGCCCCTGCGTCCGCCTCGGGGACGATCTGGGGCCCGGTCTCGACCGCGACGCGCGGTCGGTCGACGTAGACGGGACCGAACAGCTCGGTGACGAACGAGATCGGGCGGCCGGCCAGGAACGTCACCTGCACGTCGTTCAGGTCCATGTCGGTCGGGTTGTCCAGGATCGCCCAGCCTTGCAGCTCGGCGCTCCCGTCGTCCGCGACGACCAGCCGGTAGCTGGTCTTCCAGACCGGCATCTCGCGGACGTACGCGACCCGGACGCGCCGCTCGCCGACGCCCTCGAAACGGATGCGGAGCTCGCCGACGTCGGCGCCGCGTTCCCGCGCCAACGCCGCGAGCGCGGCGTTCAGCTCGTCCTGCAGCGCCGGGTCCGCGAAGCGCACGGAGCGGACGTCGGTCAGGGGCAGCCGGGTCAGACCGCGGTCGTGCACCAGCGTGAGGAACCATGTCGGTGCGGCGTCCGGCTCGTCGACGCGCTCGACGGAGAGCAGCGTGCCGCGTAGCTCCGACGGCCCGTCGATGATGAGCTCCTCGCCCCGGGCCTGCGACAGCAGCTCGGCCAGCCCGGGCGTCTCCCTGAGGTCGAACGCGTAGCTGGCCAGCACCCGCCCCAGCGCGTCGCGGGCGGCGTAGCGGACGGGGCGGACGGTGCCGCCGTCGAGGTCCTGGAGCACCAGGCTCTGGAGCAGGTCGTCCATCGCCGCCTCGGGGACGCTCAGGACCAGCTCCTGGCTGCCGGTGACGGTGCCTTCGTGCTCGAACGTGGCCAGGCCGCTGGTGGTCGCGACCAGGCGCGTGACCGGGAGGTCCGCCGGCTCCGGGTCCACGCCGCCAGGTTGCGCCAGCGCCGTGGCCGTCAGGACCAGGGCCGCGAGCAGCGAAGCGAAGCGTCGGACGTGGCGTGCCGGGCGTCCGTCACGGTCGTCGGGTCGGGAGGATGCGTGAGGATCCATGACAGCACTCTAGTGGACGCTGCGATGAGAGGGGTCCATCGCTCACGCGTCGTCGAAGTCGCCGGCGAAGCGGCAGGCGCGGGCACCGTCGCGCTGGCACACCACGCGCTCGGCAGGAAGGCCGGTAGCGCGGCGGATCGTGCGCGGGAGCAGATCGCATACCGGCTCGAAGCGAAGGCCGGCCTGGTAGTAGACGCAGTTGTGGGCCTCGAACGTCCAGCCGCCGCCTTCCTCGTCCAGGCGACCCATCATCTCGCCGTAGTCGAGCTGCTCCATCAGCGCGCGCAGGCGCTCGCGGGGCGGAAGGGCGCTCAGCTCGTCGTGGACGCTGTCCGCGAGCCGCTGGGCGACCCGGTCCAGCAGGCCCGAGAGGCGCTGATCGGCCTCGGCTTCGGCCAGGACGAGCTGCAGCAGCTCGTCGTAGCGCTTGGGGAAGTGCCCCTCGGCGGCGCGGGTGAGGCGGTAGCGCCGGGCGGGACGGCCGGGCGATCCCCGCGTGGGCGTGTCGTCCTCGATCAGGCCGTCGGCGAGCAGTCGCGCGAGGTGATGCCGCACGGCGTTCTCGCTGAGCTCGAGGGCATCCTCGAGATCGTGGACGGTCGCATGGCCGATTCGTTTCATGTGGGCGAGGAGTCGATCGCGCGTGGTCACGGTTCGCACCATATCCGCCATTGCGTTGGTGCCGATGGAGGTCTAGCCTGGAACGGAAGGAGGCGACCATGACGACAAACGAAGGATCCGTCGATCGAATCGTCCGCGCGATCGTAGGCGTCGCGCTGCTGGTGGTGGCGTTCGCGGGCATGGTGACCGGTGCCTGGGCGTGGGTGCTCGGCATCGTCGGCGCGGTGCTGCTGGTGACCGGCGCGGTGGGGTTCTGCCCGATCTACGGCGTGCTGGGCATGCGCACGACGCCGAAATCCGAGTCCAAGCCCAAGGGCTAGACGCGAGCGCTCGACCGTACCGCTTCGAATCGGTGCGCGCCCCGGCAGGTCCGCGGGGCGCGCACCTGGGTTGCGGGCCTAGACGGGCAGCGTGAGCGACGCGAGGTCGCGCGGGTAGTCGGTCAGCATCTCGAGGCCGTCCTCGGTCACGAGGACGGTGTCGCTGTGCCGGAAGCCGCCCAGGCCGGGGACGTACAGGCCGGGCTCGACGCTGAGCACCATGCCCGGCCGCAGCTCGGTCGCGTCGCCGACGTCCAGGAACGGGCTCTCGTGGATGCGCTGGCCCAGCGAATGGCCGACGTGATGCCGCCAGTGCGGGCGGAGGTCGTGCCGGTCGACGTACGCCTGGACGGCCTCGTCGACGCGGGCGCACCGAACGCCGGCGCGGATCGTCTCGAACGCCAGATCCTGGAGCGCGACCATGTGATCGAAGAAGCGGACCTGCTCGGCCGAGGCCGCACCGACGACCATGCTGCGCTCGAGCTCGGACATGTAGCCCCAGACGTCGGCGCTGGCGCCGGTGACCAGCACGTCGCCCTCCGCGAAGCGGACGTCGTCCGCCAGCGCATGCGGGAACGCCGATGCGGGACCGATCTGGCCACGGTAGAGCGCCAGCGCGCCCGAGATCCAGCGGTTGCGCTGGCGGTAGCCGGGGCCCATGGCCGCAGCCAGCTCGTCCGTGGCGGTGCGGCTGGCGGGACCGGCGGCCTCCGGCTCGCTGAGGCCCACGCGGGTGGCGTCCTGCATGAGCCGGTGGGCGCGGGCGGCCCAGCGGGCGCTCTCGCGGATCAGGGCGATCTCGTGCTCGCTCTTGAGCGCCATGCGGGCGTCGACCGTCTCGGAGACGTGGCGGATCGCCAGCCGCCGGCTCAGCGGCCAGGGACGGTAGCCCATCACCGGCGGGTAGCCGTCGTGGTCGACGCCGATCACGCCCCGGGTGGCGCCGGCGGTGCGGAGCTCCGCCTCGAGGATCTCCATCGGGTGCCGCTCGCCGGGGTACTCGGGGTAGGCGACGACCCGGTCGGCGTCGGCTGCGGCCTCGGCGTGTTCCAGCTCCAAACGCGGCACGAACAGCAGGCGCTCGCCCTCGCGGAGCAGCACGGCGCCGATCGGCCGCTCGGTCGGGGCGAACACGAAGCCGGTGTAGTACTGGACGTACTGGTCGTCGAACAGCACGACGGCGCGGACGTCGTCGGCCAGGTCGCCGAAGAGGGCGCGGGCGCGCTCTGCCCGCTCGGCGGAGGTGATCGGACCGGGCGCGCCCGAGGCTGGCGCGCCCGAGCCGGCCGCCGGTGCGTCGGTCGAGGAGGCGCGGGTCGGCGTGGCGTCGGACGAGGAAGAGGACGGGGACGGCATGCCCCATCCCACCACGTCGGCGGCGAGCGCGTGCGGGGTCGGTCGCGCCTGGCGTCGGGACGATCGTCCCTTCTCGGACATTGGGGTCGCAGATAAACTCCGACGCACAACTCCGAGAATCCTCGGAGGCGAAGGAGGAGAGAGCATGCAGAGCCCCAAGCCCACGCAAACCGGAACCTTCCTCGACAGCATGACCGTCGTCGTCCTGACCGTCCTCGCCCTGGGCGTCCTGGCCTTCGGCGTCGTGGCCTACCTGGCCGGCCGTGAAGGCGCGACCGCCGCCGCCCCGCCCGCCGTCGCGCCCCAAGCGACCGTTCAGCACGTCGAAGCCACGCAGCCCGCAGCGCCCGCCAGCGACGCCGCCGGACACCAGGAGATGATCCCCGCCGCCGCAGCGGAGCCGGTCGAGCTCGTCGACGTCGCCGACCTGCCGGTCGTCCAGGCCCAGCTCGGCTACGCGCCCAGCGCCGCTCCGCCCGTCGACCGCGACCACCCAGCGCTGGTCGAGGTCGAGTTCATCTCCACAGAAGAGACGATGGAGATCGCCGACGGCGTCGAGTACGAGTTCTGGACCTTCAACGGCAGCGTGCCCGGACCGATGATCCGCGTCCGCGAGGGCGACGCCGTGCACATGACGTTCATGAACGACCACGGCAGCAAGATGCCGCACAACATCGACCTGCACGCCGTGACCGGCACCGGCGGCGGCGCCGAGGCGACGCTGACCATGCCCGGCAACATGACCGACATCACCTTCCGCGCGCTCAACCCGGGCGTGTACATCTACCACTGCGCCACGGCGCCCGTCGGGATGCACATCGGCAACGGCATGTACGGCCTGATCGTCGTCGAGCCCGAAGGCGGCTGGCCCGAGGTCGACCGCGAGTACTACGTCGTCCAGGGCGACTTCTACACCAGCGGCGACTTCGGCGCGCCCGGCCTGCAGGCGTTCGACATGCAGCGCGCCATCGACGAGGACCCCAGCTACGTGCTCTTCAACGGCCGCGTCGGCTCCATCGCCGGCGACAACGCCCTCCACGCCGAGGTCGGCGAGACGGTCCGGCTGTTCGTCGGCAACGGAGGCCCCAACCTCGTCTCGAGCTTCCACGTGATCGGCGAGATCTTCGACCGCGTCTGGGTCGAGGGCGGCAGCATGGTCAACGAGAACGTCCAGACCACGATCGTTCCGGCCGGCGGCTCGGCGATGGTGGACTTCACCACCCAGGTGCCCTCCACCCTCAACCTGGTCGACCACAGCATCTTCCGCACCTTCCACAAGGGGACGCTGGGCCAGATCGTCGTCCGCGGCGAGGAGGACCACGAGGTGTTCGCCGAGGGCGAGGCCGGCCAGCGCGCCTTCGATCCCGAGGACGCCCCCACGCTCCCGAACTGAAGCCACGCTTCCACAGGAGCCGAGCGCCACGCTCGGCTCCGTTGCTCGTCCAGGAGACCGCGATGACCGTTCCGATGCGCACGAAGCCCTGCCGCCGCAGCTCGCCCGGCCGACCCGGCCGGCGGCACGCCGGTCGGGCAAGACGCTCAGCGGCGGTCCTCGCCACCCTCCGCACCACCCTTCTCGGCCTGGCGCTCGCCGTCCTCGCCGCTCCGGCGGCCGCTCAGTCGCTGGTCGAGATCCCCGCCGCGAGCTACCTGCCGTTCTACCCGGTGGCGGGCGAGGGCGCGCACCAGGTGCCCGCCTTCGAGCTCCAGGCCCACCCCGTCACCAACGCCGACTACCTGGCGTTCGTCGAGGCGCGGCCGGAGTGGCGGCAGGGGGCGGTGCCGGAAGTGTTCGCCGACCCCGGCTACCTACGGCACTGGGCGGGCCCCACCGATCTGGGCGACGCCGACCCGGACGCGCCCGTGACGAGCGTGAGCTGGTTCGCGGCCGGCGCCTACTGCCAGGCCCAAGGACTGCGCCTCCCGCTCGAGAACGAGTGGGAGGTCGCCGCCCGCGCCGACGCCGAGCGGGCCGACGCCAGCGACGATCCGGAGCGCCGTGCCGAGCTGCTCGCCGCGTACTCCCGCCGGAACGGCCCGCCGGGACCGGTCGCCCAAGGGGCGCCCAACCGCTTCGGAGCGCACGACCTTCACGGCCTCGTGTGGGAGTGGGTCGAGGATCCCTGGAGCGGCCTCGCGCAAGGCGACAGCCGCAACTCCGGCGACCGCGACGTCGCCCGTGTCTGCGGCGGCGCCAGCCTGGGAGCGCGCGACCGCTCCGACTACGCCGCCTTCCTTCGTTACGCCGTCCGTACCGGTCTCGGGCCCGCCTCGCTGAACGGCTCGCTCGGGTTCCGCTGCGCACGTTGACCCAGGCCGCGTCCCGCCTCGAGGAGACCCCGATGCCGACCCCGAAACGCGCCTCTCGACCGACGATCGTGCATGCGCTTCTCGTCCTCGCCACCCTCGCGTGGACCGTGGGCTGCGGTCCACCCGGCGGCGACGTCGCGGAGGCCGCGCCCGCCGAGCTGCTTCACGTCGACGCCCAGGCCGCCGAGCATGCCGATCATCCGACAGCGCTGGCCAGCGACGCGCCGCTGCCGGGCGCATCGCTCTACCACCTGACCGCCGACTGGACCGACCATCGCGGCGAGGCGCTGCGTCTCGAGGATCTGCGGGGCGGTCCCGTGATCGTGACGATGATCTACGCCAGCTGCGAGACCGCCTGTCCCATCCTGGTCGGCGACGTCCAGCGTCTGTACGAGGCGCTTCCCGAGGCTGCACGCGCCGACACGCAGGTGCTCGTCGTCAGCTTCGACCACGAGCGGGACGCTCCCGAGCGCCTCGCCGCGTACGTCGCCTCGAGCGGCGCCGAGCATCCCGCCTGGCGGTTCGCCGTCGGCGACGCGCACGCGACGCGCGGGCTGGCGGCGCTTCTGGGCGTCCGCTACCGGCCCGCCGGCGACGGGATGTTCAGCCACACGAACCTGATCGCCGTGCTGGACCCGGCCGGGGTCGTGGTGCACCGCACCGAGGGGCTGGGTCGGCCGGTCCAGCCGGCGGTCGACGCCGTCGTCGCCGCCACCGTTCCGGGATCGTGAGGGCCGTGCGGCGCTAGGCTGGAGCCACCGTTCCCGTCGACCGGCCGGCGCATCCGCGCGGTCGCCGACCCCTCCGGAGGCACCATGGCCCGCGTCGTCACCATCGAAGCCCCACGCCAGGTCGTGATCGAGGACGAGCCGGATCGAGCGCTGGATCCCGGCGACGTCCGGGTCGAGACCGTCTACAGCGGTGTCAGTGCCGGGACGGAGCTGACCGCCTTCCGCGGCTCGAACCCGTACGTGCACAAGCGTTGGGATCCCGAGCGCCGGCTGTTCGTCGAGGGCGAAGCGACGTTCGCCTATCCGCTTCGCGGCTGGGGGTACGAGGAGAGCGGCCGCGTGATCGAGGTCGGGGAGGCGGTGCTGGACGCTTGGCCGCAGCTCCGGCCCGGAGCGCGCGTGTTCGGCGCCTGGGGCCACCGGGAGCGCGTCGTCCTGTCCGCCCGTGACCTGGCCGCCAAGGTCCTCCGTGACGACCTGCCCGCCATCGCCGGCATCTTCTCGCACATCGGGCCGATCGCGCTGAACGGCGTCCTGGACGCAGGCATCCGGATCGGCGAGACGGTCGCGGTGTTCGGCCTCGGGGTGCCCGGTCAGATCGTGGCCCGGCTGGCCAAAGCCAGTGGCGCGCGCGTCGTGGGCGTGGACCTGATCGGCTCGCGGCTGGCGGCCGCCGAGTCGGCCGGAGCGATCGACCTCGCCGTCGACGCCTCGCGCACGCCGGCCGGGGAGGCGATCAAGGCGTTCACGGGCGGCCGCGGCGCGGATGTGGCGATCGAGGTGTCCGGCTCGTCTCGGGCCGTGCACGAGGCGATCCGCAGCGTCGCGTACCAGGCCCGCGTCGTCGTGCTGGGCTTCGTCCAGGGCGACGCCGTCGGGCTGCGCCTGGGCGAGGAGTTCCACCACAACCGGATCGCGCTGGTGTGTTCCCAGATCGGGGACGTCGCGCCGGAGCTGTCCCCCCGCTGGGACCGCGCCCGACTGATCGCGACGATCATGGAGCTCCAAGCGGACGGCACGCTGGACCTGCCCGCCCTGGTGAGCCACGTGCTGCCGTTCGAACAGGCGGCCGAGGCGTTCACGATCCTGGACGAGGGCGCGCACGACGCGCTGCAGATCGTGCTGGCGACCGATGCGGCGGCAGGCGAGCCGCCGCTGCGCACGAACGGAGGCGAACGATGACGACCCGTATCGCGATGATCGGCGCCGGCGGAATCGCCCGGCGCCACCTGGAGGTCCTCGCTCGCGAGGACGACGTCGAGATCGTCGGCCACGTGGCCCGCAGCCTCGGGTCCGCCCAGCGTCACGCATCGACGTTCGGCGGGCGCGCCTACGACGACGTCGCCCAGCTCGTCGAGCGCGAGCGTCCCGACGCCGCCTGGATCACCGTGCCCCCGGGCGCGCACGGTCCCGCCGAACGCGCCCTGCTGGCCGCCGACGTGCCGTTCCTGATCGAGAAGCCGTTGTCCGCCGACCGCGCCACCGGCGAGGAGCTGGGCCGCTCGGCGCTGGACGCCGGCGCGCTGGTGGCCGTCGGCTACCATTGGCGTGCGCTGGACACGCTCCCGGAGTTGCGCCAGCGCCTCGCCGAGGCGCCCGTCAGGATGGTGACGGGCGCCTGGCACGACGCCATTCCAACGCCCGAATGGTGGCGCAAGCAGGCGCGCAGCGGCGGGCAGATGGTCGAGCAGGCGACCCACCTTCTGGACCTGGCACGTGTGCTGGTCGGCGAGGCCGACGTCGTCGCCGCGCGGAGCGACGTGCCGGACGATCCGCCGCTGCCCGGCGCCGACGTGGCCGACGTCGCCGCCGCCCTGCTCGGGTTCCGCTCCGGCATTCCCGGCGTCATGACCGCCACCTGCGCGCTGGGCGGACGCGCATGGGTCCGGCTGGAGCTCGTCTGCGCCGGGCTGCACGTCGTGGTGACCCAGGAATCGATCCGCTACGACGACGGCCGCGTCGTGCGCGAGGTACGGACGCAGGACGATCCGTTCGCGGCCGAGAACCGTGCCTTCCTGCACGCCGTGCGGACCGGCGACCGCTCGGGCCTGTACTGCGACATCGAGGACGCGCTCGCGACCCATCGCCTGGCGCACGACGTGTTGGAGGCCACCGGGCGCTGATCCGCCTGCCGCGGTCGGTCGCGGCGACTTCAGGGTGCCGGGTTCGAGACGATCGTAATTCTATGCTACGGTTCGGATGGTGCGGTAGAGAACCCGTGCAGGACGCGCTGGGAAGCTCGCGAGCGCCGTCGCACCCGTTCCGGTCGCCCATGCGGGGCTCGTTCCCTCCGAACCTGCACGACGATCCTCACGGAGAGGAACCCTACATGTCCACCAAGCGCGCCCGTTCGCGAGGCTCCGGCCTCGCGGGCCTGATCGTCCTGCTGGCACTGGCCACGGTCCTGGCCGGCTGCACGCCCCCGGAAACGCCCGAGGGACAGGTCCGGTCCGCCGTCGACGAGGCTCTGCCCGACATGGAGCGCTTCGAGCTCGTCGAGGTCGACGAAGATCCGATCGTCGCCGAGCTCGAGGAGCTCATCGCCAGCGGAGCCCCAGAACCCGTCCACGTCGACCTTCCGGTCCTGGCCGAGGACGGCTCGATCGCCGAGAAGACGTGGACCGCCTACCACGTGGACGTTCGCGGCCCACTGCCGTTCATCGAAGGGCTGCCCGAGGCGATCTCGATGGCCCCCGACCTTCCCCAGGGGCCCAGTCGCACGTTCCGTGGCCTGCCCGAGATGACGCTCCAAGAGATCGAAGCCATGGTCGCCGAGCCGATCTCCCTCGACGAGTCGGAGCATCAGCCTTCGGTCCTCAACCTCGTCGGGGACGGTCTGGAGGGGGCGTACTACGGAAACCCCGACTCCGAGGCCGTTCAGGTGATCGAGCGGATCGACTCCCTGTTGCAGCCGCACGTCGGTACGGACGAGGCGCGCCGGCTGGCCGGGCTCATCGACGCGAACTACCTCGTCTACCGGCAACAGGACTACCAGCCCCCGGTCGAGCACGGCGAGCTCCCCGCGCCCGAGAGCCTGAACCTCGAGACGCATGCCGACGCGGGCCACGTAGACGACCATGGGACGCGTGACGTCACGTCGGACGTGCATGCGACGAGCCCGTTCGAGACCGTCCACCCTGTGATGGTCGCCGACTCGACGGTGTACGACCCCGACACGAACGCGTGGCTCGTCAGCGACTGGTTCGACCGGGTCGACGCGGCGGCCAACCGACAGGACGCGTACCTGCTGTTCTCGAACATCGGCTCCGACGTTCCCTCCACGACCAGCTCGCTCTCCGTGGACAACAACCGGCTGCTGATGCGGACCGAGATCGCGGGCTACCTGGTGCTGACGCCGTTCGGCAAGACCCAGATCAGCTATCCCACGACGAAGTGCGGTGGAGCTGGCAGCTTCGTCGACGTGGTCCGTGACCTCTCGACGTCGAACCCCAACGCCGAGAACGAGTACTGGATGTGGTGGACCAAGCAGTACGGCGGAGGCTGCGCCTACATCAGCACCGTTCACCGCACGCCCAACGATTACGCCGTCGGCTGGTCGGGCTACGGCGGCGGAAGCACCGACTGGACCAGCTACGTGTTCATGCACGAGTCGGGGCACATCCTGGGCGGGACGCACCAGACGAACGCCCCGGGAAGCCCCGAGACGTACGACAGCCACCGCTGCACGATCTTCGGATCCTGGGAGATCGGTCCGACCGGACCGTCGCTCATGAGCTACGCCAGCGGCACGCGGACCAGCTGCTTCGCCGTCACCGATAGCGACGGACTACCGAAGAAGAACCTCACCAAGTCCGCCGAGTTCCTCCACGACGTCCTGAACTGACCGCCCTGCCCACGATCGTCGCTCGCTCCTCGCCGCCACCCGTGAACCGGGTGGCGGCGACACGGTGAAGACCGAGTCTCGGACCGAAGCGAGGCACCCGAGCCGAGCGCGGGACGCGGACGCGGTCGTGATGCGGACGTGAACCTCGCCGTGCGACACTCGCTCATGCCGCTCGCGCGCGTGGTCGTCGTCGAGGACGATCCCGACATCGCAGGCCTGGTCCAGGACGCCCTGTCGGCAGGGGGGCTCGAGGTCGAGGTGCACGCCGACGGGCTCGCCGGCCTGGACGCCGCCAGCGCCCCGGAGGTGGACGTCGTGGTGTTGGACGCGATGCTGCCGGGCCTCGACGGATTCGAAGTGTGCCGTCGCCTGCGTGATGAGCGTCCGGACGTTCTGATCCTCATGCTGACGGCCCGCACCGGCGAGATCGATCGAGTGCTGGGGCTGGAGCTGGGAGCCGACGACTACGTCACGAAGCCGTTCAGCCTGCGCGAGCTGCAAGCTCGCGTCAAGGCGCTGCTCCGGCGCCGCGAGGCCAGCCGGGCGGCCCCCGGCGAGACCGAGATCCTGGAGCGCGGCGACCTGCGGATCGACGTCGTCGGCCAAGCCGTCTCGGTCGGGGGTCGCGACGCCCACCTGACGCGGCGCGAGTTCGACCTGCTGCTCGTCCTCGCGCGCCACGAGGGCGCGGTGTTCACCCGCGAGGAGCTGCTCGACCGGGTGTGGGGCGCCGGCTTCGACGGGTTCGCCCACACGGTGAACTCGCACATCAACCGGCTGCGGGCGAAGATCGAGGACGACCCCGCCCACCCGCGGCGGGTCCTGACCGTGTGGGGACGCGGCTACAAGCTGGTCTCGGTGAACGCGTGAGGTCGCTGCACGTCCGGCTGACCGTGCTGCTGGCCGCGATCCTCCTGCCCGCTGGGGCGATCTGGATCGGCGCGTCGCTGCGGGGCGCCCGCGCGTACCACCAGGAGATCACCCAGCGCACCGACGCGGCGTTGGCGAGGAACCTGATCACCGAGCTGCACAGCGACGCCGCGTCGGCGACGCTCGCGTCCGAGGCGGCGATGGACGACCTGGTCAAGATGCTGGCGATGGCCCACCCCGGCGTCGAGATCTACCTCCTGGGTCCGGGTGGCGGCGTCCTCCACGCTCCGCCCGAGGCGACGTTGGCGCGGACGACCGTCGATCTGGGGCCGGTCCGTGCCTTCGTTCGCGCGACCGAGGAACGCGGCGACGCGTTTCCGTTGCTGGGCACCGACCCGCGCCGCGGGGGCACCACCGTGTTCTCCGCGGCTCCCCTGCCCGAGGGCGGCTGGATGTACGTCGTGCTCACCGACGAGACGCGGGCGTCGCTGGCCCGCAGCGTGCGGACCAGCACCAGCCTGACGCTGGTGTCGTGGGCGGGCGGCGTGGGGCTGGCGACGCTGCTGGTCGTCGCCGCGGTCG
>Ga0209936_1001237_pt1 | contig 13917 bp, 10 predicted proteins | sample SalPonR1_A_D1_MG_FD_185694 | JGI IMG/M metagenome (GOLD analysis project Ga0209936, IMG submission 185694) | Salt pond soil microbial communities from South San Francisco under conditions of wetland restoration - Salt Pond MetaG R1_A_D1_MG... ... | reverse complement strand
ATAATAATATCGCCTTTATTAAATGCTGTTTGATCAACAATAATATTTTTATTTAATTCATAAACATTTATGCCATGCTCATTTAAAAGATTAACCAAATGGACTAATTCACTTTGGTCGTGTTGATTTTTTGGGAAAATATAATAATAGGGGGGCTCATTCATTCCTTTTTCAACTTCCTTCTTACATAAGTCATTTCTAAACTTCAAGATCTCTTCTTTATGAATGGAAGCCGTTTCAAGGTATGCTTTAGTCGATGAAATTTCATATTTCATCAGATCGCTTAATCGCCACCAACCACCTTCCCAGGGATCGGGCATATTGATGCTTTTTTTATATTCGCTTATTCCTTTTCCGCCGACTTGCAACTCATTAGGCTCAATATATATAGGTGTAGCATATTTAACACTCGCCGCTTCGGTAAGCATGCCAACAACATTTTTCCAGATACAGGTTTCTGTAGATCCGGGCCAATAATCATCAAAAAGATAACTGTGGGTAACCCCTGCCAATCCTTCCTCAGTCATTTTGGTTACTGTCCTCGAACCAAAAATTTTCATCCAGTTCCAAATCCCTGCATCAATATTTTCGGCTATAGGGTCATGTGGAGGAGCAACATAATATCGCGGTCCGGTTGAGCCCATCTGATGTTTTTCGACCATCACCTGAGGGAACCACTCTTTACTGTAAAATCTTGATATGGCTCTGGTATCACTTTGGGTAAGCGCCACAAAATCACGATTATTATCGTGCCCCACATATTTATGATATACCCCCGGCATGGATGAACCATCGTATTTTGTATCCTTGTATTTGTTGTAGTGATTAACAATCATATTCATCCCGTCGGGATTATGATTGGGAACGACCATATAAACAACATTATTTAGCTGCTTTTGAATGGCATCATCGGTAGATGTAATTAACTCATAAGCAATTAAAGGTAATGCCTGAGATGGTGCAACTTCATTTGAGTGCATAGATAAAGTAAAGAGAAAAAACACTTTCCCTTGGTGGATATATTCTTGTTGTTCTTTTGGGGTCAAATTTGGATTTAGCGCAAGCTCTTTATTTATCTCTTTTAATTTATCAAGATTTTGAATGTTCTTTGCCGAAGAGATAAACATCACATACATCCGTTTTCCCATAGGAGAATGGCCTATCTTTTTCATAGCAACATTTTTCGATACTTCGTCCAGCTTCTTTAAATAAGAAATTAAACTTTCGTAATCAAAAAGCATTTTATCGGTGCCCGGATAAAAACCAAAGTGCTCGGTTGGAGTAGGAATCTTTTGAGCTGTTACGAAACTTGTGTTTAATACACTTGCTGTGATAACCACGATCATCACAACAAACCATTTAAAAATTTGCTGATTAAAAAATTTCATGATAGTATAGGGTTAAAATTTCATTACATAAGATTAAACTAAATATTTAGACTATAGTGGAATTCGAAAAGTTTAATTTTCCTTTCATCTCACAAATTCAAAATAAATTAATTCACGGGGGATAAACAATTTTATAATATCATATGTTAGATGTTATAAATTTATAAAATCATGTTGAGCCAATTAAAAACTATATTTTTAATTCTTTTTCTTTCTATCCTGTCATTCAGCTTATTTGCCAAAAAATACCCTGTTTACAATTTCGAAACCTTTAGCCCTGTACTTGAAAAACAAAATGATACTACTTATATCATTAATTTTTGGGCTACCTGGTGCGCCCCTTGTGTAAAAGAAATGCCGGCATTTAACGAACTCCACAAAAAATATAAAGATAGAAAAATAAAAATAATTTTAGTGAGCCTTGATTTTGGTAAAAATTTACAAACCAAGATTGAACGTTTTGCTCAAATACACAAAATAAAGCCAACCATCATTATTTTAGATGATCCGGATAGTAACTCGTGGATTGATAAAGTTAGCAAAGACTGGTCGGGGGCTATTCCGGCAACGTTAATGTACAATAAAAATAAACGAAAATTTTATGAGCAATCTTTTACTTTCAAAGAATTGGAATCTGCATTACATCAAATCCTTAATAAATAATTAAAATCAATCTATTAACTTAAAAATAATAAACTATGAAAAATTTATTTTTAATAAATCTGTTTATCCTGGCTGCATCCTTACAAACCTTTAGCCAGGGATATGTTGTGGGGGACAAAGCAGAAAATTTTAAATTAAAAAATGTAGATGGCGAATACATTTCGCTTTATAATTACACTCCGGCAGAAAAAGGAGCAATAGTTATTTTTACCTGCAATCATTGTCCATTTGCTATTGCCTACGAAGATCGAATCATTGAAATTGACCAAAAATTCAGATCCAAAGGATACCCTGTCATTTCGGTTAACCCTAATGATCCAAAACTTGTACCAGAGGATTCATTTGAAAAAATGCAGGTTAGAGCCCAGGAAAAAAACTTTCCATTTCCATACCTTATGGACAAAACACAAGAGATTTATAAGATGTACGGAGCAAAAAAAACTCCACACGTTTACTTGTTAAAAAAAGAAAATGGGGACTTTATTGTTTCCTATATCGGGACAATTGATGATAATTACAAAAATGCGTCGGCTGTTGAAAAGAAATATTTAAACGATGCAGTTACGGCACTTATAAACGGGAAAAAACCAAATCCTGATTTTACAAAAGCCATTGGATGCACCATAAAAGATAAAGACTATCAAAAATAATTTTTGGTTTTCCTTTTTTAAGGGGGAGGGATAATCATTATTCCTCCTTTTTTTATTTAAACGTAAACCACTAACTATTTTAAAAATTAGCAATTCTTATTTAACTTCGTTGCTTAAATGGAAGCCTTTTTTTCGACATATATTTTACCTGCCTCATTAGCTTTAATAATGATGGGAATGGGATTATCCCTTGACCAGCGCGATTTTACCAATGTTATTCGGTATCCCAAACCCATCTTAGCTGGAATATTTAGTCAGGTTATTTTATTGCCATTCGTAACGTTTCTACTTTTTGGATTTACCAATCTTGACCCTCATACTAAAGTGGGATTTATTCTTATTACTGCTTGTGCCGGTGGTTCAGCAACAAATCTTATTACACATATGCTGCGAGGGAATCTGGCTCTATCCATCTCACTTACTGCGATCAACAGCCTCATTATTTTAGTTACTCTCCCATTAATCGTAAATCTTGGATTAATTATTTTTATTGGTGTTGAACGTAGTATTCATTTACCCTTCTTCGATACTATCTTTGATATTTTGATTACAATTCTCATTCCTACTTTTATTGGAATGATCATCAGGTATTATCATTTCAGATTGGCCATAAAAGCCGAAAAGCCTTTAAAAATAATCCTTCCGCTTATTCTTTTATTGGCATTTATTGGCATCATATTTTTCGATAATAAAGCAAATAATAATAACCTGAGCAAAAACCTTAGTCTTATTCCCTGGGCATTACTGCTAAACTTTGTTTCAATGACTGTTATTTATCTTTTTGCCCGATATTTAAGGCTTGGAGGAAAAAATAATTTTACCCTTAGCATTGAAGTAGGTTTAAAAAATAGTATTATTGGTATTTTTGTAGCTAAATCTTTATTAAATAATAATGATATAGCTATGGTTTCTGTCGTTTATGGATCTGCAACTTTTTTTTCTACAATTTTATTTGGGTATATTGCAAAGAGAATCGAATTGTTAGGTTTTAGATTCAGAAAATTATTATAACTTTGAAAAGGATTTTATAAAAAAAATGTAAATTTAACCCCGTAGTGTAAAATTCATATGGCAAACAAATAATTAAAAATCAACAAAAACATCATATCACATGAAAACACTAAAACCATTCGTACAAAAATTTACCCTATTTTTATTATCGGGGATTCTTATTTTCACATTAGCTAACTGTAAAGGCGGTAAAGATGGTAAAACTACAGAGGATACAAAGGACAATAAATTAGAACGCAAAGAAGTAGAAAAAACAGTTCGCGAAGTAGTTTATCCGCTTCCTACAGCTTTTGAAGTAACGGAAATGATTAATAAAATTGAGGCTAGCTACATTATCGGTTTAACGAATGAAAAAGAGAATGTTGATAAATATTTTACGGATAAAGATCAGTCTCTAAATTTAGGTATTTTTAGTGCAGATTTAAGTTATGCCAGCACCTATCAAATGAAACAGGATGTAATGAATTACATGGAAGCATCAGAATATTTGATTAAAGAACTGGGCATTACCGGCGCTTTTGATCGTAATTTTATCGATAACGTAGAAGCAAATATTAATAATAAAGAAGAGTTAATCGATTTAATTACAATCTCTTTTTACGACACTTACGAATATCTCGTAAAAAATAACAAAGAAGATCTTTCGTTGCTTGTTTTAACAGGAAGCTGGATTGAAGCAATGTATATTTCCTGTAATATTTCCGAAACGGTATACAATGATCCGGAATTAGTTAAGATTATTTTACATCAAAAAACTTCTTTAAACAAATTACTCGAATTACTAAACGAACATAAGAACCATGAAACCATTAACAACTTAATGCAGGATCTTAATCCCATTAAAAAAGTTTATGATTCGATTGACGACACAGGAATAACAGAAAAACAATTAATTCAAATTAAAGAACAAACAAATATTTTACGAACACAAATCATTTCTTAAAAAAAACAAATAAAAACCAAAAGCTCGTGGGTAAAACACTCATGAGCTTTTTTTATTTTAGATAATTTCTTAAATTTTGTTCCAAAATAAAATTCATGAGCGAGTCGATATTAAATGCATTAATTCACTTGTTTGCCATTGTAGCCAACGTTAATAAAGACGGTGTTAGCGATAAAGGACGCCGTATAGTGGAAAATTACCTGGCCCGTTATTTAAATAAGGAGTTAATCAAAGAATACTTAAAATTATTCGACAATTACCATGAATTTTATCATCGAGAGCTAGATGCCGATGATGTAAAAGGTTTAAAAGACAACAACTCACTTATCTCTTTTCAGATTTCGAATGTTTGCCGACAAATAAAAAAAGGATTATTGCGCAATGAACGGGTAATTGTGTTTCTTCAACTTCTCGAATTTGTTTACGAAGACCATTTTGTAACGGACGAGGAATGTGAATTTATTAAAACGGTATCCCAGTCATTTAACTTATCAGAAAGTGAATTTAATAACTTCAAGGCGTTTATCTTCGAGGGAAAGCCGGAAAACCTTGAAAAAGAAAATGTACTGGTTGTCGACAATCAGGTTATGGAATGGTCGGATAACCTGGCCTGGATAATGAAGGAAAAAAGTACAAAAACCGGAACTAAGTATAAACATTTATACCGTCAAAATTTATATGGGCAAATTGTTGTCCTGTACATAAAATCCATACAATCATTCATCTTTAGGTATTTTGGCGAACTTAACCTTTATATCGATGGAAAAAAAATTGTTAACGGTCGTACTTATTTTTTTAAAAAAGGTTCAATTATAAAAGGCCCAAACATTAATTCCATTTATTATTACGATATTGCAGCTTATTTTATTCGCGATACAGAAAAAAACCACATAATTTTTTCGGCCCAGGATGTTGAGTTCCATTTTAAAAACAGCAAAAACGGAATTCAAAAATTTAACTTTTCCGAACAATCGGGACAAATGATTGCAATTATGGGTGGAAGCGGCGTAGGAAAATCTACGCTATTAAATTTGTTGAGCGGAAAACTGAAACCTACCCGCGGAAAAGTAAAAATTAACGGTTATAATGTTCATTCCAAAAGTACTTCTTTAACCGGAATTATTGGTTTTGTTCCTCAGGACGATTTACTTTTTGAAGAGCTTACTGTTTTTGAGAATTTGTATTATAACGCTCAATTATGCTTCAGCGATTATACCGATGACCAGATTATTGAAAAAGTTAATACAGTCCTCTTTGACCTTGATTTATATGAAGTTAAAAATTTACGCGTAGGAAATCCTTTAAATAAATTTATAAGCGGGGGGCAACGTAAACGATTAAATATTGGATTAGAGCTAATGCGCGAACCCATTCTGCTTTTTGTTGATGAACCTACATCAGGGCTTTCGTCTATGGATTCGGAAAAAGTAATGAATTTGTTAAAACAACAAGCCCATAAAGGCAAGTTGGTTATCGCTAATATTCATCAACCATCGTCAGAAGTTTTCAAACTATTTGATAAACTTTGGGTTTTAGATAAAGGAGGTTATCCAATTTACCAGGGGAATCCGGTAGATGCCATTGTTTATTTCAAAACCATAACTTCATTAGTAAATGCTGCTGAAAGCGAATGTTCATGCTGTGGAACAATTAATCCCGACTTAATATTAAAAATTGTTGAAGAGAAAGAGATTGATGAATATGGTAAAGAAACTCACTTACGAAAAACAAAACCAGAAACCTGGTATTTTAGATATCAGGAAAATATTGAAAAAAAGATTGAACATAAACCCGAAGATATAAAATTACCCGACTCGGAGTTTAAAGTACCCAACTTTTTGAAACAGTTCAACGTATTTAGTTTACGGAATCTTTTTTCTAAATTAACCAACAAACAATACCTAATCATCAACCTGCTCGAAGCTCCGCTTTTAGCTTTAATTCTAGGCTATTTCACTAAATACATAACTCCTAACGGATATATTTTTGGTGAAAATAAAAACTTCCCTGTATTTTTATTTATGGCTGTTGTGGTGGCATTATTCCTCGGACTTACCGTTAGCGCTGAAGAAATTATTAAAGATCGGAAAATTCTTGAGCGCGAATCATTTCTCCGCTTAAGCTGGTTTAGTTATATCAATTCAAAAATTATTTTCCTTTTTGGTTTATCCGCTATTCAAACCTTTTTATATACAATAATAGGTAATGTAATTCTCGAAATCAATGGAATGCTTCTTCCTTACTGGCTCATTCTTTTTTCAGCAGCCTGTATGGGTAATCTTATCGGATTAAATATTTCATCAGGACTTGATTCCGTGATAGCTATTTATATCCTCATTCCATTAATTTTAGTTCCACAGCTTTTACTGGGTGGTGCCATGATTCATTTCGACGATCTGCATAAAAGTATTTCATCCAAAAAATACGTTCCGCTTGTTGGCAACCTAATGACTACCCGATGGGCTTACGAAGCATTAGCTGTACATCAGTTTAAAAACAATAAATTTGAAAAATACTTTTTTGATGATGAACAGATTATTAGCAGTGCCGATTATAAAACATCATTTTTAATCCCCCGGCTACGAAATAAACTAGAGTTTTGCATGCGCCGAAAAGATAGTGGTATAGATTCAATTGCTTTAGTAAGAGATTTAAAAATCATTTCGAACGAAATGGCCCATTTAATAAGAGAAACCGACCTACCTCCATTCGAATATATCCAAATGTTAAACGCACAAGATTTTAATGAATCTGTAATGGAGCATGCTTACGGATATCTTTATTATATAGAAATGAATCTTCTTGATGAAATGGAAAAAGCTAATAAAAGAAAAGAAGAAACTTACAACCTCCTGGTGGAACAATTAGGAAGAGATGGATTTGTTGATTTTAAACAACAATATTACAACAAAAAACTAGCAGATATTTTACTCAATCGCGATGAGATTAATAAAATTTACGAAATTGATGATGCTTTAATACAGAAAAAAGACCCTGTATATATGAATCCAACATCAAATATTGGTAGAGCCCATTTTTATGCTCCGGTAAAAATTATTAATCAAGTTAAAATTGAAACCATTTGGTATAATATTTTTATGATGTGGGTTGGTTGTGGAATACTATATTTTGCCCTGTATTTCGATTTGATAAGGAAAGGTATTAAGTATCTTGAATCGTTAAATCTTAAAGAACGGTTTTCGGGAATAAAATTTTAATACCCTAAATAACAGCATCATACAATCAATCTTTTTTATTCTTAAATGAGAAACTTATCCATAAAAATTACGTAATTATAAAAATATTGATATAGTAAACAAAAATTCCATGAGTCTTACAATAGAACAAAAATTAGATACTCCATATGTCCATTTAGAAAAAGGATTGATTGAGATATCTGGCAGGTTGCTTCCCGAAAATGTACTCATTTTTTTTAATCCAATCGATAATTGGATCTTAAAATATCTTGACCATCCTGCATCATTTACACAAATTAATTTATCATTAGCTTACATTAATAGTTGCTCGACAAAGCACTTATGTGATTTGCTTAAAGCCCTTGACAACAAACATCAGGAAGGTCATGATATGAAGATAACTTATACTTACGAAGAGGGCGACGAATCAGCGCTGGAAGTTGGCCATGATCTTGAATCAATATTAAATATCCCTTTTGAGTATATCCAAACTGAATCCAATTTAAAATCTCAAAAACGGATAAAAATAAAAAACCTTAGTACAGGTAAAGTAGGTGAAATTTCTCAAAAATACTGGGAAGCAATCAAAAGAAACGGACACGAAAAAGATTTTGAACTGCTTGAAAAAAATTAATTAAATTATCTATTGTAAAAATAGCATCTTTTAATATTCTAATCTATCTTTTTAACAAAAGCCCCTTCATAGCCAAAATATTTAATACTTTCAAGCATTGATTTTGCTTTATCGTAAGTACTAAAATATCCAAAAGTATACCGATAAAAATCATCGGCTCCTTTCGTAACTGAAAAGGTTGACAAGTTTTTAAAATAAGTTAATTCAACAGGAACAATAAGGGCCATGAATTGAATCGTGTAATTTGCTGTAAATTGATTCTCTTTTATAAAGGCATCTCTGTACCCTTGTTCGTTTATTTTTAATCGAAGTTTTTGTGCTTCTTCATAACTGGTTGTAAAACCAATGGTATAGCGGTAAAAACCATCAGGGTATTTGGTAACAGATATATTTTCAACATCTTTAAAATAACTCAACTTCACGGGTGTTTTTAATGCCATTAGTTGAACTGAAAAAGTTTTCTCCCCTTTGTCGGTTTCAACCATTACAGATATTTCCTCTTTAGTTTTTTCTTCTACAGCAGACTCAAAAGTTTCTGTCGTAGCTAATGGCTCTTCTTTTATGTTCTGTTGGTCTGTTTCTGCTTTATCTATCTCGTTTTCTTTTGCAATAGTTTCAGCAACATACTCACTTTCAACGCCTTGTTCTACAGAATCATGCAATTCTTCTGCCATAAATTCCGGCTCTTCAGTTTTTAGTTGTAGCTCTGCATTAAAAGCAAAAAATTCTTTATCAAAATTCTCGGGAATGGTTATCTCCTGCTCAAAGGGTTCAAAATCATCGTTTAAAATAGAAATTTGGTAGGAACCTGGAGCTGTCTTAAAACTAAAATTCCCATGGTTTATTTGCATTGATTGCGTTAGCGTTTTTGTTTCTGTATCAAATATTTGTACTTCCAGTTCCTTGTCATCAATTAGATCCCCTTCGGCTAAATTATAGATAACTCCCTTAACCTGAATATCAGGCAATATCTTTAATTGATATATATCTTTTTTTCCCTGAGTATCATCTTCAACCTTGGCCATATATCCCGTGTTCTTCGTTTCACCGGGAACAAAAAATAAATCATCGGCTGGAGTGTTTACCGGAAATCCCATATTTATGAGTTTAGCAGGATTAGTTAAATCAATATAAAAAACATCATAACCTCCTATGGTATTATGCCCCTCAGAACTAAAAAACAGATACTTACCATCACGAGAAACAAATGGTGTTTCTTCATTAAAAGGAGTATTTATTTGAGGTCCCAAATTTTTCGGGTCATTCCATTTCCCTTTTTTATTTCTTGTTGACTTGTAAATATCCAATCCTCCAAGACCTCCTTCACGGTCGCTGGTAAAATATATTGTGTTTCCATCTGGTGACAAACTGGCATGCGTTTCGTTACTTTTCCGATGGCTGATGGTTTTGTGCATTTTTTTGGCATTGGTCCATTGGCTACCTTCCTTATAACTAACAAAAACATCGTTATCACCGGGATCGTCGGATACCAAATAAAGCTCATCCCCTTCGAATGACAACGACGATGTTTTTAAATAATACTTCTTACTAACCTGGTTCGTTATGTTTTTTGGAGAACTCCAGCTATCTCCATTTTTCTTCGAGATAAAAATATCAATATAATTTCTTGTATACGAAGTAAAAACCATCGTGTTCCCATCGCCCGAGAAAACAGGGTTAAAATTGGTATTTTCATCATTAATTTTATTTCCCAGGTTTTGTGCTTGCAGGCGTATGGGATCACCCATCATCTCTTCAGCATTTTTACAACTTTTAATATATTGGTTTACTAGAGGGTAATTATAATGATCAGCAGAAATACTTTCTTTATATTTTTGATACATATTCAATGCATCGTCAAATCTATTATCCCTTTGGTAAGCAATGCCAAGATATAAATACGTTTCTAATGGAGACCTGGTTTCTCTAATATCACGTGGGTTAAAATCGGCTGATGCATCTTCTAAAGCTTCTTCCAAAAAAGGGATGGATTTATCTTGTTGTTCATCTGTATTTAAATAGGCATGTCCTATTTGAAACTTTATAAACGAGTTGTTAGGTGTTTCTTTTAATATTTTTTCATACATTTCAATCGCTTTCTCAAAATTTTTCTCTTCAAGAAAATAATCTGCCTCATTCTCAAGGTAATATATCTCATTCCAATTTTGGGCAGTAAGAGAAAAGCTACCAAAACTAATAAAAATAATAATTATGAGTTTCTTTATCATTTTCTTATACAATATTATACTTTGTATAACGTTTAAAGGTTAAACAAGTTAGTGAATTTTGACGAACAAATAAAACATTTATAGCAGGAACCTTTTTTAATAAACCAATGCCCCGTTTTTAACAATTAATTATTACACGATAAACTAATTATTAAATAAATTTATTAACTTTAGCTTTAATAATCATTCAATAACCAAACTAAATCCTTTGCATATGAAAAAAATTGGATCACTTTAAAAACATGGTGGATTTATAAAAACTTAAGCCCATATTTTAGCTACACGAAACAAGAAAAACTTAATATCAACAACTCCTCTTAATGTTGCTCTAAAAGCTTTCAACTTTGCATTAAAAGACTCTGCTGAAGCATTAGTGCTTCGATTATCAAAATAATTTAAGATCTCTCGATAATGTTCATAAATTGTATTCATTATAGTTTTAAATGATTTAAAGCTTGATTCCTCTACATTTTTGTACCATTGTGCGAGCTTTGTATAAGCAACTTCTTTTCGGTCGTTCTTTGAAAAAATCATTCGTAAAGAATGAGTTAATGAATATGCTTTTTGTATGTCAGGATATTGTGCAAATAAGATTTTAGCTCTTTCCTTTTGTTTTTCAGTCCATTTATTTGCCGATTTGAAAAGCAAATATCTACTTCGAGCCAATAGTTGTTTTACAGTATCACCATTTGAAAGAACAACAGGCTTATATTGAGTTTGATTATACCGTGCTTGCTTTATGGCTTCTGATTCTTCATCAATAGCTTCCCAACGATGTTTAATTCTTATTTCCTGTAGTGCATCATAAGCTAGTTTCTGCACGTGAAAACGGTCAATAACTTTTGTTGCTTTAGGAAAGCATTCATTAACAATCCTATTCATAGAACCAGCCATATCTAATGTAATTTCTTTTACTTTTTTTCTTTTTGAAGCAGATATTTTCTTTAGTATTTCTATGATTTGATCGGAGCTGGTTCCTTTTATCATAGCAACTAAAACACCTTTCTTCCCTTTCGCTTTTTTATTGGTTATTATTGTGTATAATTCGCCATTAGTAAGAGCTGTTTCATCTATACTTAGAAACTCTCCAATGTTATGAGGGAAAATCAACCACTGGTCAGCATGAGTATATTGAGACCAGATATAAAAATCACTAAAATGCTCTTTATATTGTTGTCCTAGATAGTCTCCATCTATGTGATAATGCTTTTCCAGGCTTCTACTACTAATAGGGTAATTATCCAAGTATTCCTTTTAAAAAAGTCGCGAAATCTTTTGTGTAACGCGAACCTTTTTCTGTTAAATCCCATGTTTTACTGACAATCTTTCCTGATGATTCTATTTGCCATTTCCGCCTTCTGACATGTAGGTATACCGCTTTATTTCTAAGTGGAAAGTCTTGTATTATAACAGCTTCTGTGAATCCTTTTGAATTAATTTTTTCTTTTTGATGCTGTTCCAGTGGTAGATTAAGTTCATCGAGATAGATATCAATGGTTTTATCATCAATATCTACTTTTACTATATCAAAATATTCAAAAACTTCTGTTGGTAGTATTGCTTTTAAAAGATCTTCTTTATTTGCATTCATATTCTAATATTTATAAAAAATGCAAATATGTATTTTATTTTATTCTCCACCTAATTGTTCAAGTGATCCAAAAAATTACCAAAAATTTATTCCGTGTGCTTTTCTTAGCACTTATCAGCATATCATTAATGATGACAAGCTGTGAAGATGACGACGATGTGGATCCTATTGTTGGAACCTGGAAACTTGAAAAAGTAACAATGAATGGTGATGAAATAGATCTTGACGTTATTGGCATAAGTGCCACTGTTACTTTTAAAGATGATGGAACATATTCCGGAACAGCTAATTTTGAAGGAAATCCTGAATCTATTAGTGGGACATGGGAAAGAAAAGATTCTGAAACAGTTTATATTTACGAAGATACTGAAACTATTATCCTTAAAAAAGAAGGAGAATATTATACCAATACTGAGCAAGAATATAGTGGTGAAACTTTAATCACCATGAAAATGTTTTTTAAAAAGCAATAAGAAAAATAATCTCAAAAGGATTAATAACAAGTCATATGATACAAGGATATGGCTTGTTTTTATTTTTAATAACTCATAAGACAATCCATAAATATCATTCTTAATTCATTTATATATTATAGAAATCCCTGTTAAGGGAGTAACAAAAAACGCCTGACACATCTTGTATCAGGCGCTAATAGTAGCGGGGGTAAGACTCGAACTTACGACCTTTGGGTTATGAGCCCAACGAGCTACCAACTGCTCCACCCCGCAATATATTTTTTATATCTTAAGAACGTTTCTAACTCAAATGCGGTTGCAAATTTAATGAATGATTCATAAAAAACAAATTTTTAAGAAATTCTTTTTATCAGACAAAATTTTATCATTCCTATTGACGTTTAATTAGTTTAATCTATCTTAGTAGCTTTAATTTTAAATGGTTTCTTCTTTAAAAACTTATATATTTGCAGGATAAAATACTACTTACTTAAATGGTAAAGAAAAAAAAGAAACGAATTGTTAATAAATTACGACATAAGTACCGTTTAATTATATATAATGACGATACTTTTGAAGAAGTATGGTTTTTACGTTTATCACGACTTAATGTTTTTTCTATTGTCGGTTCTGCATTAATATTGCTTATTACAGCTGTAATTGTATTAATTGCATTTACCCCTATACGCGAATTCATTCCCGGTTACCCGGATGGAAATATGCGTAGAAATATCATAAACAATGTTTATAAATTAGATTCATTAGAAAATGAACTGGAAATGCGTGATCGTTATTTTGCCAGCATCAATCAGATCATTCGCGGTGGTGTACCCGAAAGTTATGAAAACACCCAGGACACGACCCTCCGATACGACGATATTGTATTTGATCGATCAGAACATGATTCTATTTTAAGGCAACAAATAGAACAGGAGGAAATTTATAACCTTTCTGTTTTAGCCAATTCATCAAATAAGACTGATTTTTCCAGCATTCATTTTTATCCGCCGGTTAAAGGACTGGTAACTAATTCATTTAACCCAAATATCAATCATTTTGGTACGGATATAGTAGCTGCTTCGAATAAAGTTGTCGTTGCTGTTTTAGATGGTGTTATCACTATGGCAAACTGGACCCTGGAAACTGGATATGTAATT
>Ga0209936_1001236_pt1 | contig 13919 bp, 6 predicted proteins | sample SalPonR1_A_D1_MG_FD_185694 | JGI IMG/M metagenome (GOLD analysis project Ga0209936, IMG submission 185694) | Salt pond soil microbial communities from South San Francisco under conditions of wetland restoration - Salt Pond MetaG R1_A_D1_MG... ... | reverse complement strand
ACTAAAACCATCACAGCGTGCATTCAGTCCCGCTCCTCATAAATGGAACCTGCTGCAGGTACTTCGGCATCTTGTGACAGCAGAAATACAATCTGTAGCCTATATTAATAAGAAATTGAAGAGCCGCAGCGGGATTCCTGAAGCCGGTATAGGTTCTTACCTGAGAAACCTGCTTTTAAAAACCGCTTTAAAACTGCCATTCCGATTTGAAGCACCCAAAATTGCCGAAGTGAAAGATAAACATCCCGATTTTGAAACGATGATATCCGAATGGGATACTGTCCGGAAAGAAATTCAAAAATTGATTGAACAGTCTGATGAGGCAACACTTGCCAGGGCTCTCTACAGGCACCCGAAAGCCGGTATGCTAAATATGAAACAGTTTATGGAGTTTATTGAAGTCCATATCGCACATCATCAAAAACAGATGAAGCGGATCATGAAACATCCTTCTTTCCCGGCTGAGTAACACAGGGATTTAAAAAATTTCTTTGCTGTTCTTAGCTTGCAGTGCGGTTCAAAATACCCGGATGTTTACCCAAATGGCAGGTAATGAAGCGTATTGACGAATACCAAACCGTTCCGGGACAGAATCAGGAAACAACCGCCCTGTAGTATTCCAGGTTATCCAGTACTGCACCGGTTCCGCGCACTACCGCGGTAAGCGGATCTTCAGCAATATGGACAGGCAGATCCGTAAGTTCCGTAATACGCTTGTCAAGATTCTTTAAAAGAGCACCGCCACCCGCAAGCATGATTCCGTGATCCAGGATATCAGCTGCCAGTTCAGGCGGTGTTTTTTCAAGGGATCCCACAATGGCCTCCACGATCAAGTTCACAGATTGTGAAATAGCATCGCGGACATCCGCAGATGATATTCTGAGAGTTTTCGGAATGCCATTCACAAGATCGCGGCCTTTGATATCCATTTCCAGTTCCTCAGCAAGTGGTGCGGCAGAACCAATTTCGCATTTTATTTTTTCAGCCGTTCTCTCTCCTATCAGCAGATTGTTACTGCGCCTGAAGTAATTGATGATATCTTCAGTCAGTTTATCACCGGCAAGTCTCACAGATTGTGCGTGTACGATTCCGGAAAGAGCTATAACGGCAATTTCAGCTGTTCCCCCGCCGATATCAACTATCATATGGCCTTCCGGTTTGTGAACATTCAGTCCGATACCGATTGCAGCAGCCATAGGCTCTTCCACAAGATAGATCTCTTTTGCACCTGAGTTTTCCGCACTATCACGTACAGCTCGTTTTTCAACATCCGTTATGCCGCTGGGCACACAAATAACCATTTGCCGGGTAGACGAATACCATTTCTTCTTTGCACTCTTAATCATTCCGCGAATCATATGTTCAGCAGCCTCGAAATCTGCTATAACACCATCTTTGAGTGGCCGTACCGTTCGAATATTTTTATGTGTTTTTTCGTGCATCAGCCAGGCTTCCTGCCCAATACTTACCGGCACATCCTTATTATTAAACGCTACGATTGATGGTTCACTGAACACAATCCCGTTTCTTTTTGTCGATATAAGCGTATTGGCTGTACCAAGGTCTATCGCAATATCATTGTAAAACAGATCAAAGAATCCTGCCTTCTTATCCTTTCCTTTTATTGTGCCATTACTTGAGTGAGGTTTTTTAACTGTTGTTGTTTCCATTTGTGATAGGTTTTGATGGGGATGTTTTGGCTGTTGAACTGTTTCAGAATAATCTCCGGTATTAATAAAGACCCTTACCCATCTGTTTTGTTACAGAAGCTGGGGATAATCATATTTTTTGCATGGAACAGACCCGCTGTACAATCACATCACTTTTGATTCTTATTCCTCTTTATAGTAGATTTGTTATCTATTTTCCATTAAGAAACAGATATTTAAAAAAGGGATTGGTGCATGGAGATTGGGCCGGATCAAATAACATCGATGCTCAACAATTTTGACGGGAAAGACCCGAACCAGGTTGATGCTATATATCCGCTTGTGTATCAGCATCTTCGGGAAACCGCGAGCCGGCAGCTGAAACAGGAACGGCGTGATCATACGCTTGAAACAACTGCACTTGTTCATGAAGCTTATCTGAAGTTGGTTGATCAGAAACAGGCCACGTTCCACAATCGCTCACATTTCCTGGCAATTGCTTCCCTGGCAATGCGCAGAATCCTGATCAGCTATGCACGAAAGCGAAATGCTAAAAAACGTGGTGGCAATAAAGCACTTGTCACGTTTGCAGATGGGATGGCCCCGCGTGATGCTGAGTTCTCTGAATTGCTTGACCTGGATCAGGCTCTTGCCAAACTTGAGAAAATGAATGAACGGCAGGCTCAAATTGTGCAGTACAGATTTTTTGGCGGCTTGACTTACAAGGAGATCGCCGGAGTTTTAAATGATACGGAACACTCCGTCCGATACGACTGGCGTGTAGCACGTGCATGGCTAAAAAAAGAGATGGCCGGATATGATCCCGGAAATTAAATTTCACCAACTCTTCCCGGTTTTTGCGCGTACTATATATGTATACAACCACAACTATGTAATGAATCTTTTATGGAAGCGGAGCGATGGAACCAGGTGCAATCACTCTTCAAAGAGATTGTTGAGTTGGATGAAAAAACGCGCGAAACACGTTTGAATGAAGTATCAGAGACTGATCCCGGAATTGTGGAGGAGGTTCTGGCGCTTCTCCGGGCAGATGCAGACAAAACTTCTATACTGGATGGATTTGCAGCTGATTCCATTGATGTCGCATCTCTTTTTTCCATGGAAGAGGTGCAAATAGGGGCTTTTAAAATACTCCGGGAAATCGGTTCGGGTGGAATGGGTAATGTTTACCTGGCTGAACGCACCAAAGGCGGATTTGACCAAACCGTAGCCCTCAAACTTATTAAATTCGGAATGAGTTCTGAAAAGGCTATCCGGAGATTTGAATCAGAGCGAAGCATCCTGGCCCGCCTGCAGCATCCGCATATTGCACGGTTAGTGGATGGAGGACTTACCGGTGACAATCATCCCTGGTTTGCAATGGAGTTTGCAGAAGGTGAAAACCTGGTTTCATACTGCAATCGACTGGATTTACCAGCTGAAAAGCGATTAAACCTTTTTCTGGATGTAATCGAAGCTGTTCAGTATGCCCACAAGAACCTGGTTGTTCACTGCGATCTGAAACCGGGCAATATTCTTGTTACAGCTGATCATGACAATACACGTGTTAAATTGCTCGATTTTGGTATCGCACATTTACTCGAAGAGTCGGAAGCAGATCCATCAGAACTGAAAGCAATGACCCGGGCTTATGCATCCCCCGAACAGCTCAGGGGTGAGCCAACATCAACAGCAACTGACATCTATAGCCTGGGTATTCTGTTATACCAGCTTTTATCGGGCTGCCATCCGGATATTGAATTCCGGTCAAAAGAATGCCACCCGAAAGATATGAGTCCCGAACTGGAAGCTATCTGCAACAAAGCGATGGAGTCAGTCCCGGCAAAACGGTTTGAAAATGCATCGGAGATGGGAGAAGAGATCAAAGCCTGGCTTGATGAACGGCCTGTATCCTGCTACTCTGTAAAACCGGTTTATCGCATTCAGAAATGGATGATCAGAAACAAAGCAGCGACATTTATTGCCATCTTTTTCATTATTTCGCTGGCGATTACTATTTTCCTCTATACCCTTGAACTGAAAGAAGAGACCGAAAGAGCCCAGAATGAGGCAGCCAGGGCTACACGTATTGCCCAGGTTCTGGGCAGTTCTCTGCGCTCGATCGATCCGATGCAAAATGGCGGACAGGAACTCACTGCACGCCGGATGGTGGATATGAGCACCGGGTATATCAAAAATCAGCTCGCCGGTGATTCACGGACAAAATCGGAATTACTGATTATGATGTCCGGCATTTATGCAAATCTGAATGCTTTTGAGGTGGCAGATTCGGTAAGCCGCACCGCCGAGGAACTGATGATGAGTATTCAGGACACCACATCGTTTGCCTATATCGACCTGCTGGCCAAACGATCCGTGATCCTCGACCAGGCCGGAAAATATGATGAGGCAATGGGTATGATACAGCGCGCACTGGATCTGGCCAATAGCCACCTTCCTTCCGGCAGCCTGGATTTTGCCAGTGTTCATCTCGATTATACCTACCACCTTGATGTAAACGCAAGATATGCCGAAGCCGATTCCATCCTGATGATCGTAAAGCCTATTTATGAAGAAAACAGGGCAGAGGCCGGTGATACCTATGCTGATTTTATCTTCTATCTCGGAAACAACTACAGGCGTACCGGTGATTATGAAAAAGCAGAAAATTACCTCTTCCAGTCGCTGGAGATCAGCCGCTCGATCTACCCTGATATCCATGAGCAGATCGCTTCCACACTAAATCACATCTCAAGTTTGTATCAAAACATGGGTAAGTACGAGGAGGCGATAAACTATGCCAAAGAATCTCACGCTATGCGGCTGAAAATCTTCGGGCCGGGCCACCTCAACACAATTGCTGCTCACTCTAACACAGCCCGTGCCTACTCTGGCGCCGGACAGCTTGAAAATGCAGCCGACACTTACCGCGAAGTTCTTACCATTTTCAGGGAAGAGTTTGGTAATGATAATTTTTACATCGCCGGTATCCTGCAAAGTTACGGAGGCGTCTATCTCCGGATGAATGAATTCACTCAGGCGGAGCCCATCATGCGCGAAAGTCTGGAACACAGCGAACGTCTGCTGCCACCCGGACACATCCGGCAGGCCTTTCCACTCAAAGGTCTTGCAGATGCCCTGAGGGGACAGAACCGGTTCAGTGAAGCTCTGCCATATGCCGAAAGAGCCTATCAGATCCGTAACGAATCACTTGAACCCGATGATCCCAACCTGATGACTTCTCGCCACACTCTCGGACTCTGCCTCTGGAACCTGGGTCGTCGCACTGAAGCCGAGCCGCATCTGCGGGACGCCCTCGCTTTCTTCGAAACCAATCCCGGGAGATTTCAATCTCAGATTGATGAGATTAAAGTACTAGGCTTATGAGGGCTCTTAAACTATTCGGGATTTTCAGAGTTTCTTAGGCCCTGCTCATCTTTACTATTCCTAATCACTGTTACACTGTAATTGCTTAATCTGCTATTATAAACTATATCCCTTTACAATAATTTATTATTATAGCTATTGTCGATATTTGATTAATATTCAGATAAGTGGAAATATATCAGCAAATATTTTTTACTACCCTGGCATTCTCATTCGGGATATTGCATCTTACCTTATTTGGGTATAACCGGCGATTCAAAAGCAATCTTTTTTTCTCTGTTTTTCTTTTTCTGTATGCACTGAATATCTTTTTTGATTACCAAGCATCGATGGCAGTACAGGATCAAAGCCTGTTTTATTTGAAGATTCACCGTACAGTGATGCCATACAATTCGATATTCGCACTTCTATTTCTGTATTATGCTTTTGATGTTACTATTCCCAAATACTTTTGGGTTTTGGTTATCACGCTTGCAATTACAGGGTTTATGGCTGTCTTTAAGCCAATCGAATACTTCGTATATGTCCAGGTTCCCTTATTGGCAGCCATTGCTGAAGCTATCAGAATTTTAATTTTAGCTGTCAAAAAGAAAAAAGATGATGCATGGATCATCACAGCCGGATTTATGCTGTTAATACTGTTTTCATTTTATGATTTATTAATGGACACAGGCCTGATTTCATCCATTTATGGTATTGTAAATGGTTATCCCTTTGGGTTTTTGTGTCTCATTATTTCTGCATCCGTCTATTTGGCAAGAGATTTTGCAAGGGCTAATCAATCCATTCTGATCAAAGAAAGAGAGGCCCGGGAAATGGAAGTGGCTCAAAAGGTTCTGGAAGCCGAAGACAGACGAAAAGCCAAAGAGCTTCAGGAGGCACGCGAAGTACAGCTTTCCCTTTTACCACAATGTATTACCGACCTTAAGAACTATGAATTTTGCTTTGAAATGATTCCGGCTACTGAAGTAGGCGGAGATTATTACGACTACCAGGTTTTAGACAATGACCAAATTTTACTTGCAATCGGAGACGCTACCAGTCACGGTATGAAAGCGGGCATGATGGTTTCAATTATGAAAAGCCTGTTACTTTCACATATTAAAAATATGGAGATCCGGGAGTTTCTAAACAAATGCTCTAAAACGATCAAGCAGATGAAATTGAAAAATCTCTTTATGGCACTTATGCTGGTTAAAATTAACAGAAACCGTTTAATAATATCTTCAGCCGGCATCCCGCCACTTTTTATATACCGGAAAAACCTGAATGAAATCAAGGAGATTAAAATAAAAGGGATGCCACTGGGTGCACTTGATTCCTTCCCTTATGAAACTGTTGAGACCTCATTAGATTCGGGTGATACTGTATTGATGATGACAGATGGACTACCGGAGTTGTTTAATAGTGAAAGAGAATTATTTGGCAGTGAAAGAGTAAAGGAAATACTTCTGGAGCATGCACGTAAAGAAGAAGCAGTCAATAAAATTGTAGCAAATTTGCTTGCTGCAGGAAAAAAATGGTGTGGTGAAGCTCAACAGAACGATGATATGACCTTTATATGCTTCCGATACCTTGGCCATGACAAATAATTTTATCAGAGCAGTATCTAAAAGTACAGGAAGCGGCTCACCCGCTCTTTGCATACTTACATCTGCGAAACACAGCGCTCCATCCGCGGCACTCTGCGAGAACCAGCACCCGGGTTTATTTCTCGCTGATCCGTCAGGAGACGGACACGTTTACGCTGAGTATAGCGCTGATTATCGCACAGTCATAACCAGACTGATAATTAATTCTATTTAAGGAGTAACATTTTTCGTGAAAGTATTGCATCACTGGTTTGTAAACGGTAGAAATATATGCCGCTTGATAAAGCAGAAGCATCAAAACGAACCTCGTGAGAACCTGAAGTCATTCGGGAATCAACCAGAACAGCAACTCTTCTGCCTATGACATCAAATACCTCAAGCCGCACATCCGCTGGTGAATTTAACTCAAACCTTATGTTGGTACCCGGGTTAAACGGATTGGGATAATTTTGATATAACGTATGCTTTTCGGGTACTTCAGAAATAAAATCTTCATTTGAAGTAGCTATACCTAAATTCGGATTAACCAGTGCCCATCCCGTATTATTATTTTCATGAATTTCCTGAACTTCATTCTCCTCATCAATTACCACATACACTTTGGAATCTCTGCTTAATCCCTCCGGCATCACCCATCCTTCAAGGTTAATAACCTGGTTGTTTCTTGCGTTGATTGAGGGTAATTCGAATTCACTGTCACCATTCTTATCCTCTAAAAGCGTGCCTCCGTTTCTCGGATCATCCAGGTAAAACTTCACTGAAACAGGGGTAAAGTTGTCCAGCAGGCTGTAATTTTGAATCCGGGCGCTGATGGTAACGGTTTCGCCAGGTTCAGGGAGCAGCGGATCAAAAATAATATCTCTTGTTTCTTCTCTTTGAAGCTGGGGGTTCGTACTGCCAATACCCTTTTCCTCGTCATATCTCCACGGGAGGTTCAACGTTAAATCCGGCCGGTCTCCATAGTTTTGTTCCCACCAGGAAGGAACACCCGCACTTATATCAGGCGATACTGCATAATCCAGGACCAGGGCTCCATTCGAATCCCAGTAAACAAAAGGAGAAACAGTGTATGTTTTATTGCCCAGAATGGATGCATCGATGGTACCAAATTCAACCAACAGTGCACTTTCATCCCGGACAGTCGTTTTATGCGTAGATATTTGTTCGTTGTTGTATTCATCCGACACCTTTCCCGTCAAACTTGCCCGAAATGGCCCGAAGCCACCGCTGACATTCGCTTCCAGTGACCTGGAAACCTGCTGAAAGGCCGACTGCACCTTTTGAGATTCTTCTACTGAACTGAAGCGCAGCTCCCAGGTTTGGGTAGCGGTTCCCGACAGCGTCCAGGTGTCACTGCCTCCCCCTGTAAAACTGCCGCTACCGAAAAATGCAGCTCCCTCCGGTAACGTGGCAGTTTCTTTATAGGAGAGAATGTTTCCGACTTCATGGTTAGGTATATACTGTCTTGCATTCCCGCTTTTGCTTCCCAGCCAGGTATTTTGCAGGCTTTCAACCCCCTTCAGCTTGGGAACAACGGCAACCACACTGCCTTCGCGCGCATTATTGGCGTAAACCGGGTATTCCAGAATATCATAATTTGAGATAGTTGCGTATACCCGGTCATCTTCGATTGCATCGGAAGTTACTTTTACTGTAACGGTTTCTGTCGACCCTTCCACATTTGAAAAGCCCTCGCCGTATTTGCGGCCTAATGACCCTTTTACGCTTGCTTGTATGTATTTAAAATCAGCCCCCACTTCTGCTTCAATGGATTGGGATACACCCCAATCGGAACTGATTTGAGTAGACACTTCCGTTTCAGAACTGCTTGCATTTTCATAAATAGATCTGTGTTCACAATTTATCCTGAAATCACCACTGAAACATTCGTTTAAGTCATAAATCGTGCCATCCAGGATATCGAAATGGATAGGAGGCGCATTCAGTACCACGAGGGGTTGCGTTATATCCGTGACGGTTTGGCGGGTGGGTGGGCCGAGCCGAACCGCATCACCGTCAAAATCACCTGTGGCCATGGCAATTCCGCTAATTGCAATACTTGCAGTAAACTCACTGCCGGTACCTGCAATATTGAAATCATCGGTATCCGTACTGTTTTGCCAAACTTTGGTACCACTGTTATCGAGTGTCACTGCCTCCATTCTGAGTGAATCGCTTTCAGAAATATCTACGTCCGTAAGGGCAACTGCCCGATGATATTGCAGGTTTTCTGATGTATTTATTGATATAACTTCAACACTGCGATTAATGGTAAGATTTTCATCCGGTTCGAAGATGCGAACTGCATTCCGGTAGTAAACAAGGATTTCGTCAGGCCCGTCGAGATTCACATCCTTACCAATAATCGACAATGGGTGTCCATTTTCTCCACGGCTGCTCCATCCGCCTTCGGTTTGTCTGTCTATCGTTGTAATGGAATCCAGATCTGTACTTACGTCAATGGTATGTAAGGCTAAGCTGAGTATAGCCTCGTTAGTTTGTCCTTCATCCCAGGCAAGCGCGATGTCGTCTTTAAAATCACCATTAAAATCTCCGGTGGTTATTGACAGACGCTGCACAAACTCGTTCAAATTGCCTGCAAATTCAATGGGTGTTTCAAAATTACCGGTTACATCTGTATTCAAAGTTTCAATGATCTGTTCATTTTCGAAATCGTAAACAGAAGCACTCATTTTCCAGCCTATAGTTCCAGAAGATGAAGCCGGACCGGGTTCAACATAAACCAAAGCAATCTCGTCGGTAGCATCCCCGTCAAAATCTCCGGTTGCTATATCAAAACGGCTCCCTTCTCTTAGGTTTCGCCCTGCATCGGCTACAAAAGGGCTAAGTTTGCGATTGGCAATATCTGCACGTGGCTGTGGCATCAGCGTTCCATCCGTGTCATAGAGGATGATTTGTATGGAACCGCCTTCTGGGTCACCGGTTTCAGCCCAGTAAGCGACCACAAATTCAGGTTCATTGTCATTATCAAACTGTCCGGTTACCATGCGTATCCATCCACGTAGCGGAAATGTATCTTCTTCCTTTAATTTTGGGAATCCATCGTCCTGTATCGATTTACGCGTTGCGTTTGTCCAGCCAAACGTTGCGGGATCTATTTCAGGAATGTACATAGTAACGGTACTGTCAGGGCCCGGCCAAACGCCAATAAATTCATCAAAACCATCACTGTTAAAATCTCCTGTTGCGATATCCACTTGCTCGGTATTGCCATGAATGCCCCAGGGTGATGCAATAGACTGATTATGTACTTCAGTCAACCCATCGGTAGTAATATCACCATTGGCGTCAACAATTCTAATCGTTGCATTGCCATTCACTCCTGTAACGACGACAATTTCAGAATTTTCGCCTAACAGGTAATTTCCCCTGAAGGGATCTTCGGGATCAACCTGGGCGAAGGAAGGAGTTGCTCCGGGCAATGCCATTACTGCTATAAGAATTATAAGATTTACTATTGATAAATTTTTCTTTGCCGCATGAACTGAGCTGTTTTTTAAATTTCCCATTGTTTTGTGACTTTGTTTTGATTAACAGAAACAATTATTCGTCCCTGTTGTTAATCGCGCAAAATCAAAGCAAGAGTGGCGAAATTATTTTTAAATTAAGTTATCCCGGTTATCATTCACCGGTCTCCCCAAGCATTATTGCTACCATTACGTTTACGCGCCTTTACACCTTCGTGAACCTTCGGGTCCTCGCGACTTCGTGGCAAAAACAGCCAGGCTCAGATTCACTAACTGGCAACAACAGCGTTCTCAACAGGTACAAGGCCGGCATTGCAGCAGAATAAATCTGCGACACTCAGCGCCCCATCCCCGGTACTCTGCGAGATACCAATACCCGGGTTTATTTCTCGCTGATTCGTCAGGGGACGGACACGTTTGCGCAGTGTTTTGCGCTGATTTTCGAAAATTAACTTTCTGAAAAATATAAAGGTGCTTCCGGCGATATTCCCATCACCAAAAACACCTTCCTTTTCTCAAAATGAATTAAATCCTGAAATCAGAATCTATTGACTACCGCCTCTGGCAAGACCTACATAGACGGTATTCGTGGCGTCGGCATTTACGTAGACTATATCCTGTCGCGAATCACCATTGACATCACCCGTAAGGATCTCAAATTGCGCCCATTGATCAGCTACAGGATGATCCTGGCTGACGCGTGAGAAGTCAAAATCACCATCATTGCTTCCTAAACCAACATAGCTCCTGTTTACCGGGCCCATCCGGTTGAAGATCACATCCTGTCGTCCGTCGCCATTTACATCCAGAAGAAAGCTTTCGTAGTCCTGCGCTACTTCTGTTCCCGGAGGAGCTTGAGAGGGTCCTCCTTCCACAAGTACAGGGCTGCCTCCGGTTGACAGATCCAAATGCAAAACCGGGCGCTGACCTGCATTATTGGATTTTGTCCAGACCAGATCAGCTCCTGCATTGCCATCAACATCGCCAATCAGGATTTCATAAGGGGCCCACCCGGCGGTTCCCCTGTCAAACACAGCGGGGAAGTCAAAAATATTCCCCTGTTCATCCCGCTTTGACTCGGCAAAGTGAACGCGGTGTCCGGAGGATCCCGTAACGCCCTCTTTGTGCCAGATCAGATCATCACGTCCATCGCCATCGAAGTCGGTAATACGCCATCGATACAAGCTTGGTGAGAGTGGGTTAGGACTATCATTCCATTTTTGATCTGTTTCCCCAAAATTATTGATTCCATAAGTTCCGTCTCCGTTTGAAAAACTAACGTAGGTACGGTTTACGGAATTAAGTGTGTTCCACACCAGGTCATCTCCATTCTTACCATCTATATCACCCACATCAAACGTGTATACATCCCTCCACCCGCTGCCCTCACGGGTAAACACGGGCATCTCTTCAAAGGTGCCGTCGCCGCTCGACAATCCGATATAGGTGGTATTTGTGGTCAGAACCCGGCCCCAGGCCAGATCATCGCGACCGTCATTATCAAAGTCGCCTACCTTAACCACATACTGACTCCAGCCGTCGGCCGGCGTAGCGCTGTGCGAAGTTGGCGTACTCATCGTAAAGGTGCCGTCGCCGTTGGAAAAGGCCACCACCGTTTCATTGGCATTAGCACTCACATGGTTGTATATCAGATCCTGGTTGCCGTCGCCGTTTATGTCGCCTGTCATCACTTTGGCAGGTGCTGATACCGGAAGAGACAGGTTCTGGGCATCCAGAAAACTGAATGTGCCGGGTGTGGCCTGCTTTGCCTGGCAAGATCGAATATTATACTCGGTAGTTTCTGCAACGCTTGCAATACTGCCATCACCCAGGTTCCGGAACGTATAGCTCATTGGCGCGGCACTCGAGAGCGGGGCATTATCGGTAAAATACTGCGACCAGTCTCCCGAACGAATCATGGCAAGGGTAGCCTCGGCATCACCGCCTATTGAGGTAATTTTGATTTTGGATTCTGATAAGATTGATTTTTGTTTTGCACTTAAGTTTGCCTCAACATTTCCGCCGATGGAATTGTAGCCGGCCTGCATGGTTGCCCGGATGTCGGACTCGCTGGCTGTTGATGTGAGAGAAAACATCATCATCCGTCCATAAACAATTGTGGAAACGTATACGGGAAGATTATCCGGCCCGATTCGTCCCTGGTTTACCTGCTGCTGAAGCCTGGCTTCGGTGAAATCTTCACTAAAAAAATCACCCGGACTTTGGGGGGCCTCAACTACTACTTCATACATTTTCTGGTAAAATTGAGCCGTTATGGTGGTTTCGGATTGCTTCTTATCGATACTTCCGCTGGCTGATCCTTCAAATCCAAGATAGCGACCTGAAAGCCCCATCTGCAGGGCAGACTGTGTTTCACTGTGATAGGTCTCCATCTTAAAGCTGATGGAGCTTGGGGTGGAGAGCCCGCTTGCGGTGGCTCCGCCGATCATCGATCCGACGGCCTGGTCGACCGATGCCTGGTTTGGACTATCCACTGTTCGGAAATTGTCGTCATTCGCAAGTCCCGGTATTGATACGTTTATTGGTGCCCTTTCGGATATAGGCAGACCCAAGAGGCTTCCAAGGCCGTCGCGGTGGCTTTTACCCTGGATCAGTCCGCCCGCATAGAGAATGTCCCGGTCGGGTGAGTACATAGCAATCTGTTCGGGATTATCCGTAAGTGTGAAGGGCTGCACCTGGCATGAATAAGTTACATCTTCAAGAAGATCCATACTGCCATCATCATTAATAACCTCCACATCGAGCTCAACATCCTCTTCGACCTGTGCTTCCCCGGCAGGTGCAGGCGACTGTGAATTTTGAGGCGGTGAAAACTCCGACCATGAAGGCAGGGTTTCAAGAAAACCTCCCACGCCATTTGATGTATCCGGTTCGTCAGGAACTGCAGATGTGGATGAAGTGTCTCCGGAGCAAGATACAAGACTCAATAATAGGCTAAAAAGGCAAATCAACTTGATAACACCATTTTTTTTCTTTGTCTCTTGTAAAGAACTGTTTGTAATTTTTCCCATTTTTTTGTGACTTTATTTAGATTAACAGACATTATTGTCCGGTCCTATGGTTAATCGCGCAAAGTCACGACAAGAGTGGCGAAATTATTTTAAAAAATTAAGTTATCCCGGTTATCATTCACCGGTCTCCCCAGATATTATTGCTACCATTACGTCTACGCACCTTTACACCTTCGCGAACCTTCGGGTCCTCGCGCCTTTGCGGCAAAACAGCATGGCTCAGATTCAGTAGCTGGCAGCAACAGTGTTCTCAACAGGTTCAAGGCCAGCATTGCAGCAGAATAAATCTGCGAAACTCAGCGCTCCATCCCCGGTACTCTGCGAGAACCAGCACCCAGGTTTATTTCTCGCTGATTTACTCAGAGTATGGCGCAGATTTCGCAGAGAGGTCAAATACAAAAGCAAAATCTTTGAATTGCGGATTTTGAACCAATAAACTAAAGGTAACCACTATCCCAATTATTTAATCTGTAAATCATTCTTCGTGAACCTTCGGGTCCTCGCGACTTCGTGGCAAAAACAGCCTGGCTCAGATTCACTGACTGGCAACAACAGCGTTCTCAACAGGTACAAGGCCGGCACAGCGGCAGAAGAAAAACTCTGCGAAACTCAGCTCCCCATCTGCGGCACTCTGCGAGAACCAACACCCAGGTTTATTTCTCGCTGATTTACTCAGAGTATGGCGCAGATTTCGCAGAGAGGTCAAATACAAAAGCAAAATCTTTGAATTGCGGATTTTGAACCAATAAACTAAAGGTAACCACTATCCCA
>Ga0209936_1001230_pt1 | contig 13954 bp, 13 predicted proteins | sample SalPonR1_A_D1_MG_FD_185694 | JGI IMG/M metagenome (GOLD analysis project Ga0209936, IMG submission 185694) | Salt pond soil microbial communities from South San Francisco under conditions of wetland restoration - Salt Pond MetaG R1_A_D1_MG... ... | reverse complement strand
CCCGGGCGCGGGAGGCCTACTTCATGGGCTATGCCGAGGAAGTGCTCAAGACGGCCAGCACGCCGATCATGGTCACCGGCGGTTTCCGTACCCGCGGCGCGATGGAAGCCGCCGTCGACGAAGGCGTGGCCGTGATCGGCATCGGCCGGCCGCTGTGCGTCGACCCGGATGCGGCGAACAGGCTGCTGAGCGGCGAATGGGACAGACTACCGGCACCCGAGCGGAATTTCAGGCTGGGCCCCGGCTGGCTCGGCCCGCATTCACCGAACGATCTGATCAAAGCCGCCAATGGCTTTGCCGCAATGTCTTTCTTTTACCGCAACATCATCCGGATGGCCAACGGCAAACCGACCCGTGAGCACATGAACCTGTGGGGCGCCCTGATCGCGCATCAACTGCAGGAACGCGCCGACGCGGCTCGAAAACCGCACGGCTGAATTGCGGCAGGTTTAGTCCATCTCGACAAGCGCCCGTCGCGAGAACAAACACGGACAATGGGCCGCCGCCGGACCCGGCGGCGGCCCAAGCCGCGCTAATCAGAGCGGCCTCAATCCACGCGCACCGGAGAAATCCCAAGCTTGGCATAATCGACCATCAGATAGCCATCGTCCCTTTCAACGACAGCATCAGGTCGCGTCCGCACTACATCCTGAGCCATTACGCCGAGGTATCTTCCCGGCCGATCGCGATAACTGAACTCGTAGATCGCAAATCCATTCGTCCGGTGACCGGTGTTCGTGATGTCGGTCTTCAACCGCCGATCACTAGTCTGCAAGGCGCATATGATCTGGCAGGAAGCTCCGGGCGCCACAGTCGTTCCAACTTCGCACGGTATCGCAGGGGAAACAACTGAATCGAAAGGAAATGGGCAGTTCGACGCAGGAAGCTGGACATCCACGACCTCCATCTGAATGCCCGTTTGGTTGCAATACTGATTGAATTCATCAGGGATGATGTCCAAGGTCTCCCCTGCGGGATTCGTTATGTTGGTGCAGATGTCTCCCGCAACCGCGCTCGGAAATTTCACCACGCCGTACTGCATTCCGATCGCACCGGCGATGACGGCTGCAGTAAAAAGACCCAGTGGCGCCGATCGCCCCCCTCTACGAAGACCAAGTACCCCAAAAATGCCAAGTAGCAGCGCAAGCGCCATCAGCGCCACCCCTCCCAATGTCGGAATTGCAGTCTGCGCCGGTTCGAACGTGACGCTTCCCGGTGCGACTTGAGCCGAAGCCCACACCGGAACGGCAAGCACCATCAGAGCCAGCGCTCTTAGGAAAAGACTCGAAGTTGAAGAATTCGAAATCATCTCGTTTTTCCTCCACGTCTGGGGCCAGCTTGCGTGGAATGCCGCACAAAACCGGCCATTTGAATTGAGTCCGGCACTCCTTTTGTTGAGGGTCAGTATAAATGCGCATATTTACGATTGCCAACATTCACCCGCGACGCCGGGACTGCGCCATGTCCCACTGCGCGCTTGACCCGGCGGAGTTTGCCCCTTGACCACGTGCGAGTGCCCACGTTTACTCAAGCGCGCTGGGTTACGATCGACGCCAATAGTCGCCGACCGCGCTTTCGGACCCGGCGCGAATCAATTCTGCATGGGAATGCTGTCGTCCCATCGAAAGCCGACGCCGCCGGCCTGCCAGACGCCCTCGCCGAACGGATTGGGGCCGCGAATATTCACGTAAAGCGGCAGGCCATAGTGCGGTTTGAACTCGTCGACGCCGCGAACCGTGCTGCGGTGCATGATCCGAAGGCCCTGTTGCTCGACGGGCAAGTGCGCCTCGGGGGAAGCGCGGTGCGCCACGGCCAGGTTGTCGATGAAGATGCAGTCGTGCGCCTTGTACTCGTAGGCAATCGCGTAGCCGTGCTCCAGACCGGCGTTCATGATGTCGTTGTATTCGTGGCACAGGTGTCGCAGTTCGTCGGCGTCCAGAAGGCGGAAGCCGTCGCCGTCGCGCTGCTTCTCGATCACGGCGCCGGTCATGCCCAGGTGCAGCCAGAGGCTCTTCAGTCCGGAGATGGGATGCACGTGCACCGCAGGGTGCACGACGCCGGAGGCCGAGTTGACCGACGACAGGCGGTTCCAGAATTCCTGTCGCTCGGCGGGAAGCGCATCGTATGCGCCACCCTGGTGCGCAAACCAGGTGCCGCCGCCTTTCTCGGCCGGCCGGACGATGTGGTAACCGGCGTGCGAGAACGTGTCGGCGTTGAAGCTGCCGTCGTTGTGCCACTGCGGACCCACGCCCGGGATGCCGTGGCGGCGATCGTTCGACAGGCGAAAGATATGCTTGTTGCCGCCGGGCGTCGCCGGGTGCACGCCGTGGGTGCTGTGCAACGCCTTGCCGCCCCACCAGGCGCTGGCGCGCAGAAAATCGTCGGGTGAGATCTGCTGCTCGCTCTTGAAGACAAGAAACCCCCGTCGCGCCATCTCACGCTCCAGCGCCTCAACGACTTCGCTCGGCGGCGGATTTTCGGCCGACAGGTCGATACCATGAACTTCGGCGCCGATCGGGTCCAGCGGGACGATCCGGCCGCCCGCGCTTGCAATCCTATCAACGCATGTGGGGTCGAGAAGCGGAACGCCGAGCACTTCAGTCTTCGATGAAATTGCGTTATCAATCATGGCCTTGAGGCTAACGCATTCTGCGTGAAAACGAAAGTGACAGGCCCTGTTGACGCTCTGGACCTGCCTGGCTCTGGGCGCGAACTTCAGGCTGTGGCCGGCGCCGGGCAAAGCCCGGCCGCCACGTTCGAGGCCGGTCTATTGCTCGAAATCAAGCGGCGGCGGCCCCGGCGGCAAGATGCCCTCGTAGACGTAATCGCCCTTGCGCTCTGCGAATTCCTGCTTGATGTCCGCGACAAGCTCGGGGTTCTCGTAGAGGTCGACCATGGTCATGGCCAGCGCCTTGGAGGCATAGGTGAGCCCCTTGTGACCGATGGACATGCCGCCCGAGGCGACGACAGCCCACGAATGCCAGGGCACATCCTTGCCCGCGATGGGCGCGCGCAGGCGGATGGTCGGGACGAGATAGCTCACATCGCCCACATCGGTGGAGCCGCCGCTTGGGTTCTCCACGGTCTCGCGTAGCGGCCGGACTTCGGCGTCCATGCCTGTCGGCTCTTTGTCGGTCGCGGCCTGGATTTCACGCGCGAACTGCTGCTCGGCCTCGGTGTACTCGATGCCGCCCAGGGTTTCGAGGTTGGCTTGCATCGCAGCGCCGCCGGTCCGGTTCGGCAGGATCTCGTGAACACCGGAGATCAGCGTGATCTCGTGATCGACATTCGCCATGATCGCCGCGCCTTCGGCCATGGCCTTCACGCGCTCGAAGACCGGCGTCATGCCCGCGCGGCTGCGATCGCGCACGCGGACCCAGATCTTCGCGTAGTCGGGCACGACGTTGACGACCTTGCCGGCGTCCATGATGTGGTAATGCATGCGCACCGTCGGCTTGACATGCTCGCGATAGGCGTTGATACCGTGCGCATAGAGTTCCAGCGCATCGCCTGCCGAGCGCCCGTTCCAGGGGTCACCGGCGGCGTGCGCGGCCTGGCCGTCGAACTCGACGAGAAAGTCGACCAGCGCGAGGCTGCTTTGCACGTCGGCCTCGAGCTTGTCCGACGGGTGCCAGTCCATCATCACGTCCACCCCGTCGAATGCGCCGGCGCGGATCATCCACAGCTTGCCGAAGAACTTTTCCTCGGCCGGCGTGCCGTAGAAGCGAATCGTGCCCTCGATGTCGCCGGACGCTATGAGTTGCTTGATGGCAATGGCCGCGCCAAGGGAGGCCGATCCGAAGATATTGTGGCCGCAACCGTGACCCGGCGCGCCCGGCTCGACCGGCGAGCGCTCAGGCACCGCGGCCTGCGACAGGCCCGGCAGCGCATCGAATTCGCCCATGATGCCGACCACCGGCTCACCGCTGCCGTACTCGGCAATGAACGCCGTGGGAATCCCGCCGATATTGCGCGTGATCTCGAAGCCATGCGAACTTGCGTGCTCGATCAATGCCTCGGCCGACTCGGTTTCGCGGAACGCGATTTCGGCCGCGCTCCAGATGCGGTCGCTGAGGTCGATCAAGGCATCGGCCTGCGCATCGACCGACGCAATAACGTCCTGTTTCAGTTGCCCGCTCGCGTCGTCCTGAGCCGTGGCGATGGAAGCGATTGACGCCAGCAGCGCCGCGTTCAGCCATTTCATCATGCCGGAAATCCTCTCTTGTAAGTCGTTGCGCCGGTTGCAAGCGTCGACGGCCGAAGATCACGTCGACCGACCGGGAGAGTATAGACGCGTGACCTTTCGAGTTCCAACGGCGCGGGCTGCCGTCGCGCACGCGAGGCAATCCGCTGCGCTCGCGGTTCGCCGTTGCCACGCGTCGAATTCCTGCCCGGCACACATCGTGATCAGGCATCCAGTAGGATCACCGGATTACGCCCCAAACCGAGCAGATCGCCATGTCCCGGAAGAAAGTCGTTCTCGCCTACAGCGGTGGTCTGGACACCGCCTGCATTCTCAAGACGCTCCTGCAGCAGGGCTTCGAGGTCGCCGCGTATGTCGCGAACGTCGGCCAGCTGGAGGACTTCGACGATATCGAGCGCCGCGCCCGCGCGACCGGGGCCAGCGAGGTCTTCGTCGAGGACCTGCAGCACGAGTTCGTCACCGATTTCATCTGGCCCGCCATCGCCGGGAACGCGGTCTACGAGAATCGATACCTGCTCGGCACGGCGCTGGCACGGCCGGTCATCGCCAAGCGACACGTGGAAGTCGCCCGGAAGGTCGGCGCCACGGCGCTTGCCCACGGTGCGACCGGCAAGGGCAACGACCAGGTCCGCTTCGAACTGGCGTTCGCCGCGCTCGCGCCCGACCTCGAGGTCATTGCGCCGTGGAAGGACCCCGAGTTCCTCGCCCGCTTCCAGGGCCGGCGCGACCTGCTCGCGTTTGCCGCCGAGCACGACATTCCGGTCGAGGCCACCGCCGAGAAGCCCTACTCCAGCGACGAGAACCTGATGCACCGCTCCTACGAGGCCGGCCTGCTGGAAGACCCCGATGCGGCCCCCCCGGCCGACATGTTCAAGCTGACCCGGCCGCTGGAGGCCACGCCGAACACCGCCGACCGGATCGTCGTGCGGTTCAAGGATGCGATGCCGGTCGAGGTCGAACACCTCGGCGACGGCACGAAGATCGACGACCCCGTGGCGCTGCTCGGCTACCTGAACGATCTCGGCGGCCGCCACGGCATCGGCCGGATCGATATCGTCGAGAACCGCTACGTCGGCATCAAGTCGCGCGGCGTCTACGAAACGCCCGGCGGCACCATTCTCCACGCCGCGCTGCGAGACCTGGAAGGCATCGCGATGGATCGCGAAGTGCGGCGTCTGCGCGACATGCTTTCGCCCCGCTTTGCCGAGATCATCTACAACGGCTTCTGGTTCTCGCCCGAGATGGACTTCATCGAAGCGGCGTTCCGAAAGTCCTCCGAGCTGATCGACGGCGAGGTCCGGCTCGGCCTGTTCAAGGGCAATGTATTGATGGAGGGCCGCTCCAGCCCGAGTTCTCTCTACGACCAGGACCTGAGCTCCATGGACATCGCCGGGGGTTACGATCAGCAGGACGCTCGCGGCTTCATCCGCGTCAACGCGCTGAGACTGACGGCGCATCGGCTCATCGTGGAGCAGGTCGAGGAGGAATGATGGCGGCGCCGGCCCCGGGCCGGTTTCGGACCCCCGGCCTGCGGGTCGAGGCCTAGTGGGCCATGCGGCTAATTAGGAAACGCTCAGAGACGGGTCAGGGCAAAGCTCAGCAGCCAGCGACGCCCGCGCTCGATCCTTGACACCTGGTGCCGGTAAAGATCCGGGCGAAAAAGGACGAGTCGCCCGAACAGGTTGAAGATGTTTCGTTCGCAGCTGAATTCGCCGCCCGATGCGGGCTTGATCAGCACGCAGTTGAGCTTGTACAGCCGCCCCTCGGAGACCATGTCGACGTGCGGAACAATGGCATGGCCCGCGGAATAGCGGACAAGGTAAATGCTCAGGCGCCTGGACTGGAATAAAACCCGGTTTTTGACCTTTTCCGACACTGCGCCCCCTTACTGAAAGAACACCATGCAGCGAGTCTCCAGGCTTTCGCGCGGCGCCGCGTCTTCGGGCGCGCGAGGATCCTTGCACGACGAATGCGGCGTGAAGCGCGCGCGCCCGTCGAGCGCCGAATCGTAGGTCTTGAACAGCAGCACCTCGTCGCGATCCATGCCCGGGTAGTAGTACCAGCGTTGCCCGGGTTCGTGCAGCGCGACCTGGAGTTCACCGGTTCTATCCTCACCGCGCCGCTCGACGGGCACGAGGTCGCCGTCGCGCACCGTGCGCGCATCGCACAGCACCAGCGGATGGTCGACGACCGGCGCGCCGATGGGGCGCCAGGCATTGACGATCGCGAAACGCCGCTGCTTCAGCCGCTGCAATTCGCCCGGCGAATTGCCGAAGAAATCGGCGAGCCGGCGATGTCCCGAGGCGTGGGTGTAATCGTTGTGCACGATGTTGGCAGGATCGCGGGCGCCGCGTTCGCGCTGTTTCGCCGCCGATGAACTCCGTCGCGTGTGGTCGAAAACCTCGACGCGCGGCGCACCCGTAACGCGCTTCAAAAGCTCGATCAGCTCGGCGTGATAGGTGGCGCGAAGCGCAGCGTCGTCATAGAAATCATCGACGGCGCTCTTGTGAGGCACCAGCATGAAGCCTTCGCGGTCGAGGTGCGGATCGGGCAACTGTTCCCGGGCGTCGTGAATCTCGACCTCGTGGGTACGATAGTTGCCCAGGTGCTCGGTCTTGTCCCCGCCGCCCTTCGACGGCACGTAGACCAGCGGCGCCGACAGATCGGCCAGGAACTTGAGCTTCGCTCTCAGCGGTGCCTGCGCAGGGTCGGTCATCGGCTGCATTGACTGGCTGCATTCATCGACAGCGCCATGGAATTGTTAATGGGCATTTTAAAACGATCTGTTGAACGATCAAATCAATGCTACGCACGTCGAGCAACGCTGTCCAATGGTCGTCTGAAGCGCGCGGACAGATCGCCTGGCCGAGCGCAGCGATCTGCGGTATAACGACAGCCTGATTTTTCCGGCCGGCCGCCATGACTGCATGCATCGTTCGTCACCCGCAGCAATCCATGGCGACCACGCTGCGGCAACTCGCCGAACGTGCCGAGAACAGGCCCGCGCCCGACGTTTACGGCCACGGTGCGCTGATCGAGGATTTCGAAGACGCGATCGCGACCATGTTGGGCAAGCCTGCGGCCCTGTTCCTGCCCAGCGGCACGCTGGCGCAATCGCTGGCGCTGAGAATCCACTGCGACAAGCGCGGCAAGACCACCGTCGGCCTGCACCCGACATCGCACCTGGTGCTGCACGAACAGGACGGCTACCGGAAACTCTGGGGACTGACCGGGCAACTGCTCGGTCATTCGGACAGCGTTCTGACGCATGCCGATCTGCAGGCACAGGCGCCCGACGAACTGGCCGCGGTGGTACTGGAGCTGCCCATGCGCGAGATCGGCGGCCAGCTGCCCGATTGGCGCGATCTTGTGGCCCAGGCCGACTGGGCCCACCGGCACGATATCGCCGTTCATATCGACGGCGCCCGGCTCTGGCACTGTCCCGCCTATTACCAGCACAGCCTCGCCGAGATCGCCGCCCTGGCCGACTCGGTGTATGTCAGCCTGTACAAGGATATCGGCGGTATTGCCGGCGCGGTACTGGCCGGCGAAACCGACTTCATTGCCGAAGCGAAAATCTGGAGTCGCCGCGCCGGCGGCAACCTGATTTCGTTCTACCCCTGCATCCTGGCCGCCGAGCAAGGGCTGGAGGACAACTTGTCCAGTATTTCAGATGCCGTGCACTACGCGCGGAACCTGGGCCCGCTGCTGGCCAGTCTTCCCGGCGTTGAAGTGAATCCCGCCACGCCGCAGTCGGCCATGTTTCATTTGCATATCGAGGCCGACCCGGACAGCCTGAACCGGGCCATTGCCGATTACATCGCCCAACACGACGTGGTCGTGCTGCCCAAGCCGCGCGGCGTCGACGAGAACGGCAACAGCATCTGCGAGATCAGCGTGGGTCGGAACACGATGGAGCATCCACAGGAGTTCTGGTTAGCGCATCTGCGTGCAGCTCTGGCCGGTTGAGCGGTCAACGAAACGAACCGATCTTCAGGTGCATGATCACGGCGACGCCGCCTTCGCCAATATAATCGACAGGTGTGGGCTCGCGCGATCTTCAGACTACTTGAAGAATGCGGCGAGACCCCGGACATGTTGGTAAACCAAGTTACGAATCGAGCACTCGAAATGACCCGATACACGAAATCCCCGGAAGCCATTGATGCGCTGACCGAAGAGCAATACCGCGTGACCCAGCAAAACGGTACCGAGCACCCAGGCACCGGCCAATACCTGGACAACCTGGAACCGGGCATTTACGTGGATATCGTTTCCGGCGAGCCGCTGTTTGCATCCACGACCAAATTCGACGCCGGCTGTGGCTGGCCGAGCTTTACCAAACCGATCGAACCGGCCAATGTCAATGAGCTCCGTGACAGCAGCCACGGTATGATTCGAACCGAAGTGCGCAGCACGCACGGCGACAGCCATCTCGGACACGTGTTTCGCGACGGCCCACACGACCAGGGTGGATTGCGATACTGCATCAACTCCGCTTCGCTACGCTTCGTGCGCCGCGACGACATGGCCGACCAGGGCTATGGCGACTATCTCGACCAGGTGGAGGACAGCTGAAATGAACGAACAACGCGCAGTACTCGCAGGCGGCTGCTTCTGGGGCATGCAGGACCTGATCCGAAATCTGCCGGGCGTGCTCGACACACGGGTCGGCTACACCGGCGGCGACGTGCCGAACGCGACATACCGAAACCACGGCACGCACGCCGAGGGCATCGAGATTCAATTCGATTCGGACGTGATTTCCTACCGCGGTATCCTGGAGGTGTTCTTCCAGATCCATGACCCCACTACCTTGAACCGTCAGGGAAACGATCGCGGCCTTTCATACCGGTCGGCGATCTACTACATCGACGAGGAGCAGAAGGCGGCGGCGCTGGAAACAATTGCCGACGTCGAAGCGTCAGGTCTCTGGCCGGGCAAGGTGGTCACCGAGGTCGAGCCGGCAGGCCCGTTCTGGGAAGCCGAACCGGAGCACCAGGACTATCTTCAGCGCTACCCGAATGGTTATACCTGCCACTTCCCGCGCCGGGACTGGGTGCTGCCCGAACGCGAAATAGCAGACTGACTGGTCGCGACAGCAGTTGTCGAGGCCCGGCGCACGCGGCTCGAACGGTTGCTCAAGTACGCAAGATGCGAAGCTTACCGTCAGAAAGCCGGAAAGGGAAAGACGAAGCGAGCGCATCACCGCGGTGCCCATCTTGCCCAAGGCCAACGGCCGTACCCCGGTACGGCGATCCCGCGTTGGCCTGGATGGCGAGTCCGGCGAAATTCATCAGTAGAGCCGACCGCCCCTGCCTTCTTCGAGCTCATTGAGCTGTTCCTCCAGCGCGTCCGCCTCGGCTTCCATCGCCTCGATTTCCCGGTTGTGCGCCTCGATCTTCCGGTTCTCGGCCGCTATCCGCGCGTTCTCGTCGACGCGGGCGACCGAGGTCTGATCCCCGGCCCTGGCATAGGCCGCACGCGCCTCGGCGTAGTTCCCGAGCTTTTCTTGCACGGTGCCGATCTGCTTGTAGACCCGAAATTCGTCCTCGGGCGAGAGGTCGCTCTGGAGCAAATCCCGGAGGGTAGCCGCCGCGGCGGCATACTCGCCGAGCCCAGTCTGTGCCTGGCTCATGTAATACAGGACCGGCCAGCCGCCGGCACGCAGAGCGGAAGCCTGCTCCAGGCTGTTCAAGGCATCCGCGTACGCCCCGGCGTCGAGCTGCGCCTGGCCAAGATGCAGCAGATTTTCGTAGCCGGCGTCGTCTTGCTGCACCTTGGCGGCAGCCCCCGTCGCGGTCAGGGCATCGTCACTCCGCCCACTCTTTTCCATAGCGATCGCCTGGTTCTGCCTGAACACGGCCTGCACGCTGCTCGGAAGGCTGGAGGCGTCAATCCGATCGTAGAGCCGGCCCGCTTCGCTGTAGCGTTCGGCCGCCAGGTACGCGTCCGCAAGCGCGAGCTGGAACTGGACGCTGTTCGGATCGAGATCGTAGGCCTGACGGAAGGCCGAGAGCGCTTCCTGGCTCCGCTCGAGCCTGGCGAGCGCCTGGCCGAGCATGAAATGACCGCCGGCGAAATCCGGACTCCTCTCGACGACTGCCTGGAACTCATAAGCAGCCGCACTGAAATTGCCCGAACGGTATGCGCGGACGCCCTCTTCCCAGCCCGCGTGGGCGGGACCGACGATACCGAAGGCCAGCGTGAATACTGCCCCCATAACGAGTTTGCGCATCTCATTCTCCTCGCGATAAGGCTGAAAGTTTACCGCTGCGCGCCTGCCCAGGCGACGGAACCTGCTCACTTCGGCCCGCTGGAGCAGTTCTCCGCAGCTTCAGTCATACGGCTCAATGGCGATGATGCCGCGCGCTTCGATTCGATCCAGCAATCCGAGCACCGTCCGATCCAGAAACATTGTGTTTGTCGACGTGCCGGGAGCGATTCGAATCAGAACGGCACATCGCCCGACGTCAGGTCCGGAAATAAAGCCTTGTGGATAGGCGTTCAACTTGACTCGAACGCCTTCGATTGGTCGAGTATTGAGATAGCTGCCTTCGATATAGTTCTCTCGCAGTGTCCAGTTCCAGGGGCCGACGCGATTGAACGCAGTCCGAATATCTTCGAGCGAATGACTGCAGAAAAAACCGTAAGCCCAATCGTGAGTGCTATCGGAATCTGACCTCATATCAGCACCCGAAACGAGACCGGTCCAACACCGTCCCGATATCGTCCGCGCGCCGTGCGCAGGTCGCCAGTGAAACTGGAAAGGGCGGTTGACGAAAAAGCGGCTTGCATGTATCTCTCGGTTATTGCCTTGATGTGCCAGCGGGCCGAAACTCCGCGCGCGGCATCTGACCCGCATGGGCCAACACATTTCACGAAAACGGCGTTGCGTGGTGCTGAATACAAGGCGCCGTAAGCATTGCTCGCTTCCGTGCCTGCCTCCCGCCACCGGGCAAGAGCCTGAACCGGAGCAGTCACGGCTGATAGTCCAGGCACTTTGCTGTAATCAACTCGGGCACGGGAAGCCCACTTCCTTTGAATTTTTATCCCGGCGGCGACATGGACGCTGGAAGGAACTTCGGATCCAGCAGCACGGCTCGCTCCGGCAAGCCGTCGTGCAGCTTTTCGGTATCGGCCAGCGCGGCCCAGCTCACGACCGCGTAGCGCGTGCCCGCTTCGACCGGATTGGCGCGATGGAAATAGCGCGCGTCGGATGGAAACCACACCAGCATGCCGGGCCTGGGCCGGATGCGGAAGTTGAAATACTCGAACTGCAGATCGCCGCCCTCGAAGTCATCGTTGAGGTAGAGCAACAGGCTGATGTCGCGGTCGATGTGGTGGCGCCAACGACGACGTTCCGGATCGTAGGAGTCGGCGTCGGCGTGCGCCTCGTAGAACCCGCCGACGGTGTATTTGAGCACCTGCGGAGATTCGAACCAGGCAAACTTTCGTCCCAGCCTTTCTGCGATGGTTGAGACGTAAATCTGCTCGACCCGGTTGCGCAGATCCTGGTCGCGATCGTCGCCCATATGCACGCGCTCGGTGACGCGGCGATCGTCGAGCTTGCGGGCCACGCTGGGATCGGCGGCTTTCCAGTCGATCACCTTGAGCCGCTCGGACGGGCGGGTCGCGGCGAACTGCACCCACTCGCGGCATTCGTCCGGCGACAGGAAGTCCTCGTGGATTTCGATGCCATGAGGCACCGGGCGCATCGGGTCGGCGCTGCCGCAGCAGTGCTTGAACCTCCGGCCGCTGCCGCAAAAGCACGGTTCGGACCGGCCGGGCGGAAAGGGCGCTCGATATTGCTGCGGTTTCGCCATGCGCCGAGTATAACGATTTACAGCCTCGGGCAATTCCTGGCGCGGGTCAGGGTGCGCGCCGCGACCGGCTCAAACCGGCCACTGTTCGAGCCGGTAGGCGGAGTCCCAGAACATCCACTCCAGCCGGGTCGAGTCGAAGAACGCTTGCGCCATCCGCTCCTGCTCGGCCGGACCGGCCGCCGCGGCCGCCTGCTCGGTCAACGCGATTGCCCGGTCGACCGTCGCCGAGAAATCCGCCCCGGCGTAGGTGTCGATCCAGTCCTGGTAGCGATTCGGCGCGGCTGCGCGCTCGTGGATATGCAGGCCGACCTCGCGATAGATCCAGAAACACGGCAGCAGCGCCGCACAGGCCACCGGATAGCTCTCGCCGGCCGCGGTCGACAGCAGGAAATGCGTGTAGGCAAAACACGCCGGCGATTTCGGCACGTCGACGAACGCATCGAACCGCTTGAGAAACGAGTCGTGCAAGGCCTGCTCCACCGCGACCGCATCGCCGGCAAATTGCACGAACGCGCTCAGCGCGGCGCTGTTCGGTGCACGCGCCCCGGTGACGGCCAGCGCACGGGAAAAATCGGCCAGATACATCGAGTCCTGCTTGACATAAAACGCGAAGCGGTCCTCGCTCAGCTCGCCCCTGCACAACTCGACGTTGAAAGGAAGCTCCAGGATCGCCTCGTAGAGCGAACGGTTGCGTTCCCAAAGCGTATCGGTGAAAGCCATAAGAAATCCCTGAAAAAAGACTGGAAGAAAACCGGAACACCGGACGACCTGCACCCGGGCTGGAAGCCTAACGGAAACCGGGAGAGTTTTTCTGTCCATCCAGGCCCGCACGACCTTGACGCAAGACTCGGGGGACGAAATGACCCGGGCACCCGAGCCGATGGCGGCTGATACGTTTTCGTCTCGTCCTGCGCTTTCCAGGGTATAGCGATCATTAAAGGGCGATCCACGACATGATTCCACCGTTACCGGGCGCGACCGCGCTCACCGCGAGCATCCTCCTGTTGCTGGCGGCCCCGCTGGCGGCCCAGGTCGAACGTATCAGCGTGGCCAGCGACGGCAGCCAGGCCGAAGCCGACAGCTACCAGGCCGCCATCTCCGACGACGGAAGCGTCGTGGCGTTCCGGTCCAACGCCGCGAACCTGGTTGCCGGCGACACCAACCAGTGGACCGATATCTTCGTTCGCGATCTCGGGGCGGGTACGACGGCAATCGCCAGCCGGCAGCCAGACGGATCGGAATCGGTGAACTTCAGCCAGCGCCCGTCGCTGTCCGGCGACGGTCGTTACGTGGTGTTCGAAACGCCGTTCGAGGTCCAGACCATCCTGGTCACCGGGCTTTACGACCGCGTGCTGGACGCCAACTCGTACGTGCTGCCCGATCGAAATTCCAGCGGCAATCCAACCTGGCCCAGGCAAGCGAGGCTGGAACCGGTGTTGTCGGGAAACGGCGCCATTCTCGCGCTGCGCACACTGAGCGAACTGCCGAACGTGTTCCCGGAAGCGGCCAAGCCAACCGACGACGACAACAACCTCGCGCACGACGTCTTCCTGTTCGACCTGACCGCTTCGCCGGTCGAGCCGGCACAGCGGGTCAGCCGGCTGACCGACGGCAGCGAACTGAATGCCGACAGCCGGCGGCCGTCGCTCAGTCACGACGGACGCTACGTGGCCTTCATGACGTATTCCGACCTGCTGTTCGAAGATACCAACAGCCGCCCGGATGTCGTCTGGAAGGACCGGCAGTCCGGTGCGCTCGAGTTGATCAGCGCTGCGCCGGGCGGGGCGGCCGGAAACGGCGAGAGTTTCAATCCCGATATTTCTGCAGACGGCAACGTGATCGCCTTCCGTTCCGCCGCCAGCAACCTGGTCGCCGACGACACCAACGGGCAGTCGGACATCTTCGTCCACGACCGGTCAACCGG
>Ga0209936_1001227_pt1 | contig 13979 bp, 13 predicted proteins | sample SalPonR1_A_D1_MG_FD_185694 | JGI IMG/M metagenome (GOLD analysis project Ga0209936, IMG submission 185694) | Salt pond soil microbial communities from South San Francisco under conditions of wetland restoration - Salt Pond MetaG R1_A_D1_MG... ... | reverse complement strand
CTTGAGTACCGGCCTGAGTGCCCGCCCGGTGAGCCCTCCCACGACCGGCAGGAGCAGAAGCACCAGGCCGAACGGCAGCACCAGACGGTCGATCACCGGCTGGTAGAAACGCCAGAACGGGGCCTCGAACAGCAGCTGACAGCGACCACCCCCCACCGGCGTGTGGAAGAGCACCCGCGATTCGCCCTGATGATCCGGCCAGATCACGCCCGCCACTCCGGGCTCGATGCGCTCGAGGTCGTCGGCGATCCCCTCGACCAGACCGGCGCGCTCGAGAACCAGCGCATCCCCGCTGTCGTCCACGCGTACCAGCCGGTGCTCGTCGTGGTCGAGCAGGTAGGCTCCGGAAAACGGTGCCCCATCGACACGGTGGTCGGCCAGCAGCGCGACCAGGTCGTCGACCTCGAAGAAGAGCACATCCGTCCCGAGACGGTTGCCGTGCCGATCCTCGATCGGCGCCGTCGCGCGCCACACCAGCCGCCCGTCGAATCGCACCAGGCGGCTTTCCACCGCCGAGAGTGCCTCGATCGAGATCGTGTCGGGAATCGCGGCCGTGGCACCGACATCCACGATGGTCTCTCCCATCGGGCCGAGCCTGACGATGCCCTCGAGGGCCGGGGAGCTCGCCAGCGCGTCGGCCAGTCGCGGCTCCGTGAACGCGACCAGCTCCTCGCCGGAAAGACGCCCGGTCGCGTAGGCGGCAAGCCGATTGCGTACCTCCGTCCGGCTGGTGACCTGGCGCGCAATGCCCTCGTAGCGCTGCACGAGATTGTCCAGCGCCTGGGCCTGCGCCTGCAGGCCCATCAGGGTGCTGCGTTCGAGTCCCTCGCGCGCGGACTGGTAGATGGGGATCGCGGCCACCAGGGCCACCAGCACGCCGGAGACCAGGATCCCGAGCATGGCCAGAAGCATCGCCTTGTGGCGAATCCGGCGAACGGCGAACAGTTCCGGCATGGAGGAACTCCAGGGACGTGGGAAGACCTGCACGGCCCTACCGACGGCCACGGCGAGCCGTTCGCGCTCGAGGCTCGGCTTGTTGGCATGGCGTGCGCAGGGATTCCCGGGCAGGGTCCGGGGTGGCCCCGTCCTGAACCCAGGGAAGGCCACCGCTCTTCCGGCCCATTATTGCACAGGGGAACCGACCGCACGCAGGCCAAGCCGTTGTCGAAAAACGCGGATTTCAGCCGGCCGCGTCGAGCACCCCCTCGACCGGGGCGTGCTGCCGCGACGGCAGGTAGCGCCACCACTCGACCGGCGCACCGTCGGCCTCCATGGGGCGGATATAGCGAGCGTGCTCGGCTTCCTTGCCGGCATTGTCGTAGTCCATGCCGTGCTTGCGGAAGGAGGCGAGGATGCGCTGGCGCGACATCTCTTCCTTGCCGTCGATCAGCCCCGGATGGTTGCGCAACACGAAGTCCGGCTGGAAGAAGAAGTAGGTGTGGTCGAAGCCGTAGGGATTGCGCGGGTGGTCTTCCGGGTAGCAGGTGCCGAAGGCGGTCAGGAACATCGACTCACCCGCCCAGACGAACTTCCAGCCCTCGCGCCCGTCGACATGCCGCAGGCAGTCCGAGCCGGCCGGGTCGACGCGGTTGAGCGCATCCAGGAACCGTGCGGTGGTTTCGGCGAGACGCTCGATCGAGTCGCTCCAGGCCGCCGGCAGGCGCACGGCCAGTCCCTTGAACTTCTCCTTGTGCGCGACAAGCATGAAGTGGAAGAGATCCTCGCCGAACCGGCGGACATTCGCATCGAATCCCTGGGATTCGTCGTAGTCCCGCGCGCCCCAGTACTTACCCGACGGGGCGAAGATGCACTGGGTCCGGTCCACCGCGCTCATGAATTCACGGTGGGTGGGCGAATAGACCGGCACGTGACCGGCCCGGCGCGGGAATTGCTCCCGCACGGTGTCGGCGATCTCCTCGCGCATCACCAGGGCATGCACGTCGGCCATGTGCTCCGGAAAATGCGCGGCGATCACCGCAAACAGGGTATTGGTCAGGCTCTGGAGACTGGCCAGGCCGTTGACCGGCAGGGACTCGGCCAGTATCGGCGCCTGGTCGTAGAAGCGCAGCGTCGCGGCCAGATCGGCCAGCCGCTCGGGCAGCATCTCGGTGGAAAACAGGGTGCGCCCCTCGTCCGACTGGCTGGTCTTGAGCGCCTTGTCGGCCTGCACGTAGTAACGGTGAGCCGTCTCCAGCACCAGGAACGAGAGCAGCGACAGGTCGATGTCGTTCGCCGGACGGGGGGCCTGCCAATCCCGTGTCCCGAGATGCTCGGCGATCGCGATCGCCGCGGCGTCGTCCAGCGTCACCCCCTGTTCCGGGGCCCAGCTACCCACTCGCCGACGACCCAGCAAAAACTGCTTCATGATGTTCATGGCACGCCCTTCTCGATACCCGACAACCAACCCAGCAAGTCACTGTTCTGTAATACCAAAACAGGACATGCACACACCCCGCCGCGCCGAGCGGATCGCGCAATCTACCCGAATCTCCGGGCGGGCGCAAAACATGCGGAGGGAAAACCGCGCTCGGGCGACCTAAGCCGTTGCGATGAAACGACTTTTACCACCGTGTGACACGCGAACAGGCGCAGCGATCGGTACGCGAGAACCTAGGGAAGGTCTGCACGAATCCGATGCCACTCTGGCTTGCCGAGTCGTTCGTGATCAAGGCGCGATGTCGCCGGCCAGCCGGTGGCCACGTCAAGACATCGCAACGCGGAGCATGGGCGACCCGGAACGGGGTGCCAGTGGCACGCCGCAGCCCGGGAAGCGCCGAGCGATGCGAGGCCGGAACGACTCGCCAGGCCCCGCAGGGTGCGCCTTGAGCCGGGCAGAGCGGTATCGGATTCGTGCAGAGTTTCCCTAGCGCTCGACCACCCGCCATTCGCCGGGCGACAGACCGTCAAGTCGATAGGGGCCGATGGCCAGCCGCACCAGGCGCAGGGTGGGAAAGCCCACGTGCGCCGTCATGCGACGAACCTGGCGGTTGCGACCCTCGCGGAGGGTGAGCTGCAACCAGCTGGTAGGCACATTCTTGCGGTAGCGCACCGGCGGATTGCGCCGCCACAGCCAGTCGGGCTCGTCGACCCGCTCGGCCCCGGCCGGCCGGGTGGGCCCGTCCTTGAGGGTCACGCCGGACCGCAGCGCGGCGAGTGCGTCCGCGTCGATCTCGCCCTCGACCTGGGCGAGGTAGACCTTGGCGAGCTTGTGCTTCGGGTCGGCCAGACGCGCCTGCAGGCGACCGTCATCGGTGAGCAGCAGCAGGCCCTCGCTGTCGCGGTCGAGCCGCCCGGCCGGGTAGACCTCCGGAAAGTCGATCCAGTCGGCCAGCGCGGCCGCCGGGCTGTTCGGCTCGGGCGTGAACTGGGAGAGGCAGTTGAACGGCTTGTTGAAGGCGAGCAGCGTCATGGCGTCAGGCACTCATCAGCGTGGCGTCCGACCAGGCTTCCCAGCGCTCGATCCGGGCCGGGTCGGCACCGGCTTCCTCCAGCAGGCGCACCACGGCAGGGGCATCGATGCCGGTCCAGGGCTGCGGGCTGTCCGTCAGCGGCAGGTCACAGACGATCTCGGTCAGCCGCCGCGACAGGCGCACCTGCTCCTCGTGCTCGGCGAGCAGGCGCTGGACACGCGGCGCGCCGCGGAACTTCATGCCGTAGACGGAAGCGAGATTGGCGTAGATGCCGTCGATGCTCTCGTGCTTGCGCAGCAGACGGGCGGCCGTGCGCGGACCGATGCCCGGCACGCCGGGGATGTTGTCGGCCACGTCGCCGGTGAGCGCCAGCCAGTCGGCCACCTGCCCCGGCATCACGCCGAAGCGGCGCCTGACATCACCGTAGGCCATCACCTGGCCGCGCATGGGGTTGTACCAGCGATCGTCGGGGCCCAGCAGCTGGGCGAGGTCCTTGTCGCCCGTGACGATGGTCACGGCCCGCTCGCGGCTGCGCAGGCGGGTTACCAGCGTGCCGATCACGTCGTCGGCCTCGAAGCCGGGATGATCGAGCGCACCGAAGCCCACCGCCTCGGCCAGCTCCCGGCAGCGGGGAAACTGCTCGGTCAGGTCGACCGGATGCGGCGGGCGATGGCCCTTGTAGTCGGGGTAGATCGCCTGCCGGTGGCCGCGCCCGCAGGGGGCGTCGAAAACCGCCGCGATCACCGGCGTCGGCCGGTGGGGCAGCCAGGTGGACTCCACCAGCGACAGGAGGTAGTCGGCAAAGCCGAGCAGCGCGTTGACCGGCCGGCCGGCGCGGTCGGTCCGCTCCTTGTCGTAGACATGCCATGCCCGCCAGATCTGGGCATGGGCGTCGATCAGCCAGGCGCGCTCGCGGCTCATGCCGACCCGGCGGCGGGCATGGTGCGCGGGCGATAGGCCGTGCGGGCCACGCCGTCCTCCTCGGCCGCGCGCGCCACGGCGGCGGGCAGTCGTTCGATCAGCCGCGGATCGAACGGCTTGGGCAGGATGTAGTCGGGTCCGAACGCCATCGAGTCGAGATGGTAGGCGGCCAGCACCGAGGCCGGCACCGGCTCGCGAGCGAGCGCCGCCAGCGCCTCGACGCAGGCAATCTTCATGTTGGCCGTGATTCGCCGGGCCCGGCAGTCCAGTGCGCCGCGGAAGATGAACGGGAAGGCCAGCACGTTGTTGACCTGGTTGGGATAGTCGCTGCGGCCCGTGGCCATGACCAGATCATCGCGCACCTCGTGGGCCAGCTCGGGCAGGATCTCCGGGTCGGGGTTGGCCAGCGCGAACACCACGGGACGCTCGGCCATGCTGGCGAGCATCTCCGGGGTGAGCAGGTTGGGCGCGGAGACGCCGATGAAGGCATCGGCCCCGACCAGGGCGTCGGCCAGCGTGCGCGCCTCGGTGTGCGCGGCGAAACGGCGATGGTGCTCCGGCAGCCCCTCGAGGCCGGCATGCAGGACCCCCGGGCGGTCGACCACCAGCAGGTTCTCGCGCTTCAGTCCCATGTCGAGCAGCAGGTTGAGGGTGGCGGTGCCCGCCGCCCCGGCGCCGACCAGCACCAGGCGGGTGTCCTCGAGGCGCTTGCCCTGCAGCCTCAGCGCATTGGTCAGCCCGGCGGCGATGATGATCGCCGTGCCGTGCTGGTCGTCGTGGAAGACGGGAATGTCCATCGCCTCGGAGAGCGCCGCCTCGATCTCGAAGCAGCGCGGCGCGCTGATGTCCTCGAGGTTGATGCCGCCGAAGGAGGGCTCCAGCCGGCGTACCGTGTCGATGAAGGCCTGCGGGTCCTCCGCCTCGACTTCGAGATCGATCACGTCGATGTCGGCGAAGCGCTTGAAGAGCACGGCCTTGCCTTCCATCACCGGCTTGGAGGCCAGCGGCCCGAGGTCGCCCAGCCCGAGGATGGCCGAGCCGTCCGAGATCACGGCCACCGTGTTGGCCCGCCCGGTGTAGCGCCAGGCGGCCTCCGGGTCGGCGGCGATCTCGCGTACCGGCTCGGCCACGCCCGGCGAATAGGCCAGGGCGAGATCCCGGGCCGTCTCGGTGGGCTTGGTGATCGCCGTGGCGATCTTCCCCGGCTGCGGCAGGGCGTGGTAGTCCAGCGCCTCGCGGCGCCGCTGATCGGCCGGATCGGAACGGTGGGAATCGGTCATGGGACGGACAGGCTCGTGGGTTCGGGGAGCGACATCTTACCAGCGCGCCGCGCGACCCGTCACCGCGCCGCCAGCCGCCACGGGACGGGAATGAGCTAAGCTGCCGCCATGAACGGCCTTTCCCATTCCGCAGGCGCCACTCGGCGCCTCCTCGCGCTGGCCCTGTCCATCACGGCCACTCTGGCGGCCTGGCCCCTGCTCCAGGCCGATGGCCGGAGCGAGGCGGAAACCCGCGAAATGCGGATCGCCGGCGCCCCCTTCGTCGTCGAGCTGGCCGTCACAGCGGACGAACATCACCGCGGCCTGATGTACCGCCCGGGACTGGCCGAGGGGCGCGGCATGCTGTTCATCTACCCGAGCGATGCGCCGCGGGCGTTCTGGATGAAGAACGTGCGCATTCCCATCGACATCCTCTTTCTCGACGGCGACGGAAAGCTGGTGGGCATCAGCCCGCGGGCCGCCCCCTGCCGCCGGGACCCCTGCCCCCTCTACCGCAGCGGCGCCCCGGCCCGCTACGTGCTCGAGCTGCCGGCCGGCACGGCTGAACGCCTGGGACTCCGGGCCGGCGACCGGCTGGAGTTGCCGGACGATCTCCCCGCCACCGCACCCTGACGTGAACGTCCCCCTGCCGAACAAAGAAAAGGCCCCGCGGATCAGGCGGGGCCTCGTGTCGCCGACGGGCGCGGATCAGGTCACTGCTGCTGCGGCAGGATCAGGATCTCGACGCGGCGATTCTGCGCCCGGCCGGCCGCCGTGTCGTTGGTCGCGATCGGGCGGGAGAAGCCGTAGCCCACCGCCTGCATGCGTGCCGGTTCGACGCCCTGGCGCGACAGGTAGCTGGTCACGCTCTGCGCGCGATTGACCGACAGGTTCTGGTTATGGGATGCCGAGCCGGTGGAGTCGGTATGCCCCTCGACGCGCACCACGGTGTTCGGATACTGCCGGATGGACTGGGCGATCTGGTCGAGCGCGGAGCGGAACTGCGGCTTGACCTCGGCACTGTTGGTGTCGAACGTGATCGACTCGGGAGCCTGCAGGCGGATGGTGTCACCCTGGCGCTGCACGTCGACGCCCGTACCCGACATATCCTGGCGCAGCTGGCGCTCCTGCTCGTCCATCTGCCGGCCGACCAGGCCGCCGACGGTGGCCCCCACGGCCGCGCCGATCAGCGTGCCGCCAGTCTTGTTGCCCGACCCGGCGATGACGTTGCCCAGCAGGGCACCGGCACCGGCACCGATGGTCGCGCCCTTGGCGGTCTTGTCCTGTTCCCCGGTATAGGGGTTCTGGGCGCAGCCGGACAGTACCAGCGCGCCGGCAGCGGCAATGAGAATCAGTCGTTTCATGGCGTCTCTCCGTGAAAAATCAGGTAAATGGAAGCCGCCTCGGCAGGCAACCGGTCCTTGTCGTCATTCTAGACCAGAAGATCGGACACGTCTCCGCGCCCGTGACGGGGGCTCAGCCACCGGCCGGCAGGGAGGCCAGTGCGTCCAGCAATTGCGCGAGGTCCGCGTCGTCGTGAACGGCACTGAGGGTGATCCGCAGGCGCGCCGAGCCGCGCGGCACCGTGGGCGGACGGATGGCGGGCACCATCAGGCCCCGCTGTGCCAGTCGCTCGGCCAGGAACAGTGCGCGGTCGCTGTCACCGACCCGCAGAGGCTGGATCGGCGTGGACGAGGGCATGGTCTCGAGCCCCGACAGGGAGGCCGCGCCCTCGCGGAATGCCCGGATCAACGCCCGAAGCCGTCGGCGGCGCCAGTCTTCCTCCCGGACGACGGACAGGGCCGCCCGCGAGGCCTCGGCCACCGCCGGCGGCTGGGCGGTGGTGAACAGGTAGGTGCGGGCCCGCTGCAACAGCACCTCCAGCGGCTGGGCGGCACCCGCGACGAAGGCTCCGGCCGTGCCGAAGGCCTTGCCAAGCGTGCCCACGCGCAGCACGCGCTCGCCCGGCACGATGCCCACCGCCTCGAAAGACCCCCGTCCCTGATGACCCAGCACACCGAAGGCATGCGCCTCGTCGACCACCAGCCAGGCATCGAAGCGTTCGGCCAGCTCGACCAGCTCGGCCAGCGGTGCGATGTCCCCGTCCATGGAAAACACCCCGTCGGTGAGGATCAGCCGCTCGCCGCGCGCGGCGGCCAGCCGGCGTTCGAGGTCCGCCATGTCGCCGTGCCGATAGCGCGACAGGCGCGCACCGGAGAGCTGCGCCGCGTCGACCAGCGAGGCGTGGTTGAGCCGGTCGGCCAGCACGGTATCGCCGCGCCCGACCAGCGCGCCGACCACGCCGAGATTGGCCATGTAACCGGTGGAGAACAGTCGGGCGGCGTCGACGCCGAGCCACTCGGCCAGCTCCTCCTCGAGCCGCTGGTGCGGGGTGAAGTGGCCGTTGATCAGGTGGGCCGCGCCGGCGCCCACGCCGTAGTCGTCGATGCCGCGGTGCATGGCCTCGGCCAGTCGCGGGTCGTCGGCCAGCCCGAGGTAGTCGTTGCTGCAGAAGACCAGCCGCTGTTCGCCGTCGATCCGCATGCGCGGCCCCTGCGGCGAGTCGGCCACCTTCAGCCGGCGGATCAGGCCGTCTTCGGCCCGCCCGGCGAGCCACTGTGTCCAGTCGTGCTTTGTGATAGCGTCACCTTCAATCGCCATTCTTGCCGGACTCGCCCGAGGAATCCCGCCGCATGCGCCTGCCGGTCAATATCTTCCTGTGGACCTTCACCGCGACCCTGGTGCCGCTGGTCCTGCTGGTCTGGGGCGTGACCAGCTACAGCGAACAGCGCTTCCAGGAAGACATCAATCGCGAACTCGAGGAGAACATCGAGTCGCTGATCGGCGAAATGAGCAACCGGATGCGCTACGAGCGCGAGGTGGTCGAGGGCATCGGCCAGTCGCAGGAAATCCAGACCATGCTCAATGCCCTGATGGCCTCGGCCTCGGGCGCCCGGCATCCCGAGCTGACCTCGATGCGGATCAACGCCAACCGTTTCCTCGCCGGTCTGCAACGCACGGTGCCCGGGCTGGGGAGTATCCGCATTCTCGACGCGGCCGGCAACACGATGATCAAGGTGACCCTCGGGCGGGTGGCCTCGCCGGCGTTCGAGAGCCTGGGCCAGGTCAACTACGTCGAGGAGGAGTTCGACAACGAGCAACTGCTCGATCGGCTGCAGGAACTCCCTTCCGACGAGATCAGCTTCATGGCCCTGCCGGCCTCCTTCGGCGATGCCTTGCCGAACCGGCAGCCGAGCACCCTCTATGCGGTTCGCCCGCTGCGCAACGTCGACGACCGCACCGCGGGCTACGTGGTGGTCAACACCTTCGGCGAACACCTCGACCAGATCCTCTCGTTCTCGCCGCGGCCGCGCGACGGCAGGGTCGTGATCATGGAGCACAACCCGGGCAACCCGGTGCGCGACGGGATGATCCTCTACGACGACACCCGCGGGATCGACTTCGTCACCCCCTTCGAGATCGGCGAGTCCAATGGCCAGCCCCATGCCCATGACATCGACGACGGCCGGTTCTGGGATTCGGCCGTGGCGCAGTCCAATGGCGTCTACCTCGACGCCGAGGGCCGGCATCGCTACTACTACCAGGAGTACCACCCCTACCCGCACAGCCTGGTCTCCTGGTTCGTGGCGATCCAGCTGCCGGCGGACACCACCTCGGCCCCCTTCCGCGACATCCGCCTGAGCCTGTTCGGCTTCGGCCTGCTCGCCCTGGTGATGAGTCTGCTGTTCGCCGGACTGGGCGCCCGTCATTTCGCCCGCCCGATCTCCGGGCTGGCCACCGCACTCAAGCGCTTCGCCGACGGCGACCGCGACCAGCCCATCCCGGTGGACTCGCATACCACCGAGGTGCGCCAGTTGCAGACGTCCTTCCGCTACCTGACGCACCAGCTCGCCGAGGAGGCCCGGCGCCGCGACCGGGCGGAAAAGCAGGCGCTCCAGCAGGCCAAGCTGGCATCGATCGGCGAGATGGCCGCCGGCATCGGTCACGAGATCAACAACCCGCTCAACAACATCCTGGCGCTGACGCGACTGATCGAGCGCCAGGCGCCGCCGCAGGACACGGCGCTGCAGGAAGACATCGGCGACCTGCGGGCCGAGGCTCACCGGGCCAGCCGCATTGTCCGTGGGGTGATGAACTTCGCCCGGCAGCTCCCCCCGGATCACCGCACGGTCGAGGTGGCCGAATGGCTCGAGGAGGTGGTCGACCGCATGGAGCCCGAGGCGATGGAGGCCGACGTCCATCTCGCCCTGCTCAGCGCCACGGCCCGCTGCCGGGCGGAATTCGACTCCGCGCAGATGGAACAGGTGGTCACCAACCTGGTCCGGAACGCCATCCACGCCAGTCCCGCCGGGGGGCATATACTGATACAGGCCGAGTGCCGCGAGGAGACCGTCTCCATCGAGGTGCGCGACGAGGGCCCCGGCCTCTCGCCGGAGATCGTCGACCAGATCTTCGACCCGTTCTTCACCACCAAGGAGGTCGACCGCGGCACCGGACTGGGACTGTCCATCAGCCTCGGCATCGTGCAGTACCACGGCGGCAGGCTGAGCCTGAAGAACCGCCGGGATGCCGGCGAGCCGGACACGAGCGGTGTACTCGCCCGCGTGATCCTGCCTCGCCTCAAGGCGCGCCCGCGCATACTGCAACCCGACGACAAACCCGCCTCCTGAGACGACAGGTTCATGAGCACAGACAGGCAACCCCGTCATTCCGCCCCCGACAACCCGGTAATCGCGTTCGTCGACGACGACGCCCGCGCCAGCGACCTGTTCACCCGCTACGCGCGCACCGAAGGGCTGACCGTGCATGGCTTCCAGTCCGTGCACGCCGCGCAGGCATGGCTGCGCGACCACCCGGTCGACCTGGTGATCACCGATCTCAAGATGCCGGACATGAACGGGCTCGAGTTCCTCGAGTGGCTCCGGGGCGAATGGCCGGACCTGCCGGTGATCCTGATCACCGGCTACTCGACCATCGACAACGCCATCCAGGCCCTGCGGCTGGGAGCCAGCGACTTCGTCAAGAAGCCCTACGATCCGGAATCACTGGTGGAACTGGTCCATCGCCTGCTGGGCAGTGCCGGCGAGGCGCCACCGGCGCTCGACGACGAGGAGCGGGCGATGCTGGGCAAATCGCCGGCGATCGAGTCGGTCTACCGGGTCATCGACAAGATCCGCGACGTACGCATCAACGTGATGATCGAGGGCGAGTCGGGCTCCGGCAAGGAACTGGCCGCACGCGCCACGCACGAACGCTCGGACTTCGCCCACACGCCCTACATCGTCATCGACTGCGGCGCGCTCACCGACACCCTGCTGGAAAACGAGCTCTTCGGCCACGAGAAGGGCGCGTTCACCGGGGCGAACAATGCCAAGCCGGGCCTGCTCGAAGTCGCCAGTGGCGGCACCGTGTTCCTCGACGAGATCGGCAACATCTCGGACGCCATGCAGGTCAAGCTGCTGCGCGTGGTCCAGGAGCAGGAGATCACCCGCGTCGGCGGGGTGAAGACTCTCCCCATCGACGTGCGCTTCATCGTCGCGAGCAATCGCAACCTCGCCGAGATGGTCAAGGTGGGCGAGTTCCGGCACGACCTCTACCACCGCCTGAACGTGGTCCGCCTGCAGATGCCGCCACTGCGCGAACGGCGCGAGGACATCCCCGTGCTGGCCCAGCACTTCCTCGAGGAATTCGCCCGCCGTTTCCACCGTCCGGCGAGGCGGCTCTCCGAGACGACGAGAAAGGCAATCCTGGACTATGCCTGGCCGGGCAACGTGCGCGAACTGAAGAACGCCATCGAACGAGCCGTGGCCCTCTCCGACGACGAGGAGCTCGAGCTGGACCTGGTCGGCGAAACCACCGCCGCGGTCACCCCGCAGGCCGGCGGCTCGGGCATCGACGCCGACTGGCCCACGCTGGAAGAGCTGGAAAGCCGCTACATCGATCGGGTACTCGAGCACACCGGCGGCAACCGCGAGAAGACCGCCGGCATTCTCGGCATCAACAAGTCCACCCTGTGGCGCAAGCTGCAGAACCGGGAAAAGAAATAGCCCACGTTGGCCCCTGCAACGTCCGGCAGCGAAAAGTTGCAGATTGCAATTCGCAACCCCACCGCGATATTACCGCAAGCCTTTGTTTTCGCTGCCTTTAAAAAACTGGCACGGGCCATGCATTGTCTTGGGGCGTGGAAACCCACAACTTAACGAGGAGTTAGATATGCAATCCAACCGTCGCGTATTTCTGAAGGGCAGCCTCGCTGCCAGTGCTGCTGGCCTGGCCGTTGGTGCCGGTCTGCTTTCCCCGCGTGCCGTGCTGGCCGCCGAATGGCCGGAGTCGGCATTCAAGGCCACCAGCATGGACGACGCGCTGAACGGCTACTTCGGCACTGCTGACGTATCCGATTCCGGCGACATCAGCGTCAAGGCCCCGGACATCGCCGAAAACGGCGCCGTCGTTCCGGTCACCGTCGAGTCTGCCGTTGCCGACACCGACAAGGTCGCCATTTTCGTATCGAAGAACCCGACCCCGATGGTCGCCGCTTTCGACCTGGCCGGCGCCAACCCGTTCGTCTCCACCCGTATCCGCATGGGCGAGACCGACGACGTGACCGGCGTTGCCCACGCGGGCGGCAAGCTGTACAAGGCCGGCAAGGAAGTGAAGGTAACCATCGGTGGTTGCGGCGGCTAATCAGCCCCGAACACCAGGTCACCGAATACAGACGAAACACCCAAGAGGTATAGATTATGTCTACTATCCGCATGCGCATCTCCCCGGCCGGCGACGTTCTGGACGTGAAGGCCCTCATCCGTCACCCGATGGAATCCGGCAACCGTGAAGACAAGGCCACCGGCGAGAAAATCCCGGCCAACTACATCCAGAAGCTGATGGTCGAAGTCAACGGCGAGACCGTCATGGACGGCAACCTCTCCGAGGCCGTATCCAAGAACCCGTACCTGAACATCAAGGTCCCGGGCGCCAAGGGTGACGAGGTCAAGATCTCCTGGACCTCCAACACCGGCGAGTCCGACGAGGCCACCAAGGCTGCCTAAGGCAGACTGACCCTCGGACAAGAAAGCCCGCCAATCGGCGGGCTTTTTTAATGGAATGGCCTGCTCCCACCCTATTACGCTGTTTGGAAGAACAAACCCATTCAGCAACAGAGGAGGAACAGACCTATGTCCATTGCAACGCTCGGCATCGATCTTGGCAAGACCTGCATGCATGTCGTGGGTCTGGATGCGTCCGGTACGCCGGTCCATCGTAAGAAACTCACCCGTACGGCCCTGATCCGTTTCCTGTCGAACCTGACCCCGTGCCGGGTCGCCATGGAGTCCTGCGCCGGTTCGCATGACATCGCCCGCAAGGCGGATGCCATGGGGCACGATGCGGTGTTGCTTCCTGCCCAATTCGTCCGGCCCTATACCAAGGGCCAGAAGAACGACAACAGCGATGCCGAGGCAATCGCCGAGGCCGCCACCCGGCCGACCATGCCGACGGTCTCGATCAAGGATGCCACCCAGCAGGAAATCCAGTTCCTGCATCGGACCCGCCAGGGCTGGATCAAGCAGCGCACGGAGACGGCCAACCGGGTCCGGGCGATGCTGCTGGAGTTCGGCATCACGGTCCCCCAACGCATCCTGAATCTACGCCGGGCGTTGCCCGGCATCCTCGAGGATGCCGAGAACGACCTGCCCGACGGTGTGCGCCAGCTGGTCGCAGACCACTGGCAACAGCTCCAGGCGCTGGACGACCGGATTGCCGACATTACCCAGCGCATCGAACGGATCCCGGTCCGGGACTCCCGGGCGGCACGCCTGATGAGCATTCCCGGCATCGGCCCCATGATCGCCACGGCGATGGTGGCCGCCGTTGGAGACGGCACCCAGTTCACCCAGGGACGCGGCCTGTCGGCCTGGCTGGGGCTGGTGCCCCAGCAGTTCACGACTGGCGGCAAGCCTCGGCTGCTCGGTATCAGCAAGCGAGGCAACCGCTATCTGCGCACCTTGCTGATCCACGGCGCCCGGGCCGTGCTGCAGCAGGCGCATCGGGGCGACGATGCGCTGCGCCGCTGGATCCAGCAGGTCAACAGTCGAGTGCATCGGAATAAGGCGGCCGTGGCCCTGGCCAACAAGCTCGCCCGGGTCGCCTGGGCGGTACTGACACGGGGCGAGACGTTCCGGGCGAGTGCCGCGGCGGCCTGATCCCCGATTGCAAGGAGCCGAAATGAAATGACCGACCCGGAACGGGTCGGTCACCAGACAACCAGCCAACGATTGCAAGCGTCCGAACGGATGGCGGAAACAGGCACCGGCCTGTCGTGAACCTGGGACATACAATGGCTCGATGAAGCCGGTTTTTTAATCAGGAACGA
>Ga0209936_1001224_pt1 | contig 13994 bp, 10 predicted proteins | sample SalPonR1_A_D1_MG_FD_185694 | JGI IMG/M metagenome (GOLD analysis project Ga0209936, IMG submission 185694) | Salt pond soil microbial communities from South San Francisco under conditions of wetland restoration - Salt Pond MetaG R1_A_D1_MG... ... | reverse complement strand
GCCACGTCCGTCCCGTCAGCCCCAGCAGGCCGAGCGGGTGTCCGAACAGCTCCTTGAAGCGGGGCCTAGCGAAGGCGGAGGCCAGCGCCTCGCGCAGCTCCAGCTCCAGCTCGCTCGCGCCGATGATCGGGGTGTTGCCCCGACGGATCACGACCAGTCCGAGCGCCGCCACGCCCAGCACCGCCAGCGCCGCCGGCCCGAGGCGGATCGGACGCGACCACAACGTGCGCAGCCAGCCGGCCGGACCGCGCTCGCGCAGCATCGCGTGCGCGAGGAAGAGAAGCGGCGGCACGACCAGCGTGGCCGCCACGCCCCGGAACGGCTCGATCCCCAGCACCGACGCGCGATCGCTGCCGACGGCCACGAGCAGGAGCGCGCCGATCAGGGTCACGCCGGTGGCGCGCAGCAGCGTCCACGGCCCACGCCGGTCGGGTCCGGAGTCGCCCGGAGCGGAGCCGCCGCGAAGCGGCCGTCCGTATCCCAGCACCGGGAAGACCAGCGCCGCGATCAGCGCCAGAGCGTCCCAGTCGAGGCCGGCGGCCAGCACGCCCAGAGCGGCGAGCGCCGCGGCGGCGAGCGCGCCCCACACGCCGGGGTAGAGCGCCGTCAGCAGGCCGAGCCCGGCCAGCACGCCGACGGCGGCGGCGGCCCGAAGCCAGCGCGAGGGCGCGTACGCCGCCAGGCTCGCCTCGTCCAGCGGCAGCGGACCGACCTCGAAGCCCGACGCCTCGAGCGCGCCGACGAGCCCTCCGACGAGCGCCTCGGTGTTGGCCAGCATGTCGCCGAGCTGCTGCTCGGTATAGGGGCGCAGGTAGAGGAGCCGGACGTTCCGCTCTTCGGCCGCGAGCAGGTACTTGTCGACGACCTCGGCGGGCGGCAGCCCCTGGTTCAGGTAGTCCTGGTTGAAGCTCAGCAGCCGGACGGTGGGGACCTTTCCGCGCAGGGCAGCGAAGCCGTCCTGCGGCGTGCCCTCGATGACCGCGGTCCAGTACCCGCGCGACGCCTCCGCCAAGCCGGAGAGGTCGTGCGGATGGCCTGCGACGTCCAGCCCGGCGTGGATCAGGTAGCGGGCCTGCGCGGGGAACGTCGCACCCACGTCGCGCAGGCCGGGGGCGTTTCGGGGGCGGTAGGCGACGTCGAAGCCGGCTTGGGCGTAGCGAGCGATGCGGGCGCGGTCCGGACCCGCGGGACGGATCTCGGCGTCGTCCCCGGACAGCGCCCACCAGTCGTGTCCGCCCAGTCCGACGGTGTCGGGGCGAGCGGGCGCCTGAGCGACCAGATCGTCGGTCGCGCCCGGCTCCAGGGCACGGATCAGGGTGGCGTGCGCGGGAACGTCGGGAGCCGGCAGGCCGGACGCGACCGCCTGGGCGATCGCGTCGGCGCCGGTGACCATCGCTGCGCGCCCGTCGGCCGCCAGGCTCCGGGGCGTCTGCTCGTAGATCGCGATCCCGGGCAGCCCCAGCGACCGGTAGTGGAGCGCAAGCTCGAACGGATCACGGCTCAGGGTGCGTGCCTGCGTCTCGAGGGCGTCCGCGTCCATCACGATCGCGACGCGCCGCGTGTCGCCCTCGGCGCGATGCCGCTGCCAGGTCAGCAGCGCGGCCGGCAGCAGCGACACCGCGACCAGCCACCACAGCACGCGCCGGACGCCGTCAGGCACGGGCGCCGCCCGTGAGGCCGTCGGTGGTGTCAGGCCTGCGCACCGCGCGCTCGACGAAGCTCGAGATCACCGCCAGCGCGACGTGGTTGCGGCCCCCCTCGGGAACGATGAGATCGGCGTGCTGCTTCGTGGGCTCGACGAACAGGTCGTGCATCGGCTTGACGGTGCGCCGATACTGCGCGATGACGCTGGCCGCGCTGCGTCCGCGCTCGGCGACGTCACGCTCGAGGCGCCGAATGAAGCGCTCGTCGGGCGGCGCGTCGACGAACACCTTGAGCGTCATGCGCTCCCGCAACAGCGACTCGTGCAGCACCAGGATCCCCTCGACCACGAGCACGGCCCGCGCCTCGACGCGGACCGTCTCGCTCGAGCGCTCGTGCTGCGCGAAGTCGTACACGGGCCGCTCGATGGCGAGCCCGTCGCGGAGCGCGTCGATCTGCGCGACGAGGAGCTCGGTGTCGAACGCGCTGGGCTCGTCGTAGTTCGTCAGCGCCCGCGCTTCGAACGGCAGGTCGGGCTGCGAGCGGTAGTAGGCGTCCTGAGGAAGGATCGCGACCCGCCCGGCCGCCGCGCGCACGATCGCTTCGGCCACGGTGGTCTTGCCCGAGCCGGTGCCGCCGGCCAGGCCGATGACCAGGGGTCCGCTCGCCGAGAGCCCGTCGCTCACGGCCGCTCTGGGGTCGCGGCTTCGGGATTCCGGAGCGCGCCCGGCGAGGCGTCGGCGGGCGCTGCCCCCGCCTCGGCGCGGCGCGCGGCGGCCGCGATGAACCCTCGGAACGGCGGGCTGGGTCGCATCAGGCGCGAGGTGAACTCGGGGTGCGACTGCAGGCCGACGAAGAACGGATGGCCCTCGAGCTCGATCGCCTCGACGAGACCGGCGCCGCGTCCCGCCATGCCGGGGGTCACGCCGGAGACGATCATGCCCGCCTCGACCAGGCGCTCGACGTAGGCCGGGGCGACCTCGTAGCGGTGACGGTGCCGCTCGCGCACGATGCGATCCGCGCCCGGCCGGTACAGCGACGCGAGGACCGTCCCCGGCTCGAGCCGCATCGGCCAGCTGCCCAGCCGCATCGTCCCGCCCATACCGTCGACGTCGAGCTGCTCGGGCATGAGATCGATCACCGGGTGGGGCGTATAGGGGTCGAACTCGGTCGAGTTGGCGGCCTCGAGTCCCGCGACGTTGCGCGCGAACTCGATCACGGCGATCTGCATGCCCAGGCAGATACCGAGGTACGGCACGCCACGCTCGCGCGCGATGCGGGCGGACCGGACCTTGCCCTCGATGCCGCGCACCCCGAAGCCGCCGGGGACCAGGATCCCGTCGTACGTCTCGAGAAAGCCCAGGTCGCCTTCGGCGACCTCCTCGGCAGAGACCCATTCGACCTCCACGGCGACGTCGTTCGCGATGCCGGCGTGCTTCAGGGCCTCGTTGAGCGACAGGTACGCGTCGGGCATCGCGACGTACTTCCCGACCACGGCGATGCGGGTCCGGCCGGCGGGCTTGCGAAGCACGCGGACCGCCTCCTGCCAGACGTGGAGCTCGGGCAGCACCTTGTCGAGCCGCAGCGCGCGCTCGGTGAAGCGGCCGATGCCTTGCTGCTCGAGCATCTCGGGCACGGCGTAGACGTGGTCGGCGTTGTAGGCGTTGAACACGTCGCGCGCCTCGACGTTGGAGAACAGCGCGATCTTGCGGCGGGCCTCGTCTGGAACCGGGCGCTCGCTGCGGACGATGAGCGCGTCGGGCTGGATGCCGACGCCGCGCAGGGTGGCGACGGAGTGCTGCGTCGGCTTCGTCTTGAACTCCTCGCTGGTTCCGAGGTAGGGGAGCAGGGTGACGTGCAGGTAGAGGGTCTGGTCGCGGCCTTCCTCGAAGCGCATCTGCCGGATCGCCTCGAGAAACGGCAGCGACTCGATGTCGCCGACGGTCCCGCCCACCTCGACCAGCACGAGCTCCGCGCCGGCCTCCTCGCCGGCGGCGCGGATCCGCTTCTTGATCTCGTCGGTGACGTGCGGGATGACCTGGACGGTCTGCGAGAGGTACTCGCCGCGCCGCTCGCGCTCGATCACGGTCTGGTAGACCTGGCCGGTCGTGACGTTGTTGCCGCGGCCGAGGTCGGTGTCCAGGAAGCGCTCGTACGTCCCGATGTCCAGGTCGGTCTCGGCGCCGTCGTCGGTGACGAACACCTCGCCGTGCTCGTACGGCCGCATCGTGCCGGCGTCGACGTTGATGTACGGGTCGATCTTGACCGCCGTCACGCGGTAGCCCCGAGCACGCAGCAGCGCTCCCAGGCTCGAGGTGGAGATGCCTTTGCCGAGGCTCGAAACCACCCCGCCCGTGATGAAGATGTACTTGGTCACCATGCCCTCACCTTCTCCGGGACCGCATGCTACCACCGGTCGTCGCGGCGGCGACCGACGACGCCGACCGCGAGGCCGCGCGCCCCGGCCTCGGCCGCGACGCCGTGGTACCTTGCGCCGCGTGAAGCGAGGAATGCACGCCGCAGCCGGGGGACCGGCCGGTGCCTCCACGGCGCCCGGCGGCGGCCGTCGCGGGATCCCGTTCGTCATGACGGGCGCCTCGGGCGTGGGCAAGGACACCATCCGACGCGAGGCGGTGCCGGCGCTGGGCGATCTGTTCTACTCCGTCTCCGCCACCACCCGTGGCCAGCGGCCCGGCGAGGAGCACGGCGTCCAGTACTACTTCCTGACGCCGCAGCGGTTCGAGTCGATGCTCCGCGACGACGGCCTGCTCGAATGGGCCGACTACGTCGGCGACTACTACGGCACGCCGCGCGCCCCGGTGGAGGCCGCCCTGGCGGCGGGTCGCGACGTGCTGCTCGAGCTGGAGCTGGCCGGCGCGCGTCAGCTCAAGCGCGCGCTTCCCGAGGCGGTGATGATCTTCATCGCGCCACCCTCGCTGGCCGAGCTCGAGCGCCGCTTGCGGGGCCGCGGCACCGACGACGAGGCGAAGATCCAGAAGCGGCTTGCCCGGGCGCGCGAGGAGATCCGCGCGGTCCGCGAGTTCGACTACGTGGTGGTGAACGACGAGCTAGGGCGCGCCGTGCACGAGTTCCAGGCGGTCGTCCGGGCCGAGCGGGTTCGTGCCACGCGGCTTCGCGACGAGGACGTGCGCGCGTTCCTGCGCGAATCCTGAGGGGCCGCAGGGGTCCGGGCCCGACCGACGACGCCGACCGGCGCGCGCGGCGACGGTCGGCCGGCGACGGTGCGGTACGATGCATCGCACGAGGCGCGGGGCGCCGCCGGCGGACGCGCAGCTCGCGCGTGCTCGCCCGGTCCCGCCTCCCGTTTCCCTAAGGAGGATCCATGGCCCAGGAAGGCTACGACCGACTGCTGTCCCTGACCGATTCGCGCTACCGCCTCTCGATCGTCGTCGCGAGGCGCGCCGCGCAGCTCAAGAGCGGCGTGCCGCCGCTGCTCGACGCCGACGAGATGCCGGCCGCGAAGACCAACACCGTCTCCGTCGCGATGGCGGAGCTCCGTACCGGCCAGGGGATCGTGTGGGGCGAGGAGCTTCCCACCGACGTCTCCCTGCGCGAGGCGCGGGCGCGGCAGCGCCGCGAAGAGCGAGCCGAAGAGCTCTGAGATGACCCGTCCCCGCCGCGTGGTGGTGGGCGTGACCGGCGGCGTCGCCGCGATCAAGGCGCCGTTGCTGGTCCGGCGGCTGCAAGATGCCGGGGCGGAGGTGCGCGTGGCCGTGAGCCGCGACGCGCTCCGCTTCGTGACGCCGCTGGCGCTGGCCACGGCGTCGGGATCCGAGATCCTGGACCGGGACGCCTGGTTCCGTCCCGACGGCGAGGCGCGCCATCTGAGCTGGGCGCGCTGGGCGGACGCGATGCTGGTCGCCCCCGCGAGCGCCGACGCGCTCGCAGCAGCGGCGGCGGGACGCGCGGACGATCCGGTGTCGGCGCTGGCGCTGTCGATGAAGCGCGTGCTGTACGCCCCGGCGATGAACGCCGCGATGTGGAGCGCGCCGGCCGTCCGCCGTAACGTCGATCGGCTGCGCGACGACGGTCACGAGGTGCTCGTGCCGGCGTCCGGTCGCCTGGGCGCGGTGGACGAGGGGTCGGGCGTGGGACGGCTGCCGGACGAGGCGTCGCTGGTCGCGGCGGTGATGCGCGATCCCCGGCCTCGGGATCTGGTCGGTCGCCGCGTGCTGGTGACGGCCGGCCCGACGCGCGAGTGGCTCGATCCCGTGCGCTTCCTGAGCAACCCTTCCTCGGGCCGCATGGGGGTCGCCGTGGCCGAGGCGGCGCGCGACCGGGGCGCGGAGGTCACGCTGGTGCACGGCCCGATGGCGGTCGCCGCGCCGCACGGCGTACGCGCGGTGGCGGTCGAGACGGCGCGTGAGATGGCCGAAGCGGTCGAGGCGCCGTTCGACGCGTGCGACCTCCTCGTGATGAGCGCGGCGGTCGCCGATTGGCGCCCGTCGGAGCCGGCGGACCAGAAGGTGCCCAAGGCGGGCGAGACGTCGTCGCTGAACCTCGTCAGGACGCCCGACGTGCTGGCCGCGCTGGCGAAGCGGCGCACGCGCCAGACGATGATCGGCTTCGCGATGGAGACCGATCAGGGGGTCGAGCGGGCGGCCGACAAGGCGCGCCGGAAGGGGCTGGCGTTCATCGCGCTGAACTACCCGCGGCGCGAGGGGAGCGGGTTCGGCGGCGATCTGAACGAGGTGACGCTGGTGCGGCCGGACGGGACGTCGGACGCCCTTCCGCGCCTGTCCAAGCGCGAGACGGCGGAGCGGATCCTCGACCACGCCGTGCACGAGCTGGGGGCCTGAGCGCCCGCTTCGTGTCGGAACCCCTGGCGCGATCGCGACGTGACGTATACCGTATAAATATGCCGAGTAAAGAGTACCGCCAGCGCCTGATCGAGGAGCTCGTCGAGAACGAGTTCATCTCGACGCAAGCCGAGATCGCCGAGCACCTCGCCAAGCGAGGCATCAAGGTCACGCAGGCCACGATCAGCCGCGACGTGAACGAGCTGCGTCTGGTGCGGCTGCCGGCAGGGAACGGTCAGCATCGCTACCGCTCGACCCCGCTCGCCGCCCAGGAGGACGTCGTCGGCGAGCTGGCGCAGCGGTTCCGCCTGTTCGTGCGCGACCTGGACCGCGGCGACAACCTGCTCGTGATCGACACCGACGAGGGGCACGCCAGCGGAATCGCCTACGTGATCGACAAGCTGGACCGCGAGGAGGTGGTCGGCACGCTCGCCGGGCAGAACACGATCCTCGTGATCTGCCGTAGCGTCGACGCTGCCCAGCGCATGATGGACGATTTCGAGGACCTGCTGGCCTGAGCGCCACGGTTCGGGCCTGCGGCGCTGCTCCGGGCGACTCCGCCCGGGCGCCCAGAGTCCTCATCCGGGGCGTGCTAGCGTCCCAGGCGGAGGTTTTCATGCGCCTGCTCAGGACTGTTCTCGTCGCCCTCGCGCTCGCCGGGGCGGCCCATGCCCAGACGGTGGTCGTCCACCCGTTCCTCGGCGAAGGGTCGGTCCTCGGAGCCGTCGTCGCCGACCGGATCGCCGAGGCGCTCGAGTCGAGCGCCGACCTGGTCGTCGGGCCGGCCGCCGCCCCGGCGCTCGTGCCCCCGTTCTCCTACGCCGACGGCTACGTCGGCCCGTTGGCCCTGCTCGAAGAGGGCGGGATGGCACGCTTGCACGGCGCCATGCTGTTGCGTGCCGGCAGCGGCGCCGATCTGGCCGTGTCGGGCCGCGTGACGACCGACAGCGACGGACTTCGTCTCGACCTCGTGGCGGCAGCGGCCGACGGCACCACGACCCGGACCACGTTGCGGGCGCCGGAGGACGATCCCGCCGAGCTGGCCCGCCGGGCCGCGGCGCTCCTGAGCGCGCGCCTGGACCTGCCGCCGCCGCCGCGTCCGGAGCCGATCGACATGGCCGGCGACGACGACGCGCTGGGCCGGGCGGTGACGCTTCTGGCCGGCGGCTTCGCGGCCGAGGTGGACGAGCTGATCGCGCGCGCCGAGGAGGCCGGCGCCGTCTCGCCGCGGCTCGGAGAGCTCGCCTCGGTGCTCGACGACGTGCGGGCAGGTCGCCCGGCGCCGGCCAGACCGGCCCTGGCGGCCACGCTGGCGCTGACGGTGCTCGAGGACGGCGAGCGCACGATGGCGTACCTCGAGGGTCTCGCCGGGGCGGGCATGCCTGCCGCCGACGCCTGGATCGGCGCCGTCGCGGCCGACGGCGGCGATCTTGCGCGTGCCGACGACGCCTACGCGCGTGCCGCGAGCGCCTACCCGTACGGCGCGGCGACGCTGGCCTCGTACGAGCTCGCGCGCGATCGCCGGGGAGCGAGCGACGAGCTCGACGCGCTGGCTGCGTCGGACGACCCGGCCGTGCTCGTGGTCGTCGCGCTGCTGGCCGACGTGAGGGCCGACCCGACGCTCGAGCGCGACGCGCTGCAGGGACTCACGCGCGCCGCTCCGACGTTCGCGTGGCCGTTCGAGCGGCTCAGCTACCTGGCGTTCGACGCCGACGACGGACTCGCGGCTGCGCGCGCGCTGGCCGTGGCGGTCGACCTCCAGCCGGACAACGACCTGTACTGGACGAACCTCGGCTGGGCCTGGTACCTGCTGGGCTTCTGGGATCGCAGCGAAGCGGCCAGCGAGCGGGCGTTGGAGCTGCGTCCGGGCGCGACCATCGCGGCGTACAACCTGGGACTGGTGCGCGCCCGGTTCGGCCGTCTGGACGAGGCGATGCCCCCCTACGAGCGTGCGCTGAGCGCCGACCCCGAGGTGGACGACGAGGCGCTCGCGGACGTCGAGAACGCGATCGTTCAGCGTCCCGAGGAGCCTGCGCTGCACTACGTTCTGGCGAGGCTGTACGAGACCGAGGGACGCCGTGACGACGCGGCCGACGCCTACCGGACGTTCCTCGAGCTGGGCGGCTTCGGCGCGCCGTACGACGCTGCCGCGGAGCGACGGCTCGCGGTGCTCACCGCGCCTCCGCCCCCGCTCGAGATCGGCGGCGACCGGCTGGAGCTCGTCCTCGGCGGCGAGCCGATCGAGCCGCCGCTGCAGCCCGGAGATCCGATCGGGCTGCGGTTCGAGGCGCTGACTCCGGGCGAGGCGCTGCCGCTTCGTCTCGGCGTCAGCGCCACGCTCGAGGACCCGGACGGCGACGTCGTCGCGCAGAACGAGGTGACGGTGGACGTCCCCGCCGACGCGATCGGGTACGTGATCGAAGAGGCCCGCCTGGAGCTGCCGACCGACTTGGGGCCGGGCACCTACCGTGTCACGGTGACGGTGCGGGGCGACGGCGACACCCGGGCGAGCGTGGTCCGCGAGGCGGAGGTGGCCGGCGAGCCCGAGCCGCTGCGTCGCCTGATCGGTCGGAACGTCGTGCTCACGTCGCTCGCGTCGGGTCGGCCGCTGTACGGCGCCGCGGACGCCGATCGCGAGGACGCCGTCGTCTCGAGGCTCGTCGACGAGCTCCGCTCCGCGGCGACCGCGGCGGAGGAGACGCTGCCGACCGTCGAGAGCGGACGGTTCGCCGGGCTCACCGGCGCCGAGCTGTTCGAGCGGAGCGACGTCAGCGACGTGCGCGACTTCCTGAGCTTCCTCGCGGGCGAGGGGACGACCGACGTGCGCGCCACGTTCGTCGACGTCTACGCCCAGTGGGCGCTGCAGGGCGCGCCGACCCCCTGACCGGACGGGACGCCCTGATCGGACGGGGGACGCGCGGCGGCGCGTCCCCTGTCCGATCCTACGGGCCGATGCGCTCCGCCCGCGCTCAGCGCTCGTGCGGAGCGACCACGCCCCACGCCGCGGCGGGATCGTCGGGCAGTGGGACGTGGTCCTCGCCCTCGAGCGCCTCGGCGAGGCTCGCCTTCAGCGCCTCGATCCCCGCGCCGGACCGAGCCGACACCGACCGCGCCCCGTAGCGCATCTCGAGGTCCTCCCGGATCGTCTCGTCCATCGCGTCGGCCTTGTTGATCACGACCTGTCGCGGGGGCGTCAGCTCGAGCCGGTCGAGGATGCGTTCCACCGCCGCCACACGGTCGGGAGCGCCCGGAGCGGCTCCGTCGACGACGTGGAGCAGCAGGTCGGCATCGTCGAGCTCCTCGAGCGTCGCGCGGAACGCGTCGACCAGCTCGTCCGGGAGGTCGCGGATGAAGCCGACCGTATCGGTGTAGACCACCTTGCCGCCCCAGGCGCCCAGCGCAGGCAGCCAGCCCTCGCGCGAGGTGGGGCGGAGCGTCGCGAACAACGCGTCGCGACTGAGCGCGTCGGACTTCGCCAGCACGTTGAACAGCGTGGACTTGCCCGCGTTCGTATAGCCGACCAGCGCCACGACCGGCGTGCTCGCGGCAGTCCGGTTCTTGCGGGTCCGCTCGCGGCGCGCGCTGATGCGATCGACCTCGCTCTCGAGCGCGGTGATGCGGTCGCGGATCCGGCGCCGATCGACCTCGAGCTTCGTCTCGCCCGGTCCGCGCGTCCCGATGCCCCCGCCCAGCCTGCTGAAGGCGGCGCCGCGGCCCGACAGGCGCGGGAGCTGGTAGTGGAGCTGCGCCAGCTCGACCTGCACCTGCGCTTCACGGCCCCGCGCGTTCTGCGCGAAGATGTCGAGGATCACCTGGGTCCTGTCCAGGATCTTCAGACGCGTCGCCTGCTCGATCTCGCGCGCTTGGGCGGGCGAGAGCTCGCGGTCGAACACCAGCAGGTCGGCGTCCTCGTGGTACGCGAGCGAGACGAGCTCGCTCAGCTTGCCGCGGCCCACCAGCGTCCTCCGGTCCAGGCGCGAGCGTTGCTGCATCTCGGCCTTCGCGACGGTCGCCCCGGCCGAGCGGACCAGCTCGCCGAGCTCCTGCAGACGCGCCTGCGCCTCGATCGTTTCGCCGGTGTCGAGGCCGATCAGGACGGCTCGTTCGGCGGACGAGCGAGACACCTCGCGCGACCGCTCGCTGCGGGCCATCTCCTCCTCGATCGCGCGCACCCGTGCCAGCAGATCGTGCTGCTCCAGCGTGCGCACGTCCGCCGGGGGATCGATCAGCCAATCCTCCTCTTCGCTGGTGGGAGGCGCGACCAACGCGAGGTGCGCTGGGCCGAGCTCGGGGCCGGACGGGCCCGCGAACGCCTCGATCGCCACGACCGCGTCGAGCCGTCCCAGGAAGAGCGTCGTCAGATCGGCGCCGGACAGCTCGCCGCCGCCGGGATGGACGTGAACCAGGCGAAGCCCGCGCAGGCGCGACTCGGCCTCGCCGGCACGCGGCGGGACCGGCGTGTCTTCGGCGTCGGCGACGGCCACCGTGACAACACGCCCACGCCTGTCCACCAGGACCGAGACGGGGGCGTTGATCTCCAGCGCGAGGGTCGCGATCGCCCGCGCCAGGTCGCCGCTGGTGGCGGCTTCGGGCGGGACGCGACGCCGGTACAGGTTGCCGAGGCGCTTGATCTGGTTCTTCTTCAGGCCGGACAGGGATCCGTGGACCTTGTCGATCGATGTCTCCTTCCGCGCCCGACGCTCCGTCTGCGCTGGCGGGTCCCGGATTCGGGAAGCCTCGCCTCCGTGCGGAGGATCGCTTCGGACGCACCGGAATCGTACCGCGGAGGCGGCGCGAGGACCGTCGGTCGCGGCACGCCGGCGCCTGCAGGCGTGCTAGCCTCCGGCCGATGCGCGATGGTTCCCACCGCACCGTGGTCCCGCTGGCCGTGATCGTGACGTTCCTCGCGCTGCTCGCATGGACGCCCGCCTCGGCGCAGTCGGCGACGGAGACGACGGCGGGCGTGCTGGTGGCGCTCCCGGGCGCCCCGCAGCCGTGGGTGAGGGCCGAGGAGCTCGGCCGCGTGGTGGGCGCCGAGGTCTTCGCGGACGCGTCCGTCCTGGTGCTCCGCACCGAGCGTGCCGTGCTCACGCTGTTCGACGGCTCGGCCGACGGGACGTTGGCAGGGGAGCGAGCGGGAGAGACGGCCCTGTCGGTTCCGGCCGAGCGTCGCGCGGACGGATGGTGGCTGCCGCTCGACGCCGGGGCGCCGTTCGGGCTGATCCGCACCGGACCGCGGACCCTCCACGACGCTCAGGGTCGCGCGTGGACGCTGGACGTGCGGCCTCCCGTACGAACGGTCGGCGACGACCCGAGGGCAACCCTCCTGCAACCGGCGCCGGGCGTCGTCGCGGTCGAGATCGTGTCCGAGCCCGGCGCGGACGGTGTCGCCGACCGCGCCATCTGGCTGACCGACCTGGCGCTCGTGCCGTTGCTGGCGCCCGACCTTCGGGCCGTGGTGGACGACGCGCTGGCGGACGCCGGCGCATCGCGCGCGCTGCTGATCGTGGGGACGTCGCGTACGGCGGGCGCAGCGCTCGAGGGGATCGCGCTGATGGACGGCGACCGCGAGCTGCTCGCGAAGGGAGCCCGGCACGAGACGCTGGCCGGCGATGCCGATGCGGTCGCCCCCGACGCACCGTGGATCGCCCTCGCCTGGCTGCCCGCGGGGACGCGCCTCGACCTGCCGCTGACGATCGTCTGGCAGGGAGCGGCGGTCGAGGTCACGTTCCGCAAGTGAGCGCCTGCGGCGGTAGACTCGCCGGCATGGACATCGTGATCGCATCCGCCGCGCGCACCGCCATCGGCGCGTTCCAAGGCGCGCTCGCCCCCCTTCCGGCGCCCAAGCTCGGGGCCGCCGCGATCCGGGGCGCCGTCGAGCGAGCCGGGATCGCGGCGACCGACGTGGATCTGGTGCTGATGGGCAACGTGCTCTCGGCCGGCCAGGGCCAGGCGCCGGCGCGGCAGGCCGCCGTTCACGCCGGCATACCGGTATCGACACCGACGGTGACGCTCAACAAGATGTGCGGCAGCGGCCTGGAGACGATCGTTCAGGCGGCGCGGGCGATCGCCGTGGGCGACGCCCGGATCGTCGTGGCGGGGGGCATGGAGTCGATGAGCAACGCGCCGTACCTCGTTCCCGGTGCCCGGGGAGGGCTCCGCCTGGGGGACGGGAAGCTGGTCGACTCGCTGGTGCACGACGGCCTGTGGGACGCCTACGAGGACGTCCACATGGGCAGCTGCGCCGAGCTGTGCGCCCGCGAGCACGCCTTCGACCGCGCCGCTCAGGACGCGTTCGCCGAGCGCTCCTACCGGCGCGCGCAGGAGGCGACCCGCAGCGGCGCGGCGGCGCACGAGATCGTCCCGGTCGAGGTTCCGGGCCGCAAGGGCGCGGTGACGGTCGTCGCCGAGGACGAGGGGCCGTGGGCCGTCAAGTTCGACCGCATCGCGGGGCTCCGGCCCGCGTTCGAGAAGGACGGCACCGTGACGGCGGCGAACGCCTCGACGATCAACGACGGCGCGGCGGCGGTCGTCGTCACGTCGCGCGACGAGGCCGAGCGCCGCGGGATGCCGGTCCTGGCGAGCCTGTCGGGCTGGAGCTCGCACGCGCAGGAGCCCGCCTGGTTCACGACCGCGCCGCTGGGCGCCCTTCGCACGTTGTTCGACCGGCTCGGCTGGGCGCCCGACGAGGTCGACCGGTACGAGATCAACGAGGCGTTCTCGGTCGTGACGATGGCCGCGATGAAGACGTTCGACCTGCCCGCGGACAGGGTGGACGTGCTGGGCGGCGCCGTAGCGCTCGGACACCCGATCGGAGCGTCGGGGACCCGGATCGTCGTGACGCTGCTCAACGCGCTGCGGCTGTCCGGCGGTCGCCGCGGCGTCGCGGCGATCTGCATCGGCGGGGGCGAGGCGCTGGCCCTGGGCCTCGAAGCCGAGGAGCCCGGCTGAACGGTCGTCCCGTGGGCGCGCACGTCGCCGGCTGGCCGCTCCTCCGTAGGCGGCGTCAGGTGGTGACGTCGTCGTCTTCGCCGGCGGGCATCCGTCCGCGCTGGATCGCCTCGGCGACGACGGGGGGAAGGCCCCACGCGATGATGTCGAACGCGACCGCGGCGACGTCGTACTCGACCTTGTCCATGCGCACGTCGATGCCGCTCTCGTCGATCCGCAGCAGCGCGTAGTCGGCTCCGGGCTCGCCGTTCAGGGAGAGGCCGACCGAGCCCGGGTTCACCGCGACGCGGTCGTCGATGCGGCGCTGATACGGCACGTGCGTGCCTCCGCTGGCCAGGATGGAACAGCGGTGCCGGTCGAGCAGCCGCGCGAGCTGCTGCGGATCGCGGTGGAGGTCGGTCCGGTCGCCCGGATCCTCGGCCGTGCCGTGGAACGCCCGCAGCCGTCCGGCGGGCGTCGCCAGCCGCCGCTGCACGGGCAGCTCGCGCAGCCAGGCGACGTGTTGCGGCTCGAGCACCTCCCGCGTCCACTCGAGCGTCGCGTCGCCCACGCCCTTGCGTGGGACCGCGGTGCGGGCGAAGT
>Ga0209936_1001223_pt1 | contig 13998 bp, 9 predicted proteins | sample SalPonR1_A_D1_MG_FD_185694 | JGI IMG/M metagenome (GOLD analysis project Ga0209936, IMG submission 185694) | Salt pond soil microbial communities from South San Francisco under conditions of wetland restoration - Salt Pond MetaG R1_A_D1_MG... ... | reverse complement strand
GGAGCCGACCACGCGGTTGGCCGTGTCATTCTGTGCCGCCATGATCCCCATCGGGATACCGATGGCCGAGGCGATCAGAACCGACACCCCGCAAAGGTAGACCGTGATCATCGCCTTGTCCCATAATCCCACCATCGCGATCAACGCGGTCAGGGCCCCTGTCAGGGCCGCCAGCCCAAGGCCGCCAGCGCGCCAACCGATCAGCGTCATCACCATGATCCCCCAAGGCCATGGGATGCCAACGAAGAACCGTTTGACGGGCAACAGGAGGTAAGACAGAAGCGCGGTCTTGATCGCTTCGAAAACATCGAAGAAATGCACGTTGATATAGCCCATGAAGTCGGACCAGAAGGCACCGGTCGAAACGGTCGCCGCGTCGGGATAAGCCTGCAGGGCAGGCGAGACCTGCGACAGAAGGTAGGTGCAGATCACTACCATCAGCACCGTCGCCGTCCGGGGATGGCGCTGGAACAGGTTACGATTTGGGTCGGACGCGGGTGTCGCGACATTGCGGCTGGCGAAAGCCTGGCTCAGCCGGTCGAGCGCGATCGCCATGACGACGATCGCCAGGCCCGCTTCGATCCCGCCGCCGATATCAAGTCGCCGGAGCGCGCTCAGCACGTCAAAGCCAAGTCCGCCGGCGCCGATCATCGAGGCGATGATCACCATGTTGAGCGAGAGCATGATCACCTGGTTCACGCCCACCATCAGCGTCGGCGCTGCCGAGGGCACGATCACTTTCCACATCATCTGGCGACGCGTGCAGCCGACCATCACGCCGACATCGCGGGTTTCATTGGGCACCCCGTGCAGAGCAACGATCGTGACCCGCACCATCGGCGGCATCGCGTAGATGATCGTCGCCACGAGAGCCGCCACCGGACCAAAACCGAACAGGAACAGGATCGGCACAAGATAGGCGAAGACAGGCACTGTCTGCATGAGGTCCAGCAATGGGCGCAGCAGCCGCTCGAACAGCGGCGAGCGATAAGCCATGATGCCCAACAGCAGCCCCCCGACCGACCCGATCGGCACCGCGATCAGCACCGACGCCAGCGTCACCATCGCGCTGTCCCACTGGCCAAAGACCGCAAGATAAAGAAAGCATGCCCCGATCAGCGCCGCCAGTTTCCAGTCGCGCGCGTAATGGCCCATCGCGACCAGCGTCACGATGATCGCGATCCAGCTCAGGGGCGGCGCGATCTGGACGGCGGCATTGCCAAGCCCGGTTGAAAAGCCGTCGATCAAAAGGTCGCGCATGAAATCATAGGGAATCTCGATCAGCGTCGAGATGAATCGTGTCACGTCGCGAAAGCTGAACAGACCGAAACCTGCATCTTCGACCAGCCAGCGCATGAAGGCGCTGATGCGGGCCTCGACCGGCAGTATGTAGGCGCTTGGATACTTGATGATCCAGCGCGCATCGTAAGCCTTGTAGAGATCCCAGGAATAGCGCGACAACAGCCATGTCGCCGCGAACAGCGCCAGCCAGAACCACCCGTTGCGCCCGGGAAGATGATCGCGCAGCCCTGTCATGGGGCCGGTTTCCGACCGATCAGCACATCAATGACGGCCTGCCCACCGATACTGCCAACCACGTCGCCTTCGGCGTTCACCACCCGGAACGGCAGGGGGCTGGCCTCGACCTTGTCGGCAACGGCCTCGATCCGCTGCGTTTCGGGCAGATCGCCCGCCGTCTCGCCCTCGGGCGCCCCCGGGGTCATCACGCTGCGCAGCGTCAGCACCTTGGAGCGTGGCACATGGCGGGTGAATTCGCCGACATATTCGGTGGCCGGGTTCAGCACCAGTTCTTCGGGGGTTGCGACCTGCACGACCCTGCCATCCTTCATCACCGCGATATGGTCGGCCAGCCGGATCGCCTCGTCGAAATCATGGGTGATGAACACGATGGTCTTGTGCAGCATCCCCTGAAGGCGCAGGAACTCGTCCTGCATCTCGCGCCGGATCAGCGGATCGAGCGCTGAAAACGGCTCGTCCAGAAACCACAGGTCAGGCTCGACGGCCAACGAACGCGCGATCCCGACGCGCTGCTGCTGCCCGCCCGACAGTTGCCGGGGATAATAGGCCTCGCGCCCCTTGAGGCCGACCAGTTCGATCACCTCGCGCGCGCGGGCCTCGCGCTTGGCCCTTGGCACGCCCTGCACTTCCAGTGGAAAGGCGGCGTTCTGCAAAACGGTCAGATGCGGCAAAAGGGCGAAGTGCTGAAACACCATGCCCATCTTCCGGCGCCGGATGTCGATCATCTCCTTGTCGGTCATCGACAAGAGATCTCGGCCCTCGAACAGGATTTCGCCTGCGGTCGGCTCGATCAATCGCGACAGGCAGCGCACCAGCGTGGATTTGCCCGAGCCCGACAGCCCCATGATCACGAAAATCTCGCCCTGGCGGATTTGCACGGTGGCATCGCGGACCGCCCCGACAAGCCCCGCTGCGCGGATCTGCTCGGAACTCAGCGCGCCGCCATGGCGCTTGTAGGCATCCTGAGCACCGGCGCCGTAAAGTTTCCAGACGCCCCGGCAATCCAGCAAGATCGGTTTTTCCATCTTATCCTCGGGCACTGGCGCACAACCCCGGTCGCGCCGGGGAAAGGGCGGTTGGTCGCGAATGGAAGGTCCGGGCGCAGGCGCAGCAAGGCCCGCGCGCCGGTTGGGTCATGCGCCCGTTCAGTCGGCGATCCAGGACTGCCAGGCCGAACTGTTGTCGGCGAGCCATGCATCGCTGACCTCGTCCAGTGACTTGCCCTCAAGATCGACGGCGGCGACCATCGCGCCCATGTCTTCGTTGCCGATGGTAAACGCCTCGACGGCCTTGGCTGCACCCGGCCATGTATCGGCAAGACCCGACCATGCCACTTTCCAGATCGGCCCCGTCGGCTTGCCGCAATCATAAGCCGCGTTCGGATTGATGCCCGCCGAAGGGTCATTGTAGCATTCGGACGAATAGGGCGGGAAGGCCACGAAACTGCCCTCGTATTTGGTCGGCGCCCAATGCGGCGCGTAGATCCAGAGCACGATGGGCGCCTTGCGCTGATAGGCGCTTTCAAGTTCGGCGAATAGCGCGGCATCAGTCCCGGCATGGACCACTTCGAAATCAAGACCCAGGGCCTCGATCCGCTCTTCGTCGAAACCGCCCCATGTGACCGGCCCGCCAAGATAACGGCCCATCGGCGCGGTCTCGGGCGTTGCGAATTCACGCGCGCAATCGTTGAGCGCCTGCCAGTCGGGAAGACCGGGGCAGACATCCTCCATGTAAGAGGGATACCACCATTCCTCGATCGCCTGCATGCCGGTCTCGCCCATGTTGACGACCTGCCCCGTGCCGACGGCCTCGTCCATCGCCTCGCGCCCGGTGGTTTCCCAGATTTCCATCGCCACATGCAGATCGCCGCTTTTCAGCCCGGCGAATTGCGCGATGTAATCGGCCTGCACGTATTCGACGTTGTAACCGGCCTCGGCCAGAACCTTGCCCATGATGGTCGTGGTCAAGAGCTGACCTGTCCAGTCATGCATGGTGAGCTTGATCGGCTCTTGTGACTCGGCCTGGGCAAAGGCCCCACCGGCGATCGCCAGCCCGGCGCATGTTGCCGCCGCAAATGTTGAAAGACGCATTCTAAGAACTCCCTGTGTTTTTGCTTATTGGCCGACGGCCTTTTTCACAGCCTTCGATTCGCCGCGCCATACCAAACAATTTTCAACAGCGTATCTTAGTTTTCAATATTTATTTTTGTTTTTTGTGGTTTTTGTGTTGGTATTTGATGGATTTTGTGGTTTTTTGCCTAAAAATCCACAGGGTCGCAGCGGAGTCCGACATGACCAACCCCTCGACGCAGACCCCCGCCGACGCCCGCGTCCTGCCCGCCTCGCAACGCGGCGCCGAGATCATCGACCTCGTGACGCGCGCCGGGGGCAGCATGCGCATCCAGTCGATCGCCGAGGCCCTCAACGTCTCGGAGGAAACGGTGCGCCGGAACGTGCGGCGGCTTTCCGACGAGGGGCTTGTGCGCAAGGTACATGGCGGGGTTCTGCTCCAGCATGGCTCGACCGAGTTGAACTTCGCCCAGCGGATGGCCGAGAACCCCGTGCCCAAGCAGCGCATCGCGGCCCATGTGGCAGGGCTGATCAGCGACGGCAGCTCGCTGTTTCTGGATGTCGGATCGACAACCGCCTTCATCGCCGAAGCGCTCAGGGCGCATCAGGAACTGCTGGTGGTGACAAATTCGGTCGCCGTCGCCTACAGCCTCGCGGCGCGCAACAACAACCGGGTGTTCATGCCCGGCGGCGAATTGCGCGGTCATGACGGCGGCGTGTTCGGCGCGAATGTGCTGGATTTCGTGCGCCAGTTCCGCACTGATTTCGCCGTGCTTTCGGCGGCGGCGATCAATGCGCGCAACGGGTTCATGCTGTTTGACATGGAAGAGGCGCTGTATTCGCGCGCGATCATGGCGAATTCGACCACAAGGATCCTGGCGGCGGATAACAGCAAGTTCGGCCGCACCGCCCCGATTGCCATCGGCCCGCCCGCATCGGTCGATTTGCTGATCTGCGACGCCCCGCCCCCCGAGGACATTCGCGAGGCCGCGCAGGGCTGGGGCACCGAAATCGCTGTTGCCGACATGGCCGGGGGAAAAGTGCGTGACTGATCTGGACGACCTGCGCCGCCGTCTGTCCGCCGCGCTCGACATCACCGAGGCAGCCAGCCGCATCTCGCTCGCGCATTTCAACCACGCGCTCGACATCATCACCAAGGACGATGAAAGCCCCGTCACCATCGCCGACCGCGAGACCGAACAGGCAATCCGTTCCCGCTTGCAGGCGGACTTTCCCGATGACGGCATATATGGCGAGGAATTCGGCAACCAGGGTCTCGACAAGGCGGATATCTGGGTTGTCGATCCGATTGACGGCACCCGGTCGTTTATCGCGGGTGTGCCGCTTTTCGGCATGTTGCTGGCGATGACCCGTCAGCGGCAGCCGGTTCTGGGGGTCTGCCGCCTGCCCGCGATCAAACAGGTCTACGCCGCCGCGCGCGGGCTGGGCGCCACCCGCAACGGAGCGCCGATCCATGTGTCGCGCCAGACCGCGCTTGAGCGGGCCATGCTGTTCATCAACGAGGGCGAGAAGATACACGCCGATGCGCCGCATGTGTTCGAGCGGCTGATGGCGGCGGGCAAGCTGCGCCGTCTCTCCTATGACTGCCAGCCCCATGCGCTTGTCGCCAGCGGGCAAATCGACGCCGTGGTCGACTATGACCTCAAACCCTATGACTATTTCGCGCTGGCCCCGATCATCACCGAAGCGGGCGGCATCATCACCGATTGGCAGGGCCGCCGACTCGACTACGATTCCGACGGGCGCGTGATCAGCGCCGCGACCCCCGAATTGCATGGCGAACTGATGGCCCTTCTGGCATGAATACGTGCGCGCCCGCCTCTCAGCGCCGACCCAGCGCACAAGTGCCGCGCACCTTGCGACCATCGCGAAAATAATCCTTCATGCCAGTGGCGTCGTCACCCAGTATCAGTGCGTGGTCGATCCAGGTGACATCCATGTCCAACGCCTCGGCCATGAATTCCGTCGCGCGGCGGCTGGGTACGCCGACCACAGTATGCGACTGCCCGGCAGAGGCGGGCACGGCATTGAGTGGATTGGACACCTCTTCGCGCAACAGCTGAATCATGGCGTTGTCGACCATGATGAATTCGCTGTCGATGATGATGATTTCCGGCTCAAGGCGCTTGGCAAGCGACAGCAGCCGCAGGTGATCCATGACGTGATAGAAGATGCCGTAGACCGCAACCACATCGAACCGCGCGCCCTGTGCGACAAGCGCCTCGAGTTCATCAAAGAGATCATTGCAATGCAGCGCGACCCGCTCCTTGAAACCGGTTTCAGGAAAGGCCGCAAAACGTTCGATCAGTTCGGGTCGGGCCTCTACTCCGTGAACATGCGCGGCACCCGCCCCAGCCAGCGCATAAGACCAGCGCCCGTCATGGCAAGCAAGGTCCAGAACGCGGGCACCTTCGATTTGCGGCAGGAACGGACCGATCAGCAGGTCATGGCGACGATTGAGCCGATGGACGGTGGTCTCGTTTTCCGAATAAGGCGGGATATTCCCCATGAAATTGAAAAAATCCACCATCCACACACTCCCCAGTTTGCAAGAAACTTTAGACGCATACTGCAAGTATAAAAGCAACTTTGGCGTGCACGGCCAGACAAACCTGCGCTCCGCTGCGAAAAAAACGGGCATGGAGGCCAAAAGCCGCCACGCCCGCCAGTCGGAGAGAACAGGTTCAGCCCGCGCGCACCGCGGCCAGATGGCCCGCGAAGGCCGGGTCGCTCAACAGGGCCCTGCACCGCGCGAAACGGTTGACGGCGTAAGCCCAGAAATCCTCGGCCGGGTTGTTGTCGGCGTGCTGAATCAAACCCCAGAGCGTCCACAAAAGATCGCACATCGCCTTGTAGATCACTGTCCGCCCGATCTGTTCCGCGCTGGGGGGCGCGCCGAAATAGGCGGTCAGCATCTCGATATCCTGCGCATCGCTCAGCCCGGCCTCGACCGACAGGTCGCCAAGATCCCAGAGCGCATCATTCATGCCGGAATATTCGAAATCCACGATCCACATGCGCGCGCCATCATCAAGGAAATTCTCGCAAAGCGGATCGCAATGGCTTGGCACCAGATCGCCGGGATTGTCGGCCAGAAGCTGCTTGATCGGTGCTGCCTCGGCCACCACGCGCTCATAGCCCTCGGGCAGCTCGATATCCTTGGTCGAGAGAACTTCGAGATAGTCGTCGATCATCGAAAACAGCTCGAAGCGGAACTGAAAAGGCGTATCTGCATCATGCAGTTGCCTGAGCGCCGCGCCCGCGCGCGCCGCCGCACCTGGGCGGCTGGCAAAGAGATCGGGCGTCATGGTGACGATCCCCCCAATGCATTCGCAGACCATGTCGCCGGTTGCTTCATCCGCCCAGATCACGCGCGCGCAAACCCCGGTTTCGGCGGCGATGCGGGTGTTGTGGATTTCGACTGCCCGGTCGATATAGGCCTCGGTCCCCTCCCCAGGAATGCGAACGATCACGCTCTGCCCGCCGGTCTCGACCCGGTAGACAAGGTTGGTCATCCCGCCCAGCCGTTCGATCTGACAGGTTTCAGGCGCAACCTGTTCAAATCCCGGGACATTGCGCAGAACCGCGATCACGTTTCCCTCATTCTCGTCCCTCATTGTTTCGTCTCCCCTGTTGTGTCACGCCTTGAGGCGTTCATTGGCCGGGTCGTAAAGCTGTCCATCGACCCGGCGGATCGCATGACGCGCGCCGAAAAGCTCCAATTCGAAATCGCCTTGCTGCGCCAACGCATCGGGCAGATAGCCAAGGATAATCGTCTGGCCGACCGTGTGACCATAGCCCGCGCTTGAGGCGACGGACACGGTCTTGCCGCCATGCAGGATGGTCTCGCCGCCGGTGATGGGCAACTTGTCGTCGCAGACAAAGGTGCAGAGCCGCTGGCGCGTACCCTCGGATTTCTGTTTCTCAAGCACCGCGCGGCCGGTAAAATCGCCCTTGCTTTTAAGATGCACGCGAAATCCCAGCCCGGCCTCGATCGGCGTGTAATCGGGGGTGATATCGGCGCTCCAGTAGAGATAGCCCTTTTCGAGGCGCAGCGATTCAATCGCGCGATATCCGACATCGCGGATGCCATGCGCCTGCCCCGCCTGCCAGAGGCAGTCATAAACATGGCGCGCGAATTCGGTGGGGATATGCAGCTCCCAACCGAGTTCGCCGACATAGCCGATCCGCACGGCCTGCACATGGGCGGCGCCGACGATGATCTGCTGCGCGGTCGCGAATGGGAAGGCAGCGTTGGAAACATCGTGCTCGCTGACCGCTTGCAGCACCTCGCGCGCTTTCGGCCCGCAAATGTTGATCACCGCCCGCGCCGACGTGACATCGTTCAGATAGACCGAGCCGTCCTGCGGCAGCGCGCGGCGGATCCAGTCACTGTCATGCACGCCAAAGCCCGAGCCGGTCACGATATAGAACCGGTCCGGGCCGGTGCGGGTGATGGTCAGATCGGCTTCGATACCGCCATGTTCATTGCAAAGCTGCGTGTAGATCACGCTGCCGACGGGCTTGTCCATGTTGGACACCGCGAGGCGCTGCAATGCCTCCAGCGCGCCGGGGCCGACCATCTCGAATTTCGAGAAGCTGGACTGGTCGATCAAGGCGACGCCCTCGCGCACAGCCTTGTGTTCCAGGGCGGCATATTGCTTCCAGCCGGGGTCGATGAAGGCAAGCTGATCGACGGGCTCGACACCTTCAGGCGCAAACCAGAGCGGGCGTTCCCAGCCATTCTTGGACCCATAGACCGCGCCATGTTCCTTCAGCCGGTCATGAAGCGGGCTGAGGCGCAGGTTACGGGCGCTTTCGGCCTCCTGCCCCGGATAGCGCATCTTGTAGTGATGCGCGTAATGCTCGACAGCGCGCGGATACATGAAGGCGCGCGTCGCGTGATGCGGGCTGAAGCGGCGCACGTCGAGCGGCCAAAGATCAAGGCTGGGGCGCCCGTCGACGATCCATTCGGCGATCATCTCGCCCGCCCCGCCGCCCGCCGCGATCCCGTAAAGGAACCCGGTCGACAGCATCAGGTTGTCGAGTTCCGGCGCCCAGCCCATGACGAAATCGCCATCCGCCGAATAGGGGATCGGACCGTTGATGACCTGCCGGATGCCGACCTCGTTGACCACCGGCGTCACTTGTCCCGCCATCTCGGCCAGCGGGGCGAAACGATCAAGATTGTCGGGCAACAACTGGCGGATGAATTCTCCGGGGATGCCGGTATCGCCGAATGGCAACGTGCCCTCCTCATAGCCGCCGATCACCAGCCGCCCGCCCGCATCGGGCTTGTAATAGACCAGCCGTTCGGGATCACGCAGTGTGGGCAGGCTCTTGACCAGCTCGGGATTGGGCAGCGGTTCGGTCACGATATACTGATGCTCGACGGCGCAGGCGGGAACCGTGATCCCCAGCTTTACGGCCAGTTCGCGGCTCCACATCCCAGCGGCCAGGATCACGTTCCCGGCCTCGTAATCGCCCTCGGATGTCATCACCCGCGTGATGCGGCGGTTCACGATCTCGAAATCGGTGACCTTAACGCCCTGACGGATCTGCGCGCCATGTTTGCGCGCACCCGCCGCGATCGCCTGGCACAGGCTGGCGGGATCCACATGACCGTCCGAGGGAACGAACGCCGCTCCCTCAAGGCCGGTGGTGGCGATATAGGGAAACAGCGCCTTCGCCTCGTCCGGAGTGATGATCTGCATGTCGAGGTCGAAGCTGCGCGCCATCGTCGCCAGCCGCTGCGCCTCCAGCATCCGCTCTTTGGTGGCGGACAGCCGCAGGCTGCCAACCTTCTTCCAGTCGAACGCCATGCCGGTTTCGGCCTCAAGCGCATCATACATCGCCACCGACCGCTTGAGCATCCGCGTCGTGTTGCGCGAAGAGCGCAGCTGCCCGACAAGTCCTGCGGCATGCCATGTGGCGCCCTCGGTCAGCGCGGCCTTTTCCAGCAGAACGACATCCTTTTCACCCGATTTGGCAAGGTGATAGGCAATCGAGCAGCCAATGATACCGCCTCCGATGATCAGGTGCTTTGCCGCATGCGCCGTCATGTCCGTCAGACCTTTCGATGAAACTCGCTCATCGAAATACAGCGTCAATTTCAACATAAATCAACATATTTAATCGCATTTATTTGCTTTTTGTTGATTTAAATCGCCAATTTCCGCTCAACTTCCCCCAGAAAACCACCTAAACTGAAGCTGTCATGTCAAAATACGAACACGATATTCTCAGCACGGTGAACCTGCGCGGCACGGTTTCGGTCTCGGAACTGGCGCAGATTCTCGATGTGTCGGACCAGACTATCCGCCGGATCGTCAAACCGCTCGTTGAACGCGGCGAGCTGCGCAAGGTGCATGGCGCGCTGGTCAGCACCCAAAGCGTGATGGACCCGCCCTTTCTGGCGCGGATGCATGAAAACCGCGCTGCCAAGGCCGCTATAGCCAATAGCGTCGCGCGGCTGATCCGGGACGGCGATTCATTGACCATCGACACCGGCTCGACCTCCGCCTTCGTGGCGCAGGCGCTTGAAAACCGGCGGAACCTGACGGTGGTGACGAATTCCGCCTTCATCGCCAGCAAGCTCGCCATGATCGAAGGAAACCGGGTGTTCATGGCCGGCACGCAACTGCGCAATCACGATGGTGCGGCCTTTGACCGTAACGCCTTTGACGTGATCGCCAGCGCCTCGGTCGATTACGCGATCCTGTCGGCCTCCTCGGTGCATCCCACACGCGGCTTTCTGGCCTTCGATCAATGCGAGGTCGATATCGCCCAGGCGATGATGGAGGTCTCGGCCAGCACGGTCATGGCCGTCGACCACACCAAGTTCAAGGAAAGCGGCGCCAAGGCATCGCTGCGCATTCCAGCGCTTTCACCCGAAGACAGCGTGGTCTGCGACAAGCGCCCGGATGCGGTGTTCGACGACCTTCTGAACACGCAGAGTTTCATCGAAGCCTCCCAGGGCTGACATGTCCCGGTATCCGGGACGGTGATCAAGGTTCAGCATGTTCACGCATGTCGTAATCGCGTTGCCGGAGATCAGAAACAAACTGGCCGCCCCTGCGTTGGGTTCCTGACGGAAACCAGCAAGGCGCACGCTCACATGGCCCGATCTCGACGATCAATCCCGCCATCCGTGAACGCACCGCGTGTCGCGATCAGACGCATGACACGATGGTGGCGACGTCGATAAAGGTCTGCCGCGCCGCGTTTGGTATCTGTTCCAGCCCTGAAATATTGCAAGAAGGAGCACCTAGATGAACCACCCGAAGCCACCCTTTCCCGAACAGCAGCAAGGCGTTCCCGGCGCCACCGACCAGATGCAACCGCGCCCCGATCACGGCGAACAAAGCTACAAGGGCTCGGGCCGGCTCGAGGGCATGGCCGCCCTGATCACCGGCGCCGACAGCGGCATCGGTCGCGCCGTGGCACTGGCCTATGCGCGTGAGGGCGCCGATGTGATGATCTCTTACCTCGATGAGCACGAAGAGGCGGACGTGACCCGCGCGCTCGTCGAAGAGGCCGGGCGCACCGCCTACGTGATGCCCGGCGACATCTGCAAGGGCGATCATTGCCGCGCGCTGGTGCGCGACACGCATGAGGCATTCGGTCGGCTCGATATCCTTGTGAACAACGCCGCCCACCAGATGCATTTCGAGGCGCTCGAGGACATCTCCGACGACGAATGGGAGATGACGTTCCGCACCAACGTCCACTCGATGTTCTACCTGTGCAAGGCCGCCGCACCCGTGATGGGCAAGGGCGGCGCAATCATCAATACCGCCTCGATCAACTCGGACAGGCCCAATCCCGGCCTTCTGGCCTATGCCGCCACCAAGGGGGCGGTGCAGAACTTCACCGCCGGGCTGGCCCAGATGCTTGCAGAACGCGGCATCCGCGTGAACTGCGTTGCGCCGGGGCCGGTCTGGACGCCGCTGATCCCCTCGACCCTGCCCGCCAAGTCCGTGGCGGGGTTCGGACAGGACAAACCGATGGGCCGCCCGGCCCAACCCGCCGAGCTGGCCCCGGCCTATGTGATGCTGGCCGATCCCCGGTCCAGCTATACGTCGGGGGCCACCATCGCGGTGACCGGCGGCGCACCGATGATCTGAAACATGCCGGGCGCGTGCAGCGCGCCCGCCCTGAACCCAAGGCAACGCAACCCTCTCGCGGGCTCCGCCGTTTTCGGATTCAGCCCTTTGACCAATCGTCCAGCGCCTTCATGGCGCCGGTGCCGATGCCCCGCGCCTCTGGCGCGTTCAAGGGACAGGGGCGCGCAAGCCGCGCCTCCATGTCGCCCGCATGAAAACCGTCGGGCCGGGTCAGATCGTCCAGCTCCTCCCAGGACACCGGCGCCGCCACGGCGGCTCCGGGTCGGGCGCGAAGCGAATAGGGCGCGATTGCGGTCGCGCCGCGTTCATTGCGCAGCCAGTCGATGAAGATCCGCCCCTTGCGCTTTGACTTCGACATGGTCGCGGTAAAGGCATCCGGGTCGCGCTCCGCCAATGTCTGCGCGAAGGTGCGGGCAAAGTCCTTCACCCGATCCCAGCCCGAAATCCGGCGCAGGGGCACAACCACATGGATTCCCTTGCCTCCGGTCATCATCGCCGCCGATTGCAGGCCACAGGCGTCCAGACCATCGCGGACCTGCCTTGCCGCCGCCTTGACCCGCGCAAAATCCAGGCCCTCGTCGGGGTCGAGATCGAACACCAGGCGGTCGGGACGCTCGATCCGGTCGCGCGCCGCGCCCCAGATATGGAACTCCAGCGTCCCCATTTGCGCCGCTGCGATCAGACCCTCGGTCGTGGTGACATACATGTAGTCTTCCACGTCGCCGTCCTTTTCCTCGATCGGCATGGTCTTGATCGCCTCGGGAAATCCCTTGCCCGCGTGTTTCTGGAAGAAACAGTCGCCAGAAATCCCGTCCGGACAGCGCAGCAGCGACAGCGGGCGGTCGGCGGCATGGTCCAGCATCCGCTCGCCCACACGGTCGTAATGCTCGGCCACCTCGCCCTTGGTCAAAGCGGCCTCGGGATAGACGACCCGCCCGACGCTTGACACCCGCACGCCGCCAATCCGGCGCCCGTCATCGCTTTCGCTGTCTGTCTCGGCTTCCGCTTTGGCGCTCACGTCCTTGGCCTCCTTGTCCTCGCGCAGGCCCTGATAAACACCATGGCGAATCCTGCCTTCGCTGGTGAATTCGGTATATTCGGCCTCCACGACCAGATTGGGCGTCACCCAGTTTGCGTCTTTCACCTCGGACGGTAATTCACCGTCAAAAGGCGCTGATTTTCGGCCAAGCGATGAAAGCGCCGTCTTCAGCTCCTCGAAATCGTCCTCGTCGAATCCGGTGCCGACGCGGCCACGATAGACCAGTTTGCCGCGCTCATAGCTACCCAGCACCAACGAGGCAAAGGGCCGCCCCGGCTTGTCTGAAGGTGACCAGCCCGCAATCACGAATTCGGCCCGCCGGATGCATTTGGATTTGATCCAGGCCATGCTGCGCCCGCCGCGATAGGGCGCATCGCGGCGTTTCGAGATGATCCCCTCGCCGCCCGCATCGCACATTGCCGCCAGCGCGGCGGCGCCCTCCTCCTCGATGATCGGGCTAAGCCGAAGCGGGCCGCGCGGTGGCAGGCCCTTGAACAGTTTCTCCAGCGCCTTGCGCCGCTCGGAAAGGGGCTTTTCGGTCAGGTCCTCGCCATCCAGAACCATGCAGTCGAAGACATAGCAGGTCAGCGCATCGCCGGTCTTCAGTGCCTTTTGCAACGTCGAGAAATCACCGCCCCCGCGCCCGGCGATCACTTCGCCGTCGATCAGCACCGAGTCACAGTCAAGCGCGGCCGCCGGCTCGCTCAGCACAGCGAACCGGTCGGACCAGTCCTTACCGTTGCGCGAATAAAGCCGCACACCGCCCTTGCCCAGCGCGATCACGCAGCGATAACCGTCCAGCTTGGCCTCGTGCTGCCAGGTCTCACCCTCGGGCGGCGCATCCTTGAGCGTGGCAAGCTGCACTTTGCGAAACCGGGGCCGCGGCTTGTCGTGGTTTGGGGGCGCGGGGGTGTTCCCCTCTGCGATGTCCCGCATCGTCCGTCCGGTGGTCACGCTTGTCTTGAACTTATCGGTCAGCGTATCGGCGCGCGAGCCTGCAAAATCATCGCGTTCCTTGATCAGCAGCCAGTTCTCGTTCTTTTCGCCGTCCTCGTCACCCATTCGCACCAGCGCCCAGCCGCCTTTCATGCGCGCGCCATGCAGACGAAAATGCAGCTTGCCCTCTTTCAAACCCTCCGCGGGGTCGTGCAGGGGCTCCCACCAGCCGCTATCCCACAGCATCACGGTGCCGCCGCCATATTCA
>Ga0209936_1001208_pt1 | contig 14146 bp, 13 predicted proteins | sample SalPonR1_A_D1_MG_FD_185694 | JGI IMG/M metagenome (GOLD analysis project Ga0209936, IMG submission 185694) | Salt pond soil microbial communities from South San Francisco under conditions of wetland restoration - Salt Pond MetaG R1_A_D1_MG... ... | reverse complement strand
TACTATGATTCCTACAACAGACTTGGTAAAATCACCTATGGAAAAGAAGAAAATGGTTAAAAACTTTATTAATCCTGAATTATGCGATATAAGTGAAAGACTGGTATTTACAGATCCATATACTGATATAGAAGAAAACACTTTCCAAGAAGATAATAAAGTTTTTGTTGAAAGTACTTTATATAAAGATGAAAAACTCCATACTGAAGTTTTAAAACTGAAGAATGAATTTATGACTAATGCCCAAGCCCTTATCCACGGTGATTTGCATACAGGGTCTATATTTGTAAAGGATGATGAAATAAAGATAATAGATTCCGAATTTGCATTTTATGGACCTATTGGCTATGATATTGGAAATGTAATAGCCAATTTAATTTTTGCTAAGATTAGAAATTTAATTTTAAATAGAACTCCCAATAATTTTGATATATGGATCACAAAAACTATAAAAAATACACTAGATTTATTTAAAAAAAAGTTTTACAAATATTTATTTAAAAACACAGAAGAAAATAGTATAAAAACCAAGGGATTTTACCAGTGGTATTTAAATGGAATTCTAGAATATACAGCAGGAGCTGCAGGGCTTGAGATAATAAGAAGAATAGTTGGAGAAGCAAAGGTTGCAGATATAGAAACTATAAAAAAATCAAAACTTAAATCTAAAGGTGAAAGGTTAGGAATAGCTGTAGCTAAGGATTTTATAATAAGGAGAAAAGAAATAAAACAAGGGAAGGATTATTTAGATATATTTGATGAAAAGTTGCAGGAGGAATTATATAATGAAAAGATCTGATAAAGATTTAGCTTTTATGCTTAGATATGAAAATGTAGCTTGGTATGAAAAAGGAAAGGTGAAAATACTAGATAGAAGAATATATCCAGAGGAAACTACTAAAGTATTATGTAGTAATCACAAAGATGTGGTTCAAGCTATAAAGGACATGGTAACTCAAAGTGGTGGTCCTTTTTTAGCAGCAGGAATGGGTATGGCATTAGCTGCCTATGAAAGTCAAAATAAAAAAGAGAAAGACTTTTTAAAATATATGGAAGATGCAGCTTATAGTCTTTCTCACGCAAGACCCACAACTAATCAGAAAATGATAAATATAGTAGAGGAGTTATATAAAGTAGGAAAAAAAGCAGCAAAAGATGGAAAAAAACCTGATGAAGAAATATTTCGAAAAGTTATATCTAATACTAATAAAAAATACAATAGAATATCAAAAACAGCAGGATACTTGGTAGACACTTTTCCCCAAAAAGGCAGTGTAATGACCCAGTGTTTTGGAGAAACAGTAGTTGGATTTATGGTTAAAATAGCTGAAGATAGAGGAAAAGATATAAGTTATTTTTGTCCAGAGACCAGGCCTTACTTACAGGGGGCAAGACTTACTGCAAGTGTAATAAAGGATATGGGTGGAGATGTAACGGTAATCACAGATAATATGCCTGGATATGTACTTAAAAAGAAGAAGATAGATGCATTTACTTCTGCGGCAGATATTATAACAATAGATGGTCATGTGATAAATAAAATCGGAACCTTTCAAATTGCTTTAGCCGCTAATTACTATAATATACCTTATTTAGTTACAGGTCAGCCAAACATCAAACATTCTCATGTAGATTCAGTAAATATTGAAGAAAGAGATCCAGAATTTGTACTTCAGGCCATGGGTAGAAAAACTACTATGCCAGGGGTAAAGGGGTATTATCCTGCCTTTGATATTACACCTCCATCAATGGTTAATGGAGTTGTAACGGATAAAGGAATTTTTTCATCATATGATTTGAAAAGTTATTTATAGTATTTAGCTTTGTAACCAAGCTTTTATAATCAAAAAATCGTTGACAGATAAGTCTATAGGATGTATAATCGTAAACAAGTTATAAATATTGAGCTGTGAGGGAGAGAAAAATATTCTGAAACTGGTTGAAGAGAGCTGATGGTTGGTGTGAATCAGTACCTAAGGAATATACAATGATCACTCCTGAGCTTCCAATTCGAAATGTAGTAGAAGAGGACGGGTGCTTACGATATAAAGCTAGGGTTCAAAGAATTTAATTCTTTCGATCTGAATAAGGCGATTTTTTATTATCGCAAACTAGGGTGGTACCGCGAAAGACCTTTCGTCCCTATATATATCTTTAAGATGTATATAGAGATGAAGGGTTTTTTTTATATTCAAATACGTTAGAAAGGATAAGAAATGAGTGATAAAAAAGATATAAACATCAAAGAAAATTCAAAGAAAATATCAGAGGAATTAATTAAGAGAGTTGGAAAACTTTCAACTTCACTTATCAGCGACGGTATGAAGAGCTCAAGGACTATGAAATACCAAGTAAAGCCGATAAAAGGAGGTATGAAGGTCCTGGGTACAGCAATAACAGTGAAGGTTGAACCGGGAGATAATCTTTATCTCCATAAGGCTATTTATAAAGCTGAAAAAGGATATGTATTAGTAATGGATAACGGTGAAAATGAAGATGCTGCAGTATGGGGTGAAATGATGAGTAGAAGCTCTTTAGCTGTAGGATTATCAGGAGTAGTATTAGAAGGTTTTGTAAGAGATTTGTCGGATATTAAAGATTTGGGCTTGCCAATATTTGCAGCAGGAGCTTTGCCAAAAGGACCTACAGTAGAAGGCCCTGGTAGTATTAATACAAATATCAAATGTGGTGGAGTAGAGGTAAAACCAGGAGATTTGATATTTGGCGATGATGATGGTGTAGTAGTAGTATCTCCAGAAGAATTAGAAGAAGTTGTAAAAAAGGCAGAGGCTAAGCTAGGGAGAGAAGGAGTTAGAATAAAAGAATTAGATGAAGGAAAATTGGTCCCTGATTGGGTCAATGAAAAATAAATTTTACAGGAGGGAAAAATGCAGGATAAAAAAACTATTGTATTAGGTGTTATAGGATCTGATTGTCATGCTGTTGGGAATAAGATATTGGACCATGCTTTAACAGAGGCAGGCTTTAATGTAGTTAATATAGGTGTTATGTCACCTCAGGAAGACTTTATAAACGCAGCTATAGAAACAAATGCTCAAGTTATTATGGTATCTTCCCTTTATGGTCATGGAGAGATAGATTGTAGAGGAATGAAGGATAAATGTCTTGAGGCAGGTCTTGATGATGTTCTTTTATACGTAGGAGGCAATATAGTGGTAGGAAAACAGGAATGGAAGGATGTAAGATATAGATTTAATTTAATGGGTTTTGATAGGATTTACCCTCCTGGAACTTCTGTAGAAAGAGCTGTAGAAGACTTAAGAGCAGATTTGTTTAAGGAACATAAGGCAGCGGTCTAAAAAATGGATGCATTCTTATTTATAGACTTTGGCAGCACATTTACAAAACTTACACTTGTAGATCAAGAAAATTACAAAATCATAGCTACTGAAAAGTCTTATACCACTGTACAAAGCAACGTATATGAAGGATATGAAAAAGCTCTTTCTAATATTTATAAAAAAACAGAAATGGATTTTAATATTACAAAAAAACTTGCCTGTTCATCTGCCGCAGGAGGCCTTAAGATAATAGCAATAGGATTAGTACCGGAACTCACAGCAGAATCGGCAAAGAGAGCAGCTCTTGGAGCTGGAGCTAAGGTTATAAAAACCTATAGTTTTCAGCTAAATGACAGTGAGATGAAAGAAATAAAAAATTCTAATGCTAATATTGTACTTCTTGCTGGAGGTACTGATGGAGGAAATAGTAAAACTATAATACATAATGCAAGATTAATAGCTAAACATAATCTTAAAATCCCTGTAGTTGTAGGTGGAAATAAAAGTTGTATAGATGATATAAAGGAAATATTTGGAGATGATATAGACTATTACATAACTCAAAATGTAATGCCTAAATTAAATACAATAAATATAGATCCTGCAAGAGAAGTCATTAGAAAAATATTTATGGATAATATAACCCAAGTATCGGGAATGGAAAAGGTAGAAAAAAATATTTCTCAGGTTGTAATGCCTACTCCGGCTGCAGTATTAAAAGCCGCTGAGCTTTTATCGGAAGGTACTGAAAAGGAGAAAGGACTGGGAGATCTAATAGTAGTTGATATAGGTGGAGCGACTACAGACGTTCATTCAGCAGCTAAAGGATATCCAACAAAATCTTCGGTAGTGCTAAAAGGACTTAAGGAACCTTTTATGAAAAGGACAGTGGAAGGGGATTTGGGACTTAGATATTCAGCAAAATCTCTCTACGAGGGTTCAGGAGGGTTTTTATTAGATAAATATTTAGAAAAGACTGATTATAATTTATCCAAGGAAATTAACTTGAGACATAACAATGTGGATATAGTTCCAAATAATCAAAGGGATAGATACTTTGATGAAGCTGTGGCAAAGGTATGTGTGGATTTATCTATGGAAAGACATTCAGGTAAGATAGAGTCTCAATATACACCGAATGGTATGATGTTTTACCAGGAAGGTAAAGATTTACAAAATATTTCCTATATACTTGGTACAGGTGGAGTACTTGTAAATAGTGAAAACCCTAAGGATGTTTTAGAAGTAGGCCTGTATAAAGAAGAAAATTCTATGTCTCTTAAACCTAGAAATCCTAAATTTTTATTAGATAAAGAATATATTTTATCAGCAATGGGATTACTGTCTATGATTGATGGTGATCAAGCATTAAGAATATTGAAGGAACATATAGTTGAAATATAGGAGCGTAAAATGAAGCTTAAGAATAAAAAGTTATCAGAAGATGAATTTTTCAATTTAAGAAAAGAAGTTCTTTCTCAGTGGCCTACAGGAAGTGAAGTAGACTTAAATGAAGCCGTTGATTATCTAAAAAAGGTCCCTGAAGAAATGAACTTTGCAAAAAAAATGAGAAAAGCTAAGGAAGAGGGAATAACCTTAGCTCAGCCTAGAGCTGGAGTAGGGCTAATAGATAAACATATAGAACTTATGAACTATTTGTCTGAAGAAGGTGGGGCAGATCTCTTGCCTTGTACAATAGATTCTTATACAAGGCAAAATAGATATAAAGAATGCGAGATAGGAATAGAAGATTCAATTAAAGAAAACAGATCTTTATTAAACGGTTTTCCTGCTGTCAATCATGGAGTGAAAGGTTGTAGACAGGTATATGAAGGAGTAAATAAACCTCTACAAGCAAGACATGGTACACCAGATTCAAGACTATTATCGGAAATAATTCATGCCTCAGGATGGACTTCAAATGAAGGCGGAGGTATAAGCTATAATATTCCTTATGCTAAAAATGTATCTATAGAAAAAACCTTATATGATTGGCAGTATTGTGATAGATTGGCAGGGTTTTATGAAGAACAAGGAATAGAGATAAACAGAGAGCCTTTTGGTCCCCTTACAGGGACTTTAGTACCCCCTTCTACGTCTAACGCCGTTGCAATAATAGAAGGACTCCTGGCAGCAGAACAAGGAGTTAAAAGCATAACACTAGGCTATGGACAGGGAGGAAATCTGATACAAGATGTAGCTGCAATTAAAGCATTGGAAGAGCAATTTGAAATTTATTTAGAAAAATTTGGATTTAATGATTGTTATGTAACTACAGTATTTCACCAATGGATGGGAGGTTTTCCTGAAGATGAAGCTAAAGCCTTTGGTGTAATTTCAATGGGATCTATAGCTGCTGCTTTAGCAGGAGCTACAAAAGTTATAGTAAAGACTCCACATGAGGCCCACGGAATACCCAGCAAAGAAGCAAATGCGGCTGGAATAAGAAATACCAAAATGAACTTGAGTATATATGAAGGTCAGAAGATGCCTATGAGCAGAGAGCTTCAAGAAGAAATCAAGATTATAAAATCAGAAACTGATTGTATTATAAAAAAGATACTAGAGCTAGGACATGGTGATTTAGCCCTTGGTACTGTAAAAGGAATAGAAATGGGTATTATAGATGTACCTTTTGGACCTTCTAAATTTAATCTAGGAAAGATGATGCCTGCAAGAGATAACCAAGGAGCAATAAGATATCTTCTTACAGGGAACTTGCCTTTCACAAAAGAGATTTTAGATTTAAATAGAAGAAAACTAGAAGAAAGAGGAAAATTTGAAAACAGAAAAGTAGACTTCAAAATGACTATAGATGATGTTTATGCTGTGAGTAGAGGTAAGCTTATTGGGCGTAAGTAGAACTGCAGATTCCTGCAGTTTTTTTATTTTAAATGGATAATATTTAATTAAATATTGATAAAAATTAAAGATTACTTTAAGATAAGTAGTGTATAATTATTTTTAGAATTCGAGGTATACTATGTTTGGATATGTAGCAGCAAATAGAGAAAAACTGAATAAAGAACAGGAAATGTACTATAAGGCTTGTTATTGTGGTCTATGTAGAACTTTAGGCAAAGAACATGGAGCTAAAAGTAGGATTACTTTAAATTATGATATGACTTTTCTTGTACTTGTACTGTCGTCGGTATATAATATAAAGGTCGTGGAAAAAGGAGAGGAGAGATGTATAGCCCATCCTTTAAAAAAACACGACTACTGGTACAACTATATTACTAAGTATGCAGGCGATATGAACATTCTCCTTACTTACTTTAATTTCTTAGATGATTGGGAAGATGACAAAAGTTTACTTTCTTTAGCTGAAGCAAAGCTTTATAGGAAAGAATTTCAGAAAGTATCTAAAAAATATCCTCATAAGGTTGACTATATTAGAGAAAAGATTAAAGAACTTTCCAATATAGAAAAAAAAGGGATTATGAACCCCGACATACCGGGAAATACATTTGGGGACATATTAGGAGAAGTATTTGCTTACCAAAAACATGAATATAAAGATAAGCTAAGAGAATTTGGAAAATCTTTAGGTAAATTCATATATATAATGGACGCAGTTATGGATTTTAAAGATGATTTAAAAAAGGAAAGATACAATCCTATGATAGGAACACCGTCAAATATGTACAAGGATATACTAAATATTTTGATGGGGGATTGTATACGAAAATATGAAAATCTAAATATTGAAAAAGATAAAGAACTGATTGAGAATATACTGTATTCTGGAGTTTGGATTAAATACGAAATTAATAGACAAAAGAGCAAAGAGAGGAAGAAGGACAATGAGAGATCCTTATGAAATTTTAGGAGTATCTAGAGATGCCTCAGACGCTGAAATATCAAAGGCATATAGAAAGCTTGCAAAAAAATATCATCCGGATTTAAATAACGGAGATGAAGGTTCGACTAAAAAAATGAGTGAAATAAACAATGCCTACGAGAATATAAAAAATGGAACTCCTTACGGTAAGGGTTATAATACAGGATATAGTAACGGAAGTAGTTTTGGTGATTTTGAATCTGTAAAAAGATATATAAGCGTAGGACAATATGTACAGGCACTGAATATATTGGGAAATATTTCTGATAAAAATGCCCAGTGGTATTACTATAGTTCTCTTGCTCAGGCTGGAGTTGGTAATAGAATAACTGCCGTAAACCATGCTCAGATGGCGGTAAATATGGATCCGTATAATCAGGAGTACCAAAGAGTATTAGATCTTTTACAAAATAGAGGGAGAACTTATCAACAGAGAAGCCAAAGCTTTGGAGGGTTTCAAGATATAGGGACTATGTGTGTAAGATTTGCACTATTAAATATGTTTTGCTGTTGGTGTTGTTAGAAAATAGAAAGGATTTATAAATGAATAATTTGAAGAATAAGTTTTTAGTATTTATGCAGGGAAGATATGGAGTTGATGATTTATATAGATTCACTACAGGATTTGTATTCTTTTTAATAGTGGTAAATATGTTCATAAATTCCGGAACCTTGAATATGTTGGTATGGGTTGTTTTAATATGGTCATTGTACAGAGTTTTTTCAAAGAATATATATAAAAGAAGATTAGAGAACAAGAAATTCATGGAAAAATTTGGAAATTCTGCAAAATCAAAGTTTATACTTTTAAAAAAGCGGATAAAGAATAGAAAAACTCATAAATATGTAAAATGTAAAAAATGTGGTAAAACTTTAAGATTTCCTAAAAAAAATGTAACAATGATAGTCAGATGTCCAAAGTGCGGAAGTAAATATAAGGTATAAAATAAGAATAAAAAAGGTGGAGATAAAAAATATCTCCACCTTTTTTTCTTTCTTTAGAATGCTGGTACTACTCCACCTTCGTAGTTTTCTTCAATGAAATTTTTAACTTCATCAGATTGAAGGGCTTTTATTAATTTTTGAAACTTTTCTTCATTCTCTTCTCCGGACCGAACTACAACAATATTTGCATAAGGAGAGTCTTTACCTTCTATGATTACTCCATCCTTAGTAGGATTTAATCCTGCCTGAAGGGCAAAGTTTCCGTTTATTACAGCACCGTCTATTTCATCAAGAACTCTAGGAAGTGCTGCCGCTTCAAGAGCCGTAACCTTTAAATTTTTTGGGTTATCTACTATGTCTTTTTCAGTAGCTTCTAGTCCAGCACTTTCTTTAAGTTTTATAAGTCCATGTGATTCTAATAGGATTAATGCTCTACCACCGTTAACTGTGTCGTTAGGTATGGCTATTTCAGATTCTTGAGATATTTCTTCTATTGATGTAGATTCATTTAGATAAAGAGCCATAGGTTCAACGTGAATTGTGCCGATAGTTTTTAAATCTAAACCCTCAGCTGCAGCAAAATCATCTAAGTAAGGCTGATGTTGGAAAAAATTTGCATCTATTTCTCCATCAGCTAATGCAAGATTAGGTTTTACATAGTCTGTAAACTCTATTATTTCTAGAGTTATTCCTTGCTTCTCTAAATCATCTACTATTAAATTTACCAATTTACTGTGAGGTTCTGGAGTTACTCCTATTCTTATAAGATTTTCATCTGAAGAATTACCAGAACATCCGGCTAATACTGATATTAATAATACTATTATTAAGCTTAATGCTTTTGTTTTTTTCATTTTATTTCCTCCAATTATTTTTTATTAATCTTTGCAGATAATGTATTTCCTAAATATTGTATGGATTGTACCATTATTACTATTATTACAACTGAGGCTATCATAACGTCTGTTTCACGTCTGTAGTGACCGTACCTAATAGCTAAATCACCTAGGCCTCCACCACCTATGGCTCCAGCCATAGCTGAATAACCTATAATATTTATAATAGTTAAAGTTATACCTAAAATTATAGAAGGCATTGCTTCAGGAATCAAAACCTTGCTTATAATTTGAGGTGTAGTTGCTCCCATGGAAAGGCTTAGTTCAATTACACCTTTGTCTACTTCCTTAAGACTGCCTTCAATAATTCTTGCTACAAAAGGTGCAGCAGCAATTGATAGAGGCACTATGGTTGCAGTTGTACCTATCGATTTTCCTACTAAAATAGTTGAAAGAGGAAAAATCACTATCATAAGGATTAAGAAAGGAAAAGACCTTAAAATGTTTATAACACTATTGAGTATTTGATTGAACTTTGGTTTTTCCCAAATATTTTCCTTTTCTGTAACTACCAATAAAATACCTAATGGGAATCCTAGTAGTAGTGAAAAGATTGTTGAAAATGCTACCATATATAAGGTTTCAAGTAAGGACGGAATAACTAAATCAGCCATTATATCACCTCCACTGTTACATCTTGATTTTTGAAATAATTTAAAGCTTTTTCTACTTCCAATTCATCACCAGTTAATTCTAGAATTAGATGTCCAACACTTCTGCTTTGAAGTTTGTTAATGTTTCCTGAAAGGATGTTTATATCTATATTAAATACTTTAATTACATGAGATACTATTGCTTTCCTAGTTGTTTTACCTAGGAAGCTTAGTCTTACTATTTTTCCTTTGAAATCATCAGGGTTTATAATTTCTTCCTCTACACTTGTATGCATTGAGTTAATAAATTTGTGTGCAGTTTTTGTTTTTGGTTCTCTAAATAAGTTTTCCACAGTATTTGTTTCTACTATTTCGCCATTTTCCATAATGGCTGCTTTGTCACAAATTTCTTTAACAACTTCCATTTGGTGAGTTATCATTACTATGGTTATTCCCAATTCTTTTCTGATTTTATTCAAAAGTGAAAGAATAGACTTTGTAGTTTGAGGATCTAAAGCTGAAGTTCCTTCATCGCTTAGTAGGACTTTAGGATTGTTAGCAATAGCTCGAGCTATTGCTACTCTTTGCTTTTGTCCTCCACTTAATGTGGCAGGATAGGAATATTTTTTATCTTCTAATCCTACGTATTTAAGTAATTGATCGACTCTCTGCTTTATTTTATTTTTATCCATTTTAGATAAATGTAGAGAGAAGGCTATATTGTCATAGACTGTTTTTTGAGATAATAGGTTAAAGTGCTGAAATATCATACCTATATCTTTTCTAGTAATTCTAAGAGTTTCTTTGTCTAAGTTTGTAATATCAACTTCATCTATAAAAATTTGCCCTCTTGTTGGTTCTTCTAGTCGGTTAATACATCTTATGAGAGTTGATTTACCTGCACCGCTTAAACCTATAATACCAAATATTTCTCCTTGCTTTATGTTTAAATTTATATTTTTCACAGCTGTTAATTTTTCTTTTCCATTTGAAAATTCTTTATAAATATTTTGAATTCTAATCATTAAGTCACCTCGTAAAATTTTACATAAAAAAAACCTCTCGATAAAAGAGGCGGCCGTTCCTCTCTCATCTATCGATTTACTCGCAGGAATTGGCACCTTGTTATTCACAGGTTGCCGGGTTTCATAGGGCCTGACCCTCCACCACTCTTGATAAGAGTTTTTCTTATTTAATTTAGAACTAATAATAATACAATTAATTCTCTTTGTCAAGTCAATACTATTCTAAAAATAATTAGTCATATTGATTTTCTTTTTTAGGGAAGACGAATTGATATATGATTAAAACGGCTATTCCCAATGCCAACATAAGTTTGTATGAAGAATAATAACTTCCGGAAATGTCATATAAAGCTCCTACTATCATAGGACTGATGATACCTCCAAAACCTATAACTGCTGTTAAGAATCCATATATAGAACTGTAATCTAAACTTCCATATACCTTTGTAGTTATAATTGGGTTTGCTATAGTGTAAAAAGCTGTCCCTAATCCTGTGCCAGCTATTACTGCAAATAGGCCTATGTAATTTGTAGCATAAAGCATTCCTAAAGTCCCGATAATCAAAAATCCTACAGCTATACTGGTTGCAGTCCTAAGACCCAATCTGTCAAATAAATGTCCCAATACAATTTTACCTATGGCTAAAGATCCCATAGTTAAGGCTACGATATTTGCTGCGAAGGTTACAGAGTATCCAATATTTGTAAGATGGGGAGATATATTAAGCATAAGTGATATGCCTACTATAGATAAAAGAACAGAGGCTATGGATATCCCCCAAAATCTTGGAGTTTTAATAGCTTTGGATAAGGTAATTCCTGGAAGATCTTCCCTTGAATTTTCGGCTTCTTTTTCTATTTCTTCTGAACTCCCAAGAGGATATTCTCCAATATCTCTAGGTTTAATTTTTAAAACGAAAAATACAATGGGAATAATAAATATAGCCATTGTTACAGCTAAAAATTGATATGCTGATTGCCAGCTGTATTTTACGATTATGAATCCAACAATAGGATTAAAAACTAAACCACCAATGCCGCTACCCATAAAAGATATACCTACAACTAAACCTCTTTTTATATTAAACCAGTTGTTAAGTATTGCTGATAAAGGAAGTACACTTATAAGTATAATTGCAACGGTACTTATCGTATTTAAAACATAAAGCATAATTGTTGAATTTATATAACTATGGAGAAAAAAGCTTACTACAAGTAAAATACTGCATATTTTCATTACATTTATCATTTTGAATCTTTTGAAAATTATTGCAGAGGCTAAAGATATTAGTAGTTGAGTTAAGGATCTTAGAGTAAAGGTGAAATTCATAGTTTTTCTAGATATTTCTAATGCTTCACTAATTGGTTCTATAAATAGGCTCGAGGTGTTAAATACTATTCCCCATCCTAAAGCCATAATCAAAAAAGAAGAGGCTACTATAACCCATCCGTAAAATATTTTGTTTTTCATTAAAACACTTCCTAATTTTCTATTTATTATAGTTTAACAGTTTTATAGTAAAAATATCAACATATATTTTATTTATTGAATATTAAACCTTCTTTCCTATAGACCCCTATCATTGTAAAATCAGTTCAAACATAGTATAATTAGAAAAAAGAAAGAGGATTTTATGGATGTTAATAATTTAAAATATATAGAAAAATTTAATAATGATAAATTGTATAATAGCTATGAGTATTTTGGATCTCACTTAAGCTCAAGAAAAGGTGAAAAAGGTGTTTTGTTTAGAGTATGGGCACCTAATGCTTGGAAAGTATCCCTAGTTGGTACTTTTAATTACTGGAATGATGAGACAGATATTATGGAAAAAATTGAAGGGACAGGGATATGGCAATATTTTTTTCCCAACATCGAAGAAGGGGAAGTATATAAATATAAAATATTTACTGGAAATGGTGAAGTGAAGTACAAGGCTGATCCTTATGCATTTTACTCTGAACTTAGACCAGATAATTCTTCAGTAGTAGTAGATATAGATAAGTATAAATGGAAAAATAAGGATTGGAAAAAGAAAAGAAAAAATAAAAGCCTTTTGGATAAACCTATAAATATATACGAAGTTCATGCCGGCTCTTGGAGACAGAAGGATAACGGAGATTATCTAAGTTACAGAGAATTAGCCAATGAGTTGGTACCATATATGAAGATAATGAACTATAATTTTCTGGAGCTTATGCCTCTAATGGAACATCCATTGGATGAATCTTGGGGTTATCAGATTACAGGATATTATTCTATCACAAGTAGATACGGTAAGCCGGAAGATTTAATGTATCTGGTAGATAAATGCCATGAAGCAGAAATAGGGGTGATTTTCGACTGGGTACCTGGGCATTTTTGTAGAGACGATCATGGGTTGATGAATTTTGATGGTTGGGAACTGTACGGAGGTATAGATCATCCCAATTGGGGTACTAAGAAATTTGATTTTTCTAAAAGAGAAGTCAAAAACTTTTTGATATCTAATGCACTTTTCTATTTTGAAAAATATCAAATAGATGGCATAAGAATAGACGGTGTAACTTCTATACTTCAATTAAACTTTGGAATGGAAGGTTCCTATTATAAAAATAAGTTTGGAGGAACAGAAGATTTAGATGGTATAGAATTTTTAAGAGAGTTAAATACAAAAGTATTCAAAGAATATCCTTATGCAATTATGGCAGCAGAAGAATCAACAGATTGGCCTTTAGTTACATATCCAGTAGATAAAGGGGGATTGGGATTTAACTATAAGTGGAACATGGGATGGATGAATGATACTTTGGATTATATAGAACAAGATCCCATTTATAGGAAGTCTCATCATGAAAAAATAACCTTCTCTATGCACTATGCCTTTAGCGAGAATTTTATACTTCCACTTTCTCACGATGAAGTGGTTCATGGTAAAAAATCTTTAATAAATAAATCCTACGGAAGTTATAAGGAAAAATTCAAAAACCTTAAACTTCTAGCTTTATATCAAATGACTCATCCTGGGAAGAAATTAAACTTTATGGGAAATGAAATAGGTCAGTTTATGGAATGGAGATTTTATGAAGAGTTGGAGTGGTTTTTATTAAGTTACCCGTCACATGACTCTCATAGAGAATTTATAAAAAAATTAAACTCTATATATTTAAAAGAAAATGCTCTTTGGTACAAAGATGATAGTTGGGATGGTTATCAGTGGATAGACTCAGACAATAGAGACCAGAGCATATACAGCTATATTAGAAAAGGTAAGAAAGATTATATAATAACTATATTAAATTTCACGCCGGTAGCTTACGAAAAATATAGGATAGGAGTGCTGGAAAAAGGAGAATACAGAATAATATTGAATTCTGATGATAAAGAATACGAAGGTACAGGTTTGAAAAATAAAAGATACATAAAAGCAGAAAAAATTAAGATGCACGGTTTCGATTATTCAATAGAAATAAAATTATCTGGTTTAACTGGATTATTAATAAAGAAAAAAGCTGAAAGAAAGAGGAAGAGGAAATAATATGTTTACAAACAAAGAAAATT
>Ga0209936_1001207_pt1 | contig 14146 bp, 14 predicted proteins | sample SalPonR1_A_D1_MG_FD_185694 | JGI IMG/M metagenome (GOLD analysis project Ga0209936, IMG submission 185694) | Salt pond soil microbial communities from South San Francisco under conditions of wetland restoration - Salt Pond MetaG R1_A_D1_MG... ... | reverse complement strand
TAAAAAATTAAAAATAAGTTAAATAGATTAATCATTACACTCCTTTTAGTAATTAGAGTTTAGATAATAAATGTTTTTTACTAAAAGGGGTTTTTTATTTTTCCTTTAATATAAAATATTAAGGAGTTGGAATTTATGAAAATAAATTTAAAAAGATTAAAAGAAAACTTAATTGAATTAGGATGGATTGGTTATAAGGGGGATAATAAAGATCTGCCCTATGGTGATAAGGGTATAACTAGATTACCTTATACTGAAGAATATAATAAGGCAGATAAATTTGTTAGTAATTTAATGAAAAAAGCAGGTTTGGAAATTCATCATGATCCAGTAGGAAATTTGTTTGGTACTTTATCTTCTTCGAAAAATGATAAACATATTATTATTGGTTCTCATATTGATACAGTTCCCCAGGGGGGGATTTTTGATGGTAATTTAGGAGTTTTAGGGGCTTTAGAAAGTTTACAAACTTTAAAAGAAAATGGCTATAAAAACAATTATAATTTAACAGTTGGTGTTTTTATTGGTGAAGAAGGAACTGAAATTGGTGGGACTTTAGGTAGTAGATGCTTTACAGGTAATATAGAATTGAATAAAAAAGAAATAGAATTTTTTGGGGATAAAGGAATTAAAGCTGAGGAAGTTAAAAAAGCAAAAGCAGATAAAAACAAAATTAAAAATTATCTTGAAATGCATATTGAACAGGGAGGATTACTAGAAAAAGAGGAAATTCCTATTGGAATAGTAGAAGGTATTGTTGGTATTGCGCGCTATAAAGTTACTGTTACAGGCAAAGCTAATCATGCCGGTACCACTCCCATGAATATGAGAGATGATGCTTTGGTTAAAGCCAGTAAAATAATATCTAGCGTAAATGAATTTGTAAATGAGATAGGTGGAGATCTAGTTGGGACAGTAGGTGAAATTGAGGTTGAACCTGGAGCAGTTAATGTGATTCCAGGAAAGGCAGAATTTACAATAGAACTAAGAGATATGGAAAAAGAAAAAATAGAAAAAGTTATGAATAAGATAAAAGATAGTTTAGGTGAGGAAGAATTGGCTGTTGAAGATATTTTATATGAAGGAAGTGTATATCTAGATAAAGAAGTGCAAAATAGTATAAAAAAATCTGCCAAAAGATTGGATTATGATTTTAAGGAAATGATTAGTGGAGCCGGTCATGATGCCAATCCATTATCAAAAATTACTTCTGCAGGTATGATTTTTGTTCCAAGTCATAATGGAATAAGTCATAGCCCTAATGAATGGACTGATTGGGAAGATATTAAAAAAGGAACAGAAGTTATGTTAGAAACTATAAAAGAACTAGATAAGAGGTGATGTAAATGAATAAAGAAACTATTGCTACTTTTTCAATTGTTGCTTTTGATCCAGAGACAGAAGAATTGGGTATTGCAGTTCAATCCAAATTTTTGGCAGTAGGTTCAGTAGTTCCCTGGGCTGAAGCCGGTGTTGGTGCTATTGCTACTCAGGCTAAAGGAAATACTACTTATGGACCCAGAGGACTTTCTCTTTTAAAAGAAGGAAAATCTCCTAAAGAAGTAATAGAACTATTAGTTGAAAATGACCCGGAAAAAGAACATAGACAGATTGGAATTATGGATGCCAAAGGTAACTCAGCTAATTTCACTGGAAAAGAATGTCATGAATGGGCAGGAGCAGTTAAAGGTGAAAATTTTACAGCTCAGGGTAATATTTTAGTTGATGAAAAAACTATTGAAGAAATGGCTTCTACTTTTCAAAATGAAAAAGGTGCTTTAGCAGATAGACTTATGGCCAGTTTAAAAGCAGGACAAAAAGCTGGAGGAGACAGCAGAGGTAAACAGGCAGCTGCACTTTTTGTAGTCAAAGAAAATGGCGGGTATGGAGGATATAATGATCGGTATATTGATCTTCGAGTAGATGACCATGAAACTCCAATTAAAGAATTAGAAAGACTTTTAAATTTATTTTATAAAACTTTTGAGTCATAAAAGAATAGGAGGGTTTTATGGAAAAAGATAAAATATTAAAATTTGCTAAAGATATTGAGGACAAAATAATTAATCTCCGACATAAAATACACCAAAATCCAGAATTAGCTTTTAAAGAAAATGAAACAGCAGCTTTAGTGACAAAAGAGTTGAAGAAATTAGGTTTAGAAGTTGAATCAGGTATTTATCACACAGGAGTATGTGGTTTATTAAGAAACTCTGATAATAAAAATGAGAAGACAATTTTATTAAGAGCAGATATGGATGCTCTGCCAATACAGGAGAATACGGGTAAGCCGTATAGCTCAAATAATGATGGTGTAATGCATGCCTGTGGTCATGATGGGCATACTGCTATTTTAATTGGAGTTGCTGTCTTATTAAATAAATTAAAAAATGAGTTTAAAGGTAATGTAAAATTTGTTTTTCAACCAGCTGAAGAAGCTGAGGGTGGAGCGAAAGGAATGATAGAAGAGGGAGTTCTAGAAAATCCAAAAGTTGATGCTGCTTTAGGTCTACATCTCTGGGGAACTTCTCCCAGGGGAGTAGTGGAATACAAATCCGGTCCTTTTATGGCCTCTCCTGATAAATTCAGTTTAAGAATTTTAGGTGATGGTGGTCATGCAGCTCAACCAGAAAAAAGCACTGATCCTATTCCTATTGCTACTGCTATAGTAGATCAGTTCCAAAATATTATTAGTAGAAGAACAGATCCTCTTGAATCAGCTGTTATTTCTGTCTGTCATATCGAAGGTGGAGATACCCATAATGTTATACCGGATGAAGTTTTTATTGAAGGAACAGTAAGATCATTAGTTCCTGAAGTAAGAGATAAGTTACCTGAATATATGGAAAAGGCAATTGAAAAAGTAACTTCAATCTATGGAGCGGATTATGACTTTGATTATGAATATCGATTTCCTCCTTTAATTAATGATAAAAATATGACTGAGATTTTGAGTAAATCAGCAAAAAAAATCATTGGAGATAATAGAGTAAGAGAATTAAAAAAAGCAAATATGGGAGGAGAAGACTTTTCTTATTTTGCTGAAGCAGTTCCTGCTAATTTCTTTTATTTAGGAATGGCTCCTTCAGAAGATGAAGTTATAAAACATCATCAGGCCAAATTTGATGTAGATGATAGTGTTTTAAAAGAAGGAATAGCGGTTATGGTGCAGGCTGTAATTGATTATTTTAAAGAGGAAAAATAAGATAGATTAGAATAGTCCTGTTACATACTTGACAGGACTATTTTTTTATGTTATATTCTTTAGTGTAGTAAAGCATTAAAGCAAATAATTGATCTGGAGGTAAAAAAATGAATACAAATTCTCCACGTGGGATGAAAAGTCACTTACCGAAAACAACTTATGAAATTAAGCAAATAAAAGAAAATATAGAAAATATCTTTGCAAAATGGGGTTATCAGGAAATAATGACTCCCTTAATGGAATATTATGATATTTTAAAAAAAGGAGTAGGAGAAAAAAATAAACAGGAATTATATAAATTAATTGATAGAGAAGGTAATGTGCTTTCTTTGAAATCTGAAATGACTGCTCCTATAGCCAGAACCGTTGCTAATAGATATTCAGAAATAGATTTACCTGTTAAATATTCTTATTTTAGTCCTGTTTATCGTTATAATCAGGATCAACAGGGAAAAAATAGAGAGATTTATCAAATGGGTGTTGAATTTATTGGTAGTAACAAAATTTCTGCTGATGCTGAAACTTTGATAGTAGCAGTTGATTCTATTAAAGCTACGGGAATAAATGATTTTGAGATGGATATAGGACATGTTAAATATTTAGAAGGTGTTTTTAGTGAGTTTAATTTAGATTTTTCAGAAAAAGAAAGAATTAAGACTTTGTTAAATGAAAGAAATGTTGTTGGGCTTCGTAAATATTTAAAAAGTTTTGAAAGAAATGATTTATTAGAAGAACTCCTTTTATTAAGAGGAGGAAAGGAAATATTTTCTAAGGTTAGAGAATTAACTGATAATAAATTAATTTTGGAAGCAATAGCTAATTTAGAAGAAGTGTATGATTTTCTTAAAGATTATGGAATTGAAAAATATATTAATTTTGATATGAGTCTTATTCGAGGATTTAACTATTATACAGGAATAGTTTTTGAAGCCTTTAATAAATCTTTAGGCTATTTGATTTGTGGTGGAGGAAGATATGATAATTTAATTGAAAAATTTTCAGAAGAACAAATTCCTGCAGTTGGTTTTGCGATTGGGGTAGAAAGAATAAGACTTGCTTTAAAAGGTGAAAAGATAGATTTTAATATTGAAGATAATAAAGAAATTATAGTTTTTACTAAAGAAAAGAGAAAAAAAGCTTTATCTTATCTTAAAAAACAACATATCCAGGGAAAAAAATCTTTTATGTATATGCTAAATGAAAAAGAAAGTAAACATATAAATGATGTAGATTATTTAAAAGAAAAAATATTAGAAAATTATAATGGGGAAAAGATAAATAGATTACTTTTATTTACCGGTCAGAAAGATGAACTTCCACAGGTGATTAATGTTAATTAAAAAATGGTAGGAGGAAAAAAATGAGTAACCTGACAATAGCTATGCCTAAAGGTAGATTATTTGACAAATCAGTTGATATTGTATCTAATATGGATTTAATTAATAATTCTGCAGATTTTGATATTTTATCAAGAAAATTAATATATAAAGATGAAGAAAAAAATAATAATTTCTTGCTTGCTAAACCAAAAGATGTTCCAGCTTATATTGAACATGGAGCAGCAGATATAGGAATTACAGGAAAAGATGTGATTATGGAACATAATAAAAATTTATATGAACTACTTGATTTAGGTTTTGGAGCCTGTAGACTTGTAGTTGCTGTTCCCGAAAAATCAGGTATTGAAGAGGTTGAAAATATTCCTGAACATTCAAGAATTGCAACATCCTATCCTGGTATTACCAGAAAGTTTTTTGAAAAACTTGGTATTCAGGTGGATATCATATATTTAAGTGGTTCAGTGGAATTAGGGCCTCAAGTTGGACTTTCTGATTTAATAGTAGATATTAGTTCAACTGGAACTACTTTAAGAAAAAATAATCTTGTTCCTATAGCTGAAATAATGGAATCTTCAGCCAGACTTGTTGTAAATAATGTTTCATATAAAGCAAAACATGATGAGATTAAGAAATTATTAGCCTGGGGGAAGAAAAATGAAGATCTTGAATTATCAATCTGATAAAAATAAAATTGATGAACTTATAAAAAGTAGAGAATTTTCGATTGAAGAAGATGTACGTAAAAAAGTAAAAAATATACTTTTAGATGTTAAAAATGATGGAGATAAAGCAGTTTTTAATTTCACTGAAAAATTTGATGAAGTTAAGCTAGATGATTTTCAAGTAAAGGAAAGAGAAATTGAAGATGCTTATAATATAGTTGAAAATGAATTTTTGGATTCTTTGAAAAAAGCTGCTAAAAATATAAAAGAATTTCATCAAAAACAAAAAGAGGAAAGCTGGTTTGATAATAAAAATGGTAAAATGACCGGGCAATTAATAAATCCAATTAATAGAGTGGGCTGTTATGTGCCAGGTGGAGGAGCTGCCTATCCATCCTCTGCTTTAATGACCGTTATACCAGCTAAAGTAGCAGGAGTTAAGGAAATAGCTGTTACTACTCCTCCTGGAAAAGATGGAAAGATTAATCCTTATACTTTAGTAACTTTAAATGAATTAGAAGTTAAAGAAATTTATAAAATAGGGGGAGCACAGGCAATTGCTGCTCTGGCCTATGGGACGGAGAGTATAAAAAAAGTTATGAAAATAGTTGGCCCAGGGAATATATTTGTGACAATTGCCAAAAAAGAAGTTTATGGAAAAGTTGATATTGATATGCTGGCCGGTCCCAGTGAAGTAATGGTTCTGGCTGATAAAAATGCTAATCCAACCTATATTGCAGCTGATCTTCTTTCTCAGGCAGAACATGATCCAAGAGCTATTTCAGTTTTGGTCAGTCCCTCATTAAAATTAATTGAAAATGTAAAAAAAGAAATAGATAAACAGCTGCTAAAACTTTCTCGAGAAAAAATTGCCCGCAAATCTATCAAAGAAAATGGCGTTTTTATAGAAGTTGAAAATATAAATAAAGGGCTGAAATTAGTTAATGATTATGGGCCAGAACATTTTGAATTAGCTGTAGAAGAACCATTATCATATCTTGGCCAAATTGAAAATGCAGGAGCAGTATTTTTAGGAGAATATTCACCTGAACCTTTAGGTGATTATTTTGCAGGTCCAAACCATGTTTTACCTACAGGTGGTACCGCTAAATTTTCATCACCATTAACAACTGATGATTTTATGAAAAAATCAAGTATAATTTATTATAATCAAGCTCAATTAGAAAAATGTTCTCAGGATATAATTAATCTTGCTCGAAAAGAAGGTCTTGATGCTCACGCTAAATCAATTGAAATCAGGAAAAGAGGTGGTCAGGATGAAGGATGAGTTAAATTTAGATTGTAAACTTGATGCTAATGAAAATCCCTATACACTTCCCTTGAAAATCAGAGAAGAAATAGAGAAGGGGATTAAAGGATTCCAATTTAATAGATATCCTGATTCAAAAGCCAGAAAATTAAAGAAAAAAATAGCTGATTATACAGACCTTGCTAGTGAAAATATATTAATTGGAAATGGTTCTGATGAACTTTTATTAATGATCATGACTAAGTTTGTAGCACCTAATAAAAAAGCTGTTTTAGTTCACCCTACTTTTGGGATGTATGAATTTTATGCTGATATGGTAGGAAAAGGTAGTTATGATTTAAGTTTTAATAAAGATTTTAGTATAGATTGGGATAAGCTTGCTACTTATTCAAAAAAAGATGATTCTGCATTAACTGTTCTTTGTTCACCTAATAATCCAACTGGTAATATTTTGGATTTTAATAGGCTAGAAGATTTTATTAAAAATACTGATAATTATGTTCTTTTAGATGAAGCCTATTATGAATTTTGTGGTAAAACTTTAATTGATTTAGTAAAAAAATATGATAATTTGATAGTTACTAGAACTTTTTCTAAAGCTTTTGGGATAGCCGGGCTGCGTATTGGTTATTTAGCTGCTGATAGTAAAGTTATTGATGAAATTAGAAAAGTCAAATCTATTTATAATGCTGATAGATTCAGTCAAAAAATAGCCACTTTAGTGTTAGATGAAATTGATGAATTTAAAAAAATATGGAAAACTATTAGGGAAAATAGAAAAGAAATTTACAGGCAACTAGTTGATATGAAGGGAGTAATTCCTTATAAATCAGAAGCAAACTTTGTACTTTTTAATACAGAAAAACCAGAAAAAGAGATTTATTTAGCTTTAGCTAATAGAGGAATTCAGATTAGATTTCTGGAAGAACTGGAAATTTTAGGTGATAGTTTGCGAGTAACGGTGGGTACTGAAAAACAAAATGAAAAATTTATTTGTAATTTTAAAGAAATTCTAGATAAAAAATAGAGGTGATAAAATGATTGAATTAAAAAGAGAGACCACTGAAACAAAAATTTATTTAAAATTAGATCTTTATGGTGAAGGTAATTATGATATAAAAACTGGTATTGGATTTTTTGATCATATGCTAGAACTCTGGAGCCGTCATGGTTTTTTTGACTTAGAGTTAAAAGTTGAAGGTGATTTAGAAGTTGATGACCATCATACAGTAGAAGATACGGGGATAATGCTGGGAAAAGCAATAAATAAAGAGCTGGGAAATAGAGCGGGGATTAAACGTTATGCAGATATTATTCTTCCTATGGACGAAACTTTGCTAATGACTGCAGTTGATCTTGGTGGTAGATCTTATTATAAAAGTGATTTTTCATTTAGTAGAAATGAAGTTGGTGGATTTGCAGTAGAGTTAGTAGATGAGTTTTTCCGTTCCTTAGTTTCTCATGGAAAACTAAATTTACATTTTAGTCAAATCCGAGGAGAAAATACTCACCATATAGCTGAAGGGGCATTTAAGGCATTTGCCCGGGCCCTTGATAAAGCTACTGATCCAGAAAAAAGATTGAAAGATAAACCTCTCTCAACTAAAGGCCAATTACAAGAAGGAGGTAGACATTGATAGCAGTTATAGATTATGGAGTAGGTAACATTGGCAGTGTTTTGAAAGCACTTGAATATCTTAATATCTCGGCCAAATTAACCTCTGATAAAGATGAGATAAAAAAAGCTGATGGATTAATTCTACCTGGGGTAGGTGCCTTTGGTTCAGGAATGAAAAAGTTACATGAAAGAAATCTTGTAAAATTAATTAAAAATGAAGTTAAAGATGGTAAAGCAATTTTAGGAATTTGTCTTGGATTACAGCTTCTTTTTGAGACAAGTGAAGAAAATCCTTCAATAAGTGGTCTTTGTTTGATAAAAGGAAAAGTGAAAAAATTTGATAAAAATAAGGTAGAAAAAGTACCCCATATGGGCTGGAATAGTCTGGAAGAAACAGAAGAAATTAAACTTTTTTCTGATATAGATAATCCCCGTGATTTTTATTTTATTCACAGTTATTATGTAAAACCGGATAATGCAGATTTGATAAAAGCTGAAACTAGTTATGGTAATACTAAATTCACTTCTCTTGTTAATAAAGGTAATATCTGGGGAATACAACCTCATCCCGAAAAAAGTAGTCAAAAGGGATTACAATTATTGAAAAATTTTGCTGAAAAGATAGTAGGAGGTAATTAAATGGAAGTAATTCCAGCAGTTGATATAAAAGATGGTAAATGTGTGAGATTAACTCAGGGAGACTATAATAAAGAAAAAATATATAATAATAGCCCTCTTGCAGCAGCTAAATATTGGATAGAAAAAGGAGCAAAGAGTATCCATTTAGTAGATTTAAATGGTGCCAAAGATGGAAAAACAGTTAATTTTGAAAAAATAAAGGAAATAACTGAGAATATAGATATTCCGATTCAATTAGGAGGCGGGATTCGTAGTTTTAGTGATATGAATAAATATTTTGAGCTTGGGATTGATAGATTAATAGTAAGTACTATTGCTCTTGAAAATAAAGAACTTCTCAAAAAAGCATTAAATAAATTTGGCCAGGATAAAATTATTGTCAGTCTTGACATCAAAGAAGGGAAAATTGCTGTCAAAGGTTGGCTTGAAACTGCAGAATTAAATCCAGAAGAATTTTTGGATAATTTGATTGAATTAGGAGTTAAAAATATAATTTTTACGGATATTTCAAGTGATGGAATGTTAACTGGCCCTGATTTAGAAATGATAAATAAATTAAATAGAGAAGAAATTGAACTTATTGCTGCTGGAGGGATTTCTACTAAAAATGATTTGAAAAAGCTAAATAAAATAGGAATAAAAAAAGCAGTAGTTGGTAAAGCTCTCTATGAAGAAAAAATAAAACTTGAAGAATGGAATTAATATAATAGGATAATATTGAAAGCAGGTGAAATAATGTTAGCCAAAAGAATTATACCCTGTCTCGATGTCAAAGATGGGAGAGTTGTAAAAGGAGTTAATTTTGTTAATCTTAGAGATGAAGGAGATCCTGTTGAACTGGCAGAATATTATGACCAGGAAGGAGCAGATGAACTGGTTTTTTTAGACATAACTGCTTCTTCAGATAAAAGAGATATAGTTATTGATTTAGTTGAAAAAACTGCTAAAAAAGTTTTTATTCCTTTTACAGTAGGTGGTGGGATCAGAAGTATAGAAGATATGAATGCTATACTTGAAGCTGGTGCTGATAAGGTTGCCATAAATTCTGCAGCAGTGAAAAATCCCGAATTAATTACTAAAGGAGCTAGAAAATTTGGATCACAATTTGTTACAGTTGCAATCGATGCTAAAAAAATCAATGAAAAATGGAAAGTATTTATTCATGGAGGAAGAAAAGATACTGATATTGAACTTGTAAACTGGATAAAGGAAGCAGAAAAAAGAGGTGCTGGAGAAATTCTTTTGACAAGTATGGATCGTGATGGTACCAGAGCAGGTTATGATCTTGAGATGTTAGCTGCTATTTCAAAAGAAATAAATATACCTTTAATTGCTTCAGGAGGGGCAGGAAAACCAGTTCATTTAAAAGAAGTTCTAGAAAAAAATTTAGCAGATGCAGTTCTGGCAGCTTCTATATTTCATGAAAAAGATTATTCTATACAGGAAGTGAAAGAATATCTAAAAGAGAATGGTATTCCAGTAAGTCTTCATTAATTTATTAAGCTATGGAGTTAGGAGTGAAAAAATGAATATAAATACAGATGATTTAAAATTTAATGATCAAGGACTTTTACCAGCAATTTTGCAGGATTATAAAAGTGGTAAAGTATTAATGTTAGCCTATATGAATAAAGAAGCATTTCAAAAATCAATTAAAACCGGTAAAGCAACTTTCTGGAGTAGATCCCGGCAGAAATTATGGGTAAAAGGGGAAACATCCGGTAATTATCAATATATTAAAGATATGAAAATTGACTGTGATAAAGATACCTTACTATTATTTGTTGATTCTGCAGGTCCAGCCTGTCATACAGGAAATGAAAGTTGTTTTTATAGAAAAATTGATGAAGAATTTTCTGAAACTGATGAGTTGAATGAAAATTTGCTACAAGAAAATAAATCTTTTTATAATAAATTGTATGAAATTATAGTAGATCGGAAAGAAAATCCACAGGAAAATTCTTATACAAGTTCACTTCTCAAAAAAGGAATAGATCGGATTGGAAAAAAAATAGTTGAAGAAGCAGGGGAAGTTATAATTGCCGGTAAAAATGAAGATGAAGAAGAAATAATTTATGAAACTGCAGATTTAATTTATCATCTATTTATTTTATTAGTTCTTTACGATATAAGCATTTCAGATATAGAAAATGAGTTAAGAGAGAGACATAAATAGATTTGATTTTAGAGGGAGCAGCTAAGACTGTTCCTTTTTTTATGTTTGGATAATTATTTTTGCTAATTATCTTGACAGTTATATAGTCTAATGTTAGAATAAATGTGAAGTAATTCACAATAATAATATATTCTTATAGATTACAGTAAAAGGAGGGCCAGTTTTATGGAAATAAGTATTTGTGTGGGAAGCAGTTGTCATCTAAAAGGTGCCCATGATGTAGTAGATATTTTCAAAAAAATGGTAAAAAAATATGATTTAGAAGATGAAATTCATCTCAAAGCCAGTTTCTGTCAGGGAAGATGTACTGATGGAGTCGTTATAACTGTAGATGGTGAATTTATCACCGGCGTTAATCCTGAAAATGCTCGTGAAATATTTTACAATAGATTTGTTGATAAAGGTGGTGATACTAATAATGGAAGCCAAAATGAGTGTGCTTGAAGTTCATGATGCCAGTTGTAAAGATTGTCACCGCTGTCTTCGGGAGTGTTCTGTAAAAGCAATAGCTTTTGAAGATGATCAGGCAAAAATTATTGATGAAAAATGTATTTATTGTGGTAAATGTATAAATGTCTGTCCTCAGGATGCAAAAGTACCTAGAAATGAGCTTAAAATGTTTTCTTCATATTTAAAATCTAATAAAAAAGTTGCTGTGTCTATAGCTCCCTCTTTTGCTGCAGCCTTTAATCTTGATTCATCTTATAGAATTGTAGGGGCTTTAAAGGAATTAGGAGTTGATATTGTAGCTGAAACTTCTCAAGCTGCTGAATATATTGCAGCCGAATATCAGGATTTAGTTAGAGATAATTTTAAAAGTTTAATTTCTAGCTGTTGTCCGGCAGTTGTAAATCTAGTTGAAAAACATTACCCAGAACTTATTCCTTATTTATCACCGATTATTTCACCTATGAATCTTCATGCTGAGTTATTAAAAAAGAAATATGGAGATGATATAAAAGTTGTTTTTATAGGCCCCTGTATAGCTAAAATTGATGAAGCTGATTCACATCAAGGAAAATATAAAATTGATGCTGTTTTAACTTTTGATCATCTTAAAGATTTTATGAAAGAAAAATCTATTTCACCTTATGAAGAAAAAAAGCTTTCTTTTGATGAGTCCTGTTTTTCAAATGCAAGTTCCTATCCTTTAGAAAAAGGGGCAATTAAAACTGCTGCTTTGGAAGAGGGATTAGAATCGGAAGAAATAGTTTCTGTGAGTGGAGTAAAAAATTGCATGGAAGTTCTGGATGACCTTAAAAAAGGTAGTTTGAATGCTAATTTCATTGAACTTCTTGCCTGTGAAGGTGGTTGTATTAATGGTCCTGCTATTGATAAAGAACTAAGTAAAGCCAAAAGAAAACAGTTAATAAAAAAATATACTGCTGAAAAAATAGAAAGAAATAATGCTAAAAATGAATTTAATAGAGATAAGTTAAGTTTAGAAAGAATTTATAAAAATAAAAAGTATAATTTTCCTGAACCTTCTGAAGAAGAGATTGAAGAGATTCTAGAAAGTATAGGAAAATATAGTAAGGAAGATGAAACTAACTGTGGTGGTTGTGGTTATGATAGTTGTCGCGAAAAAGCTATTGCAGTTTATCAGGGACTGGCAAAAAGAAAAATGTGTATTCCATATATGAAATCAAAAGCTGAATCTTTATCAGATATAATTGTGGAATCTTCTCATAATGCAATTATTGTAGTTGATAATGATCTTATAATCCAGGAGTTTAATCCTGTTGCTAATGAAATGTTTAATAAAAAAGGTAGATCACCTGTTGGAGAACCTCTTTCTCGCTTTATAGACCCTGAATTATTTGAAAAAGTATTAAAAGAAAATACAGGTATAAAACATAGAAAAGTAAGTTATGAAGAATATGATCTTGTAACAGATCAGACTATTTTTCCTCTAGAAGAATATGGGGTTGTAATTGGTATTTTTACAGACCAAACTGAACAGGAAAGACAAAAAGAAGAAATGAGAGAAATGAAAGAATTAGCAGCAGATAAAGCTGCTGATGTAGTTCATAAGCAAATGGAAATTGTCCAGGAAATTGCTGGATTACTTGGAGAAACTACTGTTGAAACAAAATCAGCCCTTTATGAATTAACTGAATTGATTCAGGAGGGTGATTAAATGAAGTTAGTTGTAGAAGAATTTTATAAAAGTATTGCTAAAGATGGTGAAGAAGTTTGTGGAGATAATGTAGAAGTTATAAAACAGGATGATACAACTATTATTGTTCTTTCAGATGGTTTAGGTAGTGGAATAAAAGCAAATATATTATCAACTCTTACTTCTAAAATTGCTATTGGACTATTAAATAAAAACTTACCTTTAGAAGAAATAATAGCAACAATTATTGAAACTCTACCTATTTGTGAGGTAAGAGAAATAGCTTATGCAACCTTAGCTGTTTTAAAAATTGACAATAAAGGTAAAGTTCAGTTAATAGAAATGGACACTCCTTCTGCTTTTTTATTAAAAAATAATAAAGTAAAATCTATTAAAACAACTGAAATCAAAATAAGAGGCAAAAGAATAAAAAAGGCGGAATTTGAAATGGATAGGTCTGATATGATTTTTATGGCCAGCGACGGTGTTCTTCATGCCGGTATTGGTGGTCTTTTAGATTTTGGTTTGGGCTGGGAAGGAGTAGCTGATCATCTTGAAAAAGTAGCAAAAAAGAAAAAAGAATTAAAATATATAATAAATAAAATGGTAGGAATCTGTCAGGGTTATTATTTTACAGAACCAGGTGATGATTTTACTATTTTAGGAGTAAAATATAGGCGAACAAGAGAAGTAACGGTTTTATCTGGTCCTCCCCAAAAAAAAGAAGATGATCCAGAAGTTATAAAAGAATTAATGAACTCCTCAGGAAAAAAAGTGATTAATGGAGGGACAACTGCCCAAATAGCAGCACGGGAATTAGATGAAGAACTGGAAACTTCTTTTGAATATCATGATAGAGATATACCGCCTGTCAGTTATTTAAAAGGTATAGACCTTGTAACAGAAGGATTGCTTACTTTAAATAAAGTTCTTGAATTTCTGGATGATTATAAACAGGGACAATTATTACCTGAAAAAGAAGATGGAGCATCACAACTTATAAGATTATTATTAAAAAGTGATCAAATCAATTTTTTAGTTGGGAGAGCAATGAATGAATCTCATCAAAGTTTGAATCTGCCCCTGGAATTAGGGATTAGAAGTCAAATTGTTGATC
>Ga0209936_1001205_pt1 | contig 14149 bp, 13 predicted proteins | sample SalPonR1_A_D1_MG_FD_185694 | JGI IMG/M metagenome (GOLD analysis project Ga0209936, IMG submission 185694) | Salt pond soil microbial communities from South San Francisco under conditions of wetland restoration - Salt Pond MetaG R1_A_D1_MG... ... | reverse complement strand
TTAGTTACCAGTTCAACTCGGTAGTGTTGAGTAATAACGGCTTCCATCAAATCACTCTTGGTTACGATTTTGGGAAAATTAGGTGGCAATGGGACAGGAATGTTCCGGCAGTTAATTAGAAATCAAGATAAGATACATCATAGCCATTTTCTCCGGCTTCAGTTAGATTTTTTAATACTGTGGGATTGGTGTTGCTATAAAATTTAGGAATTGGTCTTAGTGTTTGTTTTTCTTTCAACAGCAAATTATTTGCTTCAAGAATTGATTCGGTTTGCCGTGCAACAGCCTCGCCGGAATCTATAATTACTACTTCTTTTGGTAACAATTCCTTAAGTATTGGAATCAGATAAGGATAGTGGCTGCAACCTAGAACTAGGTAATCTATTTTATTTATAAAAAACGGTTCAAGTAATTTAAGTAGAAGATTTTTCATTTGAGGAGAAGCTAGTTTACCGGCTTCAATGAGTTCTACCAGACCCCGACCTTCAATTTCGACTACATTAATATTTTTGGCATAAAAATCTGAAGTCCTGGAGAAAAGAGTACTGGTTAAAGTTCCACGAGTAGCAAGTATTCCTATAGTTTTTGTTTTAGATTTTAAAGCCGCTGGTTTTATCGCCGGTTCAATACCTACAAAAGGTATGGAATATTCATTTCGCAGGTCTTTAATAGCATTGGTAGTGGCAGTATTACAAGCAATCACAATTATTTTCGAGCCCATCTCTAATAATTTCTCGGTATTTTTTCTACTTAGGGCTTTAATTTCTTCAACAGGCTTCTCTCCGTAAGGTGCGTTTTTACTATCGGCGAGATAAATAGTTTTTTCAAAAGGCAGTAAGTCGTGAATTTCCTTCCAAATAGAAGTTCCTCCCACGCCAGAATCAAATATGCCTATAGGTTGTGAATTGCTCATTAGTACAAAAATAAAAACTGCGCCTAAATGGGGCGCAGTTTTTATTTTTTATTTGTGTATCGGGTTTAATTACATTCCCAATTCGGCTTTTACATCGGCCATAAGATCTTTTCCATCAGCAAGGATTACTCCTGTTCCTGTAGTTGAGTCCAATACATAATCAAATCCTTGTTCTCTAGCTACGGTCTGGATAGCTTCACGAGCTTTTTCAATTACTGGTCTAATAAGATCGTTTTCTTTCTTTTGTAGCTCCTGTCTTGCTCTCTGGCTATGCTCCTGGATTCTTCTTTCAGTAGCCTGAAGTTCGCTTGCTCTTTTTGCATTTTCCTCTTCTGTTACTGTTTCAGCTTCAGATTGGTAACGTTGCATAGTGTTTTGAGCTTCAGTAAGCATATCTTTAATCTCAGCATCGTAAGTTTTTTCTAACTTTTCAAGTTGAGACATTGCATCTTTATAAGCAGGCATAGTTTCTACTAATTCCTGGGTTGCGATATGTGCAACTTTGGTTTGTGCATTTGCGAATGTTGTAGCTCCTATGGTTAGTGCAAGGGCTATAAAAAGTGTTTTGAATTGTTTCATTTTAATTGATATTAATTGTTTAAGTATTAAGGTTTAAAATTATTTAGTTTATCGTGTCTTTTCTTGCTCGCGCCGCTTTAATGGAATCTCTTCTTTGCTGTCTTTCTCTCAAAATTCTTTCCCTGCGCTCTTCGAATTCTTTTTGTCTGGCTTCTTTTATGGAATCTTGTTTTCTTCTTCTTTCTTCTATTAGTGCCTGGCGTTCACTTTTGCGATCCTCTATAGCTTTTTCTTTTTCGCTTTCTTCCTTATCTTCTTCTACAGTACGCGCTTCGGCTCTTTCCAGCTCTAGCTCTTCTTGTTTTGTCTCTATTTGTCTTCGGTTAGAAGCTCTATTGATGCTTCTTAAAACCTGGTCACTTAGATCAAAACGGTTTTTTGCAAAAAGCATACCCGATTCAGCGTTTCTATCAAATATATAATCAAAATTTCTTGTTTCTGCTATTTCCTGAACCGCTGTGAAAACCTGATCCTGGATAGGCTTTATTAATTGCCTCTTCTGAATCATATAATCACCTTTCGGGCCAAAACGCTTCTGCTCATAATCTGTAGCCTGTTCTTGCTGATATGCGATCTCTTCTTCCCGTTCTTCAATAAGTTCAGGAGTAAGTAGCGCGCGTTCATTTTGCAGGCTGGTTTTCATTTCATTAATTTCTTTCCGCTTCTGCTCAATTTCGTCTTGCCATTCTTTTACTCGCTGATCTAATTGAGTTGAAGCTTGCTGGTATTCGGGAACATTTTCAAGGATATACTCCATATCCACATAGCCTATATTTATTGGCTTTTGAGCATTTGCTCCGAAACCAATCAAGATAAAAAGTGTGAATAAAAATGTTCTTTTAAGCATACTTAGATCGAATATAGAAAATATCGTGCCAAATTAAAATTGCTGTCCAATTATGAAATGTGTTTCCCATCCATTCGCTCCCGGTATTCCCTGGATCGAATCGAAACCATATCCGAAGTCTATACCAAGTAAACCAAAGGCTGGCATAAAGATTCGTAAACCTGCACCTGCAGATCTATTCAGTTGGAATGGATTGAAATCCCTGAAGTTGTCATAAGATGCACCACCTTCTAGGAAGGTTAGGGCATAAATAGATGCCGAGGGTTTTAAAGTAATAGGGTATCTAAGCTCTAAAGAGTATTTATTGTAAATGGTTGCACCATCATCATTTACACCTGCAGGACGATCTATGGGCACTACAGATTGGTTTGGATAACCTCTTAACTGAATGGTTTCCCTACCATCTAAACTAAATGCTCCAAGGCCGTCACCACCAAGAAAAAATCTTTCAAAAGGAGGAACTCCACGCTCGTTGTTATATGCACCAAGGAAACCGTATTCTGCATTGGTTCTTAGTACAAGCTTATCGTAAATTTGAGTAAACCATTCTCCACTAAACTTAACTTTGTAGAATTCCAGCCAGTTAAATTTCTTCTGGTCTATTTTACGGCGATCACCAACAGCATTCTCTGGAGTCACCCTGTTGCCTTGCTGATTAATGAGATTACCATTTTCATCTTCCAATTGGTATTCTCTCTGTTCATCTAAATTGGCATAGTCTACACCGTTCCATAAAGAGTACGGAGGAGTGAATTTTGCAGTAATCTTAAATTTAGAACCTCCCGTTGGGAAAATTGGGTTTACATATGTGTTATCTCTTGTAAGGCCTAAAGTATAGGTGAAGTTATTAGAGTGACCATCACCAAAAGTAAATAAACCTGTATTATAATTATTTAAGTTATAACGCTGAAAACCTAAAGAGTGAGATACGGTGATGTAAGGATCTGGCACAGTTAAACGTTTAGCTAAACCAACATTTACTCCAAGAATATCAAAACTTCTACTTCTATCGGCTTCCCTGTTTATAGGGTCGAATAAAAATTGTCTGGTGTAAGAGAATGAGGTTTGAAGGCTTACCGGTTTTTTCCCTCCCAGCCATGGCTCCATGAAAGAAAGGCTGTAGGTTTGGTAAAAAGTACTGGCCTGTGCTCTAAGCGAAAGGGTTTGACCGTCTCCCATAGGAACCGGTTTATAGGCTTCCTTATCGAAAATTCCCGATAATGAGAAGTTATTAAAAGAAAGTCCTAAAGTACCAATAAAGCCTCCGCCACCATAACCACCTTGTAGTTCTATTTGGCTGGCGCCAGCTTCTACTACGGAGTATTCAAGATCTAAAGTCCCCGATTGCGGATTTGGATCTACGAATTTTGGTTCTAACTGCTCTGCGTCAAAAAATCCAAGCTGCCCAAGTTCCCTTACTGTATTTACAACATCTTCCTGGCTATATTTTTGCCCGGGCTTGGTTCTCAATTCACGGTAAATTACGTGATCTTTTGTTTTGTCATTTCCGGTTACTGAAATATTATTGAAATAAGCCTCTTTGCCTTCAACAATTCTTATTTCAAAATCTATGGTATCGTTATATACATTAGTCTCTACAAGGTTAATGTTAGAAAACAAATAACCGTTGTTTTTATATAAGTTAGAAAGGTCATCTCCGTCTGGTTTGGTTTCGTCGGCAATTCTTTTATCTAAAAGAACTCCATTATAAACATCTCCCTTTTTTATTCCTAAAGCACGTTCTAGTTGCGCATCAGTATAAACTGAATTTCCTAAAAAATCAATATCTCCAATATAGTATTGGTCTCCTTCTTCTAATTGAAGATTTAAAGCAATCGTTTCGTCATCAATTTCAATCAAAGAATCTGTTACTATTCTCGCGTCACGGTAACCGCTTTCTTTGTAATTATCTATAATGTTTTCTTTATCTTCCTGATAGTCTGCTCTAACAAATTTTGATCTCTTCCATACGCGGAAGAAATTCTTCTGTTTGGTGTTTTTCATAGACCTTCTAAGCTTGGCATCAGAGAATTTTTCATTGCCTGTAAAGTTGATATCGGAAATTTTCACACGATCGCCCTGGTCTATATCTATGAGCATATTTACCAGGTTTGTATTGGCCGTGGTATCGGTAACTTCGCTGGTGCTTATCTTTGCGTTAGCATTGAAATATCCTTCCTTACGATATTTGCTTTCAATATAATTTTTGGTGGTGGTAATAAGGTTTTCTGAAACCTTAGCGCCGGTTCTCAGTTTATTTTCCTTAATAATCTCTTCCTGTTCCCGTTTTTTAAGTCCGGTAACCTTAATTTTATTAAGCTTCGGGACCTCCTGAATTTCAATTTCCAGGTCGGCTACATTGCCATCGCTTACATTGGTGATGTAAAAATTGATGTCGCTAAATTGATCAATATCCCATAGTTTATTGATCACGCTACTAATTTTATCTCCAGGAATATATATTTCTTCCCCTTTTTTTAAACCGGTATAAGCAATTACGGTTTGCTCGTTAAAACTAACGGTACCCGTAACTTTTATATCTCCTATTATATATTTTTTGCCATCTGCTAATGGTAAGCCCTGAGCTTGAGAAGAAATGCTAAAAATTAAACTACATGCTACTGCTAAAAGGGTAAATACTTTCTTCGTCATGAATGCGCTAACTAAGTTGCTCACTGGTTTTTCCAAATCGTCTTTCTCTATTTTGATAATTGTAAATGGCTTCAAAAAGATTTTCTTTTCTAAAATCTGGCCATAAAGTTTTTGTAAAATATAATTCTGCATAAGCAATTTGCCATAAAAGGAAGTTGCTTATACGTTGTTCTCCGCTGGTTCTGATTAACAAATCTACGTCAGGAAAATTTCGGGTGTAAAGATGCTGATTTATAACCGATTCATCAATAGCATCGGCGGTTATTTCATTATTTTTAACTTTCAGGCTAATTTCACGTATTGCAGAAGTTAATTCTTCGCGTGAACCGTAGCTAAGCGCAAGGTTGAGTACCATGCGATTATTAGTTTTTGTTTTCTCTATAACTTCCTGAAGTTCTCTAAAAACCTTGCCGGGAAGAGTTTCTAAATTCCCTATCGCGTTTAGCCTAATATTATTTTTCTGAAGGGTTTTAATTTCCTTTTTTAAGGAGGAAACCAATAGACGCATTAAAGTGTCCACTTCTAATTTCGGACGGTTCCAGTTTTCTGTAGAAAAAGCATAGAGAGTTAAATGCTCAATACCTATTTCGGCTGAAGCTTCTACAACATCCCGAACGGCGGTAGTGCCTTCCTGGTGCCCTGCAGCTCTTAGAAAGCCTTTTTGCCGAGCCCAGCGTCCATTGCCATCCATGATTATAGCGATGTGCTTTGGTAATTTCTTGAGGTCTATGTTGTCTTTATAATTCATACTAAAATCGGCTATAGCAAGGTTTTCTTCCCCATGAAAAGGTGAAATTCACGCCTGTAAAAACGTACCAATCGTTGGTGTTTCTATTTCCGAATTCCCTTCTGGGCATTCTATTTCCAAAAATTTCTTCGGGCCAGCTTCCATCTAAATTATCGGTGAACGTATAGCGTACTCCCAACTCCAGGGCACCTACTATATGTTCGGTAATACTTTCTTTGTAGCCAAAAACCACCGGAATTGCAAAATCCCAGTTTGCACCCTGGTTCTCCAGTTCACCATTAGGGAAATCGGCACTTAGTAATAAATGATCTGATCTAAAATAGGTTATTCCGGTATAAAGATAAGGAGTACTTTGGGGGTGACCTTCATGAAGATCGAAACTCCAGAAATTATATTCTATGCCAAGAGAAGCTTCTGCTATGGTATTGGTGAAAGAGTAACCTCTTTCCGCTCTGCGGGGATCGTTAGAATTAGCGTCATCTGCATTTATTTCGGCATATAGAAGTGAGAATCTAAATGCGTGTCGGGGGCTACGATTCCATTTAAGAAGAGCGCCACCTACAAGGCTGCTGGGAAGCACAAAGTTTGTTCGCCCTACATCTCCAATGTAGTTAGCGCCGCCAATATACGGTCCTACTTCAAAAGTTTGAGAATTTGTTTTCGGGGCAAAAACAAGCATGATTACTACAAATAATATGTACCTCATAGGTTTTCAAAAGTTTGCAAATATAACAATAATGTTTGCTCTACAATAATTTGAGCAAATTTGTATATGTTCTTAAACAGTTTTTAAAATCATTTATTGCTTAATTACGCTTATCTTCTCCCCACATCAGTTTTTTTCTGATGGTTTGCAGAAAACTATCGCCATTAAGTTCAATAAGGTTTATCGCGTAGGGTGCTTTTTCGATAATGATCTCGGTATCATTCTCAAGGGTGGCAATTCGGGAATCCATGGAAACCAAATGAGATTCCTCTCTACCGGAAACCCGAAGTGTTATTTTTGTATTGTCTTTAATTACTAAGGGTCTTGCATTTAAATTATGCGGTGCTATAGGTGTAATGATTATAGATGCCGCGTCTGGTGTAATTACAGGGCCACCGCAGCTAAGCGAGTAACCCGTGGATCCCGTTGGAGTAGAAACTATTAAACCATCTGCCCAGTAAGAATTCAAATATTGATCGTTGAGCCAGGTGTCCACAGTGATCATGGAGGTGGTGTTTTTTCGGCTTACGGCAATTTCATTTAAAGCAATATTTTTAAAAACAGGATCGTTGCTTGGAGGGTTTGTTCTTATGTTTAAAACACTACGTGAAGAAATACTGTAATTTTTTTGCAAGATAGACTGAATGCTATCTTTGATCTCTTCTTTATGAATGGTGGCTAAAAAACCTAACCGGCCTGTATTAATTCCTACAATTGGAATCTCTAAATTTCTAATATAATTAATAGACTTTAAAATGGTACCATCTCCCCCAATGCAGAAAAATAAGTCAAAGCTATTATTGAGTTCTTCAAAGGTGCTGAAGTGTGAATAATCCTCGTCGATGGTTTTGTTTAAATGGATTAATTTCAGGAAATCTTTTTCAATGACTACATTGATATTTTCGCGTTTCAGTAGTTCCAGAAGCTGTGCAATATAAGTTCCGGCATTGGTATGGTAAAACTGACCGTAGATGCCTACTTTCATATATTCATGTATTTATCTAAATACTTAGAGCGGTCCCTAAGATTTTTATTGAAATTGTCTTCCCTATGCTCTGAAACTATTTTGTAACCATATCTTCGGAAAGACTGGATAATTTCATTTATTCCCGACGGACTTAATTTAATAGTGATTTGAACCACATCATTTTCAATTTTCGAAATAAAGGATCCAAGAATGTTTGCGCTGTTAGATTCTACAATCTGCACAATCTCACTAAAGGAATAATCCTTACTTCCTTTTTGGACAACGATGATATTTCCCGCTTCACTTAAAAAGGGAGTTTCATTAAAAAGGGCAATGATCTCGTTAAGTTCAACGTAACCTAAATAATGGCTTTCTTCATCTAAAACCGGCAAGATGTTGGTGTTGTTTTGCGCGAATCGCTCTAAAATATCTAACCAAAAATCTGTATTTCTAACAAAAAAACCTTCCAACGCATATTGATAGTCTTCCAAAGATTTTTCGGCTTCAAAGCAACGTATATCATTTTCTGAAATGCAACCCATATAAATTCCGTTATTTTCTACCGGCAAATGTGAATAGGTTAACTGGTTGAACAAGTCTTGGACCTCCCCAATTTTATCAGAAAAATGCCTTATTGAGACATCGTTAATTATAAAATCATCCATCTTCATGATGTCGCTTCCTTTTTATGCAAATTAATTAAAATAAAATTCATTAGGGCATTTCCAAGTTTGTATTTTTGTTAAACAAAAGCTTTTAAAATGACGAAATTAAGTGTAAATATCAATAAAATTGCCACTTTACGAAATGCTCGCGGAGGCAGTATTCCAAATGTGGTTGAAGCAGCAAAAAAAATAGAATCTTTTGGTGGGGAAGGTATCACCGTGCACCCAAGGCCAGACGAGCGCCATATTACTTACCGAGATGTTAGAGAACTTTCCACCATTGTAAAAACCGAATTTAACATTGAAGGTAATCCTGTGGCGAAGTTTATTAATCTTGTTATGGAAGCTAAACCAGCCCAGGTTACCTTGGTGCCAGATGCTGAAGATGCAATCACATCTAACGCTGGCTGGAATACTATTAAAAATAAAGGATTTCTCCAGGAAGTGATCCAGGAGTTTAAAAATAACGGTATAAGAACTTCAATTTTTGTAGATCCAGATGAGAAAATGGTAGAAGGAGCGGCGCAAACAGGAACAGATCGAATTGAATTGTATACCGAAGATTTTGCCGTGAAATTTGCAAAAGGCGATCAATCTGGAGTAGAACCTTATACGAAATGTGCAGAATTAGCGCATCAATTAGGTTTAGGAATTAATGCCGGGCACGATCTTTCTTTAGATAACATTAAATTTTTTAATGAGCATGTTCCGCATCTGGATGAGGTTTCCATTGGCCACGCGCTAATCGCTGAAGCTTTATATATGGGATTAGAAGCAACAATCAAAAAATATCTTGAACTTCTGAAATAATTCATTTGTAGAAACAAAAAAGCTATGAAATTAAACTCTATAATAATAGGAGAGGGGACGCCACTTTTAATTCTCCACGGTTTTTTGGGAATGAGCGATAACTGGAAAACCATAGGCAGCAAACTTGCTGAAGAAAAAAATTTCCAGGTTCATCTTGTAGATCAGCGTAACCACGGTAAAAGTCCGCATACAGATAGTCATAATTACCAATTAATGGCGGAGGATATTAAAGAGTATTGCGAGCAACATTCTTTATCAAACATCATATTAATGGGTCATTCTATGGGTGGTAAAACCGCGATGCTTACTGCTGCAAATTATCCAGATCTCGTAGAAAAGCTTATCGTGGTAGATATCGCTCCAAAATATTATGAGCCGCATCATCAGCAAATATTAGAAGGCCTAACGGCTTTGGAGGATGCCAATTTGGAGTCTAGAAAGGAGGCCGATAAATTGCTTTCAGAATTTATTTCAGAAAAACCGGTGCGACTTTTTCTGCTGAAAAACCTAAAGCGCAAATCCGAGGGGACTTATTGTTTAAAAGTGAATTTGGAAACTTTAAAAAGCGATATTGAAGAAGTAGGTATTGCGCTTCCGAAGGATAAATCTTTTAATGGAGCCACCCTTTTTGTAAAAGGAGCAAATTCAAATTATATTAAAGAAGAGGACCGGGCTGATATAAAAGATCAATTTCCAAAGGTAGAATTCAAAGAAATTGAAAACGCTGGTCACTGGGTTCATGCTGAGAAATTGGACGATTTCTATAGCGCTGTTGTTGACTTTCTTTAAAATCTTTCTAAATTTATTATGTGTGCATAATAAATAATGCAATTTTCTTGAGTAATATGTAATTTATGCTAAATTTGATACCAAGAAATTATTAGAATACTATAAAATCCAATTCAATTATGAAAAAATTACTTTTCCTGGGCCTATTTGGTCTAATGGCTGCGGTAACTTATGCCGGTGGGTATAGGGTTAGTCTTCAGGGACAAAGATCGCTTGCTATGGGTCACACAGGTGTAGCGGTAGTTAACAATGCCGAACTTGCTTTTTTTAACCCTGCCGGGTTAGTTTATCTTGAAAATAAGATAAACGTAGCTGCCGGTGCCAGTGCTGTATTTTCCAGTGTGAAATACCAAAATTCAGAATTCGGACTTAGTTCTGAAACTGATAGTCCCGTGGGAACTCCTTTCTATGCGTATGGTTCTTATAGAGTAAACGATTGGCTAACTTTAGGTCTGGCAGCTTATACTCCTTATGGAAGTAGTGTAGAATGGCCAACAGACTGGGCTGGATCTCATTTGGTGAATACTATAGACCTTCAGGCTATATATATTCAGGCATTAGCTGCTGTAAAAATATCAGATAAAATAAGTGTTGGTGGTGGACCAATCTATGTGAATGGATCGGTTAATTTTAACCGTAATTTAAACCGTACTTTAACCGATATAGATGGGAATCGTTCTAATGTTACTGTAGATGCCAGTGGCGTAAGTGCCTTTGGATGGTCAGCCAGTGCAATGTTTAATGCTACTGAAGAATTGCGTTTTGGTGTTAATTACCGAAGTGAAATTATGGTTGAAGCCGAAGGTGGAGATGCGGATTTTCAAAATATTCCAAATTCACCATTAACTACTTTTCAAGATACAGAATTTGATGCGTCTTTACCAATGCCAGCTGAGCTTACTGTAGGGGTTTCTTATGAGCTTTTAGATAAATGGCTTTTTGCTTTCGATTATAACATGACCTACTGGGATGTATATGAGTCTTTAGATCTAGACTTCGCAAATCCTCAAATTCCTGATTCTGAAAATCCACGTAATTACAAAAATTCTTCTACATATAGATTTGGTTTGCAATATCTTGCAAATGAAACCCTTACCTTGAGAGTTGGGTATTATTTTGATGAATCTCCAGTGCAGTCGGGTTATTTTGCGCCCGAAACTCCAAGAAATGATGCGCACGGATTTACCGGTGGACTTTCTGTACATTTAAATGACAAGTTTTCTATAGACGCTGCTTTCCTTTACAACAGGTATGAAGAGGTAGATGAATCTTACAATTACTACAGTGAGAATGGGCAAAGTGTTCCATTTGAAGGAACTTATAAAACTTCAGCTTTTATTCCAGGGCTTGGTGTAACCTATAAATTATAAAATTAGAAGATGAAACATTATTTTAAATATATAGCAGTATTGGCTTTGGGAATTGTTTCCTGCGAGCCAGAATTTGATAATCCGGTAGACGAAGCTGGTGCTTATACCAATGGAGAAGCAGATTTTTCCAGGTATGTAGCCCTGGGTAATTCTCTTACAGCGGGTTATGCAGATAATGCCCTTTATATTACCGGGCAGGAGAACGCTTATCCGAACATTCTTTCACAACAATTCGAAAAGACTCAGGATGTTGAGGAATTTACCATTCCTTTTATGAATGATAATGCCGGGGGACTTTTATTAGGAGGAAACCAAATTACCCAAAACCGTCTTGTTTTGGCGGTAGGTCAAAGTGGTAATCCTTCTCCTCAGGTTTACACAGGTATGCAACCAACTACCGAAGTTGGCAATGTATTGCAAGGGCCTTTCAGTAACATGGGTGTTCCGGGAGCAAAATCTTACCATCTTGGTTTTTCTGGTTATGGGAATGTTCAGAACCTGGCTACACAATCTGCTAACCCATACTTTGTGCGTTTCGCATCTTCTCCTGAAGCAACAGTGTTGGAAGACGCACTTGCACAAAATCCAACGTTTTTTTCTTTATGGATAGGTAATAATGATGTCCTGGGGTATGCTACCTCTGGTGGAACTGGAGAATTTCAGTTAAATAATTTGAATCCTGCAACATACGGTGAGAACGATATTACAGATCCTAATGCGTTCGCCGGTATTTATGGGCAAATGGTTCAGGCCTTATCGGCCTCTGCGAGTGGTGGTGTTCTAGTTAATATTCCAGATGTTGCTGCAGTGCCATTTTTTAATACTATACCTAACAATGCACTTGCATTAGATGCTGAAACAGCGGCTAATTTAACCGGTTATTTCCAGGCAGTTTCACAGGTTTTTGCGGGTGGCTTAATGCAACAGGGAGTTCCTGCAGAGCAAGCTCAGGCTTTAGCTTCGCAATATGCGATCACTTTTAATGAAGGGCCAAACAGGTTCTTAATCGATGTGGAGCCTTCAGAATCAAATCCACTAGGATTTAGACAAATGACTGCTGAAGAGAAATTAGTTTTAACCATAGATCAGGCTGCTTTAGCGCAAGGTTATGGTGCTGTTAGTCTTTCTCCACAGGTCATGCAAATTCTTGGAGCTTTACAACAAGGGCAGGCGCCAACTCAGGAAGAGGCAAATGCACTTTTTGGTGCAGTAAACGGAATTGATGATGCAGATGCTTTAGATGAAGGCGAATTGGCTAATATAGAGCAGGCGACTTCGGCTTATAATGCATCTATACAGGCCATCGCTAATGCTAACGGATTGGGATATGTTGATGCGCAAGGCTTACTAAACCAGTTGGCAGAAGGTGGAATTCCTTTTGATGGTGGAACCATAACTTCTGATTTTGTAACAGGAGGCGCTTTTTCTCTTGATGGAATTCATTTAACCCCTCGAGGAAATGCAGCTATGGCTAATGAAATTATTGATGTGATCAATTCAACTTATAGTGCGAACGTACCTAAAGTAAATGTAGGTACTTATGGTACTGTTACTCTTAATAACGAAGTGCAGTAAAACCATTGCTTTTTATTACAATGCCAGAAGCGCCGGATTTTTCCGGCGTTTTTTGTATTTTTAAGTAACTAACCAAATTAATAGAAATGAATTTTATATTAAGAATATTACTTACCGCATTAGCTGTGGTGATCCTGGCAAAATTTCTTCCCGGTGTTGAAGTATCCGGCTACTTAACAGCTATTATTGTAGCATTGGTTCTTGCTATCCTTAACTTGTTGGTGAAGCCCATTTTAGTGATTTTCACCTTACCGGTAACTATTATAACCCTAGGTTTATTTTTACTGGTTATCAATGCGATAATTATTTTGCTGGCAGATGCTTTTGTTTCAGGATTTGAAGTTAGCGGGTTTTTTATTGCCTTACTTTTTAGCTTGCTTTTATCCCTGTTTCAATCCCTGCTTTTTTCATTATTGGGAAAAGATTAGGAACTATGCTGGAATTCAATAATTTGAAACTTTGTTGGCTTGGGAAAAAAGTGTAATTTTGCACTCCAATTTTTATAACAAGTCAAGATGAATATTACCAGAGAGAATATTGATGAATTGAATGCGGTGGTAAAAGTAGATATCGCCAAAGAAGACTATGCCGGTAAAGTTGAAAAAATCTTAAAAGATTACCGTAAAAACGCCAATATTCCCGGCTTTAGAAAAGGGCACGTGCCTATGGGAATGGTAAAAAAACAATACGGTCAGGCTGTTTTGGTAGATGAGGTAAACAAACTTCTACAGGATTCACTAAATAAATATCTTACCGAAGAAAAACTGGATGTTCTTGGAAATCCTATTCCTAAAGAGCAGGAAAACTTCGATTGGAATAAAGAAGAATATACTTTTGAGTTTGAACTTGGTTTGGCTCCGGAGTTTGATGTAAACCTTGAACTTGAAAAGCCGGTAACCCATTATAATATTGTGGCAGATGAGAAAATGGTGAATAACCAGATCGAATCTATTAGAAAACAATACGGGAAACTGATCTCTAAAGATGAAGCTGAAGAAGGCGATATCGTTGCCGGTACTTTCAAAAATGAAGAAGAAGGAATTGAAAAAGAAACTTCAATAGAATTAGAAAAACTTAAGGGGAAAAGAAACCTTAATAAGTTTGTTGGAGCTAAAGTTGGCGATTCTTTCACCTTAAAAACTAAAAATCTTTTTGAAGACGATCATGAGTTAATCGAGCATTTAGGAATTGAGCACGATAAAGCTCACGATCTTGATATTGAAGTAGAATTCACGGTAAAAGAGATCAACCATAGAGAATTGGCTGAACTTAACCAGGAATTATTCGATAAGCTTTTTGGTGAAGGGAAGGTAAGCAGTGAAGATGAGCTTAAAGAAAAGATCAAGGAAGATGCAGCAAAGCAATTTAAGCAGCAAAGCGATCAGCAGTTAATGAACGATGTGACCAAGCAGCTTATTGAGCAAACTAAATTTGAACTTCCTAAAGAATTTCTTCAAAAATGGATTCAGACAGTTGGTGAAAAACCAATGACGGAAGATGAAGCCAAAGAAGAATATGAAAAGAGCGA
>Ga0209936_1001204_pt1 | contig 14159 bp, 11 predicted proteins | sample SalPonR1_A_D1_MG_FD_185694 | JGI IMG/M metagenome (GOLD analysis project Ga0209936, IMG submission 185694) | Salt pond soil microbial communities from South San Francisco under conditions of wetland restoration - Salt Pond MetaG R1_A_D1_MG... ... | reverse complement strand
ACGAGGTACTCAGAAAAGTGTCCAGCCTGCAGCTTGGGCCCCTTTTTATCAGAGATAAGCTGGTTCTCACGCTAAATGGAGAAAAAGTCTGGATTTTTCACGGTGATATTTTTGATATAACGATGAAACACAGCAAGTGGATCGCCAAAATGGGAGGAAAAGGCTACGACCTGCTTATTATGCTGAACCGAGCCATCAATAAAATGTTACTAAGCATTGGAAAAAACAAAATATCACTCTCCAAACAGATCAAAGACAGTGTAAAAAAAGCGGTTCGCTTCATAGAGGATTTCGAGACAACTGCCATGAACATCGCCATAGACCAGGGATACGACTACGTAATTTGCGGGCACATTCATCAGCCAAAAATTCGGGGTTACGAAAATAGTAAAGGATCTGTGATTTATATGAATTCAGGAGACTGGGTCGAAAACCTAACTGCCCTTGAGTATGATGGTGAGGAGTGGTCGATGTATAAATACAGCGATGAAGATTTCGTAGCCGGTGAAAGGATCGAAAAAATAATTGGTAAAAGCCGAAAAAACCTTAAAGTGCGCACTTAATGAGAATACTTTACGGTATACAGGGAACCGGGCATGGTCATATCAGCCGCGCTCGCGAAATCCTTCCGCTATTATCAAATAATGCAGAAGTAGATGTTCTTTTAAGTGGCTATAACTGCAAAATGTCGCTTGAGAACGTTCGTGTGATGAAAAAACGCGGAATCAGCCTTGCCTATAGTAACACTGGCCGCGTTTCTCTTATGAAGACAATCAGAAATCTGAAACCAATCACCTTTCTTAACGATGTGAAACAGCTACAACCGCACTCTTACGACATGGTGATTTCTGATTTTGAGCCTGTTTCGGCCTGGGCAGCATACAGAGCGGGTGTTCCTTCACTGGCACTAAGTCATCAGGCTTCATTTATTTCTGAGTTTAGTCCACGCCCAGACCGGCGGTCAATATTTGCTGAACAGGTTTTGAAGAATTTTGCTCCGTGTAAATCCGCATTAGGTTTTCACTTTCGCAGATACGACAGTTTTGTAGAGCCGCCAATTATTCGTTCAGAGATTCTCAATCTGAACCCGGAATCGGGGAATCATGTAACGGTATACCTACCCGCTTTTCATCATGAAAAACTAATTCCACATCTTAAAAAATTAAAAACTACAGACTGGCACATCTTTTCTCCATCCTGCAGCAGAAATTTAGAGGATACCAATATCTTGGTGAACCCTGTTAACAATGCCGGATTTTTAAATAGTCTTGAAACCTGCCGGGGAGTTCTTACAAGTGGCGGCTTTGAAACTTGTGCCGAGGCAATGTATTTGAGAAAAAAGCTGATGGTTCTTCCCATTCAAAACCAGTATGAACAGCTCTGTAATGCTGCCGCACTGCAACAGATGGGAATTAGCGTTGTTTCTAAAGTAACAGAGGAGTTTTCAAATAGATTAGAAGAGTGGTTACATACAGCAAATGTTCGCAAATTAACGGACATTACCGACACAGAAAATCTTCTGAATATAATTATGAAATACGCCGGTAGAAAGAATTCGCCAACACAGCCAGTTTACGAATCATTTTGAGTGATAACCGGCAAATATTTTTCAGCGATAGTATGCAAGTGATGCTGCTCGTGTCCTGCGGCTACATAGGCCATTGCTCGTACGGAAAACGTTGAGTTGTTTACCGTACCGGTTCTTTGTGACTCTTTTTCATTAAAACTTTCAAACAGTGATTTACTATACTCTCTTGTAATATTGTACTGGTTTTTGAGGCTGCTAAGGCTGAACCGGTCAAAGCCGGCGTTTTCCAAATAAATATTGTGGTCGTACCCTTTTATAACTTCCTCTCCCCTTGCCACGGCCAATGCCCGGTAACAAAAAATCCTCTCCGTGTCCATCATATGGCCAAAAACCTCTTTTAGCGACCATTTACCAGGCTGATACCGGGTGAGGGCTTCATCGTCAGTAAGGTTGTTCATCAGCGTCAGAACATCTTTCAATCCACTGTCCCATAAATTCTTTATCGGAATTCCATTCACTAAATCAACATACCTGCTATAATAACTGCCGAACTCGCTGCTGCCTATTTCCATTATTTTTATGTTCATGATACAAAAAAGGCTCTGAAAAAATCAGAGCCTTTTTACGTAATTCTTTTTTAGGAATTGGTGTGCCCCTTATTCTATCGAGTGCGTAGATATCGTTGTTACGCTGGTCACTTCATCATCAGTGTATACTGTTGTTTCGTAAGGAACCATAACACCGTCTGCTTCTGTCCAGTTTGTAGAAACCAATTTTATGGTAGAGTTTCCACCTATCTGAGGGTTAAACTGTCTGTAGGTTGTTACCTCGGGTAGTCCGGTTTCAGGATCAAGATAGAGGTTTAGAATCGTTTCATCATTGATCCGGACGTGAGCATACGATTCGCCATCCATATCTGCCATTCCCATATACTCCGCATCCAGAGATTCCCGGTTTATAGCGAGATAGATGTGACTTCTGTAAAACTCTGCAAGCACCTGGTCGCGCTGTGCGGGTGGCATTGGCATCTCATTGCCTCCCATTACCATCGTGCCTTCACCATCTTCAATAATCATGGTTACGTTCGCCATTGGTGTTTGCACCTCAGAAACCAGCGTTTCGTTTGCAAAATCAGCCGTCTGTTTTATATTCAGCGTCATTGCACCCTGCGGAGTGTTCACTTCATTGGCAGCTTCGAATATAAATTCGCCATCAATACCACCGGCTGGAAGAACAGCCGTCGCCATTCTCTCCATCCACTCTGTACCTGAAGCCCGATCACCGGCAACAACTTCTTCATCATCACCCGGCTGCGGTATGGTAATATCGATTTCATTTACATCACCAAATTGATCAAGCTGATCTCCGATTTCTTCTCCGTTACCCACAACCAATATCTGAAGATTCTCTGGTTGCATGTATTGCTGGGCAGCTTGCTGTACATCTTCAATCGTTACCTGCTGAATTTCTTCAACCAGTCTCTCGAAGGTGTCATCAGGTAATCCGGCATAATCAAAACTCATTTGCTCATTAAGTACACTTGCGCGGCTGTCGTATTCAAATACCAACGAATTCAAGAATCTGTCTTTTGTGTCGCTGAGTTCCTTCTCGGTTATCGGCTCATTTTGAAGGCGTTCGATCTGACCAATAATAGCATTGATAGCCTCAGCTGTGGTTTCGCTTTGTGTCATTACGCCGGCATAGAACATACCCGGGAAGAAATTACCGCTTCCGTATTGACCAAAAACCGAATATGCCAATCCCATCTGGCTGCGAACTACCTGCATCAGTCTTCCGGAGAATCCATCACTTAACACCCGATTCAACACCTGTATTTTTGCGTAGTCAGGATTTTCTCTCAAACCACCAATATGCCCCATCATTACAAAGCTTTGATTTACATCACTTTTATCAACAAAGTTGATGGTATTTACAAACTCGTAATTTATATCGGGAAACGTTAGTTCAAGCTCATTGCCGGCCGGAATGTCCTCAAATGCGTTTGAAAGCATCTGTTTCATCTCTTCCATCTCAAAATCTCCAATCACGCCAATCATCATGTTTTCGCCTACAAAGGATTTCTCGTGAAAATCCACGAGGTCTTCGCGGGTGATATTATCAATGGTCTCGTACTCTGTGGTTCTGGCATAAACAGATTCCGGCCCATATATCAGTTTTTGAAACTCTCTGATTCCAATTGGCAGTGTTTCATCATTTCTCCGGGAAATGGCTGTTTTTTGTTGTGTTTTAGCCAGTTCTATTCTGTCTTCCGGAAAAGCAGGATTTTGCAATAAGTCTATATAGACAGGTAGTAGATCTTCAAAATCTTCTTTCAGAACGTTCATAGATGCCGATCCTGATGTGAGTCCAATACCGGTCTCCATACGGGCTGCCCGGTCTTCAAGAAGTTCGTTCAATTCATCTCCGGTAATCGAAGTTGTTCCACCGGAACGTATTACCGTTCCTGCTATGGATTGTAATCCCGCTTTTTCTTTTGGGATAAGCACACCGCCCGTTCTCACCAGGGCACGCAGATTAATCAGCGGTAGTTCATCATCTTCTACCAGGTAGAACCTTATTCCATTTTCCAGTTCAAAAAATTCTACATCCGGTTTTTCAAAGCTGTTGAGCTCCGGATACTCAATTTCATCCCAACTCTTCTGAGCAAAAGCCGGTATCGCCAGTAAAGTGGTAAAAAATATCAATAGTAAACTTTTTAATATCGTTTGCATAACTGTTTCCTCTTAATTTCCTGATTGATTTTCGGTGACTTCACTTTCAGAAGATTTATTGACAATCTTACCAACTGTGCGGTTTTGTTTATCCAGGTAGAGGTTTGCCACCCGCTGGATATCTTCAACTGTCACATTTTCTAAATCATTGATTCTGGTAAATAATCTTCTCCAGTCCCCTTGCTGTCCGTGAGTTCGTGCCAAACTCATGGCAAGGCCCATGTTTGAATTCAACCCTCTCACTAAATTGGCTTTTGCATTTGTTATAGCGCGGTCGAGCTCTTGTTGAGTAACTCCTTCGCTTTTTACCTTTTCAATCTCATCGTAAATAGCTGTTTCAAGAGTATCCACTGAGACTCCCTGGTTCGGCAACCCAAACGCTATAAACAGTGATTGATATTTTGACCCCGGAAAACCTACGGCCGTTTGAGCAGCAAGAGCTATTTGTTCATCCTGTACAAGTGTTTTGTACATTCGTGAGGTTCTGCCTCCTGAAAGGATAGAGGCTAACATCTCCAAAGCCGGGTAATCCTCATGTATCTGACCTACTGTATGATAGCCGGCAAAAAAGATAGGCTGGCTCTCCTCTTCGATCGTAAAACGTCTCTCCCCGCGTTGTTCAGGTTCTAGGGTGTTTAAGATGGGCGCATCATTCGATGACTGAATATCCCCAAAATAGGTTTCTGCTAGTTTTTTCATCTCAGCGGGGTCTACATCACCCACGATGGCAAATGTGAAGTTATCATTGGTGTAGTACGTTTCAAAAAAGCTCTGCGTATCTTCAATGGTTGTAGCAGTAATATCCGAGGGCCACCCTAAAATAGTCCTTCCGTAAGGGTGAGCCGTGTAAGCAATGCTCAAAAACTCTTCGCGCATGCGGCCAAACGGATCTGAGTCAACACTCATGCGCCGCTCCTCCATGATTACGTCTTTTTCCTCGTAAAACTCCCGGAAAACCGGATTCTGAAATCTGTCTGATTCAAGGCTAAACCAAAGTTCAGCTTTATTCTCTGGAAGGCTGTAAAAATAATCTGTAAAATCGTACCCTGTCCTGGCATTTAAGCCAGTGGCACCTTCACGGCTGATAATCTCATCAAACTCATTTGTCACTACATAAGAGTTAGCCTTCTCCTGGTATTCTTCAAATTTCTGCCAGTGCTCAGCCATTAATTCTTCATCCGGGTTAGGCTTATATTTTTCTTCGACCCATGCATTATAGGCCTCATCCATTTTATCAATATATGCCTGCTCCTCTTCCCAATTGGTTGTACCAACGGTTTTGGAACCCTTAAATACCATGTGCTCAAAAATATGAGCAATACCTGTATGCCCTGCCGGTTCGTTAACGGCTCCAACATCTACAAACGTAACGAAGCTCGCAACAGGGGCAACGGGTCGCTCAACTACTATAAAATGGAGTCCGTTATCAAGAGTAAACTCGGTAACGTTCTCTTCAAATGTGTCAAGATTTTGTGCAAACAGTGATGCCGGTAGCAGTAGCAGGGCAAACAGTGCCAGCACAAACCGCAGTTTTGTGTGTACCATAATTGTTCTAATTAATAGTTTTGGATTTATTTTCAATGGTGAGAGAACATGGATAAAGATATTGTCCTTGAATAGAAAATCTTGATGAACGGGAAAAAAATGCAATTTTGGATGTTAAAAAACAACTACAAAGAGCATAAATATATTTTTTAACGGGAACTTTGCACCAAGACCCCTTTGGCAGGCCTTTACGGGCCATCTGTACCGAAAATAAAAGTATCAGGCCACAACCAGATGGTTAAATTCCATTTTCAAAATCAGACTCATCCGGCCGAATTGTGATTACAGGCTGCTTAACATACTGCGCTACTTTCTCGGCAGTTGAACCTAAAATCAAGTGTGCAAACCCGCTATGTCCATGGGTTGCCATAATCAATAGATCGGCATGTTCCGACGTAAAATTTTCAATCTCATAATGAGCGGATACACCCTTTTCGATTTTTGTAAACAGCGGTATGGTCCGGCTATCTTCGCCCTCGGTAATGATGATTTCATCCTCATAAGTAACGCCCGTTTTTTGAACGTAAATGTTTTCGAGTTTACGTTTTTCCAGGTAGGAGTTGATGCGGTCTATAATTCCCTCGTAAATGGAAACGGATTCGCCTTTGGCCGGATTTCGCGGAATATCGTCCACACCACTGCCATAAAGTTCTATAACGTGGAATAGTGTAAGACTGGCGTTGTAGGTATCTGCCATGGCTGCAGCCAGCGGAAAGGCGGAAATGGATAGTTCGGATGAATCTGTAGTCATCACAACGTTGTTTACCTTACTATTATCAAACCGATTATCAACAGAAAACACAGGAATTCTTGACTTACGGATCACCCGCTCGGTTACGCCGCCACGAATCAGTTTCGACTCATCTTTTCCCCGTGCTCCCATTACGATCATATCGTACCCGTGTTCCGTGGCGTACTTAACGATAGCTTCGGATGGCTTTCTCTCAACCTTTACAATTTTCTCTCCCTTATTAATATCCTTGAGATATTGATCCATCGCCTTTTCAAGCTTCAGCTCAGACTCATCCATTATTTGCGGATATACGTCTTCATTCATATCAAGAGGAACGCCAAGTCTTTTTAAACTCTCATTGAAATATTTAAGCGTGGGAATAATGTGTATAAAATCGACAGTGGAACCAAACGTACTTGCCAGATTCTGTGCAACAGGATAGGCCGACTCTGACCCCTTTGAAAAATCGGTAGGCACTAATATTTTTTTTATTTCAAACATGGGGTTTCCCTCCTCAATTTTTATTAGAGTTTTATACTATTAGTATACGAATTTTGGACTTATTTCTTAAGCGGTTAGAGAATCTGTATCTCAGAAAAATGATTAATCATGTTTTCTGAGATAAGAAATCACGAAAATTAAAATTAAACCGACTCCCATGCCTCCTATCCCCTCGTAAAGATTTATTTCTGATTCACTCTGCTCAGAAATTCCTGGGACAAATGGTTCGCTTTTTATCATTTTCCGTTCAACCGTTTCTACAGTTACCAAACTTTCCGATGATTCATCTGTCCCTTCTGCCAGTCGGCGGTATTCGGGAAGAAAGGGCTCGCTGTCACGATCCAGCAGCTCTTGTACAATCTCACTGCTTGTGTTAACCTCTTCAGTCTCTTTTATGATGGTTTGATATTCCCGATTCTGAAACGGCCAAATGACGTAAAGCGATCCAATCAAAAAACCAATGAGAACGGCAATCGTTATCGTATTGTAATTTTTGAGCAGCCACGATAATATTCGTGAAAAAATCATGAGGCCCGCTATAGCCCCCAACCCAAAAGGCAGTAGATTCAAGAATGCTTCAACTGTTTCACTTCCTCCCAAAGCACCAAGTTGCGACAGAATATAGTCGTACTTTCTTAAGATCAGAAGCAGATACGACCCGGAAATCCCAGGCAAAATCATCGCAGTAATAGCAATGGCACCCGATAAAAACACAAAGAAAAAAGACTCCGATGTATCCGTGGGCACAAGCGTAACGACCCAGAAACCGATAAGTGTACCGGCTGCAAGTGGCAGGATAATTTTTTTCGTTCTCTCCTGCGGATCTATTTCAAAAATCAAGAGCACAATGGAGCCAATAATCAGCCCAAAAAAGAGACCATATATTAACTCCGGGTGTGTGAACATATAGATCTGAAGAGGTACAATACGCGTGAAAAACAGCACCGCCATAAAAATACCCGAAAGCAGTAAAAACAGGAATCTCCAGTGAATGTACTCAAATAGCTTTCTTATGTTGAACGTAAGGCCATAGGTGATCGATTTTGTATCAAAACTGCGAATGGCGCCGATTAAACGGTCATAAATACCTGTAATCAACGCCATTGTTCCACCACTTACCCCGGGCACAATATCAGCAGATCCCATCAAAAAGCCCTTAATCATCAGAAATGGAGCTTCAGCCCAGGAAGTTTTATCTTTTTGATAGGTGGTGTTTTTCTTCTTTTTTTGATTCATTTTACATCGTTGTTCTATTCTGGAACCTTTACTGCATCAGCATGGTAATTTCTGATTGCCTGAAGAAACGAAAATACGGAGATAATTCCACAGACAATTATTACTGAAAATATCGCATAGCTCACGCTATAGCGGCCTTCAAATATCGTATCTGTAAGCCAGCCGGTTAATGGTGGCCCAATACCAAATCCTGCAATACTTATTACGAACAGGTAGAGACCTCCTGCAAGTGCACGCTGTTGTGATGTAACAAAATACTGCAGAAGTGCCGCAGCCACGCCATTGTAGGACGACGAAATGAGAACCCCCAGGCCGGTAAACAGGAAAGCTGTAAAAGCTGTTTCAGCAAACAACCCCACGGCATAAAAAGGGATACCTCCTACTGCTGCAAAAATTGGCATCCAGAACCGCCTTGCCGGATTTTTTCGAGCCAGCAAATCCGAAATTTTGCCGCTCAGAATAACCGTGCCTCCCACACCAAACATAAACCAACCAAATGCTGGGATATATTCCGGAGCAGAGAACACATCAGAAAATACATTTCCAGCAAAACCCAGTATGGTATATCCCAGACAGGCAAGGCTGCTGAAGCCAATCAAATGCCATCGTACTGCTTTTTTGCCAACAATTTCCAAAATATCCGAAAACATAGTCGATTCATTCTCATAAACCGGGTTATCTCCTCTTGCAGGCTCTTTTAAACTAACCCACACCAGAGGGGCCAGCAACACCCCCGGAAGGCCCACAACGACTAATGCGGTATTCCAGTTGTATTGTAGCGATACAGTTCCGCCAACCAGAAAAGAGAGGCCAATACCGATAAAAATTCCACTCGCGTATACTGAAAAAACCGTAGCTCGCTTTTCAGGGGTAAATGCGTCTGCAAGGTAGGAGTAAACCGCAGGACTCAGCATCGACTGGCTGACTCCCACAAAAAGCCTGGCAACAATGAGCAACAAAAATGTGTTGGCAAAACCGCTAACCACGGTCATGGCGCTCCATACAAACAAACCCGCGCAGATCATCCCTTTTCTTGAAACCCGATCTGCCAGTCTGCCCATGGGAATACCGCTAAACGCATAGATAAAAGAAAATACCGGACCATACAGCAGGCCAAGCTGTAAATTCGACAGCGACAGCGTATCGCGAATTTGAACTCCCAGTACTGCAATAATCTGCCTGTCAACAAAACTGATGATATAGATCAGCGTAAATAATAAAACGGTTATATAAAGTGTACGTCTTCGCATGGTCTTTTTTACTGAAGCCGGTTATCTCCGGCGATAGTTTACGGATTTATTCTGCCCGTAAAAAGAGAACACTCCGGCAGAAACGTTTAAGTTCAAAAACTTGGTTTATTAAATCGGATATGCGTAGTTGACTGAACCAACGCCAATAGCGACCTTATGACGAATATCAATTTGAAAAGTAATTACCAGCAGCGTGCCAAAACTTCCAAAAAAAACAAAAAAACAGAAAGAGCGGGCACTTCAGATCTACCACGAGCTTCTGGAGCATTATCCCAATCCGCACTGTGAGCTCAATCACAGAAATCCGTTTGAGCTTTTAATTGCCACGATCTTAAGTGCGCAGTGCACCGATGTAAGAGTGAATAAGACAACACCGGCACTGTTCGAAGCCTACCCTACACCCGAACTGATGGCTGAAGCACCGTTGGAGAATCTTGAAGAGCTGGTTAAATCCACAGGGTTCTACAGGAACAAAGCAAAGTCACTGAAAGAAGCGTCATCAACGCTCGTTGAGGATTTTAATGGTAAGGTTCCCGACACCATGAAAGAGCTTCTAACGCTGAGAGGAGCCGCCAGAAAAACGGCAAATGTAGTTTTGGGAAATGCATTCAATAAAAATGAAGGCGTAGTGGTGGATACACACGTTAAGCGAATTTCAAACCGCTTCGGGCTTACAAAAGAGAAAAAAAACACTGATAAAATTGAGCGCGATCTCATGGCATTGTTACCCCGGGAAACCTGGACGGATATTTCACATCTTATGATACATCACGGAAGAAATGCCTGTAAAGCACGCATTTCCGAACCGCCTGATCACCCTCTCTGTGTGAAATACGGAAAAAAATGCGAATGCTGGAAAATGCGCGGCCAAACCAAAAAATAGGATACATTGATTTTTAATTCATATACACAAAAACTGCCGTCCATCAGAAGAGACATTGATCTGATTCCCATAGAGGAGAACGGACGTTCGCTCCTTTTTTTCTATGATTCTATGGGATATATGCCCGATAATTTTGCTCTTGATGCCTCTGCAGAACCATTTTTATCTCTCTTGCGCGGGTTTTTCAGTATCGATGAATTGCTGAAACAGGCAAACCTGAATATCGATAAGCAGGAGTTTCTGCACTTTATTCAGCTTCTCGACAAAAACAACGTCTTGGACTCAGCACGATTCAGACTCTATCGTGAAAAGGTGGAACAAGAGTTTGAGGAGAGCAACGTCAGAGAGCCGTTCCTGTCCGACCGCAGCTATCCTGGAGATGAAGCCGAATTTCAAGCGTTTCTAGACCAGATGTTCGAAACCCATCAGCCAAAAGAGAACAAAGCGCGAACAGACATTCGTGCTTTATACGCCCCTCACATCGATATGTCGATAGGAAAAGATCAGTATGCGGAGGCGTTCTCAGCTCTTGCAGGAGTAAAGCCGAAACGTGTGATCATTTTGGGAACCTCTCACTACGCCGGCCTCTACTATCCGCTGTATGAGCAACATCTTTTTATTGGCTCTGATAAAACGTTCAAAATACCGGGCAGGGAGTTTAAACCCGATTCGGCTGTTTTGGATTATCTTGAAGATCAGAAAGCGAAATCAGGCTTTGGGTTTTCCCTTCAGGACAGGGCTCACCGGGTGGAGCACAGTATTGAAACACACCTGGTATTTCTTTCTCAAATCTGGAAACATGATTTTTCTATTGTGCCGATTTTGGTTTCCGGGTTTGATGAGATTTTATATCATCCGGCAGGAGAGATGGCTTCTAATATTAACTCATTCACAAAAGCGCTGCGTGCTCAAATTGATGATGATACATTCGTGCTGATTAGCGGAGACCTTTCCCATGTGGGACGCAAATTTGGCGATCAGCAGGCGGCAAGTGAAATGAAAAGCAGTGTGCAGAATTTCGATCGTGAATTTTTGGACGTAGCTAAAAAAGCCGACCCCGGTTTGATCCAGAAACTGATGGGCAGAGAGTATGACAAGACCCGGATTTGTGGATTTTCGCCGCTATATACCTACTTAAATATGTTTCCCGATATAAAAGGTGAGGAGATTAACTATTACTGGTGGGATGAAACCGAACGGGAGAGCGCAGTAAGTTTTGGTTCTCTGCTATACTCGTAATTTACAGTGAGCCCGTTAGGCTACGCAATTTAAGCCCCCAAACACGCCAGACGGCCTCACGTACAATCGCTTTCGACATTTTGGACACCCCCTCTTCCCGCTCCCGAAATATGATGGATATTTCGCGAAGTTTAAAACCGGCTTTCCAGGCTCTGAAATGAATTTCAATTTGAAAAGCATAGCCGTTTGAGCGGATTTTATTCAGGTCGATCGCTTCGAGTACATCACGGTGTATGCATTTGAAACCAGCCGTTGTGTCTTTAATGGGTAAACCGGTTATCCAACGTGCGTAAACATTTGCACCATAGGAAAGAATTAACCGGGAAAGCGGCCAGTTCACAATGCTGATCCCATTTGAGTAACGGGATCCAATGGCAACATCCGCATCTCCGTTTTTCACAGCCTCAATTAAACGTGGAATATCCTCAGGATTATGAGAAAAATCGGCATCCATCTCGCAAATGTATTGATAATCGTTTTTCAGGGCATACCGAAACCCTTCTACGTAAGCTGTACCCAGCCCAAGCTTTCCTTCGCGCTCAATCAAAAATATTCTGCCATTATAAGTATCACTATAATTTTTTACAATATCTGCAGTCCCGTCAGGTGAACCGTCATCAATCACAAGCAGATGTACCGATTCTTCGAGGCTCATTAATATTTCAATGAGCTTACCGATGTTATGCGATTCGTTAAATGTGGGTATGACAACTAAGGAGTCAGACATAAATACTGCGAAAGAAGAGATCTCATTATGATTTTATATGAAACCGAACTGTTCAAATGTTAATTACGATTGTCCCTTTTGATTGCGATAATGATTATAAAAAGGATTTATTGTAGTTTCATCCAAAATAATCTATTTCAATTAATTATTAGAATATTGTTTACACATTTAAAAACGGATACCGGTACCAAAGCCAGGCTTGGAGTTTTAAAAACTGATCACGGCGAGATTGAAACGCCCATATTTATGCCGGTAGGTACTTTGGGGACAGTTAAGGCGGTAACGCAGGATGAATTGACGGAGAAAGTAAAAGCTCAGATTATTCTTGGTAACACCTATCACCTCTATTTACGACCCGGAAACGACATTATGAAAGCCGCCGGGGGGCTTCATCAGTTCATGGGCTGGGATAAACCGATCTTAACAGACTCAGGTGGTTACCAGATTTTTTCACTTTCCGATATACGGGATCTGTCTGAACGAGGTGCAAAATTCCAAAGCCACATTGACGGATCCAAGCATCTTTTTACCCCAGAAAATGTTGTGGATACTCAGCGTATTCTTGGTTCAGATATTATGATGATTTTGGATGAATGCCCGCCCTATCCTGCAGAATACGACTATGTTAAAGACTCCATGGGGTTAACTCATCGATGGGCTAAACGCGGACGGGAACAGTTTTTAAATACAGAGCCACTCTACGGCCATCAGCAGTTTCAGTTTGGCATTGTACAGGGAGGCACGTACAAAGATTTACGGAAAGAGTCGTCGGAGTTTATGGCTGAGCAGGATTTCGAAGGACTTGCTATTGGAGGGTTGAGCGTAGGGGAGCCTTCCGATCTGATGTACGAAATCGCTGACTTTAATACCGATTTTTTGCCCGAAGAAAAACCACGCTATTTAATGGGAGTGGGGACACCGGGGAATCTACTTCAGTGTGTAGCTTTGGGGATTGATATGTTTGATTGTGTGATGCCGACCCGTAATGCGCGCAACGGGATGCTGTTTACACGAAACGGCACCATCAACATTAGAAATGCCAAATGGAAGCATCATCATCAACCACTTGATCCAGACTTCCCATCTGAAGTCTGCCAGCGCTATAACATGAGCTATCTCCATCATCTGATTCGGACAAACGAGCTTCTTGGCCTGGAACTGGCTTCCAAGCATAACCTTACCTTTTATTTGTGGCTGATGGATGAGATTCGGACACGTATAGAAGATGGAAGTTTTTCAGGCTGGTATTCTGGTATGATGGAAGAGGTAGAGAAAAGAATCTAAGCACCTCATTTCATTTAAGATAGTATGAAACAAAAAAAAGCCCCTGAGCGCAGTGCGCTGAGGGGCGTGGAATGTAAAGATGAGGCGACGACCTACTCTACCGCGCTGGGCAGTACCATCGGCGCTGCGAAGCTTAACGGCCGTGTTCGGAATGGGAACGGGTGGGTCCTTCGCGCAATTATCACCTCATCAAAAAGGTCAATAAAAAAAAGGGATGTTCCCTGACGTAATGTGGATAGATTTTGGGCTGGTATGCTGTTGGTTTAGATTGTATCAGGGCAATCGGGCCCCTGCATTTGGGCCGCACCTGTTGGTGCAAACCATGCAAGGCAAGCCTGAAGAGTACTTAGTACGGCTCGGCTAAACATGTTACCATGCGTACACCTGCCGCCTATCAACCTGGTCGTCTTCCAGGACTCTTTGGGGAATACTTATCTTGGAGTGTGCTTCGCGCTTAGATGCATTCAGCGGCTTATCACCTGCGCACATAGCTACCCTGCG
>Ga0209936_1001197_pt1 | contig 14192 bp, 15 predicted proteins | sample SalPonR1_A_D1_MG_FD_185694 | JGI IMG/M metagenome (GOLD analysis project Ga0209936, IMG submission 185694) | Salt pond soil microbial communities from South San Francisco under conditions of wetland restoration - Salt Pond MetaG R1_A_D1_MG... ... | reverse complement strand
AGCCTTGTAATTATCGGAACGGGATGGGCCATATACTTTCTTGTGACGAGCAGAAAGAGCGTTCATCTGCCTAAAGGTGCGGAGAGCCTGGAACATATAATAGGTCTTCTTTTTATTATGCTGCTTTCTATGATAGGGGTGTCAGGACTATGGTAGTACTATGGATCATCACTTTTATTATTTGGCTTGCCTTTACCGGTACTTCTGAGTGGTCTGTTATTGTGGCAGGTCTATTCGTCAGTTTTTTCTGCGCTCGTCTTTTCTGCATGAATGTAACATGGAGGAAAAGCCGAACCTTTTTCGTACTTCTGTGCAAAGCTGTAATAACTGCATATAAGGAGGCTTTTGACCTGGTGTTATCCTACGGTCACAAAAAAGGTTATCTGGTTGAATACCTGGACGATACTTCTCCCTGGGGAATTTTCCAGGAAGTATTTCTGGTAACCCTGACTCCCAAGACAGTAGCCGTAAAATTGGACAATAGCAGAGATATGCTGGTTCACCGTTTTGAGGAGGATATTGAATGATCTTGTCGGCAGCTCTTCTGGTGCTTTTTCTGATATTTGTCCTTGCTTTTCTTTTCGCCCGTTCCGAAGGAACTTGGATGAAGGTGATAGCTTTTTGTTCAATGTCCATTAAGGGCGCAATATTTATCCTGCTCTGGGGTAACATGGGAGATAACTTTTCTGTAATGGTTGTAGCTATCTCGATACTTATTCTGGGAGATCTTTCTGTGATGGTCCTCGCTATCGCCCTTGAGAGGAGGAGCTCCTGATGGTTTTAATTTCTAACGTGCTTTTGGCGGGGGGATGTCTGCTTATGCTGTGGGGTACTCTCAACCTGTTGAGAAAGCACAACTATGTTGTAAAACTTCATATACTTGGAATATCTGATACCCTCGGTGCCATGCTGATCGTAGCAGCGCTGATCTTCAGGTTCCCCGAGAGGATCTTTACCCTGGGAACAGCCTTTGCAGCGCTTCTGTTCTGGGGTCCGCTTATAACATTTGTCCTCGCAAAGGGACTTCATGAAGGACGGGAATGGGGTGAGGGTAAATGACAGGCCATGGCCTTCTTGTCGTAGGTGCAGTACTTCTAATGCCTGTAATGGCTTTTTTTACCCTGAGGGAGGATCATATTCTTCATGCCATCATAGGACGGGGTATGCTGGGGATCGCTGCAGCAATAGCATATGCTTTCATGGGAGCACCTGACGTTGCGGTTACAGAGGCTTTGATGGGTGCTTTCCTTGTAACTCTTCTTTATGTTGTCGTATTTAGTTCCGGTGAGGAGTTCAGGGTCGGATATGTGGAACTTCCCATGATTGTCAGCAAAGAAGCAGAAAAGCTCGAGGGCTTTGCTGTTGATCTGCTCACGGAATTTGGAAGAAAGATAAAGGTTAAACCCAATTTTGTGTCCTTTGAAAGCAGGCAAGCCCTTCTAGAGGCTGTCAGAGAAGGCTATATGGACATGGCTATAGGACCCTTTGTTTATCCATTTGACGAGAGCGATAATTATCTGACCCTTCCAATTATCGAAACGAGGATATTCAAAAAGAACGGTGGAGAATGGATAGATCTTTTAAGCCTCATGTACGGACCGGAAAACAGAACATTTGACAGGGCATCTGCAGAAATGGAGAAAGGGTTTTACTCGGTTCTGTTGTCTGAAGATGCCCACGACCTTAAGGATATTCTTTTCAGTTTCATGGGAGATGAGGAGAACATTGCTGTTCCAGAGCTTAAAAAGAAATATTTTGGGGTAACAAAATGAGGATACCCTTTGATATCAGAAAAGCCTATTTTGCAGCTGCTATCGTAGTGGCAGTATTTCTGGCCATTATTCCAGATACAGAGCTTGGCCGGGAATATAACGCGTTCTTGATCGCAGCCAAAGCCGGCATCCCGAATACTGTTACTGCTATTTACCTGGAAAACAGGCTATATGACACAATGTTCGAGGTAATGGTATTTTCTATTTCAATTACAGGAGCCCTGTATTTTTTGAAAAAGGAAAATAAATTCCAACTTCATGACTCCCTTTTTACAGATCCTGCGACAATAATAATATTTCGGGGTTGTGCCATGCTATCTTTTTTAAGTGCATGTGCGTTGGCTGCAGTTGGACACTTGTCTCCAGGAGGTGGATTTGCTGCAGGTGTGGCTTTTGGAACATCCATGGTAATTCAATCCCTTATCAGCGACAGAAACCATTTGAGCAACTATCTTTCCATGGAGAGGCCAGAAAAGTTGGAGAAGTCCTCCTGGATATTTATTCTCGCAATTTCACTTTTGACCTTCAGCGAGATAATTCCACCTGATGGTGTCTGGGGAAACCTTTTGAGCGGAGGGTGGATCCCAATGCTCAATATATTGATAGCAATAAAGGTGGGGTTGGGAACCTGGGCTCTTTCTCTGGGATTCCTTGATCATAAGTGGATATTCTAAGGCGGATACGTTCAAAACTTTGCAGAATTATCAGGGAGGGTGTCCCTTTGGATATAGTTTTTCTAGCAAGGCTTCTTCTGCTCTCAGTCATACTCATTGGCCTTTGGGGTGTTCTTTACAAGAAGAACCTTATCATGAAGATCATCGCCATGGACATTATGAACACGGGAGCTATAAGCCTTTTTGTGCTTTCGTCCTGGCAGAGATCCAGGGCACCAGTGATCGCTGACAGTACTGTGAAGGTTGCAACTTCTGATCCTGTACCGCAGGCTGTTATTCTTACTGCTATAGTTGTAGGTTTTTCCGTATTGGCCCTTCTTGTCGTTTATGTTATGGACCTTTCAAGATATTTTCATACCCTTGACACAGACAGGATACAGGAAAGATGGAAGAGCTGATGGCTATTCTGTTCGTGAGCTTGCTTGTGATGGTACCTTTTTTCTCTGGTATTCTTATGTTGGCAGGAAAAGGCAGGGATAGCAGGATTCTGCTGCCGGTCTGGACTGCGACAGCATTACTTGCGGGTTTCATGCTGGTAAAGGGAGGAGCTTTTCATGTCGTGATCGGCGGTCTTTACGGAGTTGAACTGATGTTCGATACATTTTCCTGGACCTTCGTTCTCATGAACGGCCTGGTGTTTATCGGTGTTACATTGTCAGTGAAGAAGGAAAGGCTTCCTTTCCTTGCATGTCCATTGATGGCAATGCTTCACGGCACTGCAAATGCAGTCTTTATAAGTTATGACCTTTTCAACATCTTTATCTGCATAGATCTCATAGGAATTCTCGCCTTTCTTTTTATACGCCTTGGCAAAAGACCAAGACAGATATGGTCTGCCGTTCAGTACCTTATAGTAGGTAATGTGGGAATGATCCTCTACCTGGTGGGATGCCTTTATGGTTATAAGGCTACTGGTTCATTTTCAATGGAGACCCTTCCGGCCATACCTTCTGTCGCTGTATATTTACTGGTAATTGGTCTTAGTGTCAAAGGGGGAGTTTTCCTGGCGGGTCTCTGGCTTCCCGAGGCGCACGGTGAGGCTGAGAGCGCCGTTTCGGCTCTTTTGTCCGGAGTTATAGTCAAATGTGGAATAGCTCCGCTGCTTCGTCTGGCAGAACTGTCCCCGGTGGCTTCAGAAATTGTTCCTGTCCTTGCAGTTGCAAGCGCCATTTACGGGGTAAGTTACGCAGTTTTTGATAAGGATATCAAGAAAATGCTGGCTTATCACACTATATCCCAGGCCGGATTTATTCTTGCAGTACCTGGTGCAGGGCATCTTTATGCGATCTCTCACGGCCTGTTCAAGTCATGGCTTTTTATAGCCGCTGGAAATCTTCCGTCAAGGGATCTTGAAAGTCTGAAACAGGATGGTATAAAGGCTGAATTCTGGCTGCCTCTTTTTCTGGGTGCCCTTGCTATTTCGGGCATGCCTCTGCTCGGCGGTTTCGGGGCCAAGTCGATAATATTTGGTCAGCTTTCGGGTTTCCCTGCTTTTTTGATGTACATTGCTGCAATTGGCACGGCTGTTTCCTTTGCAAAGATCGTGTTTCTGCCTCTCTCGGCTGGTGGAGATCTGAAAAAGGCCCTGTCTCTTTCAGGTCTGTTCTTCCTGGCCTGTCTTGTATTTCGGGATATTGCAGCCGGATATTTCGTTGTATCATATATTCTCAAGAGCCTTGTAATTATCGGAACGGGATGGGCCATATACTTTCTTGTGACGAGCAGAAAGAGCGTTCATCTGCCTAAAGGTGCGGAGAGCCTGGAACATATAATAGGTCTTCTTTTTATTATGCTGCTTTTTATGATAGGAGTGTCAGGACTATGATCGATCAGGCAGGGAAGTTTTTGATAACACATTTATATTGTGATCAGGAGTGTGATCTAAAATGAGCAGAGAAAACAGCACGGTAAAGGTAGCAGTGGTACAGGCAGCCCCGATAATTATGGACAAGAAGGCAACTCTGGAAAAGGCTCTTGGGCTTCTTGGTGATGCGTCAGAAAAAGGTGCGAAGATAGTTCTTTTTCCAGAGGCTTTTATCCCTGCATATCCAAGGGGACTTTCCTTTGGAACAGTTATAGGAAGCAGGGCGCCTGAAGGCAGAAATGATTTTTTCAGATATTTTGATAATTCCGTATCCGTTCCTGGAGAAACGACTGAGATCCTTGGCCAGGCGGCAAGAAAGCATGGGATCTATCTTGTTATGGGTGTGATAGAGAAAGAGGGGGGTACTCTATACTGTACCATCCTTTATTTTGGGCCGGATGGAACACTGCTTGGAAAGCATCGCAAACTTAAACCCACAGCAAGCGAACGTATTATCTGGGGTGAAGGTGATGGAAGTACGCTTACAGTTATAGAAACTCCCTATGCAAAGATGGGGGGGCTTATCTGCTGGGAAAATTACATGCCTCTTGCCAGGACAGCAATCTATAGCCAGGGTACAGGAATATATCTTGCCCCCACTGCAGATTCAAGGGACGAGTGGCAGGCTTCAATGCGTCATATTGCTCTCGAAGGACGCTGTTTTGTCCTTTCATGTAACCAGTATGTTTCAAAAGATATGTATCCGAAAGATCTTGAATATTATTCTGATCTTGATCCGCTGCCTGAAAACATTTGTCCTGGCGGAAGCACTATCATAAGTCCTTTAGGTCAGTACGTGGTGGATCCGGTTTACAACAGGGAAGAGATACTTGTGGCTGATCTGGATCTTACTCTTATACCCAAGAGCCGCTTCGATTTTGATGTAACGGGACATTATTCCAGGCCGGATGTTTTTCAACTGATCGTTGATACATCCAGAAAAGAATCAGTGATCCAGGAAGAATTCTAAATTAGAAAAATTATTTTCCAGCAATAATGGTACAACGAGAGTCTTTTTTTGAAGAATGGACCAATCTGAACAATAGTTCTGATATCGGATCTGATATTCAGATACTCTTTGATCCTGAATTTTCACAGTTTGTTGATACTACGGTAATAGTTAAGGAATCTTGTCCTCTATTTTCCTTTTTTGCCAGAGAATTCCAAGTGTAAGAATAAGGAGGTATTTGATGAATAATTTTAAAGGCAGCATGACAATTGTTCTTAAAGGTGCAAGGATCATAGATGGTACTGGTTCAGATCCTGTTACTGACGGAACGCTTATGATCAGGGATGGTTATATTATGGAACTCGGAAGTGGAGATCAGATTGAAGTGCCCTCTGATGCTGTTACATATGATCTGAAAGGATTGACAGTGCTCCCGGGTTTAATAGATACGCATACTCATATTCAGTTGTTCGAAGGAGATGGGGAGCTGGATCATCTCAAGGATCCTGTACCAAGGAAGACACTTAAAGCTGCATATAATGCTCAAAAGACCCTTGAGGCCGGGTTTACTACAATAAGGGATCTTGGTGCGGAAAACCTGATAGACCTTGCGGTCAGAGATGCTTGTGAGGAAGGTATCATCAAGGGGCCTCGAATGAAAGTCAGTGGCTATAAGATCACACCGACAGGAGCAGATTTTCCGATCTATCCGCCGGAGCTTCAGATCTCGGGCCGGCCTGTAATGGATTCTCCAGGAGAAATTCGCAAGGCAACCCGAACACTTCTGGCCCTTGGTGTGGATATAATCAAAATAATGACCAGTGGAAGAACCTTTAGAAAAAGTTCATCTCCAAACGCCTATGCCCTGAGCCTTGAAGAGGCTAAAACTGCAGTTGAAGAAGCGCATAACCAGGGAGTGCCCGTTTCCAGTCATGCTCATGGGGCAAGTGGAGTAAAGATAGCCCTTGCTGCCGGTTGCGATACTATAGAGCATGGGACTGTTCTTGATGATGAAGATATAGAATTTATGCTTGAGAATAAGGTATTTCTTATACCGACATTGTCTTACGGTAAAAGAGTAGAAGAACTTGGAATTGATTCAGGTCTGCCTTCATATTCTGTATCCAAGGCCATAAGCAGCAGGAAACAGCGTTTGAAAAGTTTTAAAAAAGCCCTGGACGCAGGAGTAAAGATAGCTATGGGATCGGATGCCGGCATGCCCTTTGCGGGTCATGGTAGAAATGCCTTCGAGCTTGAGGTTATGGTAGAAGCCGGGATGACTGACATGCAGGCTGTTATGGCTACAACTTCCCTTGCTGCAGAGGCTCTGAATATAGAGGAAGAGACTGGATCTATCCATAAAGGAAAGTTTGCAGACCTGGTTATAGTGGATGGTGATCCACTGCAGGATATAAGGCTCCTTCAGAAAAAGGATTCTATGTTGCAGTTTTCAAACAGGGAGAAATCGTTTCTTATGGAGAACTGGAAAAATACCGTTCCTGAGACGATTTTCAGGAACCTTATCAAATAAAACAAAAACCCCGGATATCCGGGGTTTTTGTTTTTATTTGTGTGCGAGAATATTCTGTAACTAATCTTTACCCTGTCTCCATATAATAAAGAACGTAACTGCGAATAGAGCCAGTCCAGCAAGGCGGAATTGGGCCAGGGGAGAGATCATAGTCAATGCAGCGATCCCGAAGATCGATCTGACTACAGGATTCAGGCGCTTTCTCAAATGGCCGAGAACAGTTATGGCAATGGAGTAGAGGCCGACAAGGGAAAACAGCAATGTTGTCAAATATCCCATCCAGCTGAAGTTGAGTGACAGAAGGACTGGATTGTAAATATACATATATGGCAGCAGTAAACCGGCACTTCCAAGGAACAATCCAGTGAATGCAACTCTGTTTGGATCGGTTTTGGCTATAGCTCCTGCTGTGAATGATGTAAGGGCTACCGGTGGGATTACTGATGACATAGTCCCGAAATAAAAGGCAAAGAAATGAGCTGCCAATGGATTTATGCCTATCTGTATCAGTGCGGGTGCGGCTACTGTTGCAGTAATAATATAGCAAGCAGGACCGGGCAGTCCCATTCCGAGTATTATTGCTGTGATCATGCACATGATGGCAGTCAGAAGGAGGTGACCTCCTGCCCATTTGACGATATTTACTCCGATCGTCTGTCCAACACCTGTCATTCCTACAGATGCAATAATAAACCCGATTATCCCGCAGATAATAGCTATTGTCGCTCCATTTTCTGCTCCTTCGGCCAGTGCAAAAATGATGTCTTTCAGCGAAAGCCTGGTTCCCTTTCTCAAGAAAGAGACTACAAGTACTGAAATGATACCGATGAAAGCAGCAAGAAGGGGACTATATCCAATTATGAGGAAAAGAATTATTATTACCAGAGGAGCAAGAAGATGACCTCTTTCCTTGATAACAGCACCGACGTCAGGGAGATTCTCTTTTGATATACCTACAAGTCCCCATTTGGCAGCTCCAAGGTCGACCATATGGAAAAGCGTCCAGTAATAGAGGAAGGCGGGGGTTAGTCCTGCGATCATTATCTTGTTATAGGGGACTCCGAGATATGAGCTCATGATAAATGCCGCAGCTCCCATGATAGGAGGCATCAGAATACCTCCTGTTGATGCTATTGCTTCTACTGCTCCTGCAAAATATGGTTTATAACCTACTGATATCATAAGAGGTATAGTGAAGGAACCTGTAGTAGCAACATTTGCCTGGGAACTTCCACTTATCGTTCCGGTAAGTGCGCTGGCAAATATTGAGGCCTTTGCAGGTCCTCCTCTCCGGTGTCCGGTAAGGGCAGTGGCAAGGTCATTAAAAAAATCGGAGGCTTTAGTTGCTTTCAGGAAACTCGCAAAAAGGATGAACATGAAGATATATGATGCAGAAACCATTGCAGCAACTCCCAGAATTCCCTCAGAAGTCATGGTAACCCTGATAAGGATCCTTTCAAGGGAAAATCCCTGGTGTGCAAATGGGCCTGGCATGTAAGGGCCGACATATGCATAAACCAGGAAGAGTACCGAGAGAATGGTGAGCATCCATCCTACAGTTCTTCTTGAAGCTTCGATGATCAGAAGAATAAAAACAACTCCGTAAATTACATCGGTAAAGTTTGGCTGGAGGAGTGTCTGGATCCATCTGTCATGTGAAAGAAAAAGATACACTCCGACACCCAGGGAAAGAGCAAAGAAACCCCAGTCAAAAAATGAGGGTTTATCCATTGGAGATCTTTTTGAAGCAGGTTTGAAGAGGAATATGATTCCCATCATAAGTGAAATGTGCATCATATTTTTTTGTACAACTTCTATAAGGCCAAAACTGTTGTAATAGATATGCAGAAGTGACACTAATACACAGAACCCTACTGAAAATACTTTGACTCTCCCGGATAGCGTTCTCTTTACAGGTGCCTTTGGATCTTTTACTGTTTCTTTAATCTTTGTATCTCTCTGATTATCATTTTCTGGCGTAATGTTCTGCATTATTAATCTTCTCCCGAATCAAATGTATGTAAAAGTCAGAAAGGCGGTCATCCTTCGTGGAATGACCGCCTGTTAACACGTAAAACTTATATGTTATTTCATTTCTGGTGGGATGAGGCTTTCAGGAACGTCCACGCCGTGTTCTGTGAAGAATTTAACAGCGCCTGGATGAAGAGGCGCGCCGGAAAGGCCAGATACTGCATCTTCGAGGCTCAGGGTCTTCAAAGCGCCATGTTGTTTTTTGACTTCTTCAAGCTGTTTTACGTAAAGGCCTTCAAGCATGCTGTATACCATGTCTGCATCCTGATCTTTTTCTGCAACCAGAGATGATTTAAAGCCTATGGTACGCAGTTCGTTCTTCTGTTTCGGATATGTCTCTGCAGGAATAACAACTCTTGCAACGTAAGGAGCTTCTTCTGTTATTCTGGCAAGTTCATCATCTGAAAACTCTACCATTCCCACTTTTACCTGTCCCGCGTAAAGCTGGGAAACAGCAGAAGTAGGTATTCCGGCTGCCAGATAGCAGGCATCGATCAGTTTGTTCTGAAGAGCCTGAACTGAATCGCCGTATCCGAGGTACTGAGGCTGGAAATCGTCAAAGCTCATTCCATGTGCGGCGCCAAGGATTATGGGAAGATAGAATACACCACCGCCGGCAGCAGGGCCAACAGCTATTTTTTTATCTGTAAAATCTTCAAGGGTTTTAATTCCGCTTTTTTCCCGGTACATTAACTGAATTGCTTCTGGCCAGAGTGCTGTTACAAAACGGATATTCTTGATAGGCTTGTTTTCATATTTATCGATCCCTTTGTAGGCGTTTGCAGTAGGAACGCTTCCGCATACTGCGAGTTTAAGTTCTTTTCCTCTCAGCATTTCCAGGTTTTCAGTAGTGCCGCCTGATGTCTGGGCTGTAAATTTGTAGCCTTCGTCACTTAACTCGTTGTTAAAAGTATTGGCCAGTATTACACCAACAGGGTAGAACGTGCCTCCTGTAGAGCCTGTTCCTATATTAATGAAAGTGGGTGCAGCACTGGCAGAACCAGCGAATACAAAGAAACTGAATACAAGAACGAGACCAACGGAAAGCATAAATAGACATTTTTTCATTTGATAACCTCCATCATTGAATTGGGATTAATGTGTACTATGAACAATGGAACATTCAGACCTCCTTTCAGTTTTAGAATTTGTATTTTTGTGTTTTTCGGGCAATATTGCCAATTCTTTGTTGAGAAATACGTTTGGATTTACTGGCTCCGGAATTTGAGGAATAAAGTCTTAGGTGCGATCGGGTATAAAACCTTTTCAGAATATTATTCAAGATCAGTTGATACATTAGAATAATAATATACAAGAATTTACCTGTTTGCAATCTGGATGTATTATACTAAATCTTCATATCCCTAAAAACATTATTAAATATCTATGAGGTATCCTCGGAAGCTCGAATTGCCTTTTTATTTCTCAATATCTTTCGTAATTCCTCCAGTTCAAATAATAAAAGTTTATGAATTTAATAAACAGTGTCAACAATAATATTCAGAATTTAATAGTAGAATTATAATTGTAGTGATATACTAAAATTAAATATAAATTGTAAGGTAAGGTGCTGGTCCTGTTGTTTTTTAAGACAGCTGATGGAGTGAGTATTAATTATGAAATAAAGGGAGATGGCAAGCCTCTTCTTCTTGTTCCCGGATGGTCCTGCAGCTATCATTTCTTCGATAAAAACATTCCGGTCCTTTCTGAATCGCTTAAGGTAATAGCTGTTGACCTGAGAGGACATGGGGATTCTGAAAAACCTGATCATGGATATCGTATTTCGCGTTTTGCCAAGGATATCAAAGAACTTCTTGATCATCTCGGTCTTAATGATGTTACTGTTGCAGGTTGGTCTATGGGTGCTTCGGTTTTATGGAGCTATCTTGAGCTTTTTGGCTCTGACCATATTTCCAGGCTTGTCTGCGTCGACCAGTCTCCTGCCCAGTATTTTGCGCCGGACTGGAGATGGGGTCAGCTTGGCTGTTATGATGTTGAGTCCTTTATCCGCCTTTGCTGTAACCTGGAGCATGCTGAACGGAATGTTGCAGAAGGAACAGTATGCGGGTGTATGAACAGGGAACCTTCACAGAAAGAATTAGATTTTCTCGTTGGAGAGATAATGAAATGTCCTGCCAGGGTAAAGATCGATATTATGAGAGATCATACAAATCTGGACTGGAGAGATTTCCTTCCTCATATCAATATTCCCACTCTTGTATGTGTCGCTATGGCCAGTAAGGTCTTTCCCTGGGAGGGGAGTGCATATGTTGGTGAAGTCATACCTGGAGCGAAAACGGAGTTCTTTGAAGATTGCGGTCACATGCTTTTCTGGGAAGATCCAGGCAAATTTAATTCACTGATCTCAGATTTTGCAGGAGGCGAAAAGTGAAAAGATCCTGGCGAAAGTTCTACATTGACAGGTCAGGTCTATGAGCATTACCATAAAATAGATTCTAATATTTAATATGATGAAGTAATAACAGTTCTATGTATAAAGATTTACTTTTTCAGTTTATACAGAAAGGACAATGATGAATACATTACTTGAGATCAAGGATGTAAAGAAATACTTCCCGGTGGATAAACATAAGACAGTAAAGGCTGTTGAAGATGTTTCCCTTCAGGTGTGTAAAAGAGATATATATGGTCTTGTGGGGGAATCGGGATCAGGCAAGACAACTCTCGGAAGGGTAATTATTAAGCTTCTGGAGCCGACTGGCGGCAGTATTTCCTATGATGGCAGAGATATTACTGAATTGAGACTCAACAAAGAAAAACATCTCCGCAGAAAACTCCAGATCGTTTTCCAGGATCCGTATGCATCACTCCATCCAAGAAAGAAGATCAAGGATATTATTGGCCGGGGTCTTCTGACTCATCAAATGGTCAGCAATGAAACTGAAATGATAGAAAAAGTCGGCCATTTTCTCTCTCTTGTCGGAATGAACGATCAGCATCTATACAGATATCCCCATGAACTTTCAGGAGGGCAAAGACAGAGAGTGGCAATAGCAAGGGCACTTATCCTGGATCCCGAAATGGTTGTACTGGATGAACCTACATCATCTCTGGATGTTTCAGTTCAGGCCGAAGTGCTTAAACTTCTTAAGGATCTCAGAGACAGGCTTGACCTGACATATCTTTTTATTACTCATGATCTCTCTGTTGTAAGATTATTTACTGAAAAGATCGCTATTCTCTATCTTGGGCGCATTCTTGAGACAGGGAGAACAGAAGATATCTTTCTCAAACCCCTTCATCCATACACAGAAGCGCTTATGTCGGTTACCCCCAAACTTGACCCTCGAAAACGCGGTGAAAAAATCATTCTGAAGGGTGAAATACCCAGTCCGATCGATCCCCCCGGGGGATGCCCGTTCCATACCAGGTGTTTTAAGAAAATTGGTCCTGTATGTGAACAGCAAAGGCCGGAACTCAAGGATATTGGAGACGGGCATTATGTTGCCTGTCATCTTTATTAAATAAGTACAGAAAGTTCTACTGTTTAAGCTGTTATTTTTTTTGAAATCTGTTTTTTTTGGAGGAATATTGATGAAAAGGTCGACCAGAATAAGCAGTATAGAGATCTTCAAGGCAGATCTTGAACTCAAAGAACCGTTTCGAACTTCACTGGCTGAGATAAGCTGCGCAAATAATATTATCGTGAGAGTTTACCTGCAGGACGGTCTTTACGGCACTGGTGAGGCAAGACCTAATCCTCCTGTAACCGGTGAGACTCAGGGATCAGCTTTTATTGCCGGGAAAAGACTATCTTCCTGCCTGATAGGGAAGGATGCTCTTGATATAGAGAACAGAATGGCAGAACTTGATAGGCATCTTACGAAAAACAGCGCTCTGAAGAGTGCTTTTGACATTGCCCTGTACGATCTTCTGGGAAAAACTGCTGATCTCCCTCTATATGCAGTACTTGGTGGGAGCAGGAGATCTTTCTGGACAGATAATACTGTCAGTATTGGTCTTCCGGAAGTCATGGCCCGGAAGGCTTGCGAATACAAGGAACAGGGTTTTAAAGCTCTAAAGGTGAAACTGGGTGGGATCCCAGCTGTAGATATTGCCCGTATACATGAGATCCGAAAAATGGTGGGGATAGATATTCCCATTAGGATCGACGCAAATCAGGGCTGGAATTTTAAACAGGCGTTGAAAATCCTTACAGAACTTGAACAAATGAACATAGATTATTGTGAACAGCCCCTCGTACACTGGGATCATGCCAACATGCGCCGTTTAAAAGAACGTGTCTCTATCCCGATAATGGCAGATGAATCTCTATTTGGTCCTCAGGATGCTTTTAAACTTGCAGCAGATGGGTGTTGCGATCTATTCAACATCAAGTTGGCAAAATCAGGCGGTATTCACAATGGTTTAAAGATAAATGCTATCGGCGAAGGTGCCGGGATAGCCTGTATGGCAGGATGTATGACCGAGACACGTTTAGCACTGACTGCAGCAGCGCATCTTGTTTCAGCAAGACCCAATATAATGTTCTGCGATCTGGATGGCCATACATCGATGAAAATTGATCCTGTATCAGGGGGAGCCGAATACAAAGCGGGAGAGATATTACTGCCTGTCAGTCCGGGACATGGGGCGGATTTTGATGCTGATTTTCTTGATACATGCGAGTCTATTGTAGTGAAATAATTTTACAGTAAACTGTTTCAGGGCTTCATAAGGTGGACCCGTATGGGTCTAAGGGGGAAACAAACATATAGGGGAGGTTGGTAAGATGCAGATGTTGAAAAAGTTACTGGCGTATGTGTTGTCTGCTTTAATGATCGTGGTTCTGGTATCAGGTTCTGCTTTAGCTGCCAGACCGCTTGTTGTAGGTATGGACACAGGGACTATCGTTACTCTTGATCCTGCTGCATGCTATGAAGTTGAGGGACACTGGATGCTCAACAATATTTATGACAGTCTCGTAAAATTCAAACCAGGTTCTGCCAGTGAAATAGAACCCTGTCTTGCAACAGAATGGAAAGTAGAAGGGACGACTCTTGAATTTACACTTCGAGATGATGCAAAGTTCTCAAATGGCAGTCCGGTAGAGGCTGAGGATGTTGTTTATTCTCTGAAACGTGTTATCAAGCTCGCAAAGAGCCCATCCTGGATCCTTACACAGTTCGGTGTAACCGCGGAGTCCATAAAATCAGAAGGCAATGTTGTAATGATGGAGATGGATGAGCCATATTCACCTCAACTCGTAATGTCATGTATGACTTATATTTCTGGTGTTGTAGACAGCGAGGTTGCAGAAGCAAATGCAAAAGATGGCGATATGGGAATGGCATATTTTAATACTGCTTCTGCAGGAAGCGGTCCTTATGTGCTGAAGAGCTGGAAACGA
>Ga0209936_1001192_pt1 | contig 14220 bp, 15 predicted proteins | sample SalPonR1_A_D1_MG_FD_185694 | JGI IMG/M metagenome (GOLD analysis project Ga0209936, IMG submission 185694) | Salt pond soil microbial communities from South San Francisco under conditions of wetland restoration - Salt Pond MetaG R1_A_D1_MG... ... | reverse complement strand
CAGGATCCCGTCCTGGGGAAAGCTGAAGTCACAGGGGGTGAAGACCGCCGACTGGGCATACTGGATATCGACGTTCTCCACGTTGGGGAGGTTGCCCACGCTGCCGGCGATGGCGACGTAGCACTCATTCTCGATGGCCCGGGCCTGGGCGCAGTGGCGGACGCGCAGATAGGCGTTGCGGGTGTCGGTCCAGAAGGGGACGAAGAGGATCTGCACCCCCTGCTCGACGAGTGTCCGCCCCAGCTCCGGGAACTCCACGTCGTAGCAGACCAGGATCCCCACCCGGCCCACGTCGGTGTCGAAGATGCGCAGCTCGTCGCCGCCCTCCAGGGCCCAGTCCTTGGCCTCCTGGGGCGTGATGTGGAGCTTGCGCTGGCCATCGGCCGTCCCGTCCCGCCGGCACAGGTAGGAGACGTTGTGCAGGCGGCCGTCGACGTACTCCGGCATGGAGCCGGCGATGATGTTGGTGTTGTAGGTCACCGCCAGCCGCTGGATGGCCTCCACCAGCGGCTCGGTATAGCCGGCCAGTTCGCGGATGGCCTCCGCCGGATAGGGCGCCTCCACCAGCGCCATGAGCGGCAGGTTGAACAGCTCCGGGAAGATGACGAAGTCCGACTCGTAGGCGCCCATGGCGTCGACGAAGAACTCCAGCTGGCCGATGAGCTCCTCCAGGGAGGTCATCGACCGCATCTGCCACTGGACCAGTCCCACCCGGGCGGTGGTCTTGGTGCCGCCGAACAGCGGCTGCTCCTTGGGCTCGTAGTAGAAGTTGTTCCACTGCAGCAGGGTGGCGTAGCCGCGGGACTCCTCGTCCTCCGGCAGGTAGCCCTTGAGCACTCGCTTGACCTGGAAGTCGTTGGCCAGCTGGAAGGTGAGGATGGGGTCGTAGATCTCCCGCCGCCGGACCTGCTCGATGTACTCGTGGGGCCCCATCTGGCTGGCGTACTGGCCGTAGCCGGGGATCCGGCCCCCGGCGATCATCGCGCGCAGGTTGAGCTGGCGGCAGAGTTCCTTGCGGGCGTCGTAGAGCCGCCGGCCCAGCCGCATGCCGCGGTAGTCGGGGTGGACGAAGATATCCACGCCGTAGAGGACATCGCCATTGGGGTCGTGGGTGGTGAAGCGCGCCCCGGCGATGACGTCCTCGTAGGTGTGCTGGTCGCCGAAGTCCTCGTAGTCGACGATGACGGCAAAGGCGGCAGCCACCACGCGGCCGTTGTCCTCGATGGCGATCTGACCCTCGGGGAAGCGATGGATCTGGGCCAGGTACTCCTTGCGCGTCCACGCCCCGCCGATACCGGGATAGACGGCATCCATGGCCGCCTTGATGTCGGGGTAGTCCTCCGGCTGGAGGTTGCGCAGGGTCAGTCGGTGCTCGTCCTCGTGGGCGTACTCGCTCATTCGCTCTCCGCGGCCCGGGCCAGGATCCAGGAATCGGCGGTGGCGTTCACCGCCACCGGCTTGTCGGCAAAGGGCGCCGCCAGCGCCATTCCCGCCTCGATGGCCGCGCGCCCCGCCTCGTCCTCCCGCGCATCCACGTCCAGCACCGCCAGGCCCTGTTCGCGGAAGAGCGCCTCCATGTCGTCCACCCGCAGGCGGTTCATGTACATGAAGGGGTTCCCCGCATAGCGCCGCCAGCGCCGCTCGGAATACTGGAGGAAGTTCACCATGGTAATCGACGGGTCACTGTGGGCGAAGTGGTCGGTGTAGTCCACCCGATGGAGGAGCCAGCCGCGGCCCCGGGTCACCCGGCCGCCCTCCGCCAGGATGGGCCCCAGGACCTCCGGGGCGATGTGCTCCAGGACGTTGAAGGAGATGTGCAGGTCCGCCTCGCCATCGGCCATGGGTAGCGCCCGGGCATCGCCGGGGCTGTGGTAGGTGATGCCGGTGGCCGCGAGGATATCGTCCAGATCGGCCCGGGCCAGCTCCTCGAACCGGGCCAGGCGCTGGGGGACGGCCTCCAGCCCCGCCTCGCGGAACCAGACCACGATCTCCTCGGAACGGGCCGCCAGATGGGCCAGATCGGCGCGGACGAGGTCTTCTCGCAGGTAGGGGTTCAGGTCCACGGTGAGCGTGCGCTGCCCCCCGGCCAGCCAGAGTGCCAGCGGGGTGGCGATCCGGCGGCCGGTCCCCACCTCCACCACCGTCGCCCCGGTGGGATCACCGCCGGCGGCTACCATCCGTCGGGCCATCTCGATGCCGGCCCGGAACTGCGGCACCGGGTCGAAGAGTTCGGCGCCGCCGAACCGTCGCTGCAGGGCATGATAGACCGACTGCCGGGGCGGCTCCGGCAGGCGGGCAATGAAGTTCTGGATGAGGGCCTTGGTCTTCCAGTGCATGGCGCGCGCTCCGTGGCTGTCCGCGGCGATGGTAGCCGGGTTCACCGGCCGCGGACAGCGGCAAGCGTACGCTTTATGCGCAACCGGACCCCTTCAGGGCCCGAAGGCGATCAGGAGCATCAGGGCCATGAGGGTAGCCGGGACCAGCACGAAGGCGCCCACCGGAGAGGGATCCCGGGAGCGTCGTAGCCGGAAGGAGGCAATAAGCAGGGAGCCCACGCCCAGGATCAGGCTCAGGACCAGCAGCCGGGGCACCCAGGCCAGGGTCTCCCGATCCCAGGCCGACGGCAGCACGATGTGTTCCCCCGTGAAGTGCTCCCAGGCCCGGTGGAGGAAGTACTCCTGCGGCGGGGCGGCCGCATCCAGGGTGAAGAGCGCCACCAGCAGCACCAGCCACCCCAGGGCGGTGATCGCGGCGACGCCGCGCCGCCAGTGATCCGGACGTCGCCGGCGTTCCAGCTCCCCCTCAGCCATCGATGGTCGCCTCCGCCACCAGGTCGCGCCCGCCCTCCTTGGCCTGGTAGAGGGCCTGGTCCACGCGGGAGAGCAGTGCCCCCACGGCCTCCTCCTCGCCCCCCTGGGCCACCCCCACGGAGACGGTATAACTCACGGGACTCCCGTCCTCGGCAGCCACGCTCCGCCCCCGCGACTCCGCCCGAATGGTCTCCGCCAGCGTCCGCGCCATGGCGGCATCGTGGCCGGGCAGCGCCACCAGGAACTCCTCGCCGCCGTAGCGGGAGAGCAGACAGTCCCGCTGGCAGACGCCACGCAGGACGCCGGCGAAATCGGCCAGCACCGCATCCCCCGTGAGGTGGCCGTGGGTATCGTTGATCCGCTTGAAGAGATCCAGGTCGAAGAGCAGGACCGACAACGGCGCTCCGGCGCGCCGACAATCCAGCCGGGCCCGCTCCATCTCCGCCAGCAGCGCCCGGCGATTGAAGAGGCCGGTGAGGGCGTCCCGGGTCGCCTCGCGGTAGAGGCGCAGCAGCATGTAGAGCTGGCTCTGCTGGACCCAGACCACGATGGCCGCGAGCAGCCCCAGCAGCCAGAACTCCGCCAGGGTCGTGAGTTCGGCGATCTGCCCCGCCTCCACCTCGGCCAGCGCCAGGGTCGCCCCGACGGCCGCCACCCCGGCGATCCCCTCCACCAGGGTCAGCGGGAAGATGGCCAGGATGGTCACCATGAGGTAGGGCAGGAAATAGTAGCCCACCACGATGCCGGTATCCGAGTCATCCGCGGCCAGGATGAGCCGCGCCCCGACGTAGAAGACGGCGGGGATCAGGATGAACAGGCCCAGACGCAGCCGGGCGCGGAGGAGGTCGTGGCGGCGATGTCGCCAGCCGGCGAGCAGCAGGAAGGCGAGACCGACCCCCACGCGGAGCCCGACGACGCCGTTACGCCCGGGCTCCGCCAGGAACAGGAGGTCCAGCGGGATCCAGGCCAGGGTCAGCAGCCCCGCGACCAGGGAGAGGACCTCGATCCGCAGGGCGACCCGCTCGGCCCGGGCGCCGTTGAAGTCGGGGGAGTGATTCCGCGCCGTAAAGAGGTCGGCGAAGCTACCGTAGCGCAGCCACTCCCGGGGATGGATTCTCTGCATGATGGTATTCATCCAGCCCGCGGGCACTGATTTCGAAGGGGTCTGCGGAGGCCGCAGACTAGCACGATTCCCGGACAACGCTCATGTCTATTCGGAGCGCGCGCAGGGCGTCCGCATACTCGGGGGCGGCCGCGCATCCTTTCAGGAGGTCTGACCCAGGGCGCCGTCCAGCGCCTCCAGGAAGGCGGCGTTCTCCTTGGGCGTACCCACGGTCACCCGCAGGCAGTCGGCCAGCGTCCCGCCGGCCCCGGAAAGGTCCTTGATGAGCACGCCGCGCTCGCGGATCCCCTCGAACAGCACCCGCCCCTGCCCCGCGGGGGCGCGGAAGAGCAGGAAGTTGGCCGCCGACGGCCAGACGGTAAGCCCCGGGCGCTCGACCAGCGCCGCGTGCAGCCGCTCGCGCTCGTCGCGGATGGCCGTCGCCTGCGCCTCGAAGGCGTCCCAGTGGTCCAGGGCGAAGCGCACCGTCGCCTGGGTGAGCCGGTTGATGTTGTAGGGCAGCCGGATCTTGTCCAGCTCCGCCAGCCATTCCGGGTGGCCAGCGGCGAAGCCCAGCCGCAGCCCGGCGAGCCCCGCCTTGGAGAGCGTGCGCAGGACGATGAGGTCGGGATGGTCGACCACCCGGGGCAGAAAGCTCTCCCGGGCGAAGGCGTGGTAGGCCTCGTCCACCACCACCAGGCCGGGTGCGGCCGTCAGCGCGGCCTCCACCGCCTCCGGCTCGAACAGGTTGCCGGTAGGGTTGTTGGGCCAGGCCAGGAAGACCAGGGCGGGCTCGTGCTCGGCAATGGCCGTGATCAGCGCCTCCCGGTCCAGGCGGAAATCCTCGCCCAGGGGGACGCCGACGAACTCCATGCCGGCGGCCTCGGCCAGCAGCCGGTACATGGCGAAGCCCGGCTCCGGCGCGACTACCGTCCGGCCGCGCTCGGCCACGGCGTGGATGAGGATCTGGAGGATCTCGTCGGAGCCGTTGCCCAGCAGCAGGTCGGCCCCGGCCGGCACACCGAAGACGCCGCGCAGGCGCTCGGCGACCTCGCCGGCCGCGGGATCCGGATAGCGGTTCACCGGCTCGGCGGCCAGCGCCTCCTGCCAGCCCTCGCGCAGTTCCGCCGGCCAGGGCCAGGGGTTCTCCATGGCGTCGAGCTTCACCAGGCCCGAGGCATCGGCGACCCGGTAGGCCGAGAGCGCCCGGATGGCCGGCCGGACCCAGTCCGCCGCCCGGGTCTCAGCCATGGTCACCTGTCCCCAGCCGGCGGCGGGCCGCCTCGGCGTGGGCGCCCAGCCCCTCGCCATCGGCCAGGGCCGCCGCGGTGGGGCCCAGGGCCGCGGCCCCGGCGGCGGAGACGCCGATGAGGCTGGAGCGTTTCTGGAAGTCGTAGACCCCCAGCGGCGAGGAGAAGCGCGCCGTGCGCGAGGTGGGCAGGACGTGGTTGGGTCCGGCGCAGTAGTCGCCCAGGGACTCGGAGGTATACCGGCCCAGAAAAATGGCCCCGGCGTGGCGAACCTTCGCCGCCAGCGCCTCGGGCTCGGCCACCGAGAGCTCCAGGTGCTCCGGGGCGACGCGATTGATGACCGTGGCCGCCTCCTCCAGGTCACGACACTGGATGAGGGCACCGCGAGCCGCCAGCGAGGTCCGGATGATGGCCTCCCGCTCCATGGTGGGCAGCAGACGGTCCATGGCCGCGGCCACCCGGTCGAGATAGTCGCCGTCGGGGCAGACCAGGATGGCCTGGGCATCCTCGTCGTGCTCGGCCTGGGAGAAGAGGTCCACCGCCACCCACTCGGGATCGGTCTCGCCGTCGCAGACCACCAGGATCTCCGAGGGGCCGGCGATCATGTCGATCCCCACAGTGCCGAAGACCATGCGCTTGGCCGTAGCCACATAGATATTGCCGGGGCCGACGATCTTGTCCACCGCCGGGACCGTCTCGGTCCCGTAGGCCAGGGCCGCCACCGCCTGGGCCCCGCCGATGGTGAAGACGCGGTCCACCCCGGCCACGGCCGCCGCGGCCAGGACCAGGTCGTTGAGTTCACCGTCCGGGGCCGGGACCACCATGACCAGCTCCGCGACCCCGGCCACCTTGGCCGGCACGGCATTCATGAGCACCGAGGAGGGGTAGGCCGCCTTGCCGCCGGGAACATAGAGCCCGGCGCGATCCATGGGGGTGACCTGTTGCCCCAGGACGGTCCCGTCCGCCTCGGTGTACTGCCAGGACTCCTGGCACTGGTGGGAATGATAGCTTCGGATGCGCTCGGCGGCGGCCTCCAGCGCCTCGCGTTGCTCGGCGGGCAGCGCGGCCAGGGCCTGCTCCAGGCGCGCGGCGGGCAGCTCCAGGTCGGCCATGGCGGCGGCGTCACGCCGGTCCAGGCGGTTGGTATGCTCCACCACGGCGGCGTCCCCGCGGGTACGGACATCGGTGAGGATGTCGCGGACGATGCCCTCCACCCGTTCGTCCGTCCCCTCCTCCCAGGCCAGGAGGCGGTCCAGGGCGGCATCGAAGCCGCCCTCGGCGGTGTTCAGTCGCTGGATCTCCGGCATCTCACTCCCCTCCCACGGCCTCGCGGAACGCCGAGATGATGCCTCCCAGGGCGTCGTGCTTGACCTTCATGGCCGCGCGATTGACCACCAGCCGGGAGCTGACGTCGGCAATGTGCTCCTGCGGCTCCAGACCGTTGGCGCGCAGGGTGTTGCCGGTATCCACCACGTCCACGATGGCGTCGGCCAGCCCCACCAGGGGGCCGAGTTCCATGGAGCCGTAGAGCTTGATGATCTCCACCTGCTCGCCCTTCTCGGCGTAGTAGCGCCGGGTGGTATGGACGTACTTGGTGGCAATCCGGCGGCGCCCGCGCGGCGGCTCGGCCTCGCCGGCGCGGCCGGCCACCATGAGCCGGCAGGCGGCAATCCCGAGATCCACCGGCTCGTAGAGACCGTCGCCGCCGTGCTCCATGAGCACGTCCTTGCCGGCGACGCCGATATCGGCGGCGCCGTACTGGACGTAGGTCGGCACGTCCGAGGCGCGCACGATGACGATGCGCACGCCGGGGCGATTGGTCTCCAGGATCAGGCGGCGACTGCTCTCGGGGTCCTCCGCCGGTTCGATGCCGGCGTGGCGCAGCAGCGGTACCGTCTCCTCGAAGATCCGCCCCTTGGAGAGCGCCAGGGTGATCGGCTCGGCCATTCCCTCTTTCCTCTCGCTAGTGTCCGAGATCGAGCTTTTCCAGATCGCGGTCGGTGACCCGGCGGATGCTCGCGCCCAGGGCGGCGAGCTTCTCCTCGATGCACTCGTAGCCGCGATCGATGTGGTAGATACGGTCCACCAGGGTGTGCCCCTCCGCCACCAGGCCGGCAAGGACCAGGCTGGCGGAGGCGCGCAGGTCGGTGGCCATCACCGGCGCCCCGGTGATCCCCGGACGGCCGCCGATGAAGGCGGTGTTGCCCTCCAGGCGGATGTCGGCACCCATGCGCTGGAGCTCCTGCACGTGCATGAAACGGTTCTCGAAGACCGTCTCGGTCACCGTGGCCGCCCCTTCGGCGATGGCATTGAGGGCGCAGAACTGGGCCTGCATGTCCGTGGGGAAGGCCGGATAGGGGGCGGTGTGCAGCGATACCGCCCGGGGCCGCCGCCCCTCCATGTCCAGCTCGATCCAGTCCTCGCCGGTGGTGACCTTCGCCCCGGCCTCACTGAGCTTGGCCAGCACCGCTTCCAGGATGTCCGGGCGGGTGTCCTTGGTCCGGACGCGGCCCCCGGTGATGGCGGCGGCCACCAGGTAGGTCCCGGTCTCGATGCGGTCCGGCAGGACGCAGTAGGTGGTGCCGTGGAGCCGTTCCACCCCCTCGATGGTCAGGGTATCCGTCCCCGCCCCCTGGACATTGGCCCCCATGGCATTGAGGCAGTTGGCCAGGTCCTCGACCTCCGGCTCCCGGGCGGCATTCTCGATAATGGTAGTCCCGCGCGCCAGGGCGGCCGCCATCATCAGGTTCTCGGTGCCGGTGACGGAGACGATGTCCAGGAAGATCCGGGCGCCGTGCAGTCCGTCGGCGGGCGCGGTGGCCTCGATGTAGCCGTTCTCCACCCGGATGTCCGCCCCCATGGCGCGCAGCCCCTCCAGGTGGAGGTCCACCGGCCGGCTGCCGATGGCACAGCCCCCCGGGAGGCTCACCTCGGCCCGACCGTAGTGGGCCAGCAGCGGCCCCAGCACCAGGATGGAGGCGCGCATGGTGCGCACCAGCTGGTAGGGCGCGCGGACGTTGGTGAGCTGGGAGGCATCCACCTCGATGTTCAGGCGCTCGTCCACGACCAGACTCACCCCCATGTGCCCCAGCAGTTCCAGGGTAGTGGTGATGTCGTGAAGGTGCGGGACGTTGCAGACCGTGGTGGGTTCGTCGGTGAGCAGGGTCGCCGCCAGAATGGGCAGGGCAGCGTTCTTGGCCCCCGAGATCCGTACCTCGCCGGCCACGGGCTGGCCGCCGGTAATGACGAGCTTGTCCATCCCCCGCTAGCCGGAGGTTACGCGCAGCTTGCGGGCGCGCTCCCACTCATCCGGGGTATGGGCCTGGATGGTCAGGGCGTGGAGTTCGCCGCTGGTGATGGCCTCGTTCACCGCCTTGTAGACCATCTGCTGACGCTTGACCTTGCTGACGCCCTCGAAGGCGGGGCTGACCACGACCGCCTCGAAGTGGCTGCCGTCCCCGGTCACCTCGGCCTCGCTGTCCGGGACCGTGGCCTCGATGCGCTCCTTGATCGTCGCCGACTCCATCGTTTTCCCCCGTCCTGACCCAAGTTGACAATAGATCCGCGAGGATACAGGAAAGCGCGCACCCTCCGCCACAGCCTCCCCGCTGACGATCCGGAGGCCGGGTGGTGCGAGGTCCTGCTACCAGGTACGCCGTAAAGACGTCCCTGTCGGCTCGACGGCAGCATCCCTGCTGCCGACGACCTGGTAGCAGGACCTCGCACCACCCGCCGGGCCTGTCCGGGAAGCCCCCACGAACCTCCGCCGCCTCAGCTGCGCAGCTTGTAGCCCCGCTGGAGCAGACCCAGGGCCAGCCCGCCGGCGAGGGCGAAGAAGAGCACGCCCATGCCCAGGCTCAGCCAGGGCGAGACGTCCGACTTCTCGATGAAGGCCCAGCGGAAGCCGTCGATCATGTAGAAGAAGGGGTTGAGCAGCGACAGCTCCTGCCAGAAACCGGGCAGGGTGTGGATGGAGTAGAAGACCCCGGCCAGGAAGGAGAGCGGCACGATGATGAAGTTCTGGAAGGCCGCCAGCTGGTCGAACTTCTCCGCCCAGACGCCGGCGATGATCCCCAGCGCCCCGAGGATCCCCGAGGCGAGAATGGCGAAGGCCAGCGCCATGAAGGGATGGGCCAGCGGCACCGCGATGAAGATCCCGGCCACCAGCCAGACCACCGCGCCTACCAGGACCCCGCGGAGGATCGCCGCCAGGGTGAAGGCGGTGAAGAACTCCGAGGGCGACAGGGGCGAGAGCAGGACGAAGACGATATTGCCGTTCATCTTCGACTGGATGAGGCTCGACGAGCTGTTGGCAAAGGCGTTCTGCAGCACCGTCATCATGGCCAGCCCCGGCACCAGGAAGGTGAGGAAGGGAACGCCGTCCCAGATGTCCACCCGGTCGGAGAGCGCCTGGCTGAAGACCAGGAGGTAGAGCAGCGTGGTGATGGCCGGGGTGAGCACCGTCTGGATGCTCACCTTGCCGAAGCGCAGGACCTCCTTGCGCGTGAGGGCGTAGACACCGCGCACGTTCATCATGCCGCACCCTCCCCGGCCGTGAGTTCCATGAAGACATCCTCCAGGCTCGGCTCCTCGGTATGGATGTCGGTGACCTCCACGTCGGCCCGGAAGAGTGCGGCCAGCACCTCCCCGGCGCTGTCGGTATCCTTGCGCAGGCGCAGGGTCACCCCGCAGCCGCTGCGATCCACGATGCGGTCGCTCACCGCCTCCGGCAGCGCCGCGTGCTCGTCCGCCAGGGTCAGGCGCAACAGCCGCCAGGGGTAGCGATTGAGGAGGCCGTCCTTGGTGTCCAGGGCGGTCACGGCGCCGTGATCGAGGATGGCGATGCGATCGCAGAGCGCCTCCGCCTCCTCCAGGTAGTGGGTGGTGAGCACGATGGTGTGGCCCTCGCCGTGGAGCTTGCGGGTCAGCCGCCACAGCGCCTGGCGCAGCTCCACGTCCACCCCGGCGGTGGGCTCGTCCAGGACCACCACCGGCGGCCGGTGGACCAGCGCCTGGGCGATGAGGACCCGGCGCTTCATGCCGCCGGAGAGCGACTGCATGTTGGCATCACCCTTGTCAGTGAGGTCCAGGACGTGGAGGAGTTCGTCGATCCAGGGCCCGTTGCGCAGCAGGCCGAAATAGCCCGATTGCAGCTCCAGCAGCTCGCGCACGGAGAAGAAGGGGTCGTAGACCAGCTCCTGGGGGACCACGCCCAGGGCGGCCCGGGCGCGGCGGAAGTCGGAGACGGTATCGTGCCCCATGACCCGGACCCGGCCGCTGCTGGCCCGCGCCAGGCCGGCGATGATGCCGATGAGGGTCGACTTGCCGGCGCCGTTGGGGCCGAGCAGGCCGAAGAACTCGCCCTGTTCGATGCGCAGGTCCACCCCCTTGAGGGCGTCCAGCAGGCCGTAGTGCTTGCGGACGTCGGCGACGTCCACTGCCGGGATGTCAGCCGTGGTCATGGTCGAGTACCTCCGCGATGCCGCTCACCCGGGCGATGGCCGCCAGCTGCGGCGGCAGGTGATGATAGTGCAACGGGCTGCCACCGCCGTGCGCCGCGGCGAGCCAGTCCAGCAGCAGGGCGAGACCGGCCGAGTCGGCACGGGTCACCCCCCCGAGATCCACCTCGCCGGTCGGTGCCGGTGCTCGCGCCAGCTCGGGGACGGTGGCGAAGGTGAGCCGGCCCGAGAGCCGGTACCCCGTATCCGTGGACTCCAGCCGCGGCGTCTCCTCGCCGGTCACTGCGCCCCTCCGCCGGAATCGCCACCCGAACCGCTACCGCTGTCGAAGAGGAACTGGCCCACCAGCTCCTCCAGCACCATGGCCGACTGGGTGATGGTGATCCGATCCCCTTCGGTCAGCGGCTGTGGCACCCCGCCGGGGTCCAGGGCGATGTAGTTCTCGCCCAGCAGCCCCTCGGTGTAGATGCTCGCCGTGGTGTCCATGGGGAATTCGTACTCGCGGGAGAGCCGCAGGCCGACCCGCGCCTGGTAGGCGTCGGGGGCGTACTCGATGCTTTCCACCGTCCCCACCCGGACCCCGGCGACGCGGACGGGGGCGCCGGTCGTCAGCCCGCCGATATTGTCGAAGTAGGCCTCCACCCGGTAGCTCTCGCCACCCTGGAAGCCGGTCATATCGGTGGCGCGCAGGGCGAGGAAGAAGATCGCCACCACCCCCAGGACCACGAACAGCCCCACTGCCAGTTCCACCGCCCGGGAAGCATTCATACCGTGTCTCCAAACATCAGTGCCGTGAGTACGAAGTCCAGCCCCAGCACCGCCAGGGAGGTATGGACCACGGTTCGAGTCGTCGCCCGGCTCACCCCCTCGGAGGTGGGCCGGGCGTCATAGCCCTGGTAGACGGCGATCCAGCCCGCCGCCACACCAAAGGCCACGCTCTTGATGACGCCGTTGATGAAGTCCTCGCGGAAGGCCACCGTGGTCTGGATCTGGCTCCAGAAGGTGCTGCCCTCCAGCCCCAGCAGCTCCACCGCCACCACGTAGCCGCCCAGCAGGCCCACGGCGCTGAACATCGCCGCCAGCAGCGGCATGGCGATGATGGCGGCGAAGAAGCGCGGCCCCAGCACCCGGCGGATGGGGTCCACGGCCATCATCTCCATGCTGGCCAGCTGCTCGGTGGCCTTCATCAGGCCGATCTCGGCGGTGAGCGCCGAGCCCGCCCGGCCGGCGAAGAGCAGGGCCGCCACCACCGGCCCCAGTTCGCGCAGCAGGGAGAGGGCCACCACCGGGCCCAGGGACTGTTCGGCGCCGAAATTCACCAGGGTGTGGAAGAGCTGCAGACCCAGGACCATGCCCACGAAGAGCCCCGAGACCAGGATGATGACCAGCGACAGGACCCCCACGCTGAAGGCCTGGGCCACCACCAGACCCGGTCGCGTGACGGCCACCGGCAGGCTCGCCACCAGGGCGACAAAGAGCTGCGTGGCCCGTCCCAGGCGACGGACCCCCTCGATGGTACTGCGCCCCAGCTGCTCCAGGGCCGTCACCGGACCGGTTCCCGTCATGCCTGCTCTCCGCCGGCCAGGAGTTCATCCCGGAAGGGACGCGCGGGATAGTGGAAGGGGACCGGCCCGTCGGGCAGCGCGCCCAGGAACTGGCGCGTCCAGGCCGACTCGCTGGCCTGCAGCTGCTCGGGGGTACCGGACTCCGTGACCCGTCCGCCGGCGACCAGGTAGGCGTAGTCGGCGATGCTGACGGTCTCCGTCACGTCGTGGGAGACGACGATGCTGGTCATGCCCAGGGCGTCATTGAGTTCGCGGATGAGGCTCACCAGCACCCCCATGGAGATGGGGTCCTGGCCGGTGAAGGGCTCGTCGTAGAGCATGATGGCCGGGTCCAGGGCCACCGCCCGGGCCAGCGCCACCCGGCGCGCCATGCCGCCGGAGAGCTCCGCCGGCATCAGCTCCCGCGCCCCGCGCAGCCCCACCGCCTCCAGCTTGAGCAGGACCAGCTGCCGGATGATCCGCTCCGACAGCCGGGTATGTTCGCGCAGGGGAAAGGCGACGTTGTCGTAGACGGAGAGGTCGGTGAACAGGGCCCCGCTCTGGAAGAGCATCCCCAACCGCTTGCGCAGCTCGAACAGACGGCGCCGCCCCAGGGTGGTGACCTCCGTCCCCTCCACGCGGACCGAACCGGCACGGGGCCGCACCTGACCGCCGATGAGCCGCAGCAGGGTGGTCTTGCCGGTCCCGCTGGGTCCCATGATGGCGGTCACCGAGCCCGGCTCCACCGCCATGTCCACCCGCTCGAAGATGGGCTCACCGCCGTAGCCGAAGGTGAGGTCCCGTATCGCTACCGCCTGGTCCGCCAAAGGCTCGTCCTCAGGAATCCCTTGAGGGCGGCGGAGGGCCCGCCGCCCCGATTACTGTCCCCCATGGTACCGGAAGACCGGTCACAGCCCCATGAGCTCGGCCACCGTGCGCGCCCGCTCCAGCGTCTCGGGGACCTCCGCCGCCCCCTCGATGACCAGGAAGCCGGCCACGGCCCCGCTGCCGGAGAGCGCCTCCCAGGCCACCCGCAGCGCGGGCGGTGTGGCGTCCCCGGCGGCCAGCCGGGTCAGGGCGATACCGCCGGCGGTGGTCACCTCGCCGGGCTCCGGCCAGGCCAGCCGCGGCAGCGCCCCCTCGCCGGGACCGATGGCGGCGACCAGGCGCTCCGCCAGCGCCTCCTCGACCCCGGCGGGCAGATCACCCTCCACCAGGAAGCCGAATCCCTCCGGGGTGTCGGCGACCCACTGGCGGGCCTGTTGGGCGGGGTCGTCGCCCCAGGCCGCCGCCGGGACGATCACGGCCGGGAATTCGTTGGCGTAGAAGGTGAGCCGCCACTCCGCCGGCAGGTCCTCGGGGTAGAAGCCCCCGGACCAGGCCGCGTGGTCCCAGTCCCGGGCCGCCACGTAACCGAATCGTGCCATGCAACCTCCTCTACCAGGCGGTCAGTATGGTCCCGGATAGCGGAATCGCCAACCCCGAGGCCCCGTCGAGGGCGAACGGTGCAAGGCCCGGATCCCAGGTACGCCGTAAAGACATCCCTGCCGGCTCGGCGGCAGCATCCCTGCTGCCGACGATCGGGTATCCGGGATTCGCGCCAGCCGCCCCGGGAATACGAACATCCTGTCAGTCCCCCGGACGCAGGCCCGTCGATATGGGATACTCCCGCCATCGGCAGCCGGGTCCCAGGGGCCGTCCACCATGCGCTTCGACCTCTTCAACGAACTCTCCGTCCCCGCCCACGGCCAGCGGGACGAACACCAGGTCTTCCGGGAGACCCTGGAGGAGTGGGCACTGGCCGACGAGCTGGGCTTCGACACCGCCTGGCTGGTGGAACACCACTTCATGCCGGAGTACTCCCACAGTACGGCCCCGGGGCTGTTCCTGGCGGCCGCGGCCCAGCGCACCGAGCGCATGCGCCTGGGCCACGCCGTGGTCCCCCTGCCCTACCACCACCCCATCCGGGTGGCGGAGTCCGCCGCGACCCTGGACCTCCTGTCCGACGGCCGGCTGGAATTCGGCTACGGCCGCGGCTTCTCGCCCACGGAGTAC
>Ga0209936_1001191_pt1 | contig 14222 bp, 13 predicted proteins | sample SalPonR1_A_D1_MG_FD_185694 | JGI IMG/M metagenome (GOLD analysis project Ga0209936, IMG submission 185694) | Salt pond soil microbial communities from South San Francisco under conditions of wetland restoration - Salt Pond MetaG R1_A_D1_MG... ... | reverse complement strand
GGCCAGCATGATCGGCTTGAAATATCCCCACAGCCGATCATCTATCTGCTGGCTGAACGTGCGGAAATAGCCGCACAGATTGGGGCGACCGAATTCGTTATTGAACCGGGCCGCGCCGATCGGGCCTTCCAGCATGATGTCCAGCGGTGTGGCAATCCTGCCCGGCGGCAGCGGGGCGTGCTCCCACGGCATCGGATGGGATGGAATTCGCAAATCGCCCACGGCAAATCCGGCCAGGCCGGCCACAGGGCGGCCGCCGCGACCGGTGGCGGCCTCGTCGCGAATTTCACCGCCGGCGCCGGTCGCCGCACCCGGGTCCGGCGAAATGGCGGTGGGGTGATTGTGCGTTTCCACCTTGATCTGCGCATGCAGGCGGCGCGGCTGTTCGATCCAGCTCGACGCCTCGCCGGCAGGACAGAAAAGGGTTGCATCGAATCCTTCGATTACCGCGGCGTTATCGTCATAAGCGGTAATCACGCCGTCCGGGGTCGCCGCGTGGGTACTCCGGATCATGCCGAACAGGCTGTTGCCGCGCGTCTCGCCGTCGACCTGCCAGGTGGCGTTGAAAATCTTGTGGCGGCAGTGTTCGGAATTGGCCTGCGCAAACATCATCAGTTCGGCATCGGTGGGGTTGCGTCCGATCCGGCAATACGCGTCCGCCAGGTAATCGATTTCCTCGTCGTTGAGTGCAAGACCGTACGCCCGATTGGCCGCCGCCAGCGCCCCGGCCGGATCGGAACCCAGCTCGATTTGTTCAAGCGTGTCGGTCGGCGGGGGGTCGAACCAGTGCTCCAGGTCGGCCATTGAATCGACGACCGTTTCGGTCATTCGATCGTGCAGGACCTCCCGCGCCGCCGGCGTCAGTTCCGCGGCGGTCACCCCACTGAGCTTGATCCTCAGGCCTCTCTCGATGCGGCTTGCACGGCCGAATCCGCAGCGCTTGAGGATATCGCCGGCCTTGCTGGACCAGGCACTGCGCGTCCCGTGCCGGGGCACGACCAGAACGATGTTTTCGTCAGGCCCGCCAGAGGGCATGGGCTCGGCGTGCAATAGCCGGTTCACTCGCGCACGAGCCTGCTCGTCGCGCTCTTCGGCATCGAGCATAAAGAACTCGCGAATCGTGAGCGAAATGCGACGGCCCGTGACGTCGCCGAGCGCGTCGGCCAGACGCAGGGTTTGAAATGCAGGCAGGCCTTCCAGCCCGAGGAGGAAATGCATGGGGATTACCGGACCCGGATGGCTACAGTGTAGTAAGTATAACGGCCGGAAAAGCCTGAGACGACAAATGCGGGAAAGGTGAACGCACCGAAAGGACCGCCGGGCGGCGCCGATACATTCTGGTCATGAAAACGAAAGCCCACGCGAGACGGACTTTCAGAGATCACGGCCTGGCGGGCAAGAAGCCCGCCACGACCGACATGAATCTTATCGGGTTACTCCGCGTCTTGCGGCGCGGCAGTGTTCTCTTGAGCGGCGAGCTGCTCCAGGCGCACCCGAAGATCGTTGGGCGGCACGTAGCCGGGGATGAGGTCTCCGCCCGGCGTGACCAGGGCCGGCGTACCCGTCACCCCTACGGCCTGCCCCAGCTGGTACTGCTCCGACACCGGCGCATCGCATTCGGCCGGCTCGGGGGTACCGCCGCCCTTGGCCAGGTCCATTGCCGCCTGCTTGTCGTCCGAGCACCACACGGAGGTCATCTTCCGAAAGGTTTCCGAACCTGTGCCGGCACGCGGGAAAGCCGCGTAATTGATGCGGATGCCGGCATCGTTGTACTCTTCGACCTGCTGGTGCAGGCGTCGGCAGTAACCACAGTCGACATCGGTGAACACGATGATTTCAAACTCGGAATCTTCGGGACCGTAGGAAATCAGCTTGCCGTAGTCGATTCCGTCGATCAACTCCTGCCGAATCTCGCTCTTGGCCTGATCCGTAATGTCCTCCCGAGTATCGAGATCGAGTACGCGTCCTTGCAACAGGTAGCGCCCGTCATCGGTCATGTAGACGATGTCGGAACCCAACCGGACCTGGAGAATGCCGGGCAACGGCGATTCCGCAATGCTGATGTCGGTCTCGCCGTTGACCAGCGTGTTCAGGCGCTCACGCACCTGGTCGTAGTCGTCAGCCGCGGCCAGCATCGGCGTCACGAGCAGCGCCGAAACCATGCATTTCAATATCCGATTCACAAGTAACCTCTCCGTTAAATTATCAATCCAGCAACGAAATATCTATGGTATTCGTTGCGCGCGATTTGCGCCGCATGTCCGCAACCGTCCAGGCTTCGCGGATCCCGACCTCGGGACCTGTCTTCAACCCGGCCAGCTGTTCGATTGCCGGATCGACCAAGACCTCGGCCGAAGAACAGGCAGCATTGTAGCCGCTGGCGTCACCAGGTTCAGGCCGCCACTGCACGCTGTGTTCGAACAGTCAAATGAGGTGAAGTTCCGGAGACCGGCGCGGAAACTGTCCGGAATTCCGCCTCAGCCGCGCGGATGATGCTGTTCATGCAGCGATTTCATCCTGGCATTCGCGACGTGGGTATAGATCTGGGTCGTTGCGAGGTCGGCATGACCGAGCAGGAGCTGAACGACTCGCAGATCGGCGCCGTGATCCAGCAGGTGAGTCGCGAACGAATGTCGCAGCTTGTGAGGCGATACCGGGGATGTGATTCCTGTCCGCACGGCACAGGCACGAATCCGGTGCCAGACGGCCTGGCGGGTCAGCGCAGTGCCGCGCGAACTGATGAAAAGCGCATCACTGGGCGGCTGACCGAGCCAGTGCCGACGCGGACCGTCACACCACTGTTGCAGCCAATCGAGCGCCTGCTCGCCCAGCGGCGTCAACCGATCTTTTCCACCCTTGCCGGTCACCCGCACCAGCCCCTGGCGAAAATTCATGTCCGGCATTTCGATGGCCGTCAGCTCGCTGACCCGCATGCCCGAGGCATACAACACTTCAAGCATTGCGCGATCCCGCAGGCCGAGCGGCGTATCGGTATCCGGCATATTCAGCAATGCCTCGACTTCCACCTCGCTGAGCACGCCGGGCAGGCGTCGCGGAAGGCTGGGCGGTTCCAGAGTGGCCAGGGGATCGATGGAAAGCCGGCCGTGCATTCGGAGCCATGCACAGAACCGGCGCAGCGAACTGAACTGACGCCGCAACGTCGTGACGCTGCCACCATCTCTGATCCGGCTCGCCAGAATGCCCGGCAGGCGTGCCGCATCGATTTCGAAACATGCCGTATTCGAATCGTCGGAAACGAAAAGACCTGAACGGGCGAACCCGATCAGGTCGTTTCGGTAGGCGGCCAGCGTGCTTTCCGCCAGACCGTCCTCGGCCCAAACGGCGTCAAGGAACTGATCAACGAGTGTCTCGACAATCGCCATCGGTTCCGATACCGCCGAAGGTCGGACCTATTTTCCGGTGATTCGAGCGATACCCCGCTCGGCCACGGATTCCAGGTCGGTCAGCTTCGCGCGGGTGGCGCCGACAAAATCGTCGATGGCCTTGCGGCCCTGGCTTGCTTCCTGCTCGGCAAGCTCGAGCGCTGCGACGCGCATATGCTCGGCAGCAAGCGCCAGACGCTCCCATGGGGAGGCTGCAGAAGTCCTGCGGGAGGCCTTCTTCTTGCCGCGTTTCTTGGACGACTTCTTCTTCGAAGCCTTCTTCTTGGAAGCCTTCTTCTTGGAAGCCTTCTTCTTGGAAGCCTTCTTCTTGGAGGCCTTCTTCTTGGAGGCCTTCTTCTTGGAGGCCTTCTTCTTGGAAGCCTTCTTCTTGGAAGCCTTCTTCTTGGAAGCCTTCTTCTTGGAGGCCTTCTTCTTGGAGGCCTTCTTCTTGGAGGCCTTTTTCTTGGAAGCCTTCTTCTTGGAAGCCTTCTTCTTGGAGGCCTTCTTCTTGGAGGCCTTCTTCTTGGAAGCCTTTTTCTTGGAAGCCTTTTTCTTGGAAGCCTTTTTCTTGGAGGCCTTCTTCTTGGAAGCCTTCTTCTTGGAGGCCTTCTTCTTGGAAGCCTTTTTCTTGGAAGCCTTTTTCTTGGAAGCCTTTTTCTTGGAAGCCTTCTTCTTGGAAGTCTTTTTCTTGGAAGCCTTTTTCTTGGAAGCCTTCTTCTTGGAGGCCTTCTTCTTGGCTACCTTCTTCTTGCCTGCTTTTTTCTTGGCAGCTTTTTTACTGGAGGTCTTCTTGCTTGAAGCATTCGTCGAACCTGAAGCAGGTGTGTCGGCGGTAGGTGCGCTTCCAGCAGCGCCGGAAGAGGCGCCCGCATCGTCGTCGATGGCCTGGTTCAAGCTTTCTTCGGTGTTGTTTTGCATCATTCCAACTCCCTGATCGGATTTGAGAGGCCGCTACCGACTCGCTAAGCGCTGTCTTGTCTGCTCAATGTGATTCAACCACTTGTCTGCTCAATGTGATTCAACCATTCGCGTGCGGCTGAACGAAGTGTGCCATAGTTCGCCGCACGAATAAAGGCCTGTTCGGCCTGATCAAGATTGTCGAGATTGAACTGCGCCATGCCGACAAGCAAATGCGCGGTTCCTTCCTGCGACTCTGTAAGGTCGCCTTTCTGCAGCGCCCGGTTCGCGGCTTCGAGCGTTCCTTCCCAATTCTCTTCGGCCGTCATGATAGAAGCGCGCTGAAAATCGATCTTGCCGCTGTCGGACAGTTCACCGGCCTGTTCATAGGCTTCGAGCGAACGGTCGAGTTCGCGCGCCTCGTACCAGGCGCCCGCTGTCATCTCCCAGTTGTTCGACGTTCGCTCGATGATGCCTTTCTCCAAACCGTCCTGCATCACTTCGGCCGCCAGTCGCGGGGCATCCATCTGCTGCAACAAACCGGCCAGCTGGGTAAACTCGCTGCCGCGATCCAGCAGCCCGCGACGATACGCCAGGTGAAGCGTGGCCATCGCGTTCCGGTTTTCGTCCAGCTCCATGTAGATACCCGACAGCTGCGACCAGTATTCCTTCCGGTCCGGGTCGATCTCGATCAGGATCTTGACCACATCGACGGCAAGTCGGTATTCCTCGAGCTCCAGAAGAATCCCGAGCTTGAGCCGATACCAGGATTCCGGTACGTCTTCGGCAATCTCTATGGCCTGATTCATCGCCGACAGCGCTTCGGGGTAATCATCCTGCTGCAGATGAAGACTTGCCTTGAGCACCCAGACTTCGGCCACCTTCTTGGCTTCTTCGGTCGAAACGCAGAACCAGAAATCGAGTTGTTCAAGCGCCTCGTCGTAGCGCTCCAGTACGTTGTAGAGCTGCGCGATCTGCAGAATCATTTCAAAGTGCGTCTGATTCGGCAGCTGATTGAGCCTGACCGCCTCGCTGAAGTGGCGAATTGCCGCCTCGTACTGTTCGCGCTGAGCGGTAATGAAGCCCATCGCCTGCTCGACCGACGCCTTCTCGAAATCCGACAGGCGGGCCTTGCGAAGATTGTCGAGCTCATCGTAAGCGGCGTCGTATTCTTCCTCGCCGATCATCTCGAACGCTTCGTTCATGCGGTTGTAGGTCTGCTCGGTCATCAGACCCGGTTCGATCTCGCGCTCCTCGCCGCACGACAGGGTTTCGCTGCCGGTCTGTGCAAAAGCAACCGGACTGACCGTAAGCAGCAGCAAACCGAGGGTTACCGAAAGCACTGCAAATCGGTTCATGTTCATCACTGATCCAGATTGAAGTCGATGGTCTGCACCGCCCGACGCTCAATGGCCGTGCCGTCGATGACCCGCGGCTTGAACTTCCATCGCAGAATGGCGCGAATGGCCTCGCGATCGAAGACCCGGGGCGGCTTCGAATCGATGACCTTCGGATCGCGAACAGCCCCGGTCTCGGTAATCGTGAACTCGATGGTCACATAGCCTTCGATCTGGTTCATGGCTGCATCGCGCGGATACTGCGGATTGATCCGCACCAGCGGCACGACATCGCCTTCGGCACCGCGGTCCATGCCCACCGCACCCAGCACCGGCGGCCCGGCGCCGACGCCGAGATTGAGATCCGGCATTTCCATGCGCGGCATTTCCGTCGGCGTCTGCTGGACGTCGGATACCTGGATATCCGGCGGTGGCGGCGGCGTATCCGGCGGCGGCGGCGGTTCGGGCTTGCGCCGTTCCTTGGTCTGAATATCCTGCTCGATATCCACCGGACCGAAGCGGATGCCGGGCGGCGGATCCAGTCGTTCGCGCTCGCCGTCGGTACCCGAAATCAACCTGTGCATCAGGTAGAACGCGGCGACGGTCACGACCACCGCCAGCACGATGGATACCAAATAACGAATTCCGCTACCCATGTTTCAACCTCCTCCACCGATCTGTTCAGCGGATATAGCCATGCGCGCAACGCCACCGGCCTGCACCTGATCCATGACATCGACCAGGGTCCCGGTTCGCGCGCCTTTGTCCGATATCAGGATGACACTGCCTTCGGGATTCTCCGCTCGGGCGCGCTGGACCTGGGTCCTAACGTCGCTGAGCTCGATCTGGCTGCCGTTCATCCAGACCTGGTTGTCAGAGTCGACGCCGATGAGAATGTTCCCCTGCGGCCGCGACTCCGCCGTCAGCGCCTGGGGCTTTTCGACGGTGACGCCGGTTTCGCGCACAAAGGTCGTGGTCACGATGAAGAAGATGAGCATGATGAACACGATATCCAGCATCGGCGTGATGTTGATTTCGGGTTCGTCGCGCGTCGCATGTCTGCGTGCCATTGGTTGAATATCCTCGACGGTTCAGTCGTTTTGCAAAAGGTCTTCGAGCTTTTCGCTCTCGACCGATGCCTTGCGATCCAGATGCGAAGCGAAATACACGCCCGAAAGCGCAGCCACCATGCCGGCCATGGTCGGAATGGTCGCCTTGGAAACGCCGGCTGCCATGGCCCGGGCGTTGCCGGTACCGAAGAAGGCCATCACGTCGAACACCGCGACCATGCCGGTCACGGTGCCGAGCAGACCGAGTAGCGGACAGATCGCGATCAACGTCTGGATCATCGTGACGTTGCGCTGCAATTTCTGGCGCACACCACTCACCATTTCTTCCTTGATCCGGTGAGCGTGCCAGGAACGATGATCGCGCCTGGCTTGCCATTCATCGATCACGCGGCGCTTTTCCGATGGAAACACCCGGAACCAAAACCAGTAACGCTCGATGATCAGCGTCCACATCGCCAGAAGCACCAGCATGATCGCCCAGAGGACGTCGCCGCCGAGTTCGATGAACCCGCGGATGGACTCCAGCAGGTTATATAGCGCGACCATGACTCTGCTCGGCGATGCGGGCGATAATGCCGGCAGCCTGCTCTTCCAGAACCTGGATCAGCGCACGGCTGCGCGTCTGCAGAATGCTGTGGATCACCGTCAGCGGAATGGCGACGACCAGGCCCAGGACCGTAGTGAGCAGCGCCATCGAAATGCCGCCGGCCATCATGCGCGGGTCACCGGTACCGAACAGCGTGATCTGCTGGAAGGTCTGGATCATGCCGACGACGGTACCCAGCAGGCCGAGCAAGGGCGCGACCACATACAGCACCTTGATGAACGGCAAGCCGGATTCCAGCGGCGCGGTTTCGCGCAGAATCGCCTCGTCGAGCTTGAGTTCCAGCGTTTCGACGTCGGCGTTCGGGCTGTCTTCGTAAACGCTGAGCACGCGTCCCAGCGCGTTGCTCTTGTCGGCCTCGGACTTCTTGATCTGGCGCTTGATCGCATTGCCGCGAATCATCAGCATGACGCCTTTCCACAGCGCGAAAAGCAGGCCGATGATGCCGATGACGATAATGACCGCCCCGACCGGACCGGCCTGGCGAACCCGCTCGCGCAGGGTCGGCGTGCGAACCACCTGGGCCAGGATGTCGCCGCGGGTAAAGTCGACCGCCATTTCCTGAACGGTCCCGGGGGCGGCCTCCTGAAGATCCGTCGCCATGGCCTGGAAACGTCCGGCGGGCTGGCGCGGCAACTCGAGCAGCACGTTATCGGTTGAATCCCACTGCAGAAACTTGCCGTCCGAAACGGCATTGAACACGCCAACACGAACCACGTTCCGATTTTCCTCGACCTGGCCGTCCGCGTTGACGACATCGGCGTTGAACTCGACGACGTTGCCGCTTTCGGCAATCTCACGGACCATGCCGGCCCACATCGAACGAAGCTCTTCGACGCTGGGCAGTTCGGTATCGCTGCGCTCGGCAAGGTTCACGTAAAGCGCCGTACGTCCGGGGAATTGCGCCGAAACCATCGAATCGTTCAGGGTCGAGCGCATGTCGCCGGAAACCTGGCGCACCACGCCGAACAGCTCGCCGAGATTGCCCATGCGTTCATTCAAGGTGGTGGACAGTTCGGCCAGCTGGCGTTCGTTATCGTCGAATTCGGCGTTGAGCCGATCGGACCGCTGCTCCTGTGCCTGGAGTTCAGCGCGGGCTTCCTGCAGAAGCTGCTGCTGCTGTGCACGCTGCTGGCGGAATTCCTGAAGGCGCTGCTGATCGATGCGCGCCTCTTCGGTTGCCGCCTGCTCGACCTGGCGCAACAGATCCTGAAGGGTCTGCGCTTGCTGAGCGAAGCCCGAGACCGGGAATGCCAACCAGGCAGTAATTGCAATCATCGTGAACTTTTTCATCATTCAGCCTCGGTCGGTGCGGGTACTGGGAGACGGACAAGATCCGGGGCAACCTGATTCTGCGCGATTGCGAGTCCGTCGGAAACTGCCAGGCGGTACTGATCGCCGAGCTGTTCGAACGCACGCGAATTCGGGTTCCACCAGCCGGTTTCGGTGCCGTCCAGAGACTGGTAGAACAGCAGCGTGCGGCCGATGCGCAGGAAATCCACGCGCTGGCCGTCCGGAAGCTGCCCGCGGTATCCCTCTGTGGTCCGGCCGAGTTCGATCTCGCTGGTGTAGGCTTCGAGAATCCGACGGAATTTTTCCGATGTGGTCACGTCGGCGCGATCAAGTGCATCGATCAGCATTTCAGCGCGCGCCTGGCGTTCGTCGACACGGAACGGTATGTCGGCCTGAACCAGCTGCGGCAGCGTGTCTGCCATTTCGATCATCAGTGGAACCACGTCGCGGTTGGTCTGCTCGAGGTTGACCAACTGGGTATTGATGTTCTCGATTTCGCGTTCCTGGCTGTCGACCGTATCCTGCAGCATCTCGTTGTAAACACGAAGGCTCTCGATCTTGCCCAGGACAACCCTGTATTCATTGACCAGCGAATCGGTTTCGTCCGCAACCTGGTTGATCTGGGCCTGGACTTGAGCAGCGCTCCGGGCGATCTGCTCCTCGGTCTGAATGCTGCGGTCCAGCACCTGGGCCAGGGCGGACTGAGCCAGCAGCAGACCGAATCCGGCACCCAGGACCAGTCGCAGTCCAGATCTGATTGCAAATGAGTTAGACATATTTGAAATTTCCGCTTTTGCTTGATTCGGATTGAATTGGTTAGGATTGAACCAGGTCGGCCCCGGCGATCACCAGCGTTTCAGAATAACTTGACCGGATCGAATTTGAAAGCATCAAATTCGATTCCGGCCATGCGATCCCTCAAATCCACTAACTATGCCACAACGTGATCTCGGTGAGAAACATGCCATGGTATCGATCAACCGGTCGGCAAGGCGTCGAACAGCGGCGGCCGAAACGGCCACAGTCATCGGACGACGCGGTCGCCACTTCCAGGCTGTAACATCCAGCCGATGGCCAATAGTACAGAAACTGAATGGGCGTTTCCGACCTAAATGAACTCCGGACGGCCGACTCGCGCCGGCCCTGCTCGCTTGCGCGCCGCTTGGGCGCGATGACCTACGACGGAATCGTGCTGGTCGCCATCTGGATGGTCGGCACCGTGGTGATCGTGATCGTCGGCAACCGCGGGATCGACAGCGGCAATCTCTTCTATCAACTCTACTTGCTGCTGCTGGCATTCACCTATTTCCATCTCAGCTGGCGGCGAATCGGCCAGACTCTCGGCATGCGTACCTGGCGAATCTGGATCGATCCCGGCGATCATCCGCTTACGCTTGTGCGAAGCCTGCTCCGGTTCGTCGCCGGAGTGGCGTCGATCGCCACGCTCGGCCTGGGCTTTGCATGGGCGCAGATGCGCAGCGACCGACGCGCCTGGCCCGACCTTGCCAGCGGGTCTCGCCTTGTTCAAAGCGCCACGCGGCCGGGCGCGTCAGCGGCGCAAGGCCAGCAGCGCGAATAGCCCGAATGCCGTCGCCGGCAATAAATGCGTCAGACCAAAGGGAATCGGCAGCACCGGCGCAAGTCCCAGCACCAGCCGATGGACCACGACAAAGCCGATACCCAGCGAAACACCCGAAAACACCCCGAGTGCCGGTGAAATCCGGCGCCCGGCCCGAAGCAGCAGCGCAACCCCGGAAAGCAGCATCATCAGCATATTCAGCGGGTAAAGCAGTCGGCGCCAGAACGCCTGCCGGTAGGCCGTTGCATCCTGACCGTTGGCATCCAGGTAGGCCTGGATGCGCAAGATATCGCGCATCGGCAGCAGCCGGGGTCGAGTGACCAGTGCCCTGAATACCCCGGGATCCAGTTCCGAGGCCACTTCGACAACACTATCGGGACTGTCCGTCCGGGCAGCGGTACGGGCATCAATGGCTTTCACGCCTTCGAGCAGCCACCGACCCTTGACGTGACGGGCGGCCGAGGCATGCACGATGCGGTCGATGCTGTTGACGTCATCGAGCTGGTAGATCCTCAAGTCTCCGAAACGGACCTGGTCGTCCTCGTTCCACAGCAGAATGCCGGCTTGAATCATCATCCGGTCGTCGCGAATCCACATCGCCCGGCCGGCGGCCCCACCGACCTGGCCGTCACGCGCACGCTCCCTGTCTATGCGCGCATTCAATTCCAACCGGGGTACCAGCGATTCTCCCGCCAGCATCACGACCAGTCCAAGCAACAGCGCGGGAATCAGCGCATGACCCAGAATGCGCAGCTGGTGAAAACCGCCGGCGCGCATGGCCACCAGTTCGCTGTTGGCCGAAAAACGCCCCAACGCAATCATCCCGCCGATCAGAACGGCGAACGGAAACAGGTCATACAGGCGCGCCGGGATCACCCTCAGAAGGAACATGAGGATTTCCACGGCACCGTAGCCCGCGGTCATGTCGCCGGCCTCGCGCACCAGATCGACGCTCAGGTACAGCCCGGTGAGCACCAGCGCGACCAGCACGACCGAACGCGCCACTGAAAGGGCCAGGTAGCGGCCGAGAATACCGATCACCATCGACGCCACCAGGATGCAAGCGGAACGATTGCCAGCAGCAAGGCCGCGGCATGCAGAGGCCAGATGCCCGGCCAGGCACCCGGGCCGGGAACCGCACGCATCAACATCAGATTGGCGATATTGCTGTAGACGAGATAGACGACAACCGCGACCAGTACGGTACCGTAACGACTGCCGCGCGCGCCCGACAGCGTGATCGGCAGGACGAAAAGCGCCAGTACGGCGCAGATGATCGACGGCATCAGCCGCCGCTGCAGTTCGATCCCGGCAGCGCCTGACGAATCGGCAAGCAGTTCCGGCAGGAATCGCCGCCGGGATGGATTCTCGGGAGAATGATCAGCGGCCAGTGGCAGCTGGATGTCGTTGCGCTCGAAGGCGATGCGCCGCATGGGCAAGCCGCTGGCTTCCACCACGTGACCGAGGTGCACGCCATCGCGCAGAGACAACAAACGCTCACCGGTATCTGGACGCTGCAAAAGCCGCCCGCTCTCGGCCGCGATCACCTCGACCTGGTCTTCATTGGTGAAATGAATGAACAACCCCTCGAGACGCCCCCGTTCGAGATCGGCGGCGCGAACGTATACCGTCAACCTGCCGCCGCCAAGGGTCTGGAACTGACCGGGTCGGATGCTGGCGAAAAGCAGATCGTCAGCCATTCGCTCGGCAATGCGCGCCGATCGCTGCTCGGCCCACGGCGCCAACCATCCGCTGACCAGCAGCAATCCGGCAGCCCATATCATGGCCAGCGCCAACACCACGCGGAACAGCCTCGCCGGCGCCAGACCCGCCGAACGCATGACGCTGAATTCTTCGCCCTGGGCGAGCTCTCCGAGACTCATCAGCAAACCGACCACCAGCGCCAGCGGCGCCGTCAGCAGCAAGGCCTCCGGAAGCCGCAGCAGAAGCAGCTCGGCCAGCGTCGAGAGCAGCAGCTCGCCGTCGGCCAGGTCGCCCAGCATTTCGGCCAGAAAAAGCGCCAGCGAAATCGCCATCAATACCGCCAGCGTCATGAGACATACGCCGAGCGCCTCCCGGCGAATATACCCGGCAAGCTTGTAGCTGCGCTGTGTGACCTCGACCAGTCCATTCATGGGTGGCAAGGTTACAATGATGTGGAAGGCCAAAAACATCTCTGGACAGAAGTTCTTCCAGAAATCCAGAAGCCATTGCCGTTGCATTTCGCTTGCGAGCCTGATGCGCGGTCCTGATTCGCGGCATCTTTCCGCCGCGCCCGGCATGCAACGCATGACGACAGCCCATGAATACAGACAAGGATTTACCCATGGATATCCAGACAATCAAGTTCCAGGCAACCGATCAAGCCGCGACCGAAATCGAGACAGGCTGCCTGGTCATAGGTGTCTTTTCCGATCGACCGATGCGCGAACAACTGCCGGAAATCGACGCGGCCACCGATGGTCTGCTGACCGAAATGGCTGAAGAAGGCGAACTTTCGCTGGGCGCCGGCAAGACGCTGATTATCCATCATCCTCGCGGCATCAAGGCCAGGCGCCTGCTGGTGACCGGCCTGGGCAAGGCGGCCCGGTTCGAAGATGCGACCTTCGTGCGCTCGGCCAGGGGCGCCGGCGCCGCACTGCGCCGGTCGCGCGCCTCCGACGCGGTCTGCCTGCTGGCCCGGATCGAGGTGAAGGGACGCGACCTGGCCTGGAAGACGGTGCAGGCCGCGCTCGCCCTGGATCATGCCGACTACATCTATTCGGCCACCAAGAAGACCGATCCCGACGCCCCACCCGTCACCGACCGTATCGCATTCCCGGCGGCCGAAGGCGTCGAGGATGCGCTCAAAACCGCTTCCGGCATCGCCGCCGGCGTTCGCCGATGCCGCCTGCTCGGCGATCTGCCGCCCAATATCTGCACGCCCGCCTACATGGCCGAAATCGCCGAAGAACTCGCCGGCGAAGTCGAAGGCCTTGAAATCGAAGTGCTCGAAGACGCCGAGATGGAGAAGCTCGGCATGCGCTCGCTGCTGGCGGTCGCCCAGGGCAGCACCAACCGTCCGCGACTTGTCCGCCTGAGATGGCGCGGCGGCAACGCCGACCAGGCGCCGGCCGCGCTGGTCGGCAAAGGCGTGACCTTCGACACCGGCGGTATCTCGATCAAGCCGCGCGATCTTATGGAACAGATGAAGTTCGATATGTGCGGCGCGGCAACGGCGATTGGCGTGATCGAGTCGGTCGCGCGACTGAAGCTGCCGCTCAACGTCGATGCAGTGATCGCAGCGGTCGAAAACATGCCCGACGGTAATGCATATCGACCCGGCGACGTCATCGAGACCATGTCGGGCAAGACCGTGGAAGTGCACAATACCGACGCCGAAGGCCGGATGATCCTGGCCGATGCGCTGACCTGGACGGCGCGCGAATCCAAGCCTGAGGTCATGGTCGACATCGCGACGCTCACCGGCGCCTGCGTCGTGGCGCTTGGCCACCACGCCAGCGCGGTGATGACCAACGACGACGACCTGGCCGGCGAACTGCTGGGGGCCGGCACCGAGTCGGCCGACCGCGCGTGGCGGCTACCGCTGTGGAACGACTACCAGCAACAGATCGAGTCGCCGTTCGCCGACATGAAGAACGTCGGCGGCATGCCGGCCGGCTCGATTACCGCCGGCTGCTTCCTGTCGCGCTTCACCGAAGGCCAGCGCTGGGCCCACGTCGACATCGCCGGCTCGGCCTGGCAGTGGGGCAAGGCCGAAAGCGCGTCCGGCCGCCCGGTCGGCATGCTCACCCAGTGGCTGATGACGCGGGCGGCAGAATAAAAGCGAGGACGGTTTCCGGTTTCCGGTTTCCGGTTTCCGGTTTCCGGTTTCCGGTTTCCGGTTTCCGGTTTCCGGTTTCCGGTTTCCGGTTTCCGGAAAAGCGTACCGTACCCTTGGGCACCGAATAAGCGAGAAGGCGCTTCCAGTGAACAAACCTCCGAAACAATCAAGCGACGACCTGACAGGAAGATGATCCGCTCAATCGACAGATGGCTTTTACCTGAACCCGGAAACCG
>Ga0209936_1001189_pt1 | contig 14261 bp, 15 predicted proteins | sample SalPonR1_A_D1_MG_FD_185694 | JGI IMG/M metagenome (GOLD analysis project Ga0209936, IMG submission 185694) | Salt pond soil microbial communities from South San Francisco under conditions of wetland restoration - Salt Pond MetaG R1_A_D1_MG... ... | reverse complement strand
CGTCTTCCCGCTGGAGTTTCTTCAGCTCCTTGCGGTTGGCAAAGCGCGCCGAGCCGTGGCTGTCGCCCGTCAGCCCGAAGAAGGCATCCGCCCCGGAGGCCATGCGCCAATACTGGAACCCGAAGATTCCACCGACAAAAATCAACGGGCCGAAGACCAGCCACTGCCATGCGCTTTGGCCGGGCGGCTGGTCGAAGACGGCGAAGACGAACGGGGTGGCGACGAGTGCTCCGATTATCGCACCGAACAGGACTGCACCGATCATCCATCCCAACAGGATGGGTGTGAAGATCAATCGACTGAAGAACCGAAACAGCCCTCCGAAGGCGAGCATCACGCCCCGCATCAGGACGGTGTTTCCGGGTCAGAGCCGGACGGGGCAGGGGAGGGCGACCCGGAGGATGTCCCCCAGTCCGCGAAGGCCTTGCGATCCTGTTCGCGGGGCAGGTTGCGGATCAGCCGGTCGAGCATCGAAGCGGCCCCGGTATCCCGCTCTGCAAGATCGAGGAGGGCACCGCCGAGGATCACCTTGCGCCGTGTGTCGAGTTTGCGCTGCCTGGTGGCTTCCCGGTTCTTCAGCGCCTGAAGACGGGCCTTGGCCTGGGCGTAGCGTTTCTCGGCGCGCTCAAGTTCGGTTTCTGCCAAATCACTGCCCTCACGAGTTAAAATGTTACTGGTTGATGGTGAGCTTTACACGATCAACTTTAGCGCTTACCCGTAGGCCTGTAAAGGACAAGGGCGCACTTATGCAAACTCTCCACCTGCGGTTCCGAGATTTGCGTGCGATCTCTCTGGGGCCACGCCCCGACCGATGGTCATCCCCTTCGATCCGTTCCGTATCGAGATGGAAGGGCGCGCAGCCCCTTCCAAATCATCCCAGCCCAACCTCAGCGGTTGGATCGCGTCCCGCAATGTCGCGCCAGCGTCTCGCCCGATGCCCCACGGTGGGGGCCGGTCTGCCGCTGACATCTCCCTTGCGGAAGGCGTGGATCGTCGGACCTGTCGGTGCCGATCCACGCCGGGTTTGCCCCCGGCAAACCGCCAGTGAACTGTCCCCATATCCCGCCCCCCACGCGGCTGGGGATTCGGGGGCAGTTCACTGGCAAGCCCGCGCCTCGGAGAGCCGTTGGCTCGCCTCAAGCGGGCTGTCTTTTCCCCTCAGATTGCGCCGCTTCCGGGCGCAGGCTGGCGGGGAAAAGACGGCTGACCCCGTGGCCCATGTCGGGATATGGGCCGAGGTCAGCAGCGGTGTGCGTCGGGAGCGTTTGCATCACCGGCGAAGGGAGGGCGCATGGCCAGCTACCACCTCTCCGTGAAGACGATCAAACGCAGCGCCGGGCGCTCTGCCACGGCAGCAGCGGCCTACCGTGTCGGCGAGCGCATCGAGTGCCAGCGCGAAGGTCGCGTCCACGATTACACCCGCAAGCAGGGCATCGAGGAGACCTTCATTCTGGCCCCGAAGGACGCGCCGGACTGGGCCTCGGACCGGTCCCGCCTCTGGAACGAGGCCGAAGGAGCCGAGACCCGCCGCAACTCCGTCACCGCCCGCGAATGGGAGCTGGCCCTGCCGTCCGAGATCAGCGCCGAGGACCGATCGCAGATCACCCGCCAATTCGCCGAGGAGCTGGTCAGCCGCTACGGTGTCGCCGTCGATGTGGCGATCCATGCGCCCCACCGCGAGGGTGATCAGCGCAACCACCACGCCCATGTTCTGACCTCCACCCGCAAGCTGGAAGCCGGGGGCTTCACCGCCAAGACGCGGGTGCTCGATTCCGCAAAGACCGGCGGTGTCGAGATCGAGCAGATGCGGGGCCTTTGGGCCGAGTTGCAGAACCGCGCCCTGGAGCGTGTCGGGGAGGTTGAGCGCGTCGATCACCGGTCGCTTGAGACGCAGCGGGAGGCGGCCCAGGGGCGCGGTGACACCTTGTCTGCCGAGGAGCTGGACCGTGACCCCGAGCTGAAGCTGGGGCCAGCGGCCAATTCCATGGAGCGGCGCGCCAAGGCTGTGGCCGAGCGCGAGGGCCGGGAATACGTCCCGGTCACCGAGCGTGGGGCCGTGGTCCATGCCGCTCGCCAGGCGCGCGCGGCTTTCCGCGAAATGCGCGAACGGCTGGATATCGCGCGGGAGACATATGGCATCAAGCGTGAGGCTGGGCAGGACCGCGTCTCTGCCGGTCTGGCGGCGCTCAGGGCTGCGACCTCGAAAGAACGCGGCGAACGCAACCCGGAGGATTTCCGGGAGCGGTTGTCGCAGGTCGTGGGCCGGTCACGGGATCAGGACGACACCCCGAAGCCGGAAGGCCGCAATTACGCGCGGGAGCGGCTGAAAGAGATCATGGAAAAAGACGCCGGGCGCGACGGCCAAGCGGCGGTTCACAAGCTGGATGGGTTCAGCGAGTATGATCTGGGCGAGGACACAGGGCGCGAGGCGCGCAAGCCACCCGTGAACGAGCGGCTGAAGGACGTGCTGAACAAGCCGCGCGAAGCGCTGGAGATTGAGGACGATCGCGACCGGGAGCGCGGTGACGACGAGAACGAAAACACGCGGGACAGGGATCGTGGCGAAGGTCACAGCCTGTGATGCGGCCTGACAGGAAAAACAGAGGAGACCGAAAGATGTATGAAGTATTCAACGTGGGCAAAACTTTGCTGCTGGATGGGCAGCCCATGTCCTTGGTGACGCCCGCAGGTGTCGAGGGCTGGATCGATCAGGCGATCACGTACAGCTCTCGCTACGACCAAGTGCGCGATCCGCTTGACGGGCAGATGAAATACCGCTGCATCTATGAGAAGGACGGGGTCGATGTGCCGTTTGTCCTGGTCAATGATCCGGACGACGGCGATGGGCGCGTGATCTTGTTCAGCGGCATGCCGGATCAGCCACCAGTGATCCGTCAGCGACGGTAAGCGATGCTGCGCCGCCGCAAGGCGGCTTTGAGCCCTTACTCACCAATTCTGCGCGGACGACAAACGACCGCTCTGGTCGATTGGTTACAAGCAGGCTCTTCGAAACGGTCTGTTTCGTGCACGCAGGGTCGCGTTAAAATAGATAGAGGCTTCGAGCCGCGACGCTGAAAGGACTCAACAATTCGGGGTGATGAACTGATGCAGTTGTCTAATCGCAAGTGCTACGTCAAGAGATAGCTCTTATATTGAAACGACGCGACCGGGTGCATGGTTGTCTTCGCGGTCGACAACGATCGCCGCATGATGGAGCTTCGCGGCCGAGCCTTCAATGTGGATGACGCACTTCGCCCCTTCGGCTTGTATTCCGCGCCCAAGGGCTTGTCGTATCCAAGTGAACCTATCACCTCGAAGATATGGGGGTAGTTCACTTCCCCGGTCGTGGGCGGCCCGCGATCTGGCACAGATGCAAATTGGATATGCCCGATATAGGGCAACAGGCCATTCAATTTGTGGCCTAGATCACCTTCCATCAATTGCACATGGTAGCAGTCGAATATGAGCTTGAGGTTGGGGGCCTGCACGGTGTCGATCAGGTCGATTGCCTGCGTCGTCGTTGTAAGAAAATACTCCGGTGCATCGTAGCGGTTCAGTGGCTCGATCAGGATCGTGATTCCGTGCGGTGCGGCCTGCGTGCAGGCGTAGCCCAGATTGGCGACGAGAGTTTCACTGGCGGCCGGACCGCTGGCAAAGCCGGCCATGACGTGGACGGATCCGCACCCGATGGCACGTGCATACGCGATTGCATCGTCAATTGCCGCGCGGGCGTCGTCACTGCGCTCCGGCAGGGCGGCAAGGCCGTTTTCACCCGCCGACACGTCGCCGCGCGCGGTGTTCAACCCCAGCATTCGCAGACCGGTTTCATTTAGGACGGCGCGCACATCCGCCGCGGGTGTCGCAAAGGGCCAATGGCATTCGACCGCGTCAAAACCGGCAGTTTTCGCGGCCCGGATGGCATCGGGAAGTGGCAATTCGGCCCACAGAAAGCCAAGGTTGGCGGAAAACCTCATGAATCCCACTCCACATTGAACGTCGTTACCAATCGCTCCACATCCGCATCCGATAGCCCGCGCGGTGACATGCCACGCGTCATCATCGCCAAGCGCGCGGTGTCTTCCAGTTCTTCGGTCGCGTTGCACGCGGCTTCAACATCCTTGCCAGCCACGACCGGGCCATGGTTGGCCAGCATCACCGCCGAACGTTTGCCCGCCAGCCCGCGCACCGCGTCGCCCATCGCCGGATCACCGGGCAGAAAGAACGGCAGCAACTTCACGCGCCCCAGTTTCATGATCGCATAGGGGGTCAGGCGGGGCAGGAAGTCGTCCGCGTTCGCATCGGGCATCAAGGACAGCGCAACCGCGTGACAACTGTGCAGATGCACGACCGCGCCTGCTGTGGACCTCGTGTCGTAGAACGCGGAATGCAGCGGCATTTCCTTGGTCGGCAGGTCGCCGTCGATCAATGCGCCTTGCGGGTCAAACCGGCTGAGCCGGGCCGGGTCAAGGCGGCCAAAGCTGGTGCCCGTGGGCGAGACCAGCAGGCCCCCGTCACCCGTGCGCGCGGATATATTTCCGGTGCTGCCACCCGTCAGGCCACGGTCGAACATGGATTTCGCCAAAAGGCAGATCTGTTCGCGCAATCGCTTTTCGGCGCTCATGAGGCGTCCAATCTGGTTTGAGCATCGGTGAAGAAGTCTTCGCCTCCAAAGTTGCCGGATTTCAGGGCCAGCGCAATCTGCACACCGTCCGAGATGCAAAAGGTCCATGGCACACCGGGCGCGATTTCAGTGCCGATGTCGAGCTGGGCCACACCCAGCGCCCTGGTCACCGCACCCGACGTTTCACCACCCGCGACGATGATGCGGCGCGCGCCTGCATCACGGGCCGCGGTGGCACAATGTGCGAGGGTGTTTTCGATCAGGGCGCCCAGTTCGACAGCTCCGACCTTGGCCTGGGCGGCATTGACGCTGGCCGGATCGGCGGTGGCATAGACAAGCGGGGCTTGCGCCAGGTCCTGGGCCGCCAGCCAATCGATAACCTCTTGCGTTCCGCGCTCCGCGAGGGTCAGCGGATCGAGTTGATAGGACGGCGCGCCCGTCGCAATGTAGGCGGAGGCCTGCGCATTGGTCATGGCCGAGCAGCTGCCAGACAAGATGATTGTTGCGTCAGGAAGGGTGTGATGCGGTCGTTTGGGCGCGTCGTCCGAAAGCAGCCCGTTGGCCAGATAGAGAGCGGGCAGCGGCATCGCGACGGCGGAACCGCCGGTCATCAGCGGCATGTCACGGCAGGCGGTCGCAATGATCACAAGGTCACTGCTGGCAACAGCATCAACGACAACATGAGCGATCCCCTCGGCGCGATGCTGCGCCAGGGCATCCTGCAAGGACTGCGCCCCTTGGGCCACTGTAAGGCGGTCAATCAGGCCGACCCGACCGCGCACTTGCGGTGCCAGAAGGCGCATCAAGTTGCTATCGCGCATCGGTGTCAGCGGGTGGTCCCTCATCGGGCTTTCGGCGAGGGGCTGTTGGCCGACAAAGAGGTTGCCCATGAAGATGGACCGGCCGTTTTCGGGGAAGGCTGGGCAATAGATGGTTTGATCGGTGCCAAGATCCCCCATGAGCGCCTCGGCCACCGGGCCGATATTGCCGTCGGCGGTGCTGTCGAAGGTCGAGCAATACTTCCAGTAGAAACGACGCGCGCCTGCATCGCGCAGCCATGCCAGCGCCGATCGCGTTTCGTCAATCGCCTCCTGTACCGGAGCGGTCCGAGATTTGAGGGCGATGACTTCAAACGCGCTGGTGGTCTTGGGCGGGGTGTCAGGCACGCCGATGCGCAGGGAGACGCGCACACCGCTGCGCGCCAGCAGGCCCGCGATATCTGTCGCGCCGGTGAAATCGTCGGCGATGCAGCCCAGAATGGTTCCGCTCATGTGCGTGCCTTCTCAAAATCGGCCCAAAGGGTCGTGAAGGTTTCGAAATCAACGGGGCCATCTTTCAACGGGTCCAGAACGACGGCCTCGGCTGCGAACAGCCGATCGAGGGCAGCGTTCAGCTTCGGGATTACATCCGCGGGGATACAAACAGCACCATGGCAGTCAGCGTGGATCAAATCGCCTCGTGCCACGGTCATGCCGAAGATTGTGACCGGCGTGCCGATGTCGCGCACATGGACAAAGCCGTGACTAGGCCCGACCGATCCCGCGAGGACAGGGAAGCTCGCGGGCATGTCGCCCAGATCGCGCACCACGCCATTGGTGACTGCCCCGCACAGGCCGAACACGCCCTTGTGAACCTGCGCGTGGACCTCGCCCCACCATGCGCCGATGGCTGCGTCGCCGTCGGCATCTTCGATCACGGCCACACCTGGGCGCGGGCCTGCGTTCATGGCCTCGAAATAGGCCATGCGGCGGGCGCGGATGTCGTCGGGTGGGTCGGATGGGGGGGTGGCCCCCGCAATGCGCGCGGTGCGCGCGAAGCCGACGATCCGCGCGTCCGGATCGCCCGCCCATGTGATACTGCGGTGAGTGAAGCCCGCGAAGCCGCGCTGGCCTTGGGCCACTTCGATGGCGTTGCAGACGGTGGGCGTGTCGCAGCTGTGCAAACGGTCGATCAGGGCGGAGATGTCAGACGTGTTCATTATTTGCCTCGTGCCAGCATTGCACCACTTCGGAGCAGGCGTTGGGGTTTTCCATAAGGGCAAAGTGCCCCAAGCCATCCAGCGGGTGAAACTGCCCATTCGGCGCGCTTTGCGCAGCGGCTTGCCCCAGCGCGATTGGGGCGGCCTGATCGCGTGTACCGGTCGCGGCCAAGACCGGCATTGCCGCCCGCGTCAACGCTGACAGCGCGCCCGGCCGGCTGAGGGCCAGCCGGGTCTGCGCGCTGATGAGCGGCGCGGTCTCTTCGGCCATCTGGCAGACGGCGGCCCGTGTTGCATCCGGGTCGGGGCCAAAGACGTCCGACAGGCGGGTCCTGAGGGCCGCCGCTCCGCCATTCGCGCGGACATCCTGTGCCAGGGCATGGCGCGACGGGGCCTTGGCATGGTCATCCGCGTAAGGATTCAGGCCGAAGAGGATCAGACGGTCTGAGGTTATGCTGTCTGCAAAATGGGCCGCCACGATCGCCCCAAGAGAAAAGCCGCAAACGACCGTATCGTTTGCAAGACCTTCGAAATCCGCGCGATAGTCCTGGATCGAAGGACGGTCCAATGTCACGTAGCTGCGCGCGCGCTCTGCAACGCCCAGGGCATCCAGAAACCCGTCGAAGACAGCCCCCGTGCACAGCGTGCCCGGCACCAGCAGCCACGACCGTGCGGATATCTGTTCAATAGCCATTTTGCACGACGATTTCCGGGTTCGTCTCTTTGAGGGTGGCCTGCACGGCCGCGCGCATGCTGCGTGTCAGATGGCCAAAGTCATTGCCGGGCGTCACAAGGCGGAACCCTTGTTCAACGCGGGTTCGGGCTTCTTCACCCGAACCGCAGAAAATGCCGGCGGGGATGCCGCGTTTGGTCGCGGCATTGAGCACGTGAAGAAGGGCCGCCTCGGATTTCGGGCGCGGGTAACCTGCGTGCCTGTCAAGTTCAAAGGCCAGATCGTTGGGTCCGATATAGACCATATCAACGCCCTCGACATCGAGGATTTCCTCGATGCGCTCAACCGCTTCAACGGTCTCGATCATCGGGATGGCCATGACCGTCGCGTTCGCGTGCGCCACATAATCAGCACCGCCATATAGAAGCCCTCGGGAGGGGCCGAAACTGCGGTTGCCCGAGGGCGGATAGCGGCATGCACCGACCAGCATTCTTGTCTGCTCTGGCGTCGAGATCATCGGGCAAATGATACCGTAGGCCCCCGCGTCCAGCAGGTGCATTATCTTCGCGGGGTTAAGCTCGGGCACGCGGACCATGGGTGTGGCCGGCGTGGCCGAAATGGCCTGCATCATGGCCAGGGCGTCCGAAAACCCCAGCATTCCATGTTGCAGATCGACCGTCACGGCATGGACGCCACTGTGGCCGACACCCTCGGCAGAATAGGACGAGGCGATCGACAGCCAGCCGTTGATCACGATCTGCGACGCCGCGAGGCGGGTTCGAACCGTATTGGCGCGCATTACCCTGCCCGTCCGTAACTTGGCAGAAGGCTCGCCTTGGCGACAAAGCCACTGGCATCAAGACCAAGGCCTGCGTCCCGTGCGGCGTCAAGGGTTTCAGGCGCGAAAACGGGGCGTTTGCGGTGATCGCCGCTGAGGACGACAAGCGCCTCCACGGGCGTGTCGCCGGTTGCCGTGAGTGTGCGAAAAACCCCAGCCGGGACCGAATAGGTGTCCCATGCGTCCAAAGTGACGGACGCGCCGCCATCGGCATAGTCCAGCCGGGCCTGTCCTTCGTGCATAATCAAGACCATCTTGTCGTCCAGCAGGAACGGTCCGAGGGATTTGCCGGGTTCGATGCGCAGCCATTCGGCAGAGAACCCGTGCGGGTTGGTGATGGTCGCGGCATGGTCGCGGTTTTGCGTCATGCCGAACCCGATGACAGGCGCGATCTGGGCGCCGCCGCTTGGCAGGGCCTGGTCGATGAAACCGGGCCGGAAATCGCGGTCATCGGCGGTGACGATCCGCGACATCATCTCATCGCGCGACACATTGCGCAGGGCGGCGACGTCTTCATCGGGCATGGGCGGGATGCGGCCGCTTTCCGGGGGCACTTCGTCCCCGCGCGATTTGTCGATCAGGCGATTGTCCGAAGAAATGTAAAGGCCGTAATCCGCCGCTTCCCGGATGATCTCGGGGTGGAAAATCACGCCGCCGGTGTTGTCGCCGCCCAGGATAGTGAACAGCCATCCATCGTCGGGCCCTGCATTTGTGAACCCTCGGAAAATCCATGTCGGAACCGAAACGATATCGCCTTTACGGCCGGTAATCTCGTTTTCGCCGTCCGACCCCCACCGGAACGTCCATTCGCCCGCCTGCACGATGAACACCTCAGCGGTGAAGTGAATATGCAGATTGTTCGTTATCCCGTGCGGCATGGCGGCGGCGCCGATGTTGAAGCCGTGCGCCTCTGGCAGGTTCACGACCTGATCGTCGGAGGACGTCACACCGGGGCCGATGATCGAATAGTTTTCCTTCGTGTCCGATCCGGGCTTTTTGCAATCAATGAAAGCCACGGTGCAGGATACGTAGTCGTCCCGCTTGATATGGCGCGCGTCGGCTTTTGCCTGCGTGATGGTGGGGGTCATGTGGTGTCCTTTCTTATCCGAGCCGTTCGCCCGTTTCACGGTCGAACAGATGAATGCGGGCTCCAGTTCTTGGTTTCAGGTGGCAGGGGGAATCGATCTCGGCTTCAAAGTCCGCGTGGCCGCGCGCACAGACCGATGACGGCCCGTTTCGCAGGGTCACCAAGGTGGATTCCCCCGTCAACTCGAGCGCATACAGCTTGCCGCTAATGGCTGCGCCCGTGTCATGGGTGATGTCGAGTTCCTCGGGACGAATGCCCAGAACCACCCCGTCGCGATCCGCCAGGTCAACAGGCAATTCCACGCCGTCGGCGCGAAACAGGCCGCCCGAAATGTGCCCATCGATCAGATTCATCGACGGCGACCCGATAAAGCCGGCGACGAACAAGTCGGCCGGTTCGGCATAGATCTTTTTGGGGGTGTCCAACTGAACGATCCTGCCGTCGCGCATTACGGCGACGCGGCTGGCCAGGGTCATGGCCTCCATCTGGTCATGCGTCACATAGACGGTGGTCACACCCAGCTCGTGGTGCAGATGCTTGAGTTCGGCCCGCATGGTGACACGCAGCTTGGCGTCTAGGTTCGAGAGCGGTTCATCCAGCAGGAAAATGCTTGGCGTGCGCACGATGGCACGTGCAAGGGCGACCCGCTGACGCTGACCGCCGGACAGCTCGGACGGGCGGCGGTCCAGAAGTGCGTCCAGTTCGACCTTTGCAGCCGTTTCCAGAACCCGCGCCTTGCGGTCTGCCAAGTTCATTCCCCGCAGCTTGAGCGGATAGTCGATATTCTGGCGCACGGTCATGTGCGGATAAAGACCGTAGTTCTGGAACACCATCGCGATGTCGCGGTCCTTGGGCGGCTTGTCGTTGACGCGGGCCCCCGCGATCAGGATGTCGCCAGCGGTAATGTCCTCCAGGCCCGCGATCATGCGCATTGTCGTGGTCTTCCCGCACCCCGACGGCCCGAGCAGCACAAGAAATTCGCCCTCATGAATGGTCAGGCTCTGTTTCGGGACGGCAAGAAAACCACCATACCTCTTTTCGATATCGACAAGACGGACTTCGGCCATGATCTTGTTCCTTCTATTTGACCGCGCCGGCCGTCATGCCGCGCGTGAAATGTTTCTGGATGAACAGCGCCATGATGAAGATCGGCACGGTTATCATGACACCGGCCGCCGACATCAGTTCCCACAGGTCCCCGCGTTCGGTGCGGAAGCTGACCAGGCCGACCGGCAGGGTGACGGCATCGCGGCGTGACAGGATCAGGGCGAACAGGAATTCGTTCCAGGTCAGGATGAAGCAGAAGATGGACGAGGTCATGATGCCCGGCGCGGCCATGGGCAACACGATGTCCTTGATGACCCGCAGCCGGGACGCGCCATCAATCATCGCGGCTTCTTCGCTGTCGGTCGGGATTGCGTCGATAAAGCCCTTGATCATCCAGATCACGAAGGGCGTGACGATGGCGAGGTTGACGATGATCAGGGCGAGGCGCGTGTCCAGCATGTCCAGCTGGCGGAACATCAGAAAGAACGGCAAGACGATGACAACCGCCGGGATGAACTGGGTCGACAGGATCAGGAAGAACATGAATTTCCGCGCCTTCACCCGAAACCGCGAAAAGGAATAGGCGGCCAGCGTTGCGCAGGGCACCGCGATGGCCACCGTGACAGTCGCCACGATCACGGAGTTCATGACCATCGAGCCCAGGTTCCACGGGTCCGAGAACACGGTGACGAAGTTCCGAAAGGTCGGCTCGAAGTCCAGCGACAGCGAATAGGCGTCCCGCGGCTGCTTGAAAGCTGTCAGGAACATCCATCCGATCGGAAACAGGACCACGACGGAAATCAGAACCAGAAGGGCGCGTTCGCCCAGATATGCAAGGTTACGCTTCATGCGGTTGCCATCTTTCTTTCGCTCAGCAGCATGCGAACATACCAGATCGAGATGAACATCATGATCGCTGTCAGGATCCACGCGAGGGCAGAGGCATAGCCCATGTCAAACCAGCGGAAGCCGACATTGAAGATGAAATAAGCCAGGGTTTCGGTGGATGTGCCGGGGCCACCGCCCGTCAATGTCACGACCTGGTCAAACATTTTCAGTGCGAAGATCGTTTTCAGAACGGCCATCACAAGGATCACACCTTTCATTTGCGGCAGGATGATTCCGAAAACGATGCGCAGGTTCGACGCGCCATCAATGCGCGCGGCTTCCTCGGTTTCACGCGGGATCGAGGCAAGGCCGCCAAGGCACATGAATGTCATGTAAGGGGTCCAGTGCCAGACATCGGTCAGCACCAGGATCGCCATCGCCAGTTGCGGGTCCGCCAGCCATGGCACGCCTTGCAAGGCGGGAAAGATCGCGCCCAGGCCTTTGGCGAGCACGCCGAATTCCGGGTTGAACATGAACCGGTAGCTGACGCCGATCAGCGCCGGGCTCATGGCGAAAGGCAGGATCAGGATGATGCGCGTGAAGGTGTGCATCGGCCCTTTGCGGCGCAGCAGCAATGCCAGTGCCATCGCCAGGATCACCGTGAGGATCACGCTCGTGATCACGAAGACGAAGGTCACCCAGAGCGAATTCAGGAACTGGCTTTCGCTTGCGGCGTAGACGTAGTTGTCAAAACCGACGAACCCTTCCGGGCGCCGGCTCTTGGTCAGGTCCCAGTCGCGCAACGAGGTTATGAGCGAATGGGCGAGCGGGTAGATCGTCGTCGCCAACACGATGACGAAGGCCGGGATCAACAGCCAGTAGGGCAACAGCCGATCTTTCACGGTGGAAACCTCATCTCGTTTTCGGGAAAGGGCGTGGGCCGGGTCACCGCTGGTGCCCGCCCCCCGCGCGGTCAGCGGATCGCCGCGATTTCTTCGGCAGCCGTGTCCAGCACGGCCTGCACATCCGTCGCTTCACCCGAGGCGAGGCTGGAAATCGCCGTCTCCAGGATCAGGACGATTCGCGGCCAGTTATCCCCGAATTCCACGCCATCCGCGGTCGCCAGCGCATCCGCTGCCGCCTGGTGCATCCCGCCCCAGCGTTCGTTGACCTCGGGATCGGTCAGGTTGGACATGTGAACCGCGACAACCTCGGACAGGTCCGGGTCCATGAGCACGTCACGCTCAAGCGCCGGATCCGTCAGCCAACCCAGGAATTCGGTCGCCGCGTCCTTGTTGTCGGATTCGGATGTGACGCCGAAAATCCACGTGTTCGTGAACGTCGTGCGATCCGCGCCGGCAACCGACGGAAGCGCCGTAAAGCCGACCTGGTCGGGCGTCAGCCTGGATTGCTCCGGGTCGGTCAATTGCGAGCGGACCCACCACCAGACCGGCAGCATGGCGGAATTGCCTTGCTTGAAGCTGTTCACGGCGTCCTGTTCGACAAACACTGCGGAACCGGCGGGCACGATTTCTTCTTCCGTCAGGTAGCTGATATAGGTCTCGGTCGCCGCAACACCGGCATCGGAATTGAAGATCGCGTTGCCGTCCGCATCAAACAGATCGCCACCATTGCCCCAAAGCAGGTTCATCCAGACCATCAGGTTCTGACCGTTGAGCTTGCCATATGGCAATGCAACCCCGGCGGCATCCGTGCTGTCCTGTATGGCCTTGGCCGCTGTCACCATGTCGCCCCATGTTCGGGGTGGCGTGACGCCCGCCTGCGCCAGCAGGTCGGTGCGGTAGAACATCAATTGCACGTGACCACGCACCGGCAAACCGATCAATTCGCCGTTCAGCATACCATGGCGTATGTGTGCGGCCGGAAAATCGCTCAGGTCGGTGCCCTGTGCTTCAATGCCCGGTCCAATCGGCTCCATCAGCATTTGAAGCGAATGAACCCACTGGTCCATCACCGACACGACATCATAGTCGCCGCCCGCCACCATCTCGGTCGTCAAGGCCTCTTTCATATTCGGGAATGGCACGTAATCGTAAACGACGTCGATGCCGGTCGCGTCTTCGAATTCGGCCAGGCGCGCCTCGTGGGCTTCGAACTGGCTGGATTTCACGGCGAGCACGTTGACGGTCTGACCATCGAAGGGCCGACCTTCCATGGCCTCCCATGCATGGGCCTGAGCGCCCCAGAGTGATGCCGCGATCGCAATCGCACTGCTAAGTGTTTTCATGGTCTCCTCCCTTAACATCCGTCACCGATACCGGAGCCACCCCGCTTCGTCAATAATAATATTGATAATCCTGAATGGACGGTTTTTTCCTGACCTGATAAGGTGTGAACGTGATCGACACGGAGTGCTCAGAATGTCCGACCAACTGACACAGGACCTTGAATATGACGTCATCTTCGGGGTCTTCCCGCCGGGTGCGCGAATTATCGAGGACCGCGTCATGGAGATATACGGCGCCAAGCGGCATGCGGTCCGCAACGCCTTCGCAGAGCTGGAAGCACGCGGCCTGCTGGTGCGGCGTCCCAATCGCGGGGTCGAGGTGGTCGATTTCACCCCGGACGAAGTCGACGCGCTGTACGACGTGCGCATCATCCTGGAAACGGCCGCCGCGGAACGCACCGATCTTCCCTGTGATCCGCAAATCGCGGCGCGGCTGAACGACATCGCAAAACGCCATGAAACCGCGGTAAACGAACAGGACTTGCGCGCCGTCTTCTGGCTCAATCAGGAATTTCACGAGGTGCAATATTCATGCTGCGGAAACCCGCGCCTTGCGGAACTGATCAGCAAGCATGCCCGCGCGGCGCAGCCCATTCGGGTCATCAAATACGAAGACCGGGTCCACATGAAGCAGATCGTCAGCCAGCACTACGACATCATCGCAGCTATGCGTGGCACCTCGCAAGATGCGCTTGTCGCGGCGGTTCGCGCCCATTTGCCTGCATCTGCAGAGGCCTACCGAACGCTTTACAACCGCCGGTTCGGAGCAAGAGCCCAACCCGCATGACGCCGCACATGCTCATGGGGAGGGCGTTCGGCGCATGACCGAAAGATGGCAACCTAGTACTACAGTTGCACTTGCGGAAGATCCATGGTTCATCCTTCTCAAGGAATGGGAGGATATGTCATGACTGTTTCGGATTGGGCCGGCTGCATTTCGG
>Ga0209936_1001186_pt1 | contig 14279 bp, 17 predicted proteins | sample SalPonR1_A_D1_MG_FD_185694 | JGI IMG/M metagenome (GOLD analysis project Ga0209936, IMG submission 185694) | Salt pond soil microbial communities from South San Francisco under conditions of wetland restoration - Salt Pond MetaG R1_A_D1_MG... ... | reverse complement strand
GCAAGATCATCTGTGCCAGAAGGTGCTACTGAAATTGGCAGTTATTTTGATAGTCTTGGTGAAACAGTCTTTAGTGATCTTAGCAATTCAGAACGTGCAAAACTTGATCGTTCATTTGATGATTTTGCATATGAAGGCTTTGCTAAAGACCTTATCAGTGATACGGCTGATGATGATTTTGTATCAAGTATTTATGATGAAAATCGTCAAGATGCAGAGGAACAACTTACACGGTTGCTTGATCGCGGAGTATTGACAGATAGTGGTTATGCTGCTGCATTGAGTGATCTAGACAAACAAGGTCATCGTGCTCGTTCTGCTCTTGAAGAAGTTGCACTTGCTCAACTTGAAGGTGGACGTAGTGATCTACGAAATATTGTTTCAGGTGGTCGTAGTCGTTTGTCAGATTATGAACTTGGTGATAGTTTTGATCCATTCAGCTATGAAACACAGGTTAATGACAAAGCTGCTGATTTCTTTGCTGGTCTGGGTGAAAGTATTCGTGGAAGTCTTACAGAAGATTTGTTTGATCTTGACAGTGCATTTGGTAAAGGTGGCTTTGCTCAAGGTGCTCAAAATACTAAGTATGATCCTAATGCTTCCGCAGGTGCGTTCTTTGCAGCGACTAATGAAGATGAAGAACAAGACGATGAAGATGAAGATGAAGATGATTTCTTTGCAGCAAACACCTTCTGATTACAAAGGATGTAACAAATGGCTATTCCCTACCAAGCAATTGCTACACTAGGTAGTGGCATTTTGGGTGCTTTGACAGGCAATGATGATGCACGTCTTGATCTTGAACAGCAAAGGCTGAATGAAGCACGTCGTGCAAGAGAGCAACAATACAATCTTTTGACTTCTGATCGTAAAGATGCTCATGGCAATGTGACACGGTTTACAGAAGGCCGAGGTTTTGAAACAATTCTTGCACCACTCATTCAAGAGATTGTCAATGCTCAAAACATGGAACGTCATAAGTCTCTGACGCAAGATGCAAAGCGTAACCGTGATAGTCGTAACCGTCGCGATGATCGCAGTATCCGTGCAGATGAGTTGTATAATGAAAAGCTTACAGATTATGAGTATAGTCCAGAACTAAATGAAGATGATTTTAAAGCAGAAGCTATTCGTGAAGCCTTGTTGACATATAACAAAGGTGAAGGCGATATGGGACAGGTAGCACGTCAAGCTATTCGTTCTGGAAATACAAGTGCTATTGGACAGTTCCAATCTGCAAATGCTGGTGGTCCGCAAGCATTAATGAAAGCTATTTTTGATGCAAAACGTGCGGGTTCTGGTCGTTATCATGGAGAGAAGCAAGCAAAAACCGCGAGTGAATTTGGTGAAATGAACCAACTTCGCAATGCTGCAAATGATACAGGAGAGGCACCACTTCGCTTCGGTAATGACGCAGATAAAGCAACTGCTCAAAGTAACTCTGCGTTACAACAGTTGTCAAGCGCCATGATGCAAGGTTCAAGTGGTGTGCAAAGTGCTCTTAGTTCTGTTGGCCGTGCATCTAGCAGTGGTGGTGGGACAGATTGGGGTAATATCTTTGGCTCTGTTGCAGGACTTCTTGAAGGTATGAATGGCGAAGATGAAAAAGAAATTTCACCACTTCACCAAGCAATGATGGAAAACTTTAATGAGAACGGTGCTGGTGTTTTGAACAATACTTTGCAGAATGACTCACAGTGGTATCTTGAACAACTGCTTGGTGCTTATGGGACTTAATCATGGCTGATGCACAAACATGGCTCGACTTGCAAGATAAAGTTGCGAAAGGAGAATTGTCTGCCGAAGAAGCAGATAATATCTTTGCGCAACAAAACTTGTTTGATGTTACAAACGATGTAACGGACAAAACAATTCTTGAACAGATCACTGAACAAGCACAGACAAATACAGAAGAAAATCTTGGTGAAGCTACTCTACCACTTATGAATGAAGCACAGTCAGCTACTCAAGAAGATTTGGAACGTGTAGCAAATGCGCCTGTTCAAGCAGGTATTTCTCAAGAAATGATTGATACTGCTCAAGCTGAACTAGATAAACGCGCTCGTATTCAGGAACAACCGTTTCTGGATACAATTACTTCTGCGGAAGGTCTTGAACGTGTAGGTAAAGCTGCTCTTAAAGGCCCTTCACAGATGTATAATGCATTTACTAAAGGACTGCCCGGTCTGGCTCTTACAGGTGGTGCAGCATTGACAGGAAGTGAACGTGCTTCTGACGCAGGTTCAAGTGCTCTTAATGATTTTATGGATATGAACCAGAACATTAATGAGCAATTTGGTAGTAGTGATCCAATCACTGCTACTGAAAGTCTTGGTGAAGCAGCGATTGGTGCTTTTGTTCCGGGAGGTTGGCTTGTTAAAGGTGCAGGTCTTGCAACGGATTTTACAGTAGATCAAACAATCCGTGAATTGACTGACGAAGAAGGCACTGCTTACGATACTGTTTTTGATGTTGCAGGTGTTCCAGAAACTCCGAAACTTAATCAATGGTTGGCACTTCCTGCTGCAATGCTTGGTGTGTCTCTTGGCGCGTCTGCGGTTGTGAAGTTGAAAAACTCCACTGTAATCACTCCACCGAAAATGAAGGATATTATAGACGTTGATCCAACAGGTCCACGTAATGTTAAGACTGCTGAAACTGTTGGTGACGAACTCTTTAGTGGTATTGTTGATAGTCAATCACAACTTACACGCGACCTTACACGTATTGCTGCGCCGGGTCTTGATGATATCGAAAAGACTGTGACACTTAACACTGGCTCTGCTGGTGCTATTCGTGTGCGTGAAGCTGTAAGGACAGGAGAACTTAATAGTGGCTCTATTACATACAATGTAAAGACGCCCGTTGAGGAAATTCATAAGGCTTATCAAAGCCTTGAAACGCCTGCGCGTAAAGCAATTGCAACATATATCAATGCATTTGACCAGCTTGATGATGCTCGTATCGCTCTTTCTAATGGTGTGCCGGGTAATCACCAACATACAATTAATAAACTGACAGCAATTGCTCGCCGCACAGAACAGCAATTTCCGATTGTTCGACAGTTTAAACAAAAGTATGAAGAAGCAACAAAGGCAATGCGTGACAGTCTCGAAGGTGATGTGCTTTCTTCACAAGCAAGACAAGCACTTGACAGAGAACGTCCTAACTACGTGCCTTTCTATGAAGGTGCTGTGGACTTCGATGCGCCTCTTTCTGTGCGTATGCGTCAGGCTGGTAAAGAAGGTTTTGAACGTAGCGAAGATACCTTTCTTCAACAAAGAAAAGGTGCTGGTGCTGGCGATCTTGAAAAACGTGCTGATCCTATTCGCCTTCTTGCTGAATACACAGAAGGCGGACTACATCTAAACCTTCGTAACAATGTCAGAAAAAACATTGTTGATGCTATTCGTAATAGTAAGTTTGGACGAGAGACAATTAGGAAAGCAACAAAAGATGATAACCTATCTGAAATGGCAGATTACGTTGTAAAAGTTTATCGTGATGGCGAAGTTGAGAACTGGATTACTTCGCCACTTCGTGCTGGACTGCTTCGGTTTGATCCGTATGTTGCAAAACATCCGGCATTTTTTGCTGTGCGTAGGTTCCAAGAATACAACATGGTTGGTCCTGCAAGTATAACATTTGCTCCTGTATCGCTTATGCGTGATCTTCTTGGTGCACCTGTTGTTCGTCCTAAAGGTATTGACGCTCCAAGTCCTGCACAAGTTGTGTCAGCAATTCCTAAACAAGTGTGGGCTAAAACAGCAGAAGCTATTTCTACAAATTTGAATGCAGGTCTTATGAGTGGTAAAAGCAGAATACCGTTTTCTATTTTGCCAAGGCAAGCACGTCAAAATCTTTCCAATCTTATGAGTAGGCAATACCTTAATAGCATGTATCACACTGCTCAACAGAGTGGTGGTCTTGACGCGTCTATTATGCGTAACAATATCAAGATCGGTAAGACAATGTTTTCTGAACTTGGCCGTTCTCTTGATGAAGGCGCAAGTAGCAATGCTATTACAAAGCTTGTAAGAGATCACGGATATAACAATGTTCGTGATGTTGCATGGATGTTTGTTAACCTCTATGACAGCGTTATGGATGCTCCGCGTTATGCTGCATATGAAAACGCTGTTAAGAAAGGTGCAGATAAAAAGACTGCTGCGGCTCTTGCAAGAAACCTTGTAGGAGACGTATCTCGCACAGGTCAAGTATATGATGCAACAGGAAAGCAATTTCGTGCCGCTGCTGTAAATGATGGACCGTTACAATCATTGTCACAACCTACATTGAAAGGTGCAGAATTTGTGCGTGAAAGTGTTCCTTTTGTTAATCCTATGATCCAAGGCACTCGTCGTCTGATTGAAAGCTTTATTGATGATCCTATCGGCACTAATATGCGTGCTTGGGCAACTGTAGGACTTCCTGCTGTTACTGCTTATGCATGGAATGAAATGCTTGGTAAAGAATATAACGATTACGCTTTCAATGATCGTAGTGCTCGTGATGTAGCAATGAACCCTTTCTACTTTGGAACACCGGGAAAGCCTCCGAATGAAGGTGTTGAAATTCCTGTCATGCATGAACTTGCTATGTTTGCTGCACCTTTCACACGTGCTATTCATGCTCTTACACGAAACGAGGACGGAGAAGAAACGTCGTTTGCGTTACAAACATTGTTAAAGACTATTGCGAAGAATAGTATTGCAATTGGTATGCCTTCTGCTGCATCTGTTGGTGCTGCGGCTGTTGGTGTATCTTTGCCTGAAACAATGATTGGTGCTGATGCAGGTCGTGGCACTTACATGCCTAAAGAGGATAACATAGGTGTTCTTCCTGAAAACATTGAAAATGTTATTCGTGAATTGTTTGCTGCAAATGGAACAACAGCATTGCAAGTTGCTCAATCATTGACAGGTTATGACGGAGATAGTTGGGATGCATTTGCTTCTACAGTAGAGAATGATCTTATTCGTAGAACACCTATTGTGCGCAACGTTACAGGACGTAAAACAAGTAACACTTACTTTTCTATTCCTGCTGAATATAACAAAGAAAAAGAGAAATCTATTCAAACTATGTGGCCGTATTGGAAGGAGTTTTATGCTGAAAAGTATTTTGATGAACTTGGTATTAGTAAAGCCAAGTCACAAAACTTTTCTCAAACGAAAGGTTTGATGGAAGGACGTGAAGATTTGCCGAATAGGATGGTAGGACCAAGCTTGTTGCAACGTCCTGTTAATCCTTTCTATGATGTATTCGGTGAAGTGCTTATTGATTACGTTAAGCGTAACGGCGGTGATGAAGAAGTCTTTGGCATTGCTGGTGGTATAAGTGGTCTTGATGATCGTCTTTCACAATACTGGAAAATCATTAGTCGTATTGATGATTATCATGAAGGCGTAAAAGGTGATTGGGATGATTGGCAAAAAACGCTGCAAGACGTTAAACCAGACGATGAAAATATCAGTGAGGAAACTCGTAAGCTTGCAGAGTTAATGGATCAATATGATGTTGATCTGACTAAATACGAAGATCGTATGAAGTTTAAACAACTTGTGCAAAATGAGAGGTCATTTGTTCTACAACGTAAGATACAGACAATGAGGGACATTGAACGTGGTATTACAAACATTTTAAGAGAGAAAGGATTAATCAAAGAAGGTGAAGAGTTCTTGATTGAAAAGCATATGGACCCTGATGATCCGGCACCACTTGGCGTGACACCGGATCAGTTACAGAGTTCAGGTGCGCAAGTCCCAGGACTAGAGCCTAAGCCACAAATTGACTTGATACAGCAACTCACAGGCGCTCGGTCTGAATAAGCTTAGTTGCTCTCCAAATTGTGACGGGCCGTTTAGAGGTTTCTTTCTTTACAACAAACTTCTGAACGAGCCCGCGCATTCTCCAATCTTCTAAAATTTCTTTTACATGTGCAACTGTCCAAACATGTGTTCGGACTTTGCGCACAAAATCTGTTTGTTGCCATCCTTCGGCACCTTTAAGAATTAGTTGAAGCCTCATTTTCTCTTTCAACTTCATCCGGTTTCTGATCTGATGCATCTTGTTCTTGTCCTTTGCGATCATATGACAACTTATTGTTGACGTATTTTACAACGTGTTCAGGAAATTTCTCCATTGCTTCGATAAGAATATCAAGAGAGATTTCATCTAGATGCTTTGCAAGGTCTGTCTTGATTTCATACATTGCAGCAAGATGATAATCTTCAAAAAATACTCCATCATCAGTAATAAAGCCTTGAGTTTTGTCTACCATTTATATTGCTCCTAATATGACCGAACAGCCATATCCATATCTTGCATATGCATACGTTTACGTTCACTGGCTTCTTTCATGCTTTGCTTTACAAAGAAAGGAATTTTTACTCCTTGACTTTCAAGATACTTCATAAACTTTTCAGGGTCGTGCAGTGTATTTCTTTCTTCTTGAAGTGCTCGCATATCTTCTAAAAATTGATCTTGTTTAAATTGAGCACTCCACGACTTTTTAGAAGCAATACTTGGAGGAATATTTGTCATTGCTCTTTTGTTATCTTCTTTTTTATCAATTGATTGATAAAGCTTTCTTCGGAAAGGTTCTAGGAACTCGTCAGCAGCGTTATGAACACTTGGAGATAACTCATCAGCAACAGGCTTATTTACACCACTTGCTACTCCAAGTCCTGCACTACTTACAACGGTTGTCGCAGCTTGAGCAGCACCCGCAGCCATGAACGGAGAACCAAGGATTGCTTTTAAAAATCCTCTACGTAGCATTAAATCAGTCCTTTTATTTGGGCAAAGCTTTCAGCAATTTTAATACTTTGACGTTCGACATGACGCTCACGTGGCATAATCTCATCATCATCTTGTTGAGAAATAACAGAACGTGGTATCCATTCGTGCCTTCCTTCTCCAAGATTGATAAGCACTGCATCTTCTGTGCTATATACAACATTCTCAATGTCAACTTCTGTAAAGGTAATCTTGTTCATTAGTCTTTCTCCGTTATCCATTGACCTACAAGGTCTATTACATCGTTTGTAAAGGTGTTGTCACTATTGTTCAGAACGATTTCTGTGTGAACCCGTGGATCATTGATATAATGACGGATATCACCTTGAAACGATGTTCCTCTGCGAACAAGTTGCACAACCATAATATTCTTTCCACCAAACATATCAATTAGAGGAACGATTTCTTCACTACGTCCTCCATCACTTATAACAACATTTTCGTGATCAAGTTTAGCAATCTTCGATGTAGCAGCACGTCCTAACCAATCTCTTCCCATAACACGTGCAATTGACTCAAACAGACCTATTTGTGCATCACGATAAGACATATGCATTCCAAATGCATGTGGCTTTTCTTTTTCTGCTTCAAGATCAAGAAGGCTTACTCCTGTGATAGTGCTTACAAGATTTTTCAAAGGCTGTGACATTTTGATATGAGCACAAGCATCATGGCCAAGATATTTCTGAACTGCACAAGCAGCATAGTCTTTGCCACTTCTGGGCGGTCCATTAAATATTACAATGTTTGTCATAGTTTTTTATCTCCTGATTTAAAGTTACCCTGCACAGCAAGTTCCTCTCCAAAGGTTTTCTCAATAAGCTTTTGCATATCAATATGAAACCTTGTTATTTTACGTGCGACAAGTTCAGATGGGCTTTCTTCACCATGCACGACAACTTCGTGAGTAGTGCATTTAAAACCACAACTTGGACACACTCGACGACGACGCACAAGAACATGTTCTATTCTTACACCACGACAATCTTTTACATCCATACGTGTGTCGCAAATAGGGCATAAAGCTGTCTGAATATAATTTGTTCCCATCTTAAAACTTCTTACCTCCTTGCTTCTCTCTGATATGCTTCTTGTGATCAGAACGGTGAGCGTTGTAATGCAATTTATCATGAATTGCTTTGCCAATAGGCAACTTGAAACCCATACAATAATCAAGAATACGAATGACACAATCTGCAAGTTCTACAACTTCATTGTCTAGTTCAGGCAAGTGTTCGTCTTTTTTATTTTTACGAACACCTTCTAAACATTCAGAAAGTTCGCTGTGCATAAGAGCAATTGCTTCACCTTTATTTCGAGTAGGACCAGCAAGATCAAACTGCCACCACTGCTTGTTTAGTTTGTGGATATGCTCTGCCAGTGATTGCACACTCATTGTATCATAAAAAATATCATCTTTCAACTCTTCAAAGATTTCTTCGGTAGTCATTACATCTTCTTGGTCAATGTTGGACATAGTGTAGTTCCTTTCTTGTTACAACCTTTGTAAGCTTTCCAGTATCATGATCTATAACACAATCGCATTTACATTTCCATAAGAAACGAAAATGATTTATTTCCGAAACACAAAGCATCATAGACGTGTTACATTTTGGGCACATTGGTGCTTTCATATGAGCGGATCGAAGCCGCATTGTGCTAATCCTTCTTTGTGCATGTCAAGAAGTCAAAGTCTTTTAATGCAAAGCTACGATTAGCACTTTTATCTAAATCAAACGCCTCTAAAATCCATTGTTGATCTGGATGATATTCTGTTGAAATATACTTAATACTGATAGGCATGACAGTTCTTGTAGATATTTTACCTTGATGGTTGTTATATACACCACGGACAAAAAGAGTTGCGTCTGTAACATCAACAAGACCGTTTCTAATAGGCATTTCTGTTAATTGCCCATCTTTATACATAAGTGGTTTATGTGTTAGACATGTCAGAAAGATTGTATCATTATTAATGCCTCCAACTGCGGCTTTCCAGTTTCCTGTTGGAAGGCTGTTGATAAGATTTATAATAGTATGATGATTAGTCATTTGATTGCTCCATTGTTTGTTGAAAACCTTTGTAAACCTTTGCAGCGTTTTCACCAATTTGTGCAGGCATAAACACAAAGTAAAGCAAAAGCATTATGAGAATAATTCCGATTATTTCTGACATTTTAAAACTCCACATCCATCATGTTTGCCATTGACAATTTTTTGTCATTTGTTGTGTCGCTGATTTTGCAGTCAGCAGGAATGATAAGTTGACGCGACTTTCCGCTTACAATGCTTGTAATAGGAATAGGCTCTTCTGCATATTCCTTCATGATCTTCAACGCAGTTTTTGCAAACGATTTCGTTGCAATACCCCAAAGTGCGTCATGCACATTCATACAAATACGTGCTTTGTTCATATCCCATCTATCATCTTCATGACATTGCGCCCACACACGTTGCACTTTATCACCAATAGTTGATTGAGGACGGAACGCAACAATACTGTCAAGAACACCATCACCATCAAGACGTTCAGAAATAAACAAACGCCTTCCATAACTATTAAACAACATCCGGGTTTTCTTAACTTCTTTTTCAACACTTTTCCACCATCGCTGCAACTCTGGATTAGTGTTATGATAAGCGTAATAGTTCTTTGCTGCTTGACCATAAGACAAACTAGTTGTTTCTGCAAGTCGTGCAATATGCATACGATAATTCAAACCATGACGGCACCGTTTTGCAATATACCGCATAGTAAAGTTGCCATCTTCATCTTGGTCTTTGAAAGGCACTTTATCATAAGGTGTATTAAACATTGTTGCTGCAAGACTTCTATGAGCATCAAAACCCGGTTCAACTCTTGCACGTTCAAAATCTTCTATCCATTGCTCAATTTCTGCATCCCATCCAACATATCTTGCCTCTGCTTGTGCAAGGTCAAAATAGATAAAGACACAGTCTTCGTCAGGCACAAACATTTCATATGCTTTATGCGGAAGGTTCTGTGCATTACCACCACTTTTCCACAAAGTCTGTGCAGAAGACAAACGACCCGGCGCAGATGAAACACCAAACTGTTTATATTCACTACGAAAACGGTTATCAGGGTCAAGATTAGTATCAACATACGTTGAGAAAAACTTATGTTTCTCTGCATAAGTGTTGAGTGCGATCAAAGCATTACGAACATCGTGGTCAATCCTTGGGTCTTTAAGCCAGCCTTCTCTGGTTTTTGCATCAACACTTCTACGATTACTTCTGCAACCGAGTTGGTCAAAGAAAAGTGCTGAAAGCTGTTTAGGAGAGCGAGGGTTTACAAAGATTGTATTATCTCCTGTAGCTTCATGAACTGCTGAATTGAATTTATCAAGGTCTTTCATCAAATCAGCTTCAAGTGTTTTATGCAACTCTGCTCGTTTTTCAATGTCAACAGCGATACCGTCAACAGTAGCTTTACCAAGATGATGATGCACACGCATAACGTGATCATAGAAAAAGTTATGAAGATTTTGTTTCTTCAACTCTTCTTCTTGCTTTTCCCATACCGCAAAAGTGATAGCACAATCTGTGCAGTTGTATTCCCAGAAAGTATCAAGATCACCGCCTTCTTTGTAGCCATCTTTGTCGTCCTTGTAATATGGATGATGCGTATATTGTGCAGTTAGGAAACCAAGATTATGTGGCAAACGTGGATACATTGCATGGTGTGCAAGAAGTGTGTCAAAGTCAATCGTGACAAGTGCTTGGTCTTTGTATCCCATAAAGTAACAGTCAAAGTTCCCATTCTGCGCAATGGCAAAAGTTGAAGGATCATCGCAAAGATCAACAAACTTTTTCATGATGTTGAACTCTTGTTCAGCAGTAAAGTAGTTGTCGTTTTCATTACGAAATGGGATACACATCGCATAGTTATTTGCATGAGCAAGACCAAGACAAGCTGTTTCCATGCCAATAACTTCAATATCAAACGCGAAGTTCTTATACTCATGTTGAACTTTGTGAAGATAATCCATTGCTTCAATGTATGTAGGATTAATCTTTTTCTCAATAATGAGAGGATGATAATCACCTTTGATAACTTCATCCACACGTTTCATATCCATCAAGAATACAAGTTCAAGAGTTGGTTGACGCATGATTGCTGCAGGATTGTTTGCGCAGACAACCTTACAACCTTTGTAATCATAAACACTTCCACGGTGTTGGGTAATACCTTCAAATCCAAGCAAAGCGTTCATTGCTGCATTACCAAGACACACAATAACTTGTGCATCCTCAAGAAGAGGCTCAATCTCAAATTGCAAAGCTTCTTGCCAAAGCAAAAACTCTTGATGGTCTACTTTATGACCTGTGCTAACACGGCGCTTGATTACATTGGTTGTATAGCACATACCACGATGATAACCAAACTTACGAAGCGTGTTAAAAAGATGCTTGCCCGAACCACCAATAAAAGGTTTGTTAAATGCAATCTCTTGCTCACCGGGATATTCTCCAATGAGCAAGATTTTTGCACCAACGTCACCTTCCATAGCACATTGTATATCAAGACCGTAGTTTGCTGTATGATCTACAAAGCGTTTGAAAAGATCAGTTGTCATTTTTTAAATCTCCGGCAAATCGTCAGTGTCTTTGACTTTGTTAAAGGCTTTTTCCAAGTCCTCAATCTCTTTCTGCAATGTCGTTACAATGGTTGTAACTTGTTCTTCTGAATACTCATAACCATGCGCAGAACAATTTTTAAGAACTCGAATAGCTTTTACTGCTTTACGAAAACGTGGGTTTGCAATACGCTTAAAGCGATCAGCAGGTGTTTCATCAGCATCTACATTTTCTTCTTGTTCTTCAAAGAGTTCTTCGTTTTCTGTTTCGTCAGTCATTTTTGATCCTCCAAGTGGGCTGGTTTAGACATAGCAATAACTTGCTGCATTTCTTCACGCATACGATCTGTTTCACAAACAGTTGCTGCAATAATTTCTTCTTGAGCAAGTTCAAGAAGCTTTTCAGCAACACCTTCTGACAAATTAATCCTCAAAGTATTTTCATCATGCCTGATTTCGATTTTAGCTACCAAAGGATTATCTGGTCCAGGATCGTTAAAGCTACGACGAGGACTGATATTTAGACAACGTAGTTTCATTTCTTTTCTCCTTTTCTCAATTCATTTAATATTCCACGACGCAAGTTATACAAACATGCTTGAAAATCTGCCTCAACTTGGTCCATATCATCAGCATCAAGAGAGCCAATTAAAGCCATATCTTGACAAGCATGTGTGTATCTTGTGATAAGACCTTTAATGTGTGGAGGTAATTCATCCACAGCAATGTTGGGATCGCCCATTGCTTCAATAGTCCGTTTGTGCATTTCAAAGCCTCCTTAAATGTTGTTCAGTTAAAGGTGGACGCACACGTTCTGCTTCATCTCTGATTTGATTTGCATCAAATGCTACAGTGAAAGCTTCGTAAGCATCTAATACACGTCCAAGAGTTGTAATGAAAAACAAGTCACAACCAACTTCAAGATCAGGTCTTGTTTTCATTAAGTGATTAATTGTGTCCATTACTAAGCGACCTTCTTCAACTATTACATAGCTTGTAAGATCACCATTAACAATGGCAACAGCGGAGCAAGCAATCCTTTCTTGTCTAGCCATGTTATTTCGCTTTCATAGATACAAGAGCAAATAACACAACCCAGACAACAATGACTGCTATCAGTTGCGGATCATCCATAATAACCTCCTATGTTTTCTTCATAATATCAGTATTGTTCGACAATGCATAAGCAAGCGATCCACCGATATTGATAATGTGCAACCTTTCTGCTGCACGAGTAACTGCCGTGTAAACGTTTTGTCTTGTTGCTGCACGAGAACGTGAACATACAAAACAGACAGTGTGAAACTGTGAACCCTGCGACTTATGTGTCGAAATAGCATACCCAAGATCGAGCCTGTGACGTGGATCATACGTATAACGAATACCTGTTGTCGGATTAAACGTCTCCATCTGGGAAGGAATTTCAATATCACGTCCATCAACAGAGATAAAGATACTTCCAGTATCCTCGTCAAAATCAAGAACCCTACCAAGTGTGCCATTCATCAAGTCAAGGTTGTAATCATTCTTTGTCCACAAGATTTTATCGTCACGTTTAAAAGACTTCACAATCATAGATTGGTCATGACTGTTTCGTTGATAAACTGTAATCTTTTCTTTGTTCGGATTAAAACGTTGCTGAATAGAGCGGTTAAGATTAACTGTTCCGTGCTTTGTGTGGTTTGTCGGACAGATGATTTGGTTTACATCGGTTGTAAAGTCAATCTCTTCTGCCAACTTTAGCACAGTAAGACTACCATGTTGACTAACCACACGTTGAATAGTAACTTTCTCATTGTTGAGAGGCATACGATTTTTAATAACTTTATCAGCAAGAGAAATGATACCATCGTTACTACGAAAGTTTTCTGTCAGAGTTACTGAAGGTTGCTTTTTCAAATCAACTGCAAAAGGTGAATGGCTACCAATGGGCGGCAACTGATTAATATCACCAAAGAAGCGGATAACACTTCCACGCTTCATTGCATCAATTAGGCTGCGACGTATTTCATCAGTAAGCATTGACGCCTCATCAATAAAGATAAAGTCATGAGGCATAGGGTTCATCTTTGTATGTGCTGGCATTCCTTTATCTTCGTCATTTTCAGGAACAGAAAAACGCAGCATACGGTGAATGGTCATAGCTTTATAACTTGTTGCTTCTTCAATACGTTTTGCAGCACGACCTGTAGGAGCAGCAAGTTGAATTGAAAAAGGCAATGCATCTTTCTCACGTCTGATAGCTTCTTCTGGATCAAGGCCGAACTTGTTACAAAGGTTGTCAAACGCTTGACGATATGCTTCACCAAGAATAGAAGTTTTACCTGAACCAGCTTGACCTGTAACACATGCAATCTTGATCGTAGGATCAGCACACATAGTAATAGCTTCTAGCTGCTCATTTGTATAGTTAATCTGTTGGTTCATCGTTCTTCACTCCTGTCCTTAATTCTTCAATTTTCTTTGCACACATATCTGCTGCATCTGGATTGTTGCCAACAAGTAAAAAATTATTAGCAACTGTGATACATATAGCTTCTGCCTCTACAAGCGCATTTTGTTTGGCCCTTCTAACAGCTTCTATAAGTGTTTGGTCATAGTAAGTAATAGCACTTTCTATTTCTTTTGCAGGTGCTGTGTCAGGATATTTCTTGGCAAGTTCTGCTAAAGACATATTCTTGTATTCATCAACAGTTATCTCATATACAGCAAGATCAGGCAAGATTGTTTTATCTACACGTTTTGCACGAGGATCATGCATAGATTTAGCATTTGTTCGGCGATTGCCAATGCTAAGCCCGTGATAATAAAAGTAAAATGTTTGTGTCATTTTTACCATCCCGGATCAGGTTGAGGATCAGTGTCTACTTCAAGTTG
>Ga0209936_1001184_pt1 | contig 14294 bp, 9 predicted proteins | sample SalPonR1_A_D1_MG_FD_185694 | JGI IMG/M metagenome (GOLD analysis project Ga0209936, IMG submission 185694) | Salt pond soil microbial communities from South San Francisco under conditions of wetland restoration - Salt Pond MetaG R1_A_D1_MG... ... | reverse complement strand
AACGCATTTAAAGAATATATGCCCGAAGGTGTAAAATGGACCGAACCTGAGGGGGGGTTATTCCTTTTCTTAACCTTACCGGATCATATGGATGCCGAAATCTTATTTAAAAAAGCCATTGAGAATAATGTGGCTTTTGTACTGGGTAGCGTTTTCCATTGCGATGGTAGCGGAAAAAACACCATGCGTATTAACTTCTCGTATATGTCGAAAGAAAAAACTACCGAAGGAGTTAAACGACTGGCCAAAGCCATTAAAGAAGAGATGAATATTGCATAAAACAATTTAATTTTGTTCATGTAAAGAGGTACTAAACAAAACGGTACCTCTTTTCTTTTTAAACTATAAAACCAAAAAACATTTCATTTCGTTATATTTGCATTAACCTACAGCAAAATTGTAAATGATAAAACTGTCCATAATCATCGTTAATTATAATGTTAAACATTTCCTTGAGCAATGTTTAATATCTGTTTTTAAGGCACTCGAGAACATCCCGTCCGAAGTATTTGTTGTTGATAATAATTCTGTTGATGGTTCTTGTGCTTTAGTTAAAGAACGGTTTCCAAATGTAAAGCTGATAGAAAATAAAAAAAATCATGGGTTTTCCTACGCCAATAATCAAGCCATAAAAAAGGCCAACGGAGAATATATTCTTCTTCTAAATCCTGATACGGTGGTTGAAGAAGACACCTTTTCTAAAAGCATCAATTTTATGGAGACACACGTGAAAGCCGGAGGGTTGAGTGTTAAAATGATTGATGGCAAAGGCCGGTTTTTACCCGAATCGAAAAGAGCATTACCCACACCTGCTGTAGCTTTTTATAAAATATTCGGTCTATCAAAATTATTCCCAAAATCGAAAATTTTTGCCCGCTACCATTTAGGCCATTTAAAAAATGATGAGATAAACGAAATAGAAATTCTTCCCGGGGCTTTTATGTTTTTACGAAAAAAAGCGTTAGAAAAGGCAGGATTGCTCGATGAAACGTTCTTTATGTATGGCGAGGATATTGATTTATCGTACCGCATAACTTTATCAGGATTTAAAAATTATTATTATCCTGAAACAACAATTATTCATTACAAAGGCGAAAGCACTAAAAAGGGCAGCTTAAATTATGTGTTTGTATTTTACCAGGCGATGATCATTTTTGCCAACAAACATTTTTCAAAAAAAAATGCGAAGGTATTCTCACTACTTATTAATGCAGCTATCTATTTCAGAGCCTTCCTATCTATAGTAAATCGTACTATAAAAACATTATTTTTACCCGTTCTCGACATTTTCCTATTCTATACTGCCTTTTATTTTATTGAACCTCTTTGGGAGCAGTTTAAATTTAAGGGACAGGGGAACTATCCCGACACATTTCTACAATATATCGTTCCGGCTTATATCTTTATTTGGATTTTATCGCTCTGGTTTAATGGGGGGTACTCCAAACACATCAAATTTAAAAATATCATTACAGGAATAATAACCGGCACAGTTATAATACTTATTTTTTATGCACTCTTACCCATGGAATTAAGATTTTCTAGGGCGTTAATAATTATTGGAACATTTAGTTGTTTTATTTTAGCCATTATCAATCGATATATTTCGCATCACCTCCCATTTACACACCATAAATTTTCTAATACAAAAAAATTAAGAATGATCATTGCCGGATTAGAAGATGAGATTGAACGGGTAAAACAGATCATCTCTGAAACCAATATATCACCTGAAATCACTGGATATGTAACTCCTGAGCAACCATCCAGCTCATCATTTTACCTGGGAAGTTTGGATCAAATTGAAGAAATCATAAAAATTCACCAGATCGACGAAATCGTATTTTGTGCTAAAAATATTCCTGCATATAAAATCATGAATACCATGTTAAAAGTTTCATGTTATGATGTTGATTTTAAAATGGCTCAACCAGAAACTCTTTCAATTATCGGAAGCAACTCAATAAATACATCCGGTGATCTTTATGCAGTAGAAATAAATTCCATTACTAAAGAAAACAATATCCGCAACAAAAGATTTTTCGACATCATATCATCAACTCTTATATTGATAATCAGCCCATTACTTTTGCTATTATCAAAAAATTCCTTTAACCTAATAAACAATTCGTTTAATGTTTTGTTAGGTTTTATAACCTGGGTAGGATATTATAAGGATGATAAAATTAAAACAAATCATCTGCCTAAAATTAAAGATGGCATTTTATCTCCTGTAATACTTGTAAATAAAACAGATCCTAACCAAACAATATTTAATAATGCAAATATGATATATGCAAAAAACTATACCGTTTGGAATGATCTTAGAATCCTGCTCAAAGGAATAAATCTATTAGACAAAAAGATAAACACTGTTTAATAGCAAAATGTAAAACAAAGTATAATGTTTTAAAATCATGGCAAAAGTAGAGATATTACTGCCTGCAATGGGCGAAGGGATTATTGAAGCAACCCTAACCAGGTGGCTTGTAAAAGAAGGTGATAAAATTGAAGAAGACCAATCAATTGCTGAAATAGCAACTGACAAGGTTGACTCTGAAATACCATCACCTCAAGATGGTGTAATTGAAAAATTACTATTGAATGAAAATGATGTCCCCAAAGTGGGTGATACTATTGCAATATTAAGGGTAGAAGGAGATAACGATGCTGAAATAGAAACATCTAAAAAGCAAGAACCGGAAAAAGCAAAAAAAGAGGAAAAACCTTCAAAAGCAATACAACAAGATGAACCTAAAGAAGAGATATCAACATCATATCAACCAGAACAACTTCTTGGTAGCCGGACTCCCAAAGGGAAATTTTTATCACCATTGGTTAGAAACATTGCCAAAAAAGAAAATATTACGGCCCATGAACTTGACCAAATAAGAGGTAGTGGAAATACCGGAAGAATAACTAAAGATGATATTATTAACTATATAAATACAAGATCATCAGGGGGGGGACAACCTGTACCGGAAGTTTCCGACGCAAAACAAAAAAAGCCCTCAGAATTTACCAAACCACAAGTAAGTAAAGAGCAACTTTATGGTGGTGGTGATTATGAAATTGTGCAAATGGACCGAATGCGTAAACTTATTGCCGACCATATGGTTCAGTCGAAACAAATATCACCGCATGTTACTTCATTTGTCGAAGCAGATGTAACGAATATGGTAAAATGGCGAGAAAAAAATAAAGCAAAATTTCAGGAGCGTGAAAATACCAAGTTAACATTCACCCCTCTTTTTATTGAAGCTACGGTTAAAGCAATAAAGGATTTTCCAACCATTAATGTTTCTGTTGATGATGATAAGATTATTCTGAAAAAGAATATTAATATTGGAATGGCAACTGCATTGCCATCAGGAAATCTGATTGTTCCGGTTATAAAAAATGCTGATAAATTAAACTTAGCCGGTTTAGCTTCAAATGTAAATGATTTAGCTACCCGAGCCAGAGAAAATAAATTGAAACCCGAAGAAATTCAGGGCGGAACATTTACCATCACCAATTTTGGAACTTTTCAAAATATATCGGGAACTCCAATCATTAATCAACCTCAAGCAGCAATTCTAGGAATTGGAAGCATCACTAAAAAACCAGCTGTAATTGAAACAGCTGAAGGAGATGCTATTGCCATTAGGCATATTATGATATTATCATTGGCTTACGATCATAGATTAATTGATGGTGCTTTAGGGGGGATGTTTTTAAAACGCATTGCCGATTATCTGGAAAATTTCGATATAAAAAGAAATATCTAAGAAACGATAAACTCCGATCATTTGCCGGAGTTTTTATAATATCAACATTTACAAAACTTCATATAATTTTATTACATTTGTTCAAAGAGTTTTATATTTGGCTATAAATTACTTAACCCAGTAAAATCCTATATTAATTTGTAGCCTATTCAAAAAAACCTAATAATAACGAACAAATGAGGAAATATTTACTAACTTTTATAATTATTCTCACCACATTTAGCCTTACTATTTCACAATCAAAAAAAGAGTTAAAAAGAGCTTTTGTAAACGCTGAATTTTATCTTTTATATAACGAATATAAAGAAGCATTGCCTCTTTTTATGGAGCTTTATCATTCAGGCCGTGAGGATGCCAATGTTAAACATCGTATTGGATATTGTTATTTAAACATTCCCAACCAAAAAGATAAAGCTATCCAGTATTTAGAAGAAGCTATTCAGGATATTTGCGAAAATTATAACATTGGTGATTATAACGAAAAACAAGCTCCAATTGAAGCCTATTATTATTTAGGTATTGCATACAGAGTGAACAACCAGATTGAAGATGCGATGGAAATTTTTAATAAATATAAAAAACTCCTCGACCCTGCAGATCAAGAAAAAAATAAATTGGTTGAAACACAATTAACTGCCTGTAAAAATGCCATTGAATTAAGCAGAAAACCTACCAATATTATGGAATCCAATTTAGGCAAAAATATCAACAATGAATATCCCAATACAAATCCTGTTGTTTCAGGCGATGAAGAAACAATTGTATATTCAAGTGAATTAAGATTTTACAGTGGCGTTTTTATGTCGAAAAAAAGAGACGGCAGATGGCTTCCGGCAAGAAATATTTCTTTGGAATTTAATTCAGAATTCCCTGTTGTTCCGGTTTTTATTACAAGAGACGGGAACACCCTGTATCTCCAAAGAAACGACCAGGATATTTACAATCTTTATGTAAGCAGATATAAGGATGGGGTATGGAGTCAGTTGGAAAAATTAAACAGCAACATAAACACCAAAGCAAATGAAACTCATGCTTGTATTACTGATGATGGGAAAACCTTGTATTTTGTAAGTAACAGAGAAGGAGGTTTCGGAGGTTTTGACATTTACAAATCAGCATTGGATGCCAATGGTGAGTGGGGACCTCCTAAAAACCTTGGAGCCACTATAAATAGCTACTTAGATGAAGTTACTCCCTTTATTTCCGAAGATGGTAAAACACTTTACTTCTCATCTCAGGGACACTATAATATTGGAGGATTCGATATTTTTAAAACAACAAAAAAAGGAGACTCGTGGTCAAAACCACAAACCCTGGGATACCCATTTAATACAACCGATGATGACATCTTCTTTTTCCCTTTAAACAATGGGGAAATTGCTTATTATTCAAAACTTAAAGAAACAGGATTTGGAGAAAACGATATATACCGAATTGAAATTTTCGATCAAGAAATCATTCCCGAAGAAGAATAAAAAAAAACATAAATATTAAAAATTTCAAATCAATAAAAACAATTTTATCTTAATAGGAAAAAATTATTGATTAGAGGGAAAATATTATTATTTTTAATTAATTTCGTATGTTTTGATAATTGATAAAAAAATGAAAAAAATAATACTAGCCAGTTTATTAACCCTTAGTTACATCTCTGTTTCTTCTCAAGAATACTATCAACTGGAAGAAATGTTCCTTGATGCTGATTCTTGGTTTTTTTACGAAGATTACAAAGAAGCACTTCCATTATTTCAACGAGTACTAGATGCCGATTCAACGAATTATAATGTGATGTATAAAATTGGATTTTGTTACCTCCACATCCCGGGACAAAAAGTGAAATCCATCCCTTTTTTAGAAAAAGCTGCAGATAATTATACTCTTAATTACCGAAACAATACTTATGCAGAAAGAAAAGCCCCATTAGACGCTGTATTCTATCTGGGCAATTCTTACCTTATTAATAATCAAATAGATGAGGCTATTGATGCATATACCGCTTTTCAAAATAAAATATCACAGAATAAAAAAATTCTGAATAAAGATATTTACGACAAAGCGTATATCCAGAAACAATTTGATGCATGCCGAAATGCATTAAAATTTCAGGAAAACCCAGTCAATTTTATTGCCAGTAACTTAGGGAGTCCAATAAACACCCGATTTACTGAATTTAACCCAGTTGTTTCGGGCGATGGTTCTACCTTGGTTTTTACAACATCCCTTAAATTTTATGATGCCATTTTTTATTCAAAAAAAGAAAATGGAGAATGGACTTATCCCATCAATTTAATGGCTCAGTTAGGTGTTGATGATAATACCTCTACCCTATCCTTATCACAGGATGGAAAAGAGCTTTACCTCTATCGTGATGATGATTTTGACGGGAATATCTATGTTAGTTTTTTACGTAATGGAGCATGGACAAAAGTTAAAAAACTAAATGAAAATATAAACACAAAATACTGGGAATCACACGCTTCGTTATCTCCTGACGGACAAAAACTATATTTTACAAGTAACCGCGATGGAGGAATCGGTGATCTAGACATCTATGTTTCGGAACGCTTAACGGATACAACCTGGGGTATCCCTAAAAATCTGGGGGAAAATATTAATACACAATGGAATGAAAACACGCCCTTTTTATCTGTTGATGGTAGTAAACTCTTTTTTAGCTCCGAAGGACACGAAAATATGGGTGGATATGATATTTTTTATTCCGAAAACATAAACGGAGAATGGAGTAAACCGGTAAACATTGGCTACCCGATTAATACAACCGATCATGACTTATTCTTTGTACCATACGAAAATGGCAAATATGCCTACAGCTCTGAATATTCATATTTAGGACATGGTGGAGCTGATATTTATTTATATCAACTTTTTCATATACCCCAAAATAATCGGATTAAGGTAGAAGGTATTCTAACTATGGATAATTCGGATAACCGAAACCGTAAAGATTTTATGATTCATATTACCGATACAGTAAATAACGATACTATTGCAATACTCTATCCTGATAAAGACAAAGAAAAATATCAATACAGAACATCACGGGGGAAAGATCACCTGGTTTGGGAAGGAGAATCTGATAAAGGAGATCTATATTTTATTTCAAAAGAATATAAAATTGTAGAAAAATTTCTTAAGCCTGTTGTGCTAAAAGAACCTAAGGAAATTGCTCTTGAAGATTCTGTACCTGAGATAAAACTTGAGCAAGATAATTACCAGGTAATAAGCGATCAGGAAAATGTAAAAATTAAACTTTCGCTTCAAAAAGGAAATAAACTTATTGTAAACACTTTTTATAAAGACAAACTCATAAACAGCGAAGAATTTAACATCCAAAAAGAAGAATTTATTTATGAATATAAACCACTTGAAGGTCAGACCAGAATAAATTTTAGCCTGATCGACAAAAACAACAACATTAAAACAGAAAAAGTAACCGTATCATACACCCCTGCTGATACCGAAGCTGAACTTGCTATTAAAGAACAAATTATTGATTTTAGCGATGGAGATAAAAAGGTTACAATAAAACTTTCTGTGGAGAAAAATTCCAAATTATATGTGGAAACTTATGTGGAAAATAAACTAATAAATAAAGAAAGTTTTGATGTTAAAAAAGATGAGTTTAGCTATGAATTTGAACCAAAAGCTGATAATAGCCGCCTAAAATTTAAACTGGTTGATAAACATCAAAATATTAAAAACGAAGAAATTATTATTTCCCATAAACCTGTAAGTAAAGAATTTGCAGATGTTTTAAATAATATTATCTCTTTCGACTCAAAAAAATTTAAACAAATTATTGCATCAAAAGATATACACCAAGCTAAAACAGTAAAAGAATTAATCAATAATTTTTATACAGAATCTGCTAACGCTGGGTTATCGGAGCAAGATGCAAAAGCATTAATTGTTGCATTAGCTATAAATGCCTCAAATAATACAAATAAATTTATTTCAGATCTTGCAGAAATAGCTACCGGAGATTTAAAATTTGTTTTAGATTCCGCTATTCAACATAATTTACCATTTAACTCTAATTTAGAAGTTGTAAATTATTTGAAAAAACAAACGGCAAATTATAATTATACCTACAATGATATTGTAAACTTACTTGAAACATATCTGCAAGTCTCTGATTTTGAAGTTGAATATCTTACACCAATTTTAACTGAACTTGCAAACTATGACTTTAATAATATCCTTGCAAAAATGAATATTTCAGCGTTAAATATTATTACGCTCGAAGATTTTAAAAATTATCTTAGCCAACAAAATATTTATAGCAACAAACAATTAGAACAGATATATGCAATATTAGAAGGATTATTGCTAAATCAAGCAACAGAAACAGAGTCTACAGAGGATAAAGAGATATCAAGCAAAACAGAAGATAATAATCAATGGGTACTATTAACCAGCCTTATTATCTGCTTTATAATCTTAGGATTAATCATTGTTTTCTTTAATAGAAGAAAAAAGAATAGAAACAGAAGAGATAAAATTGAATAATAATAAAAATTAGTATTTTTATATTATATTATGTAAATTGAAAATTGTTTTCAATCGTTAAAATCTATGAGAAAAATTGTTCTGTTCATTCTATTTTCCTTGCTTGCAGCAGATTTTTATGCACAGGAAAATATCGATGCAAAAGAAATCTTTATGGATGCTGAATATTACATCCTCTATGAAGATTACCAAGAAGCGCTTCCTCTTTATCAAAAATTATTAAGCAATGGTAAAAATGATGCCTACATTAATTATCGGATTGGCGAATGCTATTTAAACATTCCGGGATTAAAAGATAAGGCTATCCCCTATCTTGAAAAAGCCAAGGAAAATATTTCCTTAAAGTTTAAGGAAGGCTCGATGAAAGAAACTGCGGCTCCGCAACAAACCCTGTTTTATCTTGGGAAAGCCTATCAAATAAACAACAAGCTCGATAAAGCTATAGAGTATTACCAAGAATTCAAGGAATTGTTGGCTGTTGATGATATTTATAATATCGACTATGTTGACCAACAAATTCAAACTTGCATGAATGCAAAAGAATTAATGAAAAATCCGGTAAAAATTAAAAAAACAAATCTGGGAGAACCTATAAACAACGAATATCCAAACACCAGACCCGTAGTTTCTGCTAATGAAAATATACTTCTTTACACTACAAAATTAAAATTTTACGATGCCATATATTTTTCCAAAAAAACAAATGATGAATGGCAGGAACCCAAAAACCTAAGTCCGATAATTAGATCTGATGGTGAGTTTTATCCATCATCTATTTCTTGTGACGGGAAAACACTTATTTTATTTAAATATGAAGGTTATAGTGGCGATCTATACATTAGTAGATATGAAAAAGGAACCTGGCAGATCCCTGAAAAATTAAATAAAAATATTAATTCCAGATCCTGGGAAACAAATGCATGCCTGTCTCCCGATGGAAAAACAATCTATTTTGTAAGCGACCGAAAGGGGGGGTATGGCGGACTGGATATCTACAAATCTACCTGGAATCAAAAAGCGCAAGCCTGGGGAGAAGCCATCAATTTAGGACCTGAAATTAATACTCCATTTAACGAAGAAATGCCCTCGGTTTCTGAAGATGGAAAAACCCTTTACTTTAGTTCTCAGGGGCACTACAGTATGGGAGGATTCGACATTTTTTATGCAAACAAATCAAACGAAAATCAATGGTCAGCACCTGTTAATATTGGTTACCCCATAAACACAACCGATGATGATCTTTTCTTCTGTCCCGTTAAAAAAGGGAATTATGCCTATATTTCTAAATTTGATGAGAATGGTTTTGGACAGGAAGACATTATTCGTATTGAAATATTCTCCCCCGATCACCCATTTCTTGTAAATGTTAAAGGACAAGTTACTTTACAAGATAATCAAACCGATTTTGACGCAAATGATTTTAGCATACATGTAATGAACTCATCTAAAACTAAAATTTTAGATACCCTCTTACTAGATGAAGAAACCGGAAAATTTAGTGTTGACTTAAAACCAGGTAACTACAATTTTTTTTTTAACGGAAAAGAATATAAACAAAAAACAAAATCATTAATTATTCCTGAAAATTATACACGCGATGATTTAACGCTAAATATTGAATTAGTTCCATTAGCTGTAAGTACAGGCGAATACCTTACCATTAAAAGCATTTTTTTTGACTTTGATTCATACCATTTAACAAAAGAAGCAAAAATTGAGCTGGAACGATTGTACAACTTAATGATAAAATATCCCAGCTTATACATCGAAGTTATTGGACATACCGATGCCATAGGATCTGCTTTTTATAATTTAGAATTATCCATTAAGAGATCGCGTGAAGCTATAAATTATTTAACCCAAAAAGGAATAGAACAAAAAAGATTTGTAGCCAAAGGAGCAGGGAAAGAAGAGCCAGTAGCTATTAATACTAACGATGATGGAACAGATAATCCCGAAGGACGAAAATATAACCGACGAGTAGAAATTAAGATTCATCAATCCGATAAAAAATTAATAATAAAAGACGATATAAATATTCCGGAACATTTAAAACACAAAAATTTATCATATTATGTTTTAATTGAAAAACAAAAAGATAAATTACCAGACAATTATTTTAAACAATACGAAGCATTAAAAAATTATCCGATTAAGGAACATAAAAATTCAGAATATGTATATACCCTGGGAAATACGAAAGAGAAATCTGAATTAATTAAAATTTTTAATACCATACTTGAGCTAGGTTTTGATAATGCTGAAATTATTTCGAGTTATGATTTACAAAATATTCTATATCAAAACAAAACCAGATCAGAGGTTATGAATCTTGATCATAGTACTGCACTATTTGGTATTCAATTAAAAGCACTTCAAAAACCAACGAATGTGAAAACATTTGAACCGCTTGAGGTAAAAGAAATTAAATGCCTGGATGGCTATTATCGCTACATTTATGGAGAGTATAATTCCCTTAAAAAAGCCAAAGAAAAATTAAATGAAATAATTGAAAAGGGATATACTGATGCATTCGTGGTAAACTTAAATCAACTAAAATAAAACGATTGAGCATTTTAATTGGCAAAATTACTCAGCTAAGAGCTATTGAACCCAACGATATTGATTTAATATATCATTGGGAAAACAATTCTGAAGTATGGCAGATAAGTAATACACTTACACCTTTCTCCCGATCAATAATTAAACAATTTATTAATAATGCACATTTAGATATTTTCCAGGCAAAACAATTACGCCTGATGATTGACAGCATCGATAAAAAATCAACCGAAACGGTGGGGACCATTGACTTATTTGATTTTGACCCTTTTCATCAACGGGCGGGCATTGGTATTTTGATTGCCGAAAAAAAAGACCGTCAGAAAGGTTACGCCTCCGATGCATTAGATGTTTTAATTAACTATTGTTTTACCATACTTCAGCTGCACCAGCTTTTTTGTAATATTTCGTGCGACAACACTTCCAGTATTAAACTTTTCGAAAATAAGGGATTTAAACTTATAGGGGTAAAAAAAGATTGGCTATTAACACCCGAAGGTTGGAAAGATGAACTGATGTTTCAACGTATAAATTCAGGAATATCTTTTAAAAAATAATAGTTTTGATTTTCAACATCAATTTTACAGCAATAATGTACTAACCCATTGGTAACAACCAAATATTCAACATTCAATTTCATATTATACCGTGCAATCTGTTCAAAAACTTTTTGATCAATTTTAACATTTGTTGCCTTACACTCAATAATTAAAAAAGGTTGCCCTGATTGATTATAAACTACCGCATCGCTCCTTTTCGACAAAGTATTCAGTTTAAATTCTTTCTCAACAGCTATTAACGATGCAGAATATTTTTTTTCTTCCACAAGGTATTTTAGAAAATTTTGCCGAACCCACTCCTCTGGTGTTAATAAAACATATTTCTTTCGGATAAAATCAAAAATATATTTTCTTTGTTCTTTAAATTTTATATTAAACGAATAAGTTGGTAAATTTAGCCGTTCCATTCTAGTGAGAAATTAGAATAAATTTTACCGAAATATCATGTTTTTTAAAGAGAAAAAAAAATAATATACAATAATATGAAATAAGCATAAGTAAAATAAACATTTACATACCAAACAAAATGATTATTTTACTTATGCGATTACATGTGACCTAAAAACAATAAAAAAAACAAACACATGAAAACAAAAGATGAAATAGTAAAAGATTGGCTCCCAAGATATACAGGATGTCCTTTAGACAAATTTGGAGAGTATATCCTTTTAACAAATTTCAGTCATTATCTTGAGTTATTTGCCGAGTGGCATAACGTATCCATTATAGATATAACAGCCAACATGCCCTGTGCTACAGCTGATGGAATTACCATGATAAATTTTGGAATGGGAAGTGCAAATGCAGCAACCATTATGGATTTATTAAGTGCAATTGATCCCAAAGCAGCTTTATTTCTGGGCAAATGTGGCGGACTGAAAAAGAAAAATAACCTGGGAGATTTTATTTTACCCATTGCAGCCATCCGGAGCGAAGGTACCTCTAACGACTATTTACCCCCTGAAGTTCCTGCATTGCCAGCATTTAAACTACAGATGGCCGTTTCAAGTTCTATTCGCGACTTAAAACGCGATTATTATACCGGAACGGTATTTACTACCAATAAAAGAGTTTGGGAATATGATAGCAGATTTAAGAAGTACTTGCAAAAAACACGATCCATGGCTATCGATATGGAAACGGCAACCATTTTTATTGTAGGGTTTGCTAATGAAATTCCTTCTGGCGCCCTGCTAATGGTTACCGATCAACCGATGATTTCTACCGGTGTTAAAACAAGCAAAAGTGATAAACTGGTTACGGAGAAATTTGTCGATCATCATGTTAAAGTAGGAATTAATGCATTGAAAGAGATTAAAAACAATGGCGAATCAGTTAAACATTTACGTTTTTAAACTATATGTTTTAGGTTAAAAGGATATTGGTATGAAATACAAACAAGTAATTGCTGATTTAAAAAATAAAATCTACAAACCCATCTATTTGCTTTTTGGCGATGAACCATATTTTATTGATTTAATTACCAAATATATACAAAACAATGTTCTAACCGAGGAGGAGAAAGCTTTTAATCAAACCATTTTATATGGAAAGGATACCGATATTCATAGCGTGATAAATGCAGCTAAAAGATTTCCAATGATGGCTAACCATCAGGTTGTTATTGTTAAAGAAGCGCAAGATATTAAAGATATCGACCCGTTGGTTCATTATGCAACAACTCCCTTAAAATCAACAATTCTGGTTATTAATTACAAATACAAAACGCTTGACAAACGGAAAAAACTTTATAAGGTAATTCATGAAAATGCGGTCGCTTTTGAATCGCGAAAGCTTTACGATAATGAAATCCCCGGATGGATTAATAATTATGTAAAAACAAAAAACAAACAAATTGACCCAAATGCCGGAATGTTGCTAAATGAATACCTGGGCAACAACTTAGGTAAAATTGCTAATGAACTGGACAAATTAATTATTACTCTACCAGATAAGGATGATAAAATCACTACAGCCCATATTGAACGTAATATTGGTATAAGCAAAGACTACAATAATTTTGAGTTACATAAAGCGTTAACCAAAAAAAATGTTTTGAAATCCAACCGCATTGTAAACTATTTTGCTCATAATCCAAAAGATAACCCATTAACGCTAACATTAACTTCGCTGTACATGTTTTACAGTAAAGTACTGGCTTATCATTTTATCAAAAATAAAAAAGACCGCCGCAGTGTTGCTGCAACATTAAAAGTAAATCCATATTTTCTGGGCGATTATGAAACTGCAGCCAGACAATATAATCCTAAAAAAGTAGTTGAAATAATTGAGCTACTGAGAGAATACGATTTGCGCTCGAAAGGGTACAATAATGTAAGCACCTCACATGGCGAACTATTAAAAGAACTGGTATACAAAATATTACATTAAAATTATTCGCATGACTATTTTTATCATTATTGTAACATCGTTGATATCTATTGTGGCTTTTGGTAACCGGGAACTATTTGAGAAGTTACAGTTAAATCCCTACAAGGTGTATCATAAAAAAGAATGGTATCGGCTCATATCGCATGGTTTTTTACATGCCGACTGGGTACATTTAATCATCAATATGATTGTTCTGCTTTCATTTGGTAGTGCTGTAGAAAATATTTTTAAACAATTAGCCGCCAATGGAATCATTAAATCACCGGTTCTGGTTTTTGTGTTGCTGTATTTTATTAGTATGATTTCGGCAACCTTAACTTCTGTTGTTAAACAAAAAAATAATGCCTGGTACAATTCGGTAGGTGCATCAGGTGCAGTCTCGGCCATAATTTTTACCAGTATCTTTTTCCAACCGTTGGCAAGGCTTTATTTGTACGCCGTAATTCCTATTCCGGGCATTGTATTTGGCGTTTTATACCTT